>OGCL01001908.1_pt1 | contig 16258 bp, 12 predicted proteins | sample 1570041 | NCBI WGS metagenome assembly OGCL01 (sample SAMN06266162, study PRJEB24511) | hot springs metagenome | isolation source: Hot spring water | place: South Africa: Limpopo | collected 2015-06-22
TCCGGGTTGTAGGTGAAGGAGTTGCGGATACAGATACGCCCGCTGGCCAGACGCCGCACCGTAGTGCCCAGCGGATCGGCCGGGATCAGCCCCCAGCTTTCCTCGCCACCCAGGCGTGCCAGTTCCTCGGCGCTCAGCTGACGGGTCATGCTGGCGTAGGTGTAGATCGGTAGCAGGCGCCCCTTGAGGCCCAGCTCGCCGAAGTTGGAGGCGTAGGCGTTGTTGGCCAGGATCAGGCGCGGTGTCTGCACGCGGCCATGGGCCGTGGTCAAGGTGTGCGGTTTACCCACCTCGATATTGAGCACCGGGCTTTCTTCGAACAGCTGCACGTTCTCCGGCAGCGTGCGGCCCAGCCCGCGGGTCAGCGCCGCCGGCTGCACCAGCACGCAACCAGGTGCATGCAGGCCGGCCTGGTAGAAGTCGCTGCCGGTGACCCTCTTCATTTCCTGGGCGCTGAGCAGGCGATAGGGCTCGCCGAGCGATGACAGGCCCTTGGCGAACGACTCCAGGGCATGGGCGCCACGTGCATTGGCGGCACCGTGCAGCTTGCCCTGTTCGCGCCAGTCACAGTCGATGCCGTGACGCTTGACGATCTCGCGGGTGTAGTCGATAGCGCCGCGACTGAGGCGGATGATCTTGTGATCGGCCTCATGGCTGCTGGTGTAGCTGTGCGAGTTCAGGTCGTGCGGCAGGTCGACCATGAATCCGGAGTTGCGTCCTGCGGCGCCGAAGCCGACGCGCTTGGCCTCGATCAGCACCACCCGGGCCTGCGGCTGAAGCTCGGCCAGGCGGCGGGCGGCGGCGAGGCCGGTCAGGCCGGCGCCGAGCACCACCCAGTCGGCCTGCACGGCGCCGCGCAGCGGCGTGCTGGGCGGCGGCGGAGGCAGGGTTTCGTACCAACCGCAGTGACCGTCGTCCTGGGGCAGGAAGTTGCATTGCAATTGCATGGAAGCTGCCTCCGGGTCAGGCCTGTTAGGCGCGATGGGCGATCAGTTGCTCATAGGTCTGCTTGAACACAGTCAGCTCGGCCTCGCTCGGTGGCAGCAGCGGGCGACGGGTCGGGCCCACCGGCAGGCCGGCCAGCTCGCAGCCGGCCTTGATGTACTGGCAGAACTTGCCACCCCCTTCGAGCAGGTTGAGCATCGGCAGCAGGCGCTGGGCCAGCTGGCGACCCTTGATCATGTCCTGCTCGACCACACAGGCCTGGTACAGGGCGACGTGCTCGGGGGCGAGGAAATTGGAGGCGCCGCATACCCAACTGCGCGCGCCCCAGGCGAAGAATTCCAGCACTTGGTCGTCCATCCCGCAGCTGACCTGCAGTTGATCGGCATAGTCCTGGGTCAGGTGGTGCATGCGCTCGATCGAACCGGTGCTTTCCTTGATCGCCTGGAAGTTCGGTCGGCTCTTGAGTGCATCGATGAACTCGAAGCTCATCGGTGTGCCGGTACGCGCAGGGAAGTTGTAGAGCATGATCGGCAGGTCGAGGGCGTCGTCGACGCTGAGGGCGTGGGCAAGCAGTTCGTCCTGGGTCGGCTGGCAGTAGTAGGGTGCGGCAAGCAGGATGCAGTCGAAGCCGGCGGTCTTGGCGTAGCGGCCCAGGTCGAGGCTTTCCTCGGTGCTGGTGGCGTTGATCCCGGCCATCAGCGGGATGCGGCCCTTCGCTTGCTCGGCGACCGCGGCGAATACCTGCTTGCGCTCGGCATTGCTCAGGGCGTAGTACTCGCCGGTGGTGCCGCCGATGATCAGGCCATGGACGCCTTGGCCGATCAGCGTGTCGACGACCTTGGTCAACACCTCGAAATCGATCGCGCCGCTGGCGCTGAAGGGTGTTACCACGGGAGTCCAGATACCATCGAAATTCATAGGGTCACCTAGTTGCAAAGAGTTGAATATGCGGTCTAGTTCGGGAAAAAGGTTACGGGCGATCTTTGCGAGGCAACAAGAAACATTTAGGGGCGGGAATTAATAATCAAATGTTATTGATTAGAGTCGTGGTGACTGCAAATGCCGAAAAACGCCTCGAGAAATCGCGGCCATAAAAAAACCTGCCGGCGGCAGGTTTTTTCAGAACTGCAAATAATGGTGCAGTCATAACTTAAAGAGCGGGCAAACCATAACCCTGGTTAATCAGAGCTGCTGCATCAACCAGTCGCGTAGGCGGCAGCAGGCCTCGTCACCTTCCTTGTCCTCGTTGAACGTCAGGTAGTGCAGGCTCTCGCGGTGCACGACTTCTTCTTCGACAGGGCGCACCAGCACCCCTTGTTCGACCAGATGCCCGACCAGGTGATGCCAGCCCAGCGCCACGCCCTGATGGCTGAGCACCATCTGAATCAGCATGTTGTAGTCGTTGGCGTTGAAGAAATGCGGGCTGTCGTGGGCGCGGGTCTCGATGTCGATATCGTTGAAAGCCAGCCATACGCCCCAGTCGACGTGCTCGGCGACCTGCGAGCGACCGTAGGGACTGAGGTTGAGCAAGACGCTGTCGCGCAAGCCTTCGAGGCTGCGCAGCTCCGGATGCTGCTCGAGATACTGCGGCGTGCAAACCGGATAGATGACGTCATGAAATAGCGGCGTGCTGCGATAGCCCTCGTGCACCTTGGCCATCTTGGTGATGAAGATATCCGGGCGCACGCCGGGCTCCATCGACAGGAAATTCTGCGTGGTGATCAGGTTGAGATCGATGTCCGGGTTGGCGCTGAAGAAGCTCGGCAGACGGTGTGCCAGCCACAGTCCGGAAAACGCCGGCGAGCAGCACAGGGTCAGCACGCGCTTGCCGGTGTTGTGGCTGCGAATGCGCTCGGCGGCCTGGGCGATGTTGACGAAGGATAACTGCACCGCATCGTAGAAGATCGAACCAGCGGTGGTCAGCTCGACGGCGCGCCCGGCGCGGGAGAACAGCTCGGCGCCGAGATAGCCCTCCAACTCGCGGATCTGCCTGCTGATGGCCGCCTGAGTCACGCACAGGGCTTCGGCGGCTCGGGTGAAGTTCTGGTACTTGGCCGCGGCGATGAAGGCTTTTACCGCACGCAGGGACGGCATCTTGATCAGCGTCTGATCGGGTTCGGTATGTAGGACCATAACAACAGGTATTCAATTTCCTGAATAAAAAGTCGGTTCTGCCGGCTACGGCCGCGCTCTAGACTTCTTCTTATTGGCGATAGCATCAAACCACTGATGCTGGCTTTTTGGAGGGTAGCCGAAAGAGCTACCGAGCAATAGCCCCGGTCAACCGGGGGTGTGCCTTTGCGGGCTTCCTGATAACGACTTTCAACAATATTGACCGGGATTGGTGTGGATATGACAGCAGACAACAAAGCAGCGGTGGCAAAGCTCATTCAGCAGCGCAAACCGCGCCATGCGCTGCCGAGCGCGCTGTACAACGATCTCGAGGTATACCGTCAGGACCTCGAGCAAATCTGGCACAAGGAATGGATCTTCGCCGGGCACACGTTCGAGCTGGAGAAGCCGGGGCAGTACATTACGCTGCAGGTCGGCGACTACCCGGTGATCGTGGTGCGCGGTGCCGATGGTCAGGTGCGGGCCCTGCATAACGCCTGCCGCCACCGCGGCTCCAAGGTCTGCAGCGAGCACCGCGGCAAGGCTGCCAAGCTGGTCTGCCCCTACCACAAGTGGACCTTCGAACTCGATGGCAAGCTGATCTACGCCGGCAACATGGGCGAGGATTTCGACAAGTCCCAGTACGGACTCAAGCCGGCTCACTGCGAGGTGGTCAACAGCTACATCTACGTCTGCGTGGCCGAGCAGGCGCCGGACTTCGAGAAGTTCCGCGCCGCCGTCTCGCCCTTCATCGCCCCGCACAACCTCGACGACTGCAAGGTGGCCTTCGAATCCAACCTGGTGGAGAAGGGCAACTGGAAGCTGGTGTTCGAGAACAACCGCGAGTGTTATCACTGCGACGGTACCCACCCGGAGCTGCTCAACTCCTACGTGGAAAACCTTTCGGTGGCCGGGGTCGGCGGCGACGATGACCCCGAGCTGGTCGCCCACTGGGATCGCTGCGAGGCCGCCGGCCTGCCCAGCCGCCTGGTGATGGACGAGGCCGGACAGTTCCGCATGACCCGTATTCCGCTGTCGGCCGGTGCCGTCAGCTACACCATGAACGGTCGTCCGGCGGTGGCCCGGCGCTTGGACAACAGCGGCGAGGAGAACATCGGCGCGCTGCTCTACTTCAACTACCCCTCGACCTGGAACCACTTCCTCGGCGACCACGCCCTGAGCTTTCGCGTGCTGCCCCAGGGGCCGAACGAGACCCTGGTGACCACCAAGTGGCTGGTGCCCAAGGACGCCCAGGAAGGCATCGACTACGACATGGAGACCCTGACCCGCGTGTGGCTGGCCACCAACGACCAGGACCGTCGCCTGGTCGAAGGCACCCAGGCCGGGGTCAACTCGCCGGCTTATCAGCCGGGGCCCTATTCGGCCATCGCCGAGAACGGCGTGTGCCAGTTCGACGACTGGTACTGCGCGACCATGGCGCGCAAGCTGGCCGACGCGCAGTAAGCGCTCACCAGGGGCCTGTTCGACGTCTCGCCGAGTTCTCAGCGCGGCAGACATCGAGCAGGTCGCAACGATCAACTCCTTCCCGCATGGTCACTATTGGTCATGCGGTTTTTTGCGTTCTGAGGCCAGTATGTAGCCCGGATGAAATCCGGGAACGGCTTAACGCCAGGCATCGCTCCCGGATTGCATCCGGGCTACGGACGGGCCATTTTTCGTTCTGAGACCAGGTATCTACCATGCACAGTGCATCGAACAACAGCTACGCCCGGGGCTTCCTGCTGGTGTTGCTGGCGGCCTTCTGTTACGGCCTGCAACCGCTGTTCGCCCAGTATGCCTATGCCGGCGGCGCCAACCCGGTGGGCCTGCTGCTGGTGCGCTATCTGGTCGCCGTATCGATCCTGTTGCCGTTTCTGCGCCTGCGCGGAATCGCCTTGCCCAACTGGAAGCTGACCGGGCAGAACTTTCTCCTGGGCGTTGGCTATGGCTTGTCTGCGCTGGGCTACTACACCTCCAGCCACAGCACCTCGGTGAGCCTGGCGGTCGTCCTGGCGTTTACCTTCCCAGCCTTTGTCACCATCTTGTCGATCGTCTATCTGGGTGAGCGCGCCAGACCGATGAAATTGCTCAGCTTGGTGCTGGCGTTCAGTGGTGTGCTGCTGGCAACTGGGCTGAGTTTTCATGGCAAGGTCAACGGCGTGCTCTGGGCGCTGTTCTCGGCGTTGATCTACGGCATAGCGGTCCTTTACGGAACTCATCGTATTCGCCATGAGCAGCCGTTGGCCTCGGCGGCCATCGTTCTGCTCGGTGGTGCCCTGACCTTCGCGGTGGCTGCGCTCTATTCGGGAGCGGCACTGCCTTCCGGCAGCTCCGCCTGGTGGGCGACCCTGGGACTGGCGCTTTTCGCCACCATCCTGCCTGTTTCGGCTTTTCTCGCCGGCTCGCCGTCTATCGGTTCGTCTTCCGCGGCAATCCTGTCGAATCTGGAGCCGGTTGTGGCGGTGACCATCGCCGTACTGGTGATCGGTGAACCCATGAGTACCGGCGTGCTCGGCGGAGGCCTGCTGGTGGTGGCCGCGGCGATCATCCTAGCGCGTCAGGACGGTACCTTGCCGGAGCCGAGCCTGGTTCCGTCCGAATCCAGGGATGGCGTCTAGAAGTTTTGCCGCTATGGTCACGCTGGCCTGCACGCCGCGTTGTCTAGGGCGGTGCTTTTCGTGAGGCTGTGTCCCAATTGGCTGTTGCAATGGCGACAGGCTAAGGCACCACACCTGTAGGCGCCGGCTTGCTGGCGATGCTTTCGCTGTGCGATGGATCGCCGGCAAGCCGGCTCCTACAAAGAGGTTCGATCCCATGCGGCACGTTCGTAAAGAACGCGGCAAGGTCGCGTCTGGCGCAGGGCAGAACTCCATCTGGCACCAGGTCGCTCTATATCCGGTACGCCATCCTCGCCTGCACCGCCATTGTATCCTTCGCTTTCCGGTCTCAACCTGGGGCTCCTGAGCCGAATGATGGCTTTGCCGGCTGGGGCCCGATGGTCGTCCTATGGCGTATTCTGCGCGGCTTAGCGCCAAATAATTTGTCGGTCTACAAAATGTCTACTTGACGTCTACAGATTGTCTACTTAATCTCAATCCATCGCTGGAGGTACCTATGAAAGCCGTTAACGCACGCGAACCTGACACCTCAGCCCCCTCCGTCGACCGGAAAACGGCGCTGGGTCAGTCGCTCAGGAAGCGGATCTTGAGCATGGAACTCGCACCAGGCGCTGTCCTGGACGAGACCGCCCTGAGCGAAGAGTTCGGGATGTCCCGCCCTCCGGTTCGCGAACTCCTCAGGCAAATGGCTGCTGAGGGTTACATCGAGCTGGAGGCCAATCGGGCCCCCCGCGTTTCGTCGATGAGCCATCAAACGCTGCGCAGCTACTTCTTGGCCGCCCCCCTGATCTACGTGGCGACGACCAAGTTGGCGGCGCTCAACGCGACGCGCGCCGAACTCGAGGACCTGAAGCTGATTCAGAAGAAATTCCGCCGAGCAGTCGACGAGGGCGATGTGGATGGTCGGGTCTTCTACAACGACCAGTTCCATTACGCGATCGGCAAGATGGCGCACAACCCCTACCTGCTGCCGAGCCTCAGCCGTCTGCTGATCGACCACGCACGCCTTGGCAAGACCTTCTACCAGGTGCTCGACGCAGGCATGCAGGAAGACCTGGACGAGGCGGCCAATCAACACGACGAAATCATCGCCGCGCTCGAGCGCCGTGATGGGGATGCAGCAGAACAGATTGTGCGGGCGCACATTGATCTCGCCCGGCGCCGGATGTCGATGTACGCCGCGCCGGAGGGGGTCGAGGTTCAGCTCGATATATAGAAGGTCGATACGCTTTGGAGACTGACATGACCGCAATGCTGACGAAAAACGAGTACCAATCGATTGCCCGGCAGCTGACCCTGCCGAGCGCCGCCATCATCGACGGCGAGCGGTACTCGGCGATATCTGGCGACACCTTCGCTACCACCAACCCGGCGACCGGCGAGCGTCTGGCAGACCTGCCAGCCTGCTCGGCGGCCGATGTCGATATCGCCGTCGCAAGCGCCTGGGCGGCTTGGGCCGATGGGCGCTGGTCAAAACTCCATCCCGCCAGCCGGAAGCACGCGCTGCTGCGCCTGGCCGCTCTGATCGAGAAGAATGCGCTCGAGCTATCCGTCATGGAGAGCCTGGACAGCGGCAAAACCATCTTCGACTGCCAGACCGTCGATGTGCCGGAAACGGTCAATTGCCTGAAGTGGCATGCGGAAGCGATCGACAAGATCTACGACCAGGTATCGCCGGCCTCGGACAGCCACATCGCCCTGATTGTCCGCGAGGCGATAGGCGTCGTGGGCCTGGTGTTGCCCTGGAACTTCCCCCTGCTAATGCTGGCCTGGAAGATCGGCCCGGCACTCGCCGCCGGCTGTTCCCTGGTCGTCAAGCCGGCCGTGGAAACCTCTCTCACTGCACTCCGCGTCGCCGAACTCGCCCTTGAAGCGGGTATTCCTGCCGGGGTGTTCAACGTGATCACCGGCACGGGCCGGGAAGTGGGCGAAGCCATCGGACGTCATCCGGACATCGACGTGGTCTCCTTCACCGGGTCGACCGAAACCGGTCGGCGCTTCCTGAAGTACTCCGCCGAAAGCAATCTCAAGGAAGTGGTGCTGGAGATGGGCGGCAAGAATCCCTGCATCGTCCTGGACGACGTGGGCGACCTCGATGCAGCTGCCGCGCATATCGTCAACGGCACCTTCTGGAACATGGGGGAGAACTGCTCCGCCATCTCCCGGCTGATCGTCCACAAGAACGTCAAAGAGGCGCTGCTCCAACGCATTTCCAGCCTCGCCGCGGATTGGCATGTTGGCGATCCGCTCGATCCGGCCAATCGCATCGGGCCGCTGGTCTCCCAGGATCACTTCAACAAGGTCAAATCCTATCTGGGCAACGGCGAGAAGGTGGTCTTCGGCGGCGAGACCAGCAACGGGCGCTACGTCCATCCCACCATCCTCGAAGTCGACAGCAACGCTGCCAAACCGGCCCGAGAAGAGATCTTCGGCCCGATCCTATCGGTGATCACCGTCGGTAGCCTGCAAGAAGCTGTGGCGGTGGCGAACGATACGGACTACGGCCTCGCGGCCGCCGTGTTCACGGCCAACGGTAAGCGCGCCATGCGCGTGGCGCGTGCCTTGAGGGCCGGCACCGTCACGGTGAACTCCTTCGGCGAAGGAGACATCACCACTCCATTCGGCGGTTTCAAGCAGTCCGGCTTTGGCGGCCGCGACAATTCGCTGCATGCCCATGACCAATACACCCAACTGAAAACCATCTGGCTGGATCTGTCTGGCGAAGACGAGGAGGTTTAACGAAATGTCCGCTTTTGCTTTCCCTGGTGTGAACCTGGCGATCACCACGCCCTTCGATAGCGCAGGCAAGATCGATTTCGCTCGCTTCGAACAACTGATCGAGCGCTACCTGGCTGCCGGCGTCCGCGGGTTCGTGCTGAGTTCCGGGACGGGTATGCATGTGTATCTCTCCAAGGAGGAGTCCAAGGAACTCGTCGCCTTTGGTGCCAAGGTAATCGGTGGCCGCGCCAAGATCATCGCGCAGACCTCCGCCCTCCTAGCCGACGAAGTGGTCGAGAGGACTCGCCATGCGGCGGACTGCGGCGCCGACGGTGTCATGGTGCTGCCGCCGTTCTTCGAAGGCCCCACCGACGATCAAGGCATCATCGACTTCTATTCGACTGTCGCCTCTGTCGGCCTGCCGGTCATTGGCTACAACGTGCCCCAGGCCGTCGGCGTCGAGATCACGCCCTCGCTGCTTCGCCAACTCTGTGAAATCCCCGGGTTCGCCGGGGTCAAGGACAGCAGCGGCAACCTGGCAGGGCAGGCGTCGCTGATTCGCACCGGCCTGCCAGCCATGAACGGCGCGGACCCGCTCGTGCCGTACGCCCTTTACGCCGGCTGCGCCGGCCTGATCTGGGGCGGTGCCAACATGGCGCCCAAGACCTGTGTGGCGCTGGTCAAGGCGGCAATGGAGCGCAAGTGGGACGAATCCCGGGAAATCTGGAGGGTGCTGGAACCGGTCATGTCGCTGATCTGGGAGGGTGACTACGTGCAGTCCGTCTACGCCGGTGCGGAGATCACCGGCTACGGTGCCGGCAATCCCCGTCGTCCGCTCGCCCGCCTGGCGCCCCAACGGATCGAGGCTTTGCGCGCGGCATTGGGCCAACTCGTAGCACGAGAAGCTGACGCAGCCTGATCCCGGAGAACCGAGAAATGTTCGTAGCCTCCAAACTGCCTAAAAACGCCGGTTTATCCGCCTGGGTCGCAATGCTTCCGGCGCATACTCCGAAACCGTCCCTCGAGGGCTCCATTACGGCGGACGTCGCGATCATTGGCGGCGGCTTCGCTGGTCTGTCCGCTGCCCGACGGCTTTCTCAGCTCGATCCGGCTATGCGCGTGGCCGTGCTGGAGGCAGGCGTGATCGGTGAAGGTGCAACCGGCCGTAACTCCGGCTTCATCATCGACATGCCGCATGAGGTGTCGTCGGACGACTACGGCGGCAACTCGGCCGACCGCGCCAGGCGGGACATCATGATGTACCGGACGGCGATTGGGCTCGCGGCTGGGATGGCCGAGGAGCAGGGCTGGGGTCGGGAGATCTTCGACCCCTGCGGTAGGTACAGCGTAGCGATAAGCTCACAGGGAGATGAGCACATCCTGTCCTATGCCAAGCAGCTCGATTCGCTGAACGAGGCCCATCGGCTGCTGAACACGAAAGAAATCTACGAGGTAACGGGCAGCCATGCCTACACCTCCGGCCTGTATATGCCAGGAACGGTCATGGTGCAGCCGGCTGCCTATATCCGTGGGTTTGCGGATGGCCTGCGCGATCCGGTGAGGGTTTACGAAAGGACACCGGCCTTGTCCTTCGAGCAGGTCTCCGGCTCCTGGTTGATCAAGACCCCGAACGGTGCCGTGAATGCGAAGAAGATCATCCTCGCCAACAACGGACACGCGCAGAGCTTCGGCCTCTTCAAAGGCGTATTGCTGCATGTCTTCACCTACGCCTCCATGACCGAGGAGTTCGACCCCGAACGGCTTCCTGGCCAACGGGACTGGGCGGCCACGCCGGCACTTCCCATGGGAACGACGGTGCGCCGGGTCAGTGGAAGCAAGGGGGATCGAGTGCTCATTCGCTCGCGATATACCTATCACGCCAATCTCGAGATCAGCGAGGGCGATATCAAGAGCGCTGGCAAAGTTCACGACCGCAAGTTCGCTGATCGATTCCCCACGCTCGAGGGCGTCCGTATGCAATACCGCTGGGGAGGCGCGATGGCCCTCACCAGGAATGGAGTTCCGGCGTTTGGTGAAATCGAACCGGGCATATTTGCGGCTTGTGCTTGCAATGGGCTGGGTGCCTCCAAGTCTACTGCGGCGGGGATTGCCGCCGCTGAGTTTGCATTAGGCATGCGGACTCAGCTCGTGGAGAGTTTCCACCAATACGCCCCACCCAAGAAGTTGCCGCCACAGCCGTTCCTCAGCATTGGCGCCAAGGCAAACTTGAGTGTTCGCGAGTGGTGCGCAGGGCGCGAGTAACCCGTTTCGAACCCGTTAAAGGCATCTTCGACGCCAGCCAGTTAGATAAACAATAAAGTCGCTTTAAAGCAGACATGGACTACCAGATTTATTCTGCGTGGCATGACCTTATTCGCCCTGAGTTTAGATTTAAGGGCAGTAAAAGTCAGACCATAAAGGAGAGGGCTAAAAGCCCATCCAGCGGGAGTTGTGAGAACTTAAAACTGCCATTTTGTACGGCCGACAAGCCGGACAAATTATCCGAACCACAAATACAAAAGAGGAATGCAGATGAAAAAGGTACTTGCTTCGACGGGGCTGATTTTAGGCCTGCTCGCCGGAGCATCGGTTTCCCACGCGGCAGAATGCGGTCGGATCACGATTGCCAGCATGAACTGGCAAAGTGCCGAGGTGCTTTCGAACATCGACAAGCTGATCCTGGAGGAGGGCTACGGCTGCGAAGCCGAGATCACCATCGGGGACACCATGCCCACCATTACTTCCATGGCCGAGAAAGGAAAACCCGATATCGCCCCCGAGGCATGGGTGGATCACCTGGCTGACGTGGTGGAGAAAGCCATTGAAGACGGCAAGCTGGTGTCGACCACCAAAGTGCTGTCGGATGGCGGCGTCAACGGTTGGTGGATTCCGAAGTATGTCGCCGATGCGCACCCCGACATCAAGACCATCGACGATATGCTGAAACATCCCGAACTGTTTCCGAATCCCGAGGATCCCAGCCGCGGCGCAATCTACAACGGCCCTCAAGGCTGGGGTTGGACCGTCATCACTTCCCAGCTGCACACCGCCTACAAAGCAGAGCAAGCGGGCTTCGATCTGATTGATACGGGTTCGGCTGCCGGCCTTGATGGTTCTATCGCCAAGGCTTACGAGCAGAAGAAGGGCTGGGTGGGCTACTACTGGTCTCCCACCGCCCTGCTCGGGAAATATCCGATGGTCATGCTCGACCCCGGTGTTCCGCACGACCAGGACCAGTGGCGGCAATGCATCACCGTCGCCAATTGCCCCAATCCCAAACCATCCGCCGGACCAGTCGACCGGGTCGAAACGCTCGTTGCCGGGTCGTTTGCAAAACGTGCGGGCGCCGATGTCATGGGTTACCTGAGCAAACGCTCCTGGAAAAACAGTGACCTCAACGAGCTGATGGCCTGGATGACTGACAACCAGGCGACCGGTGAACAAGCCGCAGAGCATTTCCTCAAGCAAAACCCGGAAGTCTGGACTTCCTGGGTAACCCCTGACGCCGCCGAGAAGATCAAGGCGTCGCTGTAAGCCTATCCGGCCGGGCACCGCATTCCTTGCACGTCCGGCCGGTACAAAAAGAAGGAGGTGTGATATGGAATGGCTGCGTAAGTTCCCACATATGAACGACGAGTCCCTTCTGGGTCTGAAGAAGACCATCGATGAAGGATTCCGGGCGTTCACTCGCGCCTACGGCGACACGATCGATGCAGCTTTCGAGCCGCTGCAGCAGTTCCTGTTGTTTGCCGAGCGATTCATGACCAAGACCCCTTGGCCAATCGTCATGCTGCTGATTCTGGCAGTCGCCTGGTTCGCCAGCAAAAGCTGGAAGGTGGTCGTGAGCTGTCTCGTCGTACTGCTTGCCATCGGGTACTTCGATATGTGGGAGGACACGATGCGCACGGTGTCCATGATTTTCGTCTGCACGCTGCTGGCGATCGCAATCGGTATCCCAATCGGCATTCTCATGTCCCGGTCCGACCGCTTCCAGAAAATCGTGAATCCGATACTCGACGTCATGCAGACCATGCCGAGCTTCGTCTACCTGATTCCCGTCGTGATGTTGCTCGGTATCGGGAGGGTTCCCGGCCTCATCGCTGTGGTGATTTACGCCATTCCGCCGATGATCCGCCTGACCGATCTGGGCATTCGGCTTGTCGACAAAGACATCCTGGAAGCGGCCGACGCATTTGGTTCTTCACCCTGGCAGCGCCTGGTGAAAGTCCAACTGCCGTTGGCACTGCCCACCATCATGGCCGGTGTGAACCAGACCATCATGATGGCATTGGCCATGGTTGTGGTCGCTTCGATGATTGGTGTCCAGGGCCTCGGCCAGCCGGTACTCAAGGCCATCGCGAACCAATACTTCACGCTGGGAATGTTCAACGGTCTCGCCATCGTGGGTATCGCAATCATCTTTGACCGAGTCAGCCAGGCGTATGGCAAGAGACTCCAGAAGCATCAGGAGGTCGTCCATGGCTGACACCAACGCCAGCGGGATCAAGATCCGCAATCTCTACAAGATCTTTGGCCCCCAAGCCGAGAAGCATGTTCAGGCCGTCCGCAATGGCATGAGCAAGACCGAACTCCTCGAGAAGCACGGGCACGTTCTGGGTCTCAGGGACATCAACATCGACATCCCCGCTGGCTCGATTCAGGTTATCATGGGGCTTTCCGGCTCGGGCAAGTCGACCCTGATCCGCCATATCAACCGGCTGATCGACCCGACGGCTGGCGAAGTCCTGATTGGCGGTCCGGACGTCGTGAAGATGAGTCAAGCCGAGCTGCGGGAATTTCGCCGTCAGCAGACGGCGATGGTGTTCCAGAAGTTCGCGCTGCTACCCCATCGCAACGTGCTGGAGAACGTCGTCTACGGCCTGGAGGTACGGAGTTTCGGCCGCAAGGAAAGCGTCGAGATCGCGATGAAGTGGATCGAGCGCGTCGGCCTCAAAGGCTTCGAGAGTCGTTATCCGAATCAGCTCTCCGGTGGCATGCAACAGCGCGTTGGCCTGGCCCGTGCCTTGTCCATGGATGCCCCCGTATTGCTCATGGATGAAGCGTACTCCGCCCTCGATCCGCTGATCCGCATGGACATGCAAACGGTGCTTCTGGATCTGCAGAAGGAGATCAAGAAAACCATCGTGTTCATCACCCATGACCTCGACGAAGCACTTCGCCTGGGCGACCAGATCGCCATCCTGCGCGATGGCAATATCGTGCAACAGGGCACTCGCGAGGATATCGTCCTGCGCCCTGCAGACGAGTACGTCGCGAACTTCGTCAAGCAGGTGAACCGGGGGCGAGTCGTTCACGTAGAAACCGTCATGGCGGCGCTTCGCCCAGGCTACGTGCCCAGCGGCATGACCGTGCGCGAAGGCACCACGATCGAGGAGGCGATACAGGCAGTTGCCCACTCCCCTGACATCGACTTCGCAGTGGTCAGTGCTGTTGGTGAACCTGTTGGTCTGATCAACCTGCGGTTGCTTGCCGGCGCACTGGTTACCCCAAGCTCTGGAGGGAGCACGGAGACGCTCTCGGGAAAGGTCATAGGGTCGATACCGGCTGCTAGGCAGTCCCATTGATCTGAGATTGGAAGGGCGCCTGAGCCCAAAGGGACGCGCCATCGCCGTGCTGCTGCTCGGCGAGCCCAGCAGCGCCGGCGTGCTCGGCGGCGGCCTGCTGGTGGTGGCCGCGGCGATCATCCTGGCGCGTCAGGGTGACACCTTACCGGAACCGAGCCTGGCTCCGCTCGAACCCGGGGACGGCGTCTAGTGTCGCGACCCGAATAATCTTTCGCTTTCCGAGGGAGGGGCTTCAGCCGCGGTGCTTTCAGCGCCTTCAAGGTCAATCGCGGCTGAAGCGGAACGCAGCCCGGCCCCTCCCAATGGAACCTGGCGTTGAACCGACATCTCATGGTTGACGCGACACCAGTCGTCACAGGGCAGGGGGCGTGCCCGATTGCCGCAAGGCGAGACTGGCTTGGCCAGCAGCTGCGTGAAAAGGCCTCCGCCCCGTGTCGGGGCCGGCGCTCAGAGATCCTTGACCAGGCGCAGGGCGTCGTAGATGGCCGCGTGGGTGTTGCGCGCGGCCACCGCGTCGCCGATGCGGAACAGTTGGAACTCGCCATCCGGGTTGTCGTCGCGGGTCTGCGGGGTGCCGTGGATCAGCTCGGCGTATTCGACCGCGCCGCGGTTGCGCGAGAGGGGCTTGAGTTCCAGGTACAGCTCGTCCATTGGCCGGGTGCCGTGGTTGACCACCACCTGGTCGACGTGGCGCTGCTTGCGCACTCCACCGTAATCGCTGTCGATCTGCGCCAGCAGGGTCTGGCCTTCACGCGCCACCGAGGCCAGGCGGTAGGTGACGGTGAAGGTGGTGTCGAGCTGTTGCAGCGAGCGCATGTAGGGCACCAGGTTCATCGCCATGACTTCCGGGGCGAAGCTGCGGTCGGGGGTCATGATCTCCACCTTGGCGCCGCTCTGGGCGATGACCTCGGCGGCCTGCAGCGCGGTGTGGTCGCCGGCGTCGTCGAACAGCAGCACGTTGCTGCCCGGCTTGACGTCGCCGGAGAGGATGTCCCAGGCCGAGACCACCAGCTCGTTGCCGGCCTCGAGCACTTCGGTGTGCGGGTAGCCGCCGGTGGCGACGATGACCACGTCGGGCTTTTCCGCGCGAATGGTCTCGGCCTCGGCCCAGGTGTTGAAGTGGAAGCGCACGCCGAGGGCCTCGCATTGGCTCATACGCCAATCGACGATGCCGAGCATCTCGCGCCGGCGCGGGCTCTGCGCGGTCAGGCGGATCTGCCCTCCGGCCTGGCTGGCCGCCTCGAACACCACCACCTCATGGCCGCGCTCGCCGGCCACCCGGGCCGCCTCCAGGCCGGCCGGGCCGGCGCCGACGATCACCAGCTTGCGCCGCCGGGCGGCCTTGGCAATCTGGTGGGGCATGCTGGTTTCGCGGCCGGTGGCGGCGTTGTGGATGCAGTAGGCCGCGCCGCCCTGGTAGATGCGGTCCAGGCAGTAGTTGGCGCCGACGCAGGGGCGGATGTCCTGCTCGCGGCCTTCGATCAGCTTGCGCACGATGTGCGGGTCGGTCATGTGCGCGCGGGTCATGCCGATCATGTCGACCTTGCCCGAGGCGATGGCATGACGGGCGGTGGCCACGTCCTGGATCTTCGCCGCGTGGAAGGTCGGGAAGTCGGTGGCCGCGCGGATCTGCCCGGCGAAGTCCAGGTGCGGCGCGCTGGCCATGCCCTGGATCGGGATCACGTCGGTCAGGCCGGCGTCGGTGTCGATGTGGCCACGGATGATGTTGAGGAAATCCACCATGCCGCTGTCCTTGAGCCGACGGGAGATTTCCAGGCCTTCCTCGGCGCCCAGGCCGCCGGGCAGTGCCTCGTCGGCTGTGTAGCGCACGCCGACGATGAACCGCTCGCCGACCCGCCGGCGCACGGCGCGCAGCACGTCGAAGGTGAAGCGCAGGCGGTTGTCCAGCGAGCCACCGTAGGGGCCGTCCAGCGCGTTGGTCAGCGGCGACCAGAACTGGTCCATCAGGTGGCCGTAGGCCTGCAGCTCGATGCCGTCCAGGCCGGCCGCCTGCATGCGTTCGGCGGCGTCGGCGTAGTCCGCGATGATGCGCTCGATGTCCCAGTCTTCGATCTGCTTGGGGAAGGCACGGTGCGCCGCCTCGCGGTTGTGCGAGGGCGACACCACCGGCAGCCAGTCGCCCTTGTCCCAGCGCGTGCGCCGGCCCAGGTGGGTGAGCTGGAGCATCACCGCCGCGCCATGTTCGTGGCACTCGTCGGTCAGGTCCTTCATCCAGCCGACCACCTCGTCCTTGTAGGCGAGGATGTTGTTGAACACCGG
>OGCL01001910.1_pt1 | contig 16247 bp, 14 predicted proteins | sample 1570041 | NCBI WGS metagenome assembly OGCL01 (sample SAMN06266162, study PRJEB24511) | hot springs metagenome | isolation source: Hot spring water | place: South Africa: Limpopo | collected 2015-06-22
CAGTTGCCAGTCCTCTGCTTGCCAATACTGTTGTACGACATGTTCAAAACCAGCGGCTCGCGTTGTCGCTTCGCTCAGCCGTCCATCATCACGCCGCTGGCGCAATTGTACGGGGGCTGGGCTAATACAATCGGGCAGTGTCGCCGCTTGGCTGACTTGCCAGCGTGGGCAGAGCCCAATCACCGGTTGCTTGTCATCGGCTAACCAAATCAGGCCATCCCATGTCTGCAATCCGACCAGTATGGCTTGGGTCGATGTGCTGGCGGGTATAGCGATATTTTGTTTGACAATCGCTATTGGCATCGGCTGGCTACTCCAGTGTCTATCATGGCTGAAAGATGTTAAGTATAAGTTAAAGATCAGAAAAGCCCTGTTAAGTGCAAATGTTTGGGTGCTTCATTTGGGCTGTTTTTGTCATCCGTTTGTCGGACGCTTCACAAAAAGCCTAAAAAACACTTGCACTCGGATAACCTGCATTGTACTTTCATCCTCACTGGACACGCTACAACAATCAATGTGCACGGATGAGAGTTCAAGGACGAAAGACGTTGTCAATGAAATCACGTCGGGCATTGAGATGGTGTAGTAACAGAACAAAACTGACTCTCAGGAGAGTACCATGAAGCTGTTCCCACAAATCGCACTCGTATCTGCAATCGCAATCAGCGGCAACGCCATGGCGATGCAAGCCCTTGACGACGCTTCTCTCAGCGCCGCCACCGGTCAAGACGGTATCACCATCGCAATCAAGCCACCAGTATCAAACTTTGATGCCCTGCAAGGTACTAACTACTTTGCTGGTACAGGCGGCTTGGCTGGTGTGATCTCGATCGACCATATCTATGTTCACGATAAAGACGGTGATGCAGTCAACGCAGCCGGTGAAGCTGGTGCGATCGTACTGGACGGCTTCGCCATCGCAGGTAGCGCGCCAATCGTCGTTAAAATCGACGCGGATGCCAACGCTGGTAACCCACTGCTGAACGTGAATGTTGCTCTGCCAAGCACCTTGGTCATCCGTACCGGTGACATCTCTGTAGCGGCTTCTAACCGTTCAGTGGCTAACAACGGTATCGATGACCGTGGCATCAACGGCCCACAAAACCTGATCTTGGACAGCCTAGACATCGAGTTGGGTGGTGCAACTTTGAACATCCAACTGGGTGCTGAAGCACAAGGCGCGATGATCAAAACTACCGGTACTATCGGTGGCGGTCTGACCATTAGCGACCTGAACCTGAATGACGGCGGCGGCTCAGTCACTGGCGGTAGCATCTACATCGGCACCATCAACGTGCGTGACAGCGGTTTGGGCGACTTGACCCTGAATGCTGACATCGACGTCGATGCAACCGGTCTGGTTGTGACTGTTGGTGGTAGCCCAACTGACATCCTGTTGGCTAACGTACGTCTGGGTGACAACACCGCAGCATCAATCGGTGATATCGAGATCGTTGGCATGAACATGGCCGGCACCGAAATCACCATCAGCGGTCACTAAGATCTGCAAAAATCGTGTGTTAACTGCTGTAGTGATATAGCAGCTTAATCAACCGATCGGTTACGGCAGCTTCGGCTGCCGTAGCCGTATCTGCAAACGTCATATCTGCAATAGCAGTGTTTGTAGCGTTGTATCTGTAAGGTTGTGACTGACAAAACAACAAAACGCCAAATCCGGCAAGCATTCAAGGAGCGTGCTAAATGAACCCGCGTCAGATCGTGTGTCACACTGGACTGCTGGCCGCGCTTGTTATGCCTGCGTTTGCGGTACAAGCCATGGAACAGCTTGATGATCACCAGATGGCTGCATCGACCGGTCAGGATGGCATCACACTGGGTATCCAGCTACCAAATTCGACCATATCGTTTAACCAGATCGGTCTCGTCAGTATTGATGATCGCAGCAACCCCGCGTCTTCGCGTGCTTCATTAGTCATGGCGCCGAATAATTATTCGCCAACCCAAGGCATTCGATTTTTTAATGGTGCCAGCGCACCGACCACCCAGCCATTGACGATTAAATTTGATGTCGATGGTAATGCAGGCAATCCACTATTAAACGTGAATGTGGCCTTGCCCAGCGATCTAGAGCGGATTCGCGTTAATCCATTTTCGGTGTATATCGCCGATGGCAGTGGCAGTATTTTTACCAGTCGTATTGTCAATGGTGTCGGCGCTAACACCCTGCGTGCTGGCGTGACCGAAATGCTGCGTGTTGGTACCAACGGGATTGATATTCGCTTTAAGTCCGGTGATCCGGTCGCGTTAAACCTACAGCTCGGTGCAGAATCGCAGGCGCATATGCTGCAATTTACTGGCGGTTCGCTGTTGCAAGTGGTCAGTAACGCGCCGATAGAAGTCATGTCACTGAATAATGGCGGTACGACACAAAGCTCACTGAAGCTCAATCTAGACATCAGTGCAACTGACCAAGTGGTTGGTTTTCGTCTTGCAGGTTTCTATGCGGACATTAGTGCCAGCGGCTTAGTGATTGGCAAAGATGGCTGGACAGACAAGCTCGACATCCGCATCAACAATATCGTGGCAGGTGATCTGCCCGCAGTATCACCGACCGCGTTTAATGGTCTTGCCAATGGCTCAATGGGCAGTATTGGTCTAGAAGGTTTGCGGGTGGAAAACCTGAAAGTAAATGTTGCAGGCATGTAGTTGCCTGTCAATGATCTCCTGTCGCTGATTTTTTTGTTTTTTGGCGGATGGCGCGGGTAGCGCGGTTTGACCGCACTGCCGGTGACAAAAAAATCGTGTTTTTTACCGAAAAACACGGTATCTTGACGGAATCATGGACGCAGGTCGGGCAGTGATGGTTTGTGTGGTAGATGCGTTAGTTTTAGATAACTCATCCGCGCAGCACAACAATCTAGCCGGTCTGATTTTCGAGGACAGTGCGATGTGGTTGATCGCCCAAAACTAGAACAAGCCCCCTATGCTCGTAGTCACGCTTGGATCAGCACTGATCTACTATTTTTCGACGCAAAGTCTGGATGTGGCCAGTCAGCCCGGTGGAACAGTGTTCTACAGTGAAGTGGCAGACTCACGCTTCAACAGCTTTAGCAAACTGCACCAGCCGCCTGTACAGGTGAAGCCACTGGTCGAAAACCAATTTCGCGGCATCGTACGTCAGCAGTACGACTATAGCTGCGGCTCGGCTGCACTCACCACACTGTTGAACGGCTATCTGGGTACAAACTTAGGCGAGCGGCAGATTATTGACGGCATGCTGCGCTACGGCGAATACGACCGTATTGTGGATCGCCGCAGTTTTTCTTTGCTCGACATGAAGCGTTATGTCACCGCACTTGGCCATAATAGTGGTGGGTTTCGCGGTAAATTCTCTGACCTGACCAGCCTTGATAAGCCTGCGATTGTGCCGATTGCTTATGCGGGCTTTAAGCATTTTGTCGTCTATAAAGGCTATCGCGATGGTCGGGTGTTCGTGGCTGATCCAGCCTTGGGACATCTGAGTTTTTCGGCGCAGCATTTCCAAGAGATTTGGGATAACAATACACTGTTCATCATTATGCCAGCACCGACTACACCGCTAAATGATCGACTAACCACGTTAGAAGATCATCAGATGCGCTTCATTGAAGACCATCAAATCAACCAGTTTGAACTGGTGCAGCAGCTAGACTTTCCGACTCGGCGTTTTGAGCAAAATGCCGATATTGCCTCGACGTTGCAGCGGGTACGCGATGCTGACCCTAATTCTGACTCGAGCGGTCAGCTGATCGACACCTCATTGCGTTTGTACTACAAGCGTCAGTGATTTTTTTAAGAATTTGTCTCAAGGTAGATGACCATCATGCAGAATCAATGGAAACGCCGTAATTTACTCGCCCTGAGTCTTGGCCTGATTATGGCAAACGCTGCCGTGTATGCTGCGGAGCCAGAAGCTGAAGCAGCATCAGAGCCGGTAGAGTCTGCGTTTACTGCGGGAGCCGAGTCAGCAGAATCAGCGGCTGAGCAGTCAGCAGATAGCAGTACGGCGCCCACTGCTGAAACCGCCACTGAAACCACACCGAGCATGGTAGTTGCACCAGCAGCGGCAGCAGCAGATGCACTTAAACAACAAGCCGATGATGCCAGTGCCTCTAAAAATTTGACCGAGGTGTTTACCGCGGCGGAGCGGAGCTATTCGCTGTCCAAAAAAGGCTCGTATTCGATGGTCTATGACCTCAGCTATACCTATTATCGTGACTCGCGTTTAGATTTGGCGTTAGACGATGGTAGCTCGACCTTGACTCGTCTGCGGATCGAAGAAGATGCCCAACATACGGTCAGTAATACCTTTTCATTGCAATACGGTCTGCTCAATAACCTGACCTTGACTGCAACACTGCCGTTTATTGCCAAGTCTGACTTATTAAAAGACACCACGACCGTTGGGCTCGGTGATATTGCGTTTGGCGCACGCTGGGAGCCATTTCCACTTGAGCGTGGCAAGATGCCGTTGATTTTAAATGGTAGCTTATCGACCAAGACCGGTGACAGCCCGTACGAGATCAATCCAAACCGTGACTTGTCTACCGGTAAGGGCTATTACTCGATTGGTGGTGGGGCGAGTACGCGTAAGTTTATTGATCCGATTGTATTGTTCGGCTCTGGCTCTTTAAGTTATGGCTTTAAAGAAACCAATCTAAACCAGCGTCGTGGCTCGCGGATTTTGGATGACTATACACCAGGGATTACCGGTGGTATTGCGTTGGGTTTTGCCTACTCCTTAAATTACGATGTGTCCTTGACCATGTCGTATCAGCAGAGCTTCGCGACCGGTAGTGAGTTTGCGTTCCGACAACTTGACCCGAACAAGCCACAAGAGTTTTCGCGGCCAGCCGATCAGACCAGTTCATCCTTGGGGATTTCGCTTGGGGTACGGATGTCGCCCAAAACCATCGTGAATACCTCGCTGGGCTTTGGTCTGACCGAAGACGCGCCAGATGTCACACTGGGTGTGTCATTCCCACTGGATTTTCTTGGCATTGGCCGCGAAGTGAAATAAGGGCGGATCAATATGAGGTCTCAGCGATTACACGCGCTGGCATGTGCCATCGGGTTACTGGGGGTGTCCAGTTTTGCACAAGCGCAACTGGGTCAAAACTTATCGGTTGATATTCGTGCGTTGTCGATGGGCAATGCGGTGACTGCCGATCCACCTGGTATTAGTGCAATTCATTTTAACCCTGCGGGCTTGAGCAAAATTCAGGGTTTGGAGCTAAACGTCCAAGGCTTGCTAGCGGATTTTGACATTCGTCGCGAGTATCGTGCACCGCCTGGTTTTAATGTGTTTGGGTATTCAGACGACCCAGTAGTGTGTAATGACAGCGAAGACAATCCTGATAAAATCTGTAATGATTTTAAGGATTACGGCATTAGTAAGGTGCGTGGCCCGAGTCTGTACGTTCCCGTCCTAAAAAAAATGATCGACCTGCCGGAAGGGATGCCGATTGCAGCACCACTTGCAGGGGTGGCCTATCGTCCGCCAGGCTCTAAGCTGACTTATGCTTCGGCGATTTATGCGCCTCTGGTTGCCGGTTTTAACCAACTCAATGGCGACCCTGGTAACTTCATGGGTAAGACCGTGGCGTTGGAGCGGATTACTTATTTATCACCGTCTGTCTCTTACGAGATCTCTGACAATCTGGCGGTGGGTGCGTCGATTGGTTTGTCTTATCAAGCGGTGGCTTTGGATACCGACTTGCGCTTTCCCAATGAGTTGATCGGGGTGTTACGCCTGATTGATGAGGATGTCTGTGCGCCATTTAAGCAAGAGGCAAACTTCGTCACGGATTTGCTGTTGTTTGGGGTGTGTAACGCGCAAGAGTCAGTCGGCCCGTTTAAAAACCTCGCCAGTATGAGTGTGGCACTCGAACAGTCTGTCTCGCCTTCGTATAACCTCGGCATCTTGTGGGAGCCGAATAACGATTTTGCTTTTGGGATGGTGTATCAAAGCGCGAGCAAGATGAAGCTCAAAGGCAACTACTTGATCGAAAACGGTCGAGGGGCGCAAGAGTTGATACGTGGTCTGAACAGTTCGGTAACCGGTCAGATCTTGGTGGCGTTGTTGGGTTTCCCAAGCTTTGTGCCACCCACCGAGTCTGGCAAAATCTCGCTAGATCTTGAGTATCCCGCTCACTTCCAGACGGGGATTAAATACAAGGTTTTCCCTGAGTTACAGATCAATTTTGACATCGGCTGGACGGATTATGCCGCGTGGCGCGACTTTGACTTTAAGTTTGACCGAGAGATTGCAGCGTTGCGCATTGCAAAACTGCTGGCACCGGGTGTGACCAATGATGGTTTGCCATTGCCATTGCGCTTTCAAAGCCCTTGGAGTTGGGGGGTGGGCATGGAGTACAGCATGACCGACCGACTCAAATTCCGCTTGGGTTATGAGCCACGCAAATCTGCGATTCCCGACAATCGTCGTAACAGTCTAGTGCCGATCAATAACGCACAGATGTTTGGGGCGGGGATTGGCTATCGGTTTGATCCAGAGTCTGATATTGACTTGAGTATTATGCACTTGCGTAGCCGCGATCAGATTCCAGCCAATACCAGTGGCTTGGCCAACCAAACCGGTGTGAATAACTTGCTGTTGAACCCGTATGCAGGTCTGGACATTCGTACCAGTACCAAGGTGACGATTGCGGGTATTGCTTATCGGACGCGTTGGTAAGATGCATGATTTATGGTGGCGTGTCTGGCCGTTAGTGTTGAGTGGCGCAGTGTTGGCGACTGCTGCTCACGCTGAGCAGCGGCTTGCCGATAAGACCTTCTATACGATTTTAACGCCAGATGGCCCGATGCAAGTGGAGATGCCGGTGCCGAGTCGTCGAGCTGTGCCACCTGCCACAACGCAGGCCGTTCAGCCAGCGGCTACCGCCGACCAGTCTGCTGCACAGCCGTTGGTTACTGATCCATCGGTCGATGCATCAACGGCAGCAGTCACTGAACGCCGGTCAGTGCCCAATACAACGCCTAAACGCGCCGCCGCGCCGGAAGCCGCCACCACACCGATACCTGCTGCCCGATCAGATTCGCCGTTTTTTGAGTTTGGCGGTCAGCAGTATGTGGACACGGCGTACCTTGAGCAGCGTGAGTTTAATCTTGAAGGACGGAAGCGCTTCTATAGTCTGCCGGATGGATTGGGCGGGACACAGGTGGTGGAGCGTGAATCGGGTGTACGCTTGAATAGCCTGATTGAGCAGGTACAACGCCCACAAGCGGTGCGTCTTGCTGAAAGTTATCGGCGTGTGGGCGCGTCATCGTTGGTTGATCTGACCAATCAGCAATGCTTGTCTGCTCAGCAGCTCAAAACAGCCAAACGGTTGGATGACAAACCGGTCGATTTTTGGCCGAGACCAGGCTTTGAGCCGAAGTTTGAATTCGTGCTGGCTGAGCTTGTGACCCCTTTGCAAAATATCCACCTGATGTCGTACACCACGACCAGTCGAAATCCTAGCTATTACTGGCCACTGCCGATTTTTCTGGATCAGCGCGGCTGTATCTTAGAGGGAGTGGCGGGTTTTTATCAGTCCAAAACTGCTGCAACGTGGTTACAACAAGCGGCGTTGCAAGGGCATCTACATGTTCCACAAGACGCCCGTTACCTATTACTCACCCCGCTGGTGGAAGCTGCTGAGCTGAGTGGTGAAACGCTGGCGGATCGAGGGCAGTTGCGTCTGACCCCGTTGCGCTTGGCCGCACCTTAATCGAATGGAATGACCGAGATGGACAATAACACGTTGGTTAAAAAAGTTTTTACAGTGGGTCTGCTGGCGGCTGGACTAGCGGCCTGTAGTGGTGCAAATAACACGCTCAACAGCCGTGCAGGTGGTACAGATCCTTCAGCACGCACAGCATGTACTGCCGAAAATTGTGTTCGGATTGAGTTTGTTGATGACCCGGTGATTAACCTCAACTATAGCTGCGGTACAGTGGTCAATGTGACCGACGAGACCGGCGTGGCAAGCTGTCCTGCCAACTCACGTGTTGAGTTTTATATACAATCGACCAAAACCTTACGCCGTGTGGTGCTCGGAACGTTCTTGGTAGAGCCTGCGGGTCAGTCGATTTTGCGGGTGACGCCATTAGACTTGGTGACCAAGCGTGATGAGGTGACACGGCTCAGCAGTCCAGAGGCTGCTGCTGCGATTAACGTTACCCGATTTTTGCAGGCATTGCGCGAGCGTAATAACGCAGGCGTTGAGCTTGAACCGTTTATTGCGACTGCTCCGGTCAACCGTATTCGTCTGACGGATGCCTTAAAAGATCAATTGGATGTGTTGAGTGAGGATGTTTTTGCAGGTGATTTTATTTCTGAACAGTTTGTGACCAAACTACGGCCGTTTCTTGAGGCGACTGGTCGGACACCGATTGATACTGAGCAAGCACAAGCGCGTTTGTTGACGACGCTTAAAGCCATCAAAACGGGTGTGTATTTTGGTACACCAGCAATTACCCTGCCGAGCGAGGTCGGTGGTACACCGGCACTGGACGGGTTAACGGGTAACACAGGCATTAATGATCTGCGTCTGGGTATTGAGGGCGAAGCGGCACGCGATGCAGAGTCAGATAGCAGCGGCCTACTGCGTAGCACCATGGCACTGTATAGCCTAGTTGATCGTGATGGGATGCATATCGGGCAAGCCATGCAATGGACAGGCCGTGCCAATACCTCGGAAGGGGTGTATAACCTGTATCGTCGCAGTGATTTTGACAAGCTACGTCCGGTCAATTCACTCGGTGGTTTTGACCCGATCACTAACAAAGTCAACGGGCAGTGGCAGTGGCGCAGTACCAATCCTAGCCTACAAGGCAAAGTCATCGATTTTAATGAGGGTAAACTACTGCGTAACTACTCAATGGTTGGCAGTCGGAGGGTCTACGAAAATCTCACCACAGACAAGAACGAACCCGCCGCAGGTACGCTTGGCCGCTGGATACAACGCTCGTTTACCAACGCGGCGGGCGTGACCCAGCCGGTGATCAATGGTACAGCCACGATTAGTAAAGTCGCTAACGTTAATACGTTTTTTGATCGCACCGTATGGCGTACGCGAGACACGGTGTTTTCGGGTGAGCGGTTTGTGTTTCCACTGCATGTGACACTCAGGTTTCGTTATGGCTCGATTGCGTCAGGCTGCCCACAAGGCGGTTGTACAGATCTGCCAGATCTCAGTGTGACGATTTTAGAAAGCGGTAATATCATCAGTGATTTTAGTGCCGGTGCAACCGCTGATACACCATTGCTGACCGGTAACTGTTCACCGGTGAATCCCGCGACGCTCGTGGACGAGAGCGGTGTACAAGAGTATCGTGTGGGGACTGTGCGGGCGGCATACACCGGTGTAAACGTCAATGATGCGTTTATTGGGCCGACCATGCTGTTTTCGGGCGATGTGTTCCGTGAACATGACGGGCTACAAATTGCGTCGTTGGCGGCAACGCCTCGCGTCAAAATCAACGTAGCAGGTCCGATCAGTGCCAGCACCTCACCGACCATCAATATCACGGATTCGAGTTCGGCAGAAAGCGAGCTAGGCGGACAAGATCCAGCACAGTGGGGCAATATCTACAATGCGTATTTGGCGTTGTATGACACCACAGGGATGACCGACGCACAAAAACAGCGCTACGAAGATGCGCGGAAACGGCAGGAAGGTACTGTCACTGCAACCCTGACCCCATGCTATAACGCGATAGATCGGATCAAGCCTTAATAACGCTGTGGTTGAGGGGGATACCCCCTCAGCCGCATATCTGCTAGCTGAGTACGCGCCACAATACAGTAAGGCCGGCCAGCATAAACAAGACCACTGCAATCGGCCAAGGCACTTGTGTTGCCAAGGTCAGACTGCCGATCAATCCACCGGCAGCCAACCAATCGAGTCGCCGTTGCTGCTCAATCTGTGTTCGCAAGTGTTGCAGTTCGCGCCACTGCCGGTCATGCCATGTGGTTTGCTGGCGCAGTCCATGCAGGCTGTCGGTGATCAGTGCGGGCAGGTCGGTCGCCCCCATCAGTAGGCTTGGCAGTTGCTGTCCGAGTTCCTTGAGGGCTTTGGTGGGATTCATCTGTTGGCTGACCCACTCGGTGAGAATCGGTTTGGCCAGCTTCCAGATATCAAGTTGCGGATACAAATCGCGTCCCAAACCTTCGACGTGTACCAAAGTCTTTAGCAATAACATCAGTTGTGGTGGGATTTCTAGATGGAAGCGTCTGGCAATGTCCATGACCTCAACTAAAATCCCTGCAAAATCCAACTGATCCATTGGCTTCGACACCATCGGACCAACCGCACGGCGCATCTCGCGTGACAAAGCCGCCTGATCAGTGTTGGGTGGAATCCAGCCTGCTTGATGTACCACTTGAATCAGTTGGGTGAAGTTACTTTGCATGACTGACAGTAACATTCGTGCGACGGTCAGCCGATCACTATCAGACAGCTCGCCCATGATCGCGCAATCAAGGGCGATAAAGCGGGGCTGTGCAGGGTTGATGGTCTCGACAAATACATTGCCCGGATGCATGTCGGCATGAAAAAAATTATCCCGAAACACTTGGGTGAAAAAAATAGTCAGGCCAAGCTCGCCAAGCTGCGCCCGATCCATACCCAACTGCTCAAAGGTCGCCAAATCTGATACCGGTACACCGCTGATGCGTTCCGCCACCAACACGTCTTTGCTATCGGTATAGATCTCAGGGACATACATCATCTTAGAGCCGAGAAAATTTTGCCGCAGTTGACGTGTATTGGCCGCTTCTAGGCTGAGATCCAGCTCATTTAAGATCACTTGCCGATAGTCAGTCACGATTTGCTGCACATGCATGGCGCGTGCGGCTTCTAAACGCGCTTCCAGCCATTGTGCCAGCCACGCCAAAATATCAAAGTCTTGTACAATCTGCGCCCGAATGTCGGGGCGGACGATTTTGACCACCACTTCGCGCCCATCGTGTAGTGCCGCAGTATGCACCTGCGCAATCGATGCAGCGGCCAGTGGCAGGTCATCAAAGCGTGCAAATAGGGTCTCAATGCTAGCACCGAGTGACTGTGTCACCCGTTGTCGTGCAAGTTCGGCGGCAAACGGAGTCACGCGATCTTGCAAATGTACCAACTGCGCCAATAGCTCAGGCACAATCAAGTCACGACGTGTCGAGAGCAGTTGTCCAAGTTTGACAAACAGCGGCCCCATATCTTCAAGTGCGCGTTTCAGTCGCATTGGGTCATCAGCTGCCTTACTGCCCCATGCCGCTGGATGTAATGCAATCGCCCGCAGGGCTGGGCGTGCACGTACAGGCAATTGTTCAGCAGGGAGCAACGTGTCCAAACGGTAGTGCGCGGCGATGCGCCACAGCTCCAGCAGACGAGAAAAGTGCGGGATCATGGTGGCGGGTAACTCCAAGACAAATGGTCAGAATGGCTGATCAGTGGGGAGGGGGTGTGGTATCGGCAAGTGTCTTGGCTTTAGACCCAGCCTCACGTTCAGATGTGACGGGTAACTGACGCATGCGCGCTTGTAGCCGCTCGATATCATTGCGTAAGTCACGTACGCCATCTATAAAACGCTCAGCCTGCCAACGTGGTGCAAGTAAGGTATTCTCTTGCTTGATTTGTGCTTCGGCATGTTCGAACAGGCGTTGTCCAGTTTGCGTAAACGTCTGCTTGCCTTGACTGAGTAATTGTGCCAATTGATGCGCTAAACCATCACCAATCCAAGGCGCAAGTTTAGCACTAATATCTGGTTCAGCCTGTGCCATCACCTGTTGTACCTGTTGCAGCACTGCCAGCTCGCCTTGCACCGGTAGATTGCCTGTCGTCCCTGGTGTTGCACCAAACAATCGCGCCAGTGCAATCAAATGCGGGACGTGCAGCGTGGTGTTGGCGCGAGACGGTGCAAATTTAAGGTCGCATACGCGCTGCTCAAACAGGCTGTTTGCCGGTTGGTCATCCATACCGACCGGCGTGGGACTGAGTCGAATGCGATCTTGATCAAATAAAATATCCACCGAGAGATGTGGTGTATCAATCACCACCCGCAGTAGCTTGCCTTGTAGTTGATTGAAGCCTTGCCGCGTTGCCGCATCCAGATCAATCCATTCATTGGTGACGCTTTCAAACGCACCTAGTGCCAGCGTTGCTAACATGACAGTATCCTTATGGGGGAGTCGGTAGCAGAGATGGGGAGTTGGGTCACAATCCCCATCGCAAGCTCCAGCTTATTTAAAGCCGCGATGTAACGCAACAATCCCGCCGGTCATGTTGTGATAGTCGCAGCTTTGAAAACCAGCTTGCTCCATCATCTGTTTTAAGGTGCGCTGATCGGGGTGCATCCGAATCGACTCAGCCAGATAGCGGTAGCTCTCTGAGTCGTTGGCGACCAGCTTTCCCATCACCGGTAGTGCGGTAAATGAATATAAATCATAGAGTTTGGATAGTGGCTCAAACACGGGCTTAGAAAATTCAAGGATCAGTAAGCGGCCACCCGGCTTCAGTACCCGATACATCGAGCGTAGTGCGGCGTCTTTATCGGTGACATTACGCAGACCAAAACTAATGGTCAGTAGGTCAAATGACGCATCGGCAAACGGTGCGAGGGTCTCGGCATTGGCCAACACAAACTCGACATTGGTACAACCCGCATCCAACAAACGGTCACGCCCGACATTCAGCATCGACTCATTGATGTCAGACAGCACGACGCGGCCTGTCTTGCCGACTTCACGGCTAAACGCTTTGGCCAGATCACCCGTGCCACCGGCGATATCCAAGACATGCTGACCACGCCGTACGCCAGACAAGGTAATGGTAAACCGTTTCCACAACCGATGAATACCAAACGACATCAAGTCATTCATCAGGTCGTATTTGGCTGCGACCGAATGAAATACCTCAGCAACTTTTTGCTGCTTTTCTTCAACAGCAACGGTCTTGTAGCCAAAATGGGTGGTATTGCCGCTGTGCTGTGCCTGATCAATCGGTTGTTGCTGGCCTTGCGCCGTGCCTTGTGGCAATGGCGCGGTTTGAAACAGCGGTTGGCTGGTCGATGGGTTGGCTGTCGCCGAACCGCTTGCGCTGTTGGCAGACAGATCTGCGGTAGACACAGATGGGTCAAGCAGTTTTGGATCTGTCATCACACGTCGCTCCAATCAAAACAGACTAAAAAAAATCTTAAACGCAGCAAAAATCTTAAACGCAGCAAAAATCTTAAACGCAGCAAAAATCTTAAACGCCGACAAGATAAGCCTTAGAGCATCGCTTCTGCGGGTGCTAAGCGCGCAAATGGGTCTGGCAATTGCTGATGAACGCGATGGATGATGTCACATTCAGCCTGTGTAAAGGCTTCAATAAATCCTGCTGCCGAATCGAGTGATTTCATCGCGGCAAAACCCTCGGCAGTAAAGTCATACACCGGCGCAAAATCATGTTTATACGCCGTATTTTTTGCCAGCTTGAAGGCGGTCTGAATCATCAGTGAGCGCACATATTTGTCGAGCTTTAAGCCAAGCTCATTGAGTAACGCCATTTGGTGCAGACGGTGTTCGGCTTGATCGGCATCCAGATAAGCGTCTAGCATGATTTCGTCGTTGATCTGATCAGTGGGGCGTAAGAGCAGCAGCTTCGCCAGCTGTTCATCCAGCTCAATCGCCAGTACGGCCAGTTCAATACCGAGTGTGCCAGTATATACGGCACTGGCGGGAACAATTTTTTCGATTTTATGTGCTTTGAGCAATACGCGATCAAACTGATCGGCCAAAATCGCAAAATCCGCACCGCCGTAGAGACGATTTAAAAAATAGTTGGCCATCAGTTGGTGTTCGGGCTGTGCAAATAATTCACGATGCGTGTGCTGCATACGCGTTTTTTGCCATGCTTGTACCGCGAGCAGTTGTGCCGCCAACGCAGGGTTTTGATGGTGCTCCAACGCACGATAGCGGGCAAGTTGTGACTTTAAGGCATCAAACGCAGACATACAGATTTCACTAGCCAAAATAAACACCCAGCAAGCATACTCGATTTTGCATCAATGATTAAGCCAAACAGGGGAGTAACATGACCGGAACCACACCAAATGACGCAGAACATAGCTTGCGCTTGGCACTGATCGAAGCACAATATGCCTTAAAAAACAGTGCACAAGCATCAAATGGCCGCAGTGTGCTGGTGTTGGTCAGTGGCATTGAGTTGGCGGGCAAAGGCGAAGCGGTCACGCAACTGCGCGAGTGGGCGGATCCACGCCTCCTTAAGGTGAGCGCACATTTGCCGCGTGGACAGGATTGGAAAAGACCCTTTTGGCAGCCCTATATCCCTGATATTCCAGAGCGTGGCGAGTTGCGGGTATTGTTTGGTAACTGGTATGGCGATCTACTGGCTGCGCGTTTGGCTGGCAAAAAACAGGGGATGTCCGCAGAGGAATTTCAGCAACAGTTACAGGAAATCGAAGCGTTTGAGCATTATTTACAACAAGAAGGGGTGACGTTGGTCAAATGCTGGTTTGACCTGTCTTGGAAAACCTTGCAACAGCGGCTGAATGAGATTGAACCAAGCTTACTCAAATGGCAAAAACTGCATGGCTTGGATTGGCGCGACCGTGATGAATACGACAAGTTGCAAGCCTTACGCGAGCAACTCGGTGCGGATTGGATCACGATTGATGGCGAAGATGCCGATGCCCGCAATCTGGCATTTGCCCAGCAGGTGCTTAGCAGTTTACAAGCCCCACGTTTGCCACGGCAACGCCCCCATGCGCGTTGGCAGCCGAGTGCCATCCCGCCGGTCATGCACGCACCAGATCGTCAGATTATTAAAAAAGAACAGTACAAGCAGCAACGTAAACAACTACAAGCTGAGGTAGCCGATTTACTGCGTCAACGCGGTGATCGCCCCGTGATCGTGGTGTTTGAAGGTATGGATGCCGCTGGTAAAGGCGGTGCGATTCGGCGAGTAGTAGCGCAGCTTGATCCACGTGAGTATCAAATTCATTGTATTGCTGCGCCGGAAGCCCATGAGCTACGTTATCCATACCTGTGGCGATTTTGGCGACGTTTGCCGGAACGGGCAGGCATGGCGATTTTTGATCGGTCGTGGTACGGCCGTGTGCTGGTTGAAAGGGTCGAGCAGTTGGTGAGTCCGGTCGATTGGCAGCGGGCATATACCGAGATCAATCACTTTGAGCGCAACTTGACCGATGCAGGGGCGATCATCATTAAATTTTGGCTGTCGATTGATAGCGATGAGCAATTATTGCGCTTTAACGCGCGTAAAGACACGCCACACAAGCGATTTAAGCTGACCGATGATGATTGGCGCAACCGTGAGCGTTGGGACGAGTATGTGCAAGCAGCGGCTGATCTGTTGGCGCGTACCGACCAGCCACATGCGCCGTGGATTATGATCGCCACCAACGACAAGTACACCGCACGCTTGGCGGTGTTGCAGGGCTTGCAGCGACATTTAAAGCAGGTGTTACAGGATTAGGCAGACGATTTACACTGCGCGCGCCGAACCACCAACGGTTTGCGCGGCGCGATGTTTGTCTTGAATTTGTTTGGCCAGTCGGTAACATTCGTCGATATGGTCAAACGCAACTTTACGCATGACAAAATAACCCATACTGGCCGCAACCAACTGCCCGCCGAGCGGTACGAACTTCACCACTTGCTTTGAGACGATTTTACCACCCAAGCCCTGAATCGAGCGGCGTACCACACTGCGCGTGGCCACTAGGCCGACAAATTCAGCACCACGCGAGCGCATTTCGCTCCAATGCACTTCCCGCGTGCTCAGATCAAACGCTGCCATCCGTTCTGGCGCGAGGCCAAATTGTTCGCTGATATACGGGAGCAGTTGGCTCAGGATTCCCGCATCAACCACCACGTCAAAAAAAGGTACGGGTACAGCCGCCACACCGGCTGAAATAAACGAGCGTTTTTTCACCAAGCGACGGCACTCTTGGCGCACCTGCTCTAAGTTTAAGCTGGGATCAATGGTTTCTGGCAGTTTGTCGAGTTTCATGCGAGCTCCAAAATCTGTTGTACCGCCCGCAACATCGGGCAAATGCTTGATGATGACAATACGGTTTTTTAAGGTTTTTGCAAGGGGGGATGCTGTAACTGTATCACCGCCGATCTGTAGACGTAAAAAAACCGACCCGCAAAGGGTCGGTTCTTGGGCAGTGTTTGTGATGCTGGATCAGCCAAAACGACCGGTGATATAGGCTTCGGTCAG
>OGCL01001912.1_pt1 | contig 16225 bp, 10 predicted proteins | sample 1570041 | NCBI WGS metagenome assembly OGCL01 (sample SAMN06266162, study PRJEB24511) | hot springs metagenome | isolation source: Hot spring water | place: South Africa: Limpopo | collected 2015-06-22
AATCACCAGCTTGACCTTCTTGTCGGTGCGGTGGGTGAGATCATGCACCAGGCGCGGATAGCGGTTGAAGAGCTGCGAGATGGGGAGCATGCGCACCTTCATCACGCTCTCCTGCAACTCGTTGGCGGTGCGGCTCAGGGACGAAATGGCCTCGCCCAGGCGATAGGCGAAGGTGCGCACCTGTTTCATCTCGCGCGGGTCTATGCCCAACTGGTCCTTGAGGTGGGTCTGCAACTCGTAGATCTCGTTGTAGAGCTGGAAGAAGTAGGAGCGATCCACGATCAGCTCGCCCACCTGATTCATCAGGGCGTCGATCTTGTCCGCATCCACCCGCACGCTCTTCTTGAAGGCGCGCTCGGCCTTCTCGTCGCCGCCAGCGCCCTCCTTCTTCTCGCCCGTCTCCGCCGCCGGGCCAGCCGCGGCCTCCTTGGCCTCCGCCAGGGGCGCCGGTTTGGCCGGAGCGGGGGCCTTGGCTTCCTTGATTGGGGCCGGCGCGGCCGCCGACGCCGCCTTGGGAACCGCCGGTTCCCTATGGGCCGGGGCCTCCGGTTGCGCCGACGCGGCCTTGGGCGGCGGCGCGGGCTTGGACGACGCGAGCCGCGGCGGCTCGGCCGCCGGCGCCTCACCGCCCAGCATCTCGCCGAACACACTGTGCAGGGTCTCGTACTCGGCGCGCTCGCCGCCGCCGATGCCGGAGGCCAGGGCCTCGGTGAGCTTGACGAACAACGCCCGCTCCTCTTCCGGCATCTCTTCCGCCGTCGCCTCCGGTTTGACTGGCGCGGGCGCGGCCTTGGGGGCGGCCTTTTGGGCGACCGGCGGCTTGGCCGGGGCGGCGGATGGCGGCGGCGCGCTCGCTAGGGCCACCCCCAGGCGTCCCGCCAGGCCGGGGAAGAAGGTCATGGAATCGGCGATGCGCGCCTCGACGAACCCCAGCGCCGGAATCTGGCCCGCCTCCAGTTGCGACTCGGCCAGGGCCAACTCCTCCAGCCACTTCCGATAGACCCCTTGCAGCGCCTCGTAGCCCATGTAGCCGGCGGAATACTCCAGCCGCCGCACCAGCCGCTGCATCCGCTGCAAGGCGGCCCGCCGCTCGTCGCCGGCGGCATAGCGCCTGGCCTCGTCGCGGACTTTGGTGCATAGATCCAGCAGTTGGTCCTGGAAGATGCCGAACAGCTCCTGGTCGTGTTCCTCACGGTAGGTCACCTCCGCTGCCACGGCGGCGGGCGCCGCCGCGGGGACGGCGGCCGGGGCGACGGCGGCCTCGGGCACGCGCGCCTCCAGCTCCGCGCTCAGCCCCTCCAGGGCCTGCAGCACGTCACCGACGCCCGACTCCTCCACCTGACTGTGGCGCAGATCCTCCACCAGTTCGTTGAGGCGATCCTTGGCCTGAATCAGCACCTCCACGGTCTCTTCGTCACACCCCTGGCCGCGCTTGCGCAGCAGGGTGAGCAGATCCTCCATGCCCTCGGTGACCGCCGCGATCTTGGCTAAACCGACGAAATGAGACACCCCCTTAATGGTGTGGACGGCGCGGAACACCTCGTCGAGGAGTTCGCCATTCTCGGGGTCGGCCCGCATCTGCAACAGGGCGGACTCCATCCCCTCCAGATGCTCGCTGGCCTCGTTGATGAAATCGCGGATTTCGTCGGCGTCCAGTTCGGCGGGGCCGGCGGCCTCCTCGACGGACGGGGCGGTCGCTGGCGCCGGGGCGCCCTCCTCCGGCTCCTCCCAAATGCCATAGGCCGGGAACACCTGGGAGAGGACGCGCAAATAGCCCGCCATGAAGGAGGTATCCTCCGAACGGCGTTCGTCGATGGCGATCACCGCCCCCTGCATGGCGTCGAGCCACTGGTCGTAGAGGGCGACCAGCCGCTCGTAGCTCATGTAATTGGCGGCGGAGCGCAGGCGGGAGATGTGACCGATGCACTCTTGCAGCAAGGGAACCTTGTTGTCGCTGCCCTCCAGGGCGCGGGTGAGCATGGCCACCAGCTGCAGCTTGCCGCGGAGCTGCTCCAGGAAGATTTGGTACAACTCGGGGTCGTACTCCTCCTCCACCCGCACCTCGGCGACGATGGCCGGTGCCAGTTCCGGACCCACCGCATGGGCGCCGCCGGGATGGACCTCGGCGGGGGCCTCCGCCAGCGCCGGCCCCAGCGGCTCGACGATCCTGGTCTTCATCATCTCCACCACCTCCGGCGGCGGAAAGAATTCCGTCTCGTCGAAGCTGGGCTGCGGCTCCGCCCGCACCTCCTCCAAGGGAGGCATCTGGTCCAGCAGGGTATCCTCGAAGTTCGGGGCCCCGGCCTCCTCCATCGCCATCAACACCTCGGCGGAGGGGACGAACTCCTCCTCTTCCGGCGCCGGTCCCCGAACGGCCTCCGCCGCCGGGGCGGCCGCTGCCCCCCCGCTCAACAGGGCGCTGACGCGCGCCACCAGGTCGTCCACCGGGGTCTCTTCGGCCTGGTGCTGCTCCAGATCCTGGACCAGCTTGTGGACGCGGTCGCGCCCCTCCATCAGGATGTCGATGATCTCCTGGGTGGTCGCCAGCTCGCCGTTGCGCAGCAGGTCGAGCAGATCCTCCATTCGATGGGTGAGCGCCGAGACGTTATCGAGACCGACGAACTGCGACGCCCCCTTGATGGTGTGGATGGGGCGGAAGATGCCGTTGCAGATCTCGCGGTTGTCCTGACCGGCCACCAACTGGAGCAGCTTGTCCTCCACCTCTTCGAGATGCTCGGTGGCCTCAACCAAGAAGTCGTTGAGCAGGGAAAAGTCGATTTCAGACATCGGTATGGTCCCTTGTCTCTAACCCGCTATACAAGAGGCGGCCCGGCACGGCGCGCCTCGAAAATTCCGCCGCTTGAGAGAGATGCCATTTCTCGAAGAAATGGCATCTCTGGAAATTCCGCCGCTGGAGTGAACAGGCAGGGCCTTTTCACCACCGTCGCGGGCGGCGGGTCCAAAGGCGTCGCCTTTGGACTCCGGCCTTGATCATCGGTCCGGCCGGGGGTAGCCTGGAGTCCAAAAGCGAAGCTTTTGGACACTGCAAAAGCTACGCGCTTCGCGCTACGCTTTTGCACTCCAGCCTCACGGGTGGCCGGAACGATGATCAAGGCCTTGGACGCCATCGGATCAGCCCGCGGCCTCGATCAGTTTGACGATCTCCGCCGGCTTGTGCTTGTTCACCAGCCCCAGGCCGCCGACGCTGTCCACCTCCGCCTGGTATTTGCTCTTGTCCAGGTTGGAGAGGAACAGGATCCTGGCCCCAGGATCAACGCGCTTGATCTCCTTGGCAGCGGCCAGGCCGTCCATGCCGCGCATGGTGATGTCCATGGTGACCACGTCCGGGCGCAGGCTGGCGTACATCTCCACCGCCTGCTCGCCGGTGCCGGCCTCGCCCACCACGGCATAACCGTTTTCGCCAAGCACCTTGGCGATCATCTTCCGCATCATCGCGGAATCGTCAACTACCAGGATCTTCTTCGCCATCGAGGGGCACGTCGCCTTTACAAACTGCCAATGGGGCCCCCAAGGGGGCCGCTACGCTGTTGCCGTCGCGAGTCCTGGGGGCAAACCCCCATTCCGGTGCGGCGCGACCTCTGCGGTGCGGGCGCAAAAGGACGCGCCTAACGCACCCTACCGGCCCTCTCCCCTCCCCCCTAGGGGAGGGGCCGGGGAGAGGGCAAGGGCCTCAACGGGCCGCAAGCCCTTCGGTCTTCACCTGTTTGAGGCGTTTGATCTCTTCCATCAGCAGGATGCGGTTGAAGTCGAGCAGGATGCAGAGTTCCCCTTCGATGTCCACCACGCCGCGGATGTATTGGTTCTCCAGCCCGGCGACGATGATCTCCGGGGCCTCTTCGATCTGTCCCTCGTCGATCTTCAGCACCTCGGTGACCAGGTCAACGATGAAGCCGGTGACCCGCCCGTGGATGTCGAGGATGAGGATCCAGATCTTCTCCCGCTGGGATTTTTCGTTATAGAGGTCCAGCCGCTTGCGCAGGTCGATCACCGGGATGATGTCGCCGCGCAGGTTGATCACCCCCTCCACGAACTCCGGCGAGTTGGGTACCGGCGTGATGGGGGCGGAGCGGATGATCTCCTGCACCATCAGGATATCCACCCCGAACAGTTCGTTGGCGATCTTAAAGCCAACCAACTGCATCAAGGCTTCGGATTCTTCGTCGTCCAGCCGTTTTCTGGAATAGGCCTCGGCCATTGTCGTTTCCCCCTGTTGCCGCAACCGCCGCCCCGATGGAAACCGGGGCGGCCCGCTGCCACCCGCCGCCCGCGCCAAGGCGCGGGCGGCCCCCACCAGAATCGGATGCGGATCAGATCTTGAACTGCTGCACCTGGCGAATGAGCTGTTGCGACACCTTTTGCAGCTCCTCGGTGATGCTCACCACCATGCCCGCGCCCTCCACGGTCTGCTTGGAGGTATCGGCGGTCTCCTGGGCGAGCTGGTTCACATTCTTGGAACGCTCCGCCTGGGCGGCGGTCATGCCGGTCACCTCGGTGGTGCGTTTGAGGATTCCCTGCATCTCCTGACCGATGCGCTGGGCGCCGACCGAGGCCTGTTGCACCAGGTTGCCGATGGTGCGGGTGTGATCGATCATGGAACGCAGCGACCGCTCGGCGGCGCGGCGGCGTTCGCCCTGCTCGCCGGACATGGCACCGATCTGTTGCGCCAGTACGTTCAGTTCCTTCATCATCGCCTGCACCTGGATGGTGGAGCGGGCGAGCTGATCGGCGGTCTTGGAGATGGCGTCGATGGACTCCATGTTGCGGCGGCCGCCCTCGTCGATACGCACCAGGGCCTTCTGGGACTCGTCGGAGAGCTTGGAACCCTCCGCCACGCGGTTGGTGGAGTCCTTGATGAGCTGGGTGATCTCCTTGGCGGCCTCGGAGGAGCGCTGGGCCAGCTTGCCCACCTCGTCCGCAACCACCGCGAAGCCCTTGCCGTGCGCCCCGGCGCGCGCCGCCTCGATGGCGGCGTTGAGGGCGAGCAGGTTGGTCTGCTCGGCGATTTCGGTGATCACGCCGATGATCTCGGAGATCTGCTCGGAGGACTCGGAGATGGCCTTCATGCCGTCCACCGTGGAGCGCACCGTCTGGGTGCCCTGCTGGGCGGCGGCAAGCACCGAGCGGCCCTGTTCGTTGGCCTGGGACACCGCCTTGGTCATCTCCTCCACCGCTTTGGCCATGGCGTTCATGGACTCGCTCACCTTGACCACCATCTCGCCCTGCTGCGCGGCGATCTGGGCCACCTTGCCGCCGGTGGCGCCCATTTCCTGCACACGCTCCATGGTGGTGCCCACCTCTTCGTTCTGCTCGATGGCGGACTTGGCCACCGTCTCCATGGAACGCATCAGCTCGGCCACCGTGTCGTTGGCCTTCAAGGCCGCCGCCTCCTGCTCGCGGGTGGCGGCGGACACCTGGCCGGCGGTGCCGCCCATCTCGGCGATGAGCCGCTGCGACGCCTCGGCGCGTTCGAACTGGGCGGCGGCGCGTTCGCGGTTGGCGCTGGCGCGTTTGGCCACGTCCTGGGAGTTGCGGCCCACCGAGCCGGCGGCCCCCTGCACCACCTTCATGGAATTGCGGAACACCCCGAGCATGTGGTTGAACGCCTCGGTCATGCGGCCGATTTCGTCCTTGGAGGACACCGGCACCTGCAGGGTGAGATCCTGATTCTGGGCGATCAGGCCCACGGTGCTGGCCATCGTCAGGATCGGTTTGGCGATGCCCTGGGCGATGAGGAAGGCGAAGACTACCACCGCCGCCAGCACAATCAGGGCAATGACCATAACGATGCGCTGGAAATCATAGACCACCGATAGCGCGTCCACATCGTCTTCCTTGGTGATCACCGCCCACTCGAAGTCGAGGCCAGGGAAGATCTTGCCGAGTTCCACCGGCTGATAGGCGATCAAGCTGAACACGCCGCGATAGTCGTCCACGCGGGCGAAGCCGGTCTCGCCCTTGAGGGCCAGGGACAGCACATTGGACTCGACCTTGGTGGTGACGATGTCGTCGACGTCTGTATAACGCAGGTTGGTGCGCGCCACCAGGTCGCTGGACGCCACATACACCTCGCCCGATTTACCCATGCCGGCCAGCTTGCCGATCAGGTTCTGCAATTCCTCGCCGGAGAACTGGATGGCGATCAGCATCGCAATCTCACCCTTGTCCATAACGGGTTTCACCATGAAGGCGGCGGGCTGATTGTTGGAGGGGGCGTAACGGGCGTAATCGACGAAGGCCACCTGCTTGGTACGGATAGCCTGCGCCACCGCCTTGCTAAAATTGGAGTTGGCGAACTTGCCATCCAGAATGTTGGTATTGAGGTCCGCCTCCTTGCTCACGGAGTAGAAGACAAAGCCCTTGGGGTCGATAAGAAAAATGTCATAATTGCCGGTGAATTTGATATAGCGGGAGAAATAGTCCTCATTGCTCCCCTCGATGGTGGGCACCACGGCCTCCACGATGTTGCCCACGGTGAGCAGGCCCCAGTTAAGCCCTGGAATCTTGAGCGGACGAGCAAAGGAGCGTTGCAACACCTCGGCGCCGCCCTGCCTGAGGTATTTGCTGAATACGCCGGACTGGCCCGCCACCACCGCCGCCGCGTCCGCGTCCTCATTGGGCTCGCCGATCTTGCCGGAGCGCACCACGCGATTGGAGCGGTAATAGACCTTGCCGTCCTCCCCCTTGCCCACCAAATAGGATTCAAAGGTGGAACTCATGCCCTCGCGCTGTTGGACGATGGTATCCACGGGCTTGGCATCCATTTGAAAGGCGACCACGCCCATAAAGTTGCCCTGGGCGTCCGACAAGGGACCCCCAATAAACATCTCTTGCGCCTTGACCGGCTCGTAATAGGAGAAATCCTCCAGGGCGATCTCCTTGCGGGCCTTTTCATAGAGGCGGCCCAACCCCGTTTTGCGCAGGTTGCCGGACACCACGTTGCCCCCCAGGTCGGAATGCTTGGCCAGGGTATAGACAACATTGCCCTCAGGGTCAATCAGATAGAGGTCGGTAAAGACGAACTGCTCGGCGAAGAGCTTGAGGCCCGGCTCACGCTCCTTCACCAAGGCGCGGTAAGCGTCGCTTTGAATGCCTTGGCGGAAGGCCTCGTTGAAGAGCTGGATGCTCTCGGTGAAGCGCAGGTTCTTCGGTATGTCCCCCATGATAGCGTAGTGCTGCTCGAAGAAGCGCTCCAACTCGGCGGCCTTGAGGGCGTTGATGGCCTCGTTCTTTTTCTGACGATCCTTGAGGAAGGCGTCCACCGACTGCTCCAGCACGCTCAGGTCGTCGATGGACTCCTTGAGCATGTTCTGGATGTTCTGCACGCGACGGCGAGTCACGCCTTCCAGTCGGGCGTTGGTTTGCGCGATCAAGCCCTTGGTGGACTCCTGTACCGCGATGTAGGAACCGATGGCAAAGGGGATCAAACCCACCAACACAAACGCGAGGATCAGCTTCCATCTCAAGCTGAGATCGCGATACCAGGACATTAAACCACTCATGGTCTTCCTCCGTCAGATCGAAGTCGCCGACTGCGCCAGTCGAGGTATCCCTGCCGACACGGCACCCTTGGTTGTTGTTGAAACCGTTCCGCAATACCTACGCAAAACTAGTCATTTCTGGCTAAATCTGCTGCTTGCTTCCTGCTTCGCCGAGGCCGGTTTCACGCTGCCGGACAAGCACAGCGCCAGAGCCTTCCTCTCCACAGGCTGACACGGTGGAACTCACCGCCATGTTCTTCAAATTGATCGCCGCGTTCACGTCCCGGTATGGCCGCCCGTCGCGTGTTCGGCGGCCAGCCTGCCCGACGCTTCCCAGCGGCGCAGCGTCGTGATCGACACGCCCAGCGCCGAAGCGGCTTCCCCTATGCTTACCAATCCCTCCATTTTGGAGATGTTAGCATAGATATGGTCATATTCAAGCCAATCTGTTCAAACCCTTGTCGCTGAAATCTCACACCCGCCTATTCTAACCCAAGGCCGGCGCAAAGGCGCGGCCTTTCCGCTCCGCGTCCGCGCCGGAGCGGAAAGGCCGCACCTTTTCATGCCGCCAGCCGGCGGTTGAGCCAGTCCCCCAGGCGCTGGTCGGAGACCTGGTGTTCCACCGGACAGCGCTGCATGGCGGTCTCCACCATCTCACGCACCAGGCAGCTCTGGGGCTCCTGCACCACGCCGAGGGCGCCCACCCGCAGCAGTTCTTCCACCCCTTCGGCGCCGTCATCGCCGGAGCCGGAGAGCACCACGCCCACCCCGCGCTCGGCGAGCACCTCGCCGAGGGAGTAGAACAGGCGGTTGATGGAGCCCTTTTGCGATTCGAAGGGGGCGCGGTGAACGTGCAGGGCGAGGCGTCCGCCGTCGTGGCGCACGGTGACGTAGTCCTCGCCGGCGGCAATGTAACATACGCCGCCGAGCAGGGGCGCGCCGTTGCTGGCGCGGCGCACCTGCACCATGCAATAGTCCTGGAGGTATTCGATGAAGGCATCGACGTACTGGTCGTGCTCGTAGAGCACCACCACATAGGCCACCGGCAGGTCGGCGCGCAGCTGGGGGAGGGTCTTCATCAGGGCGCTGTAGCCCCCCTCGTGCGCCCCTAGGGCCACCACCCGCCGGGCCGGCGCGCCGTTGCCAACCAAGGGGGCGTTGCGGCGCACCCGGATGTAGCGCAGGGCCTCGATGCGAACCTGGGCGGCCCAGGCGAATTTGGTCTGGATCTCTTCGCCGATCTTGTCGATCTCGCGGCGGTCGTCCAGCTTGGAGGGCTTGGGGATGAAGGTGACGGCACCGTAGCGCAGGGCGTCGAAGGTCTCCGCCGCCCCCTCCTGGGTCAGGCTGCTGACCATGACGGTGGGGGTGGGGTAGTTGATCATCAGGTACTTGAGGGCGGAGATGCCGTTCATGCCGGGCATCACGATGTCCAGGCTGATCAGGTCCGGCGCCAGTTCGGCCACCATGCGCAGCGCCTGGCCGCCGTTCTCCGCCTCGCCCACCACCTCGAAGCGGCCGTTGGCGACGACGATCTCGCGGATCGATTCGCGGATCATGGGTGAGTCGTCCACGATCAGTAGGCGGTAGGGTTTGGGCATTGCTTCCGGTTCCCGATGGCTCTTGTGCGGTCTCTTCTGGGTTGCCCCTCGCTGTCGGGGGCGGCGCTATTTTGGTTAGTGTAGTTCTTTTTTCGGGAGATGGAAGCTAAAGGTAATCCAATTTCGCATTTCGCCGCAAGCCCCGTTGCCGTAATGCCAAATTCGACGCGCAATGGCCTTGCGCGTCACGGCCTTGGTCATCGTTCCAGCCGGAGGTAGCCTGGAGTCCAAAAGCGAAGCTTTTGGACACTGCAAAAGCTACGCGCTTCGCGCTACGCTTTTGCATTCCAGCCTCACAGGTGGCCGGAACGATGACCAAGGCCCGAATTTTAAAGGAGACCGTGTCATGTCCCGTTTCGATCATCGCAAATACCGTCCATTCCCGCCCATCCCCATGGCCGCTCGCCGCTGGCCGGATCGGGTGATCGAGCGCGCCCCGCGCTGGTGCGCGGTGGACCTGCGGGACGGCAATCAGGCGCTGGTGGAGCCGATGAACGTGGCGGAGAAGCAGCGGCTGTTCGATCTCCTGGTGAAGCTGGGCTTTAAGGAGATCGAGGTGGGCTTTCCTGCCGCCTCGGCGCCGGATTTTCAGTTCGTGCGCAGCCTCATCGACGGCGACCGCGTCCCCCAGGGGGTTGCCTTGCAGGTGCTCACCCAGGCCCGCCAGGATCTCATCGAAAAGAGCTTCGACGCCCTGCGCGGGGCCGCCAAGGCGGTGGTCCATCTCTACAACTCCACCTCGCGCATCCAGCGGGAGCGGGTGTTCCAGCTGGACCGCCAGGGGATCATCGACATCGCGGTGCGCGGGGCGGAGATGATCCGCCAGCGCGCCGAGCGGCAGCCGGAGACCCAGTGGGTGTTTCAGTATTCGCCGGAGAGCTTCTCCGGGACGGAACTAGACTTCGCGGTGGCGATCTGCGAGGCGGTGATGGGGGTGTGGGAGCCCACCCCCGAGCGGCGCATGATCGTCAATCTCCCCGCTACGGTGGAGATGGCCACGCCCAATGTGTTCGCCGATCAGGTGGAGTGGTTCGGCGACCATATACGCCACCGCGATGCCCTCATCCTCAGCGTACACACCCACAACGACCGCGGTAGCGCGGTGGCGGCGGCGGAACTGGCGGTGATGGCCGGGGCGGATCGGGTGGAGGGGACGCTGCTTGGCAACGGCGAACGCACCGGCAACATGGACATCGTCACTATGGCCATGAACCTCTATAGCCAGGGGGTGGACCCCGAGCTGGATCTCTCCGGCATGGACGAGATCGTGCGCACCCTGGAGGCGGTCACCCGCATCCCGGTCCACCCGCGCCACCCCTATGCCGGCGAGCTGGTCTATACCGCCTTCTCCGGCAGCCACCAGGATGCCATCCGCAAGTGCATCAAGCGGCAACGGGAGGGGGAGCCCTGGGAGGTGGCCTATCTGCCCATCGACCCGGCGGATCTCGGCCGCTCCTACGAAGAGGTCATCCGCATCAACAGCCAGTCTGGCAAGGGCGGGGTGGCCTATGTGCTGGAGCGCGATCAGGGCATCACCCTGCCGCGCTGGGTGCAGATCGAATTCAGCAAGGTGGTGCAGCAGGACGCCGAGACGCGCGCCACCGAGGTGACGCCGGCGCGGATTTGGGAACTGTTTCAGCAGAGCTATTTGGATCGGCCCGGACCCTACCGGCTCCAGGCCTATCACATCGACCGCCAGGAACAGGATTCGGTGCGGGTGGAGCTGGCCCGCGACGGCGTCATCACCCTGTTACAGGGGAGCGGCGCCGGCGCCCTGGAGGCCCTGGTGGCGGCGATGCAGCGGCAGTTCGGCATCGCCCTGGAGATCACCGCCTACGAGGAACACGCCATGAGCGGCGGCACCGACGCCCTGGCCGCCTGCTTCGTGCAGCTCAAGTGCGACGGCGAGCGGCGCACCGGCGTGGCCATGCACCGGGACAGCGTGGCGGCGGTGTTGAGCGCGGTGGTGGCGGCGTTCAATCGCCATCTGGCAGAGGCGGGGCAGGCCCAATGCCATTAAGTTAAGCCTGGCACGTGGGCACGTGCTCGTGACACCGCTCCTGCGGTGTCACGCATCCTCCGGCGCTCTGCGCCGAGTGAGCGTCGCAGCGCGGAGCGCCGCGAGATCGGTCACACCGCAGGAGCGGTGTGACCAGCGTAGTTCCTTAACTTAATGGTATTGGGCGCAGGCCGCGGTCTAAAGACCTGTCAGGTCTGTCATCGGAAAAATCCGAACCCAAGATGCGACCTTTCGCAAGGCAAGGTGTGGGTTCTTTGTACGACAATGAAGGCAAGAAGACAGGCCAAGGAGGCGCGAGGGAATCGGAGTGGAGTCGCAAGGCCAGGCAAGGCGAGCCCGCGGAGGGCCAAGGGAAGAGGGTGGAACCGTCGGCAGGCTGGCCGGCGTCAGGGTCGAGCAGGAGGGGGAAGGAACCGTCCAGGCAATCAGGGAGCGGCAGGGAAGGCGTACCCAGGGAACGAACAGGGAGCCAGAGTGCTATAGGGATGGTCGGGATCGAAATTCTCCTCAAGGAAGAGCCTCGCAGGGATGGTTTGAACCGGAAGGGATTCCCTAGGACGGCAGGCAGCGGAAGAGAGGTCGCGGGGGTTCCCCGCCTCCCCGCGGCAGGGAAGATAAGGAAAAGCCACCAACCAAGCAGCAACTCCCCCCGGCGGTCGGGACGACCGCCGGGGGTTTTCCTTTGGGCGATTGACAGGGATTGCCTTATCCCTGCCGCTCCACCGGCGCGTTCGGCGCCGGCTCCTTCTTGGCGAACTTAAAACCAAACAGCACCGCCAACCCGACTGCCAGCAGCAGGATGCCGATCAGCGGGCGGTAGAACAGCCAGGCGACCGCGGCGGTGATCAGCGACAGGGACGCCGCCAGCAGGCCGGCCACCAGACTGGCGCCAAAGCCCACCAGATGGCCCACCACCGGCGCCACCGAGGCGAGCGTTTGCAGTACCCCGAGCAGGCTGCGCAGGCCGAGGAACATAAGGAAGAAGCCCGCACCTCGCAGGATCCAGGTGAGGACGAGGTTCTGCTCCTGGGCGCTTTTGAACATGGCCGCTGCGTCCTTCACGCCGTACTCCAGCAGTTCGATGCGGTCGCCCGCCTGCGTCATGAAGGGGGTGAAGCTGTTGCCCTGCTGTTGGGATACGATGCTGATCGGTTCGGGATAGACCGCCTCGAAGCGGATGCGCAGATCCCCTACCTGGGGGTTGGAGGGGATGACGCCGATGAAGATCTCGTTGCCCTGGATGGCCGCCGGCCGGGTCTGGGCCTGCTTGACCCGTTCCAGCACCTCCGGCTTGGGCGTGACCGGCTGGTAGTGGGAGATCTGCCCCTTCAGGCTGTCGGAGAGTTGAAAGGCGCCGATGCTAACCTGACGGGCGGTGAACTCCGCCGGCTCATAGGGGATGGCGCCGGGGTTCTGATGCCCCTCCGGGTGCTTGAAGCCGGTGCTGCCGATGGGCTGGCTCGACCAATCCTTGCTGTAGGTGTAGGTGGTGGTGGTCTCGGTGCCGCCGCCTAGCTTTTCCTTGGTCTCGGATTGGGCGTGCTCCTGCCACTGGAACATCTCCACGATACGGCGCAGCTTGATGGCCTGCTCCTGCACCCCGAATACGGGGTCTTGCAGGGTCTCTTCGGTGGCAGGGGTGCCGGAGAGGTGGATCAAGCGCCCCTGGTTGCGGGCGTCGATCCGTTCGGCGCCCACCGACACCACGACGCCGGCCCCCTCCTCCAGGGCCTTGGCCCGCTGCACCGCCCGCCCCTCGTTCCAGAACAAGAGCGGGAAGGCCGCCACGAACAGGAGCAGTCCGACCAGGGCGCCGGAGAGGGAGTTCTTGACGCGCCCCCCCCAGGATTGGGTGGTGACTTCGGTGAAGCGATCTTGCGACATAGGGTTCCCCTTTGCAGTGTGCGAGCGCCGCCCACGCCAGGGCGACCCATGACCAAGAGTATAGCCCAGGGGAGAAGGAAAAGTGGGAAATGGGGGCGGCCCGCACCAGCCACACCCCGGCACACGAATTGCGCGCTGCGGCTGCTTCCTTCCGGACCTGACCGGGTTCACGCGCTATCGTTGCGGGGGGACCGATGGGGCCGCCATAAAAGGGACAGGCCGCGCGATGGATACGGCGGCCAACGGGGAGATTATGCGGGCAACCGCGGGTCAGGTCAACCGGTCTGTCCCTGGGACCGCGGGTTGGCGCTCGAACATCCATCATCCTGGAAAAAGCGGCATCCGCAAATAAACGCAAATTAACGCTAACTCGCCGAACTCGAAGACCTCACCAGGTAGCGGCATCGGTCGTGGCCTTGATTATGATTTGGGCGGGTTGCGCGGGTTCCCAAGCTCCAGCCTGGGAACCCGCAAAGTAATAATGCTAAGGCTGGGCGGATCCTGTCGCCGATGGATTTACAGTGGAACTTGGGGGCAAGAGAAGCCCGCCGGTGGGATTCCTCCCCCTCCCGCCCAGCTCGCGGCGTCTATTCAAGCACGTTCGCGTACACCTCGGTTAAATCCAAGCGGCAGCCAATATTGGGCAACTCAAACTCCACCGCGCCACGGTATTCGCTCAACAGCCAGCGGTTTTCGGCTTGCCTGACATAATGCAGCAGGTGAGGCCGGTCTTGCGCCACCAGCAAGTATTCTTGCAGCGAAGCCAGTTGGCGATAACGGGCGAATTTGCCGTTGGCGTCGTAATCGGCGGTGCTGGGGGATAGCACTTCGACGATGACGCTGGGATTGCATAAATTGTCTTTATCGTAAAATTCGGGTTTACCGCACACCACGCTGACATCGGGATAGACAAAACCGTCTTCAACTCGCACCCGCATATCGCTGGGCAGAACCCGGCACGGGCGTTGTTTGAGTTGATTACCCAGTTCACGAATGATGTTTGCCGTAATCACATTATGCGCATAACTCGCGCCGCTCATGGCGAAAACCTCGCCATTGCAGAATTCGTGTTTGGTCTCGCTCAGGCGTTCTTGTTCCAGGTAGGTTTGCGGACTCAGTCTTAATACGGCAGACATGGGGGTTCTCCTTTTAAAAATAGGAAATCCAACCGCCTGCGCCAAAGTATCCTCCCGCCCCGTAGGGCTGTCAAGGGAGGGGGGGAGCGCATCTCTAACGCCCCGGCAAGTAGCCTGTATGGGAGCCGCCCAACCCATCCATAATCGCGGCAAAACTTGGGTTGGCCGGAATCCGGGAGGTTGCGTACCACCCCGAGCGTTCCCCGGATTCTGCCGCCGCAAGTTTTGTGTCGCTTCCGAGTTCTGAATAGGCGGATCCATCCAGGCTACTTGCTCGTGGCGCCCCTTCTCCCGTCACAGACTTGCACCGCCGCCGATATCCAGCCCCACTTCCTTTCTTACTCGACGATAGATATGGCGAACCGGAACATCCAAGGCCACTGACTCCAATCGAAACACATCCTCCGCCCGATAGGTTTCCCGTTCCCACGAGGTGCGGCGGCGAAACAGCCTTATCAAGGGCAGATCCTGTGCAACCACTACATACTCTAGCAGGGTGGGGATGCTGGTGTAGTTGTCGAACTTTTCCTTCAGATCAACCCGCTCGGTGCTGTCCGAAAGCACCTCCACGATCAGGATTGGATCGGTGCGCGTATAAGGGTCTCCTGAATTTTCGCCGCAGGCGGCCATGATATCCGGATAGTAACCAAAATTCTGGCCTTGCTTGCGGACGGCCAGCTTCATGTCGGATTGCCAAACGCGGCAATCCTCTTTTAACCGGGACTCGATAAACGCATAAAATGAACCTGCAATGGTGTTGTGTGTTTCACTGGCCCCCGTCATTGCATAAATCCGTCCATCCACATACTCGCTGCGGATTTTGGCCTCGCGTTCCCCCGCCAGATACTCCTCAAACGGGATAAAGTCATAGTTAAGCGCCTGCTTCATTAGCCATTTTTCTCAACGGAATGTTGGAACTATTTTAGCTCAGCAGGGTGCGTCAGGGGCTTCTTTTGGCGCCGTCAAGGTGCGGTCTCAGTCTCGGCGTTTGGGATCCCGTCATCTTCCCAGGCGCCATCTTCCCTTTGTCCCTCCCCACCCAAAGGCCTTATAGTAGCGGGTCCGCTCAAACCTATTGATGCCGCAGGGGGGATGCTGATGGACAGGATTCTGATCCGGGGCGCTCGCACCCATAATCTGAAGAACATCGACCTGGAGTTGCCTAGGGACAAGCTCATCGTGATCACCGGGCTGTCCGGGTCGGGCAAGTCGTCGCTGGCCTTCGATACCATCTATGCGGAGGGGCAGCGGCGCTATGTGGAGTCGCTCTCCGCCTATGCCCGGCAGTTCCTCTCCATGATGGAGAAACCGGATGTGGATCATATCGAGGGCTTGTCGCCGGCCATCTCCATCGAGCAGAAGACCACCTCCCACAACCCCCGCTCCACGGTGGGGACCATCACCGAGATCTATGACTACCTGCGCCTGCTGTTCGCCCGCGCCGGTACGCCGCGTTGCCCCACCCACCAGCTGCCCCTGGAGGCGCAGACGGTGACGCAGATGGTGGATCAGGTGCTGGCCCTGCCGGAGGAGAGCAAGCTGATGATCCTGGCACCGGTGATTCAGGAGCGCAAGGGGGAGCACCTCAAGCTGTTGCAGGAGCTGAACGCCCAGGGCTTTATCCGTGCGCGCATCGACGGCGAGCTGTACGAGCTGGATGACCCGCCGGACCTGGACCTGCGCAAGAAGCACAGCATCGAGGCGGTGGTGGATCGCATCAAGGTGCGACCGGAGATCGGGTTGCGGCTGGCGGAGTCCTTTGAGACCGCGCTGCGGCTGGCCGGCGGCGTGGTGCGGGTGGCCTGGATGGAGGAGCCGGAGCGGCCGGATTGGTAGAGCAGCTGATTCGTAATCAGTAGGTCGCCGGTTCGATTCCGGCTATCGACTCCAATAAATTCAAGGGGTTAGTCTAAAAAGCTGACCCCTTTTTCATTGACGCGGCACACTCTCGGCACAGCGCCAAAAACTCCCCCGCCCTGGCACACTATTGTGGATCCCCTTGTCAAGACAGCCCCGTAGGTTGGGGTGAGCTTGCGAACCCCAACAATTCCGATGCATGAAATCATGCGGATGCATGACACGGTG
>OGCL01001913.1_pt1 | contig 16221 bp, 14 predicted proteins | sample 1570041 | NCBI WGS metagenome assembly OGCL01 (sample SAMN06266162, study PRJEB24511) | hot springs metagenome | isolation source: Hot spring water | place: South Africa: Limpopo | collected 2015-06-22
AATGTTTGCAGTGCAGCGTGAAAGCTGAGGCGCAGGTCTCTAGGCACAGCGCTTCGACAGCGCCTCACCTGGGTTGGGGGCCGCCATGCCTTCCCGCGCACGCAGGCCCCATTTCGCTTATGTCGTCGCCGTCTGCGGCATGTGGAGGTCGAAATCGCAGATAGCGACCTGTTCGCCGTTCAGTATCACTTCCAGCCTGTGTCGACCGGGATGGTAGACGCGGGTGGTGATCGGCCGGAAGGCATGGCGCTTGGCGATCGTCACGCTGGCGCCGGGTTCCATAGTCATGCTCTTGCCCTTGAATACCTTGGGCGACAGCGAGCCGTCCTTCTTCTGGTGGTGGATGGCGTAATCGACCAGCACCGTGCGCATTTCCTCACCCGTATTGGTGAGCCGGATGTCGAAGGTGAGTTCTCCCGGGAAAGGGATGCTGTCATTCGAGAGCGAGACTTTGGCGGTCACGTCGGACAAAGCCGCAAAGCCGAAGTTCGCGAGCGCCTTGCCATGGCCCTTTTTGATCAGCGTGCGTGAGGCGTGCTTGAGCAGCCAAAGCCTCTCCTTCGAGGCGCCTTTTGCGTGGCTCTCGACGAAATCGGCGACGAGATCCGGATGGTCCTTGGCGATGTCGTTCAGGCTGTTGGCGACAGAGCGGCGGACATAATCCTCTTCGTCATCGATGAGTGCTTCAAGAATCGGCAGGATGGGGGCGGGGTCCTTCACGAGCGCAGGAAGGCGCATGGCCCAGGGCAGGCGCGGGCGGCTGCCTTCGCTGGCGAGGCGGCGGACATGGTGGTTGGGGTCGGAGACCCAGGAGGAAACGATCGCAAGCGCCGCCTTCTGTTCCTCCGCGATGAAGGGCCGGATGCCGAATTCTGCGGTAAAATGCGGCGTCAGCGCCTTTAGAAGATGAAGTGCGGTTCCCAGATGGCCCCGGCCATGGACGGCAACATATTGGTTGAAGGAGAGGAGCGCCCAGCCACTCAGACCACGATGGTCCGGTGCCGGCAGGCAGGCGTGCAGGATCTTTGCCGCCATTTCGAAGTCGTCGGGCAGGTGGCTGCGCAGGGCATCGGCGATGCATTGGCCGCGCTGCATCAGTTCCAGGCCCTCGATGACAGGCAGGATGTCGGTGAGGAAAGCGGTTCGATCGAAGGTTGCCCAGGCCCGCGCCACGGCATCTGCCGTGTCGCGGGCGGTGTGCGGGCCGATCAGGTTTTTCAGCGGCTCGGCCATCGGCGTCAGATCATGCCTTTCGTTTCGAAGTGCTGCATCAGCGTAACACCCGTGATCGCGGCCATGTAAGGGGCGAAGGCCGGATCGGCCTGCACCTTGGCGGCTGCCGCCTCGGCACTTGCCTTGTCGGTCCATTCGACGAGATCCGCGATCAGGTCGCGCTGATCCATCGAGTTGAGCGCCCGCCAGCTGACGAAGCCCGGATAGGTCCTGACCGCAGCCATGGCGGCCTGACGCGCCTCTTCGGCCGCAGGCTTGTCAGCGACGGTGCAGACAGCGAGTTCCAGAATGGTGTTGATGGTCATTTGGTGCTCCCGTTGATGATGACGGCTTGACCTAACACGACCCAACTGACAACCTTCTGGCCATTGTCTTCAAAGGAGCCATTATGCGCCCCGCCGATCGCCTGTTCCGGATCATCCAGTTGATGCGTTCGACCGGTCGTGCCATGACCGCGGCGGAAATCGCGGAGAAGATGGAGGTCGCGCCGCGCACCATCTACCGCGACATGGATCACCTGATCGCCTCGGGCGCCCCGATTGAAGGCGAGCGCGGCGTGGGCTACTTGCTGCGCGAGGCCTTTGATGCCCCGCCGCTCACCTTCACCTTCGAGCAGTTGGAGGCACTCGCCTTCGGGCTTCGTGCCGTTGAGATGCTGGGCGATCCGAGGCTTGGCCAGGCGGCGCGGGAGGCGAAGGACAAGATGCTGGCGATGCTGCCGAAGGAGCACGCGGAACGGCTGATCTCCGCCCCGATCCATGCTTTCAGATCATCGGCCCAGCCGGTGGTGCCGGATTGTCTCGGCGACGTGCGCTCGGCACTGTCGGCCAAACGCAAGGTCTGGATCGCCTACCACTCGTTGCCGGGCGAGCGCAGCCAGCGTGTCGTCTGGCCGCTGGGGCTGGCTGCCTTCGGTGCGATCTGGGTGATGACGGCCTGGTGCGAGATGCGCCAGGGTTTTCGCGACTTCCGCCTCGACCGGGTGGAAGACTGGAAGGTGATGCCGGACCGCTTCGACCCGGCACCTCACCAGACCTATCAGGCCTATCTCAAGCAGCTTTCCTGACGGATCAGAAATCCGTTGCCACCCCGCCTTCGGCCTTGCGTTTGGTGACAAAGGCGTCGAGTTCTTCCTCGATGGCCGGGTCGATTGGCGGGCGCTCGTAATTGGCCAGCTTTTCCTTGAAGACGCGGTTGGCGTGATCGTAGGTGGTCGGGCGGCCAGCTTCCGTCCAGGTCTCGAAATTGCGCCAGTCGGAGAGGATCGGCGAATAGAAGGCGCTTTCGTAGCGGGCAAGCGTGTGGGCCGTGCCGAAGAAGTGGCCGCCGGGGCCGACTTCGCGGACGGCGTCGAGTGCCAGCGCATCCTGGCTGACGTCGAGAGGGGTGAGGAACTCGGCGACCATCTGCAGCATGTCGACGTCGAGGATAAACTTTTCGAACGAGGCCGTGAGGCCACCTTCAGTCCAGCCGGCTGAATGCATGATGAAATTGCCGCCCCCTTGCGTCAGGGCCCAGAGCGAGAAGGCGCTCTCATAGGCCGCCTGAGCATCCAGCGTATTGGCGGCATTGGTGTTGGAGGTGCGGTAGGGGATGCCGTAGCGGCGGGCGAGCTGGCCGCCCACGATCACCGCCTTCATGTATTCCGGCGTGCCGAAGGCCGGTGCGCCGCTCTTCATGTCGACATTGGAGGTGAAGCCACCATAGACGACGGGCGCGCCGCGCTTGACCATCTGGGTGAAGGCGATGCCGCAGAGCGCTTCGGCATTTTGCTGAACCACGGCGCCGGCAATGGTGACCGGAGCCATGGCGCCAGCGAGCGTGAACGGCGTCATGACGACGACCTGGCCGCGCGAGGACATCTCGATGATGCCCTGCAGCATCGGACCGTCGAGGCGCAGCGGCGAAGACGAATTGATGATGGTGAAAAGCGAGGGCTCGGTCTCCATCTGCTCCATGGAGATACCACGGCCGATGCGGGCGATCTCGATGGCGTCGAGATTGCGCTGCTTGCCGAGCGAATAGCAGTGGAAGACCTTGTCGGTCAGCTTCACCATGTCGGAGAGGCAGTCGAGGTGGCGGACCGAGGCGTGAATGTCGATGGGCTCGACAGGATAGCCGCCGGTCGTGTGGATCACGTCGTAGCATTGGGCGAGCTTGACCAGCTTGCGGAAGTCTTCCTGATTGCCGGCGCGGCGGCCGCCCTCACGATCGGCGACAAAGGGCGCGGAGGCGATCTGGGCGAAGACCAGGTTGTTGCCGCCCATCTTGACGTTGCGCTCGGGATTGCGGGCGAACATGTGGAACTCGCGCGGGGCCGAGGCGACCATGTCCGTGATCAGGTTGCGATCAAACCGGACGCGATCGGAGCCTTCTGTCACGTCGGCGCCATGCGCCTTCATGATGGCGCGGGCTTCCGGCAGCATGATGTCCATGCCGATCTCTTCCAGGATCGTCAGCGATGCCTCGTGGATGGCATCAAGGGATTCCGGGTCGAGAAGCTCGGTCTTGGTCAGGCGGTTGACGAGGTTGCGATACTTGCCGGCAGCACCTGCGCGGCTGCGATCGCCGCCGCGGCCGCCGGTGCGTCTGCGGCGTTCTGCGCCTGCGGAAGGGATATCAGTCTCGGACAAGGCGGGGTCGATAATGTCGCTCATGGTCGATCCATTGTGTCAATCTCGACATCAAGTCTCGCAGGTTCCCGTCGCAAAAGGCATTGCCGTTTGCGACGAAAAACCGGCTCATCTGGAACAGTGGGGCTGATGATGGGAGCTGGCGCGGATGCGCGTTAATTTTGTTTCGCTTTTAAAGCTATGGATGGTGGTTCGCTTACCCGCAGTTAACCAAAACACGTCATTGAATTGAGGGTGAACACAGATTTGATCCGGGGAAGCGCCTTGCTTGAGCTAGTCCGCGACAAGATTGCCGCGCTTGACCTGCCTGCGTATGTCAAGGATAGCGAACTGCGCTATGTGGCCGTCAACTGGGCCTTCGCGCGGCTGCATAATCTCGTCCCGGAAAGCTTCATCGGACGCAGCGACAGGGAGATCCTCGGCGTCGATCCGGATGGCTACCGCGACGACCGCGAACGTCGCGTTCTGGTCTTCGGCGAGGAAGAGCAGCTTCACATGCGGACGGGCCCTGATGGGCTCATGTCCATCCTGCAGATCGAGCGTTTCTTCGACGAAGATGACCGGATCTATCTCTTTGGCTTCATTGAGGAAACTTCTGCATCGGTGCTCGCGAACAATACCGCTCATCAGGTCCTGCCGTCAGCGGAAGTTTTTCAGGCGGTGCTTGAGCAGTATCCTGTCGCGACCTATTTTCGCGATGCAGATCATCGGCTCTTGTTTGCCAATAATGCCTATGCCGAGATGGTCGGCCGCCCGATCGAGGAATTGATCGGCCGCACCGAGCTGGAGAACTTTCCCGAACTAGGTGCTGAGTATTTCGAGGGAAATCAACGTGTCCTCGAACGTGGTATTACCGAGGAGGTTCAGGACACTTTCATCCGGGCAGACGGCACACACGTGCCGGTGCTCAGCCGCACCGGTGCTGTGAAAGGGCCGGACGGAGATCACTATATCGTCGGCTCGATCACCGATCTTTCGCCGCTCCGACACGAGCAACAGAAGCTGGAGGTTGCCCGGCAAGAATCCGAGACGCTGCAGAAGCAGTTGGAGAGCCTCATGGCCGCCCTCCCGGTCGGGATCATCGTGCTGGACGCGGATGCCACCATATGCTTCGCAAACCCGGCGATCGTCGAAATGGCGGAACTCAATCCGCCAGTCCCCTTGGAGGGTATGACGTACCGGGAATTCTTGATGCGGACGATAGGGCGCGGCATTCCCAACCTCACCGCACAGGAACTTGAAGAGCGTGTGGCCTTTCGGATGGAGCAGGTTCTCGGCCTGACCGAGGGTGCGTTGATCGATGTGAAGACGCCGTCCGGCCGTGCATTGGCGGGCGGCAGCCGCCGCATTGATGGTGGCCGCATTATCCTGACCTATTCCGACGTCTCCGACATGGTCCAGCGCGAGGAAGAGACGCTTCTCTACCGGGCGGCACTGGAGCAGATGCCGGTCCCGGTCTTCATTCGCGACATCAACCGGCGGATGATCTACGTGAACACCGCTTACGAGGAGCTGCACGGTCAACGGCGGGAGGATATCTACGGTCTGACCGAGGAGGAGTTGTGGCCGGAGCATGGTCAGTTGATGAAGGAGGAGAACCTTCACATCTTCGAAACTGGCGAGATGCTGGAGAAGAATCGCGAAGTGGTCGTGCGCGACGGCGAAGAGATCGCGGTGATTACCCGCTTGAGCCGCATTACCACCGCCGAAAAAAATCATTACATCGTCGGCTCGGTCAACGACATCACGAACCTCAGAAAAGGCCAGCTTGCGCTCGTGGAAGCGCAGGCGCGCGCCGAAACTCTCTATGCCGACATCGTGTCGATGCTGCAGGTCATGCCGGTCGGTGTCGTCATCATGGACTCCAACTACATGGTGGAGTTCGCCAACGAGAAGTGCCGGGAAATCTGGCGGTGGCCTGCCGACCTGCAGCTCAGCGGCCAGAGCTTCCGGTACTATTGCGAACAGAACCACAAGCTCGGCTATGCCTGGCCGGGTGTCGAGTTTGAGGAAGGATATCGCGCCCGCATCGCGCAGTTCGACGCCCTGGAGGGATCGCATGTCACCGAACTCGCCTATGAGGATGGCAAGTTCGTACTGGCAACGATTACACGCCTGCATGACCGGAAGATCCTGCTCACCTATTCCGATCTGACGGAAATGCGCCAACGCGAGCGTGAAATCAGTGAGGCGCAGCAACAGCTCGAGCGGCTGGGTCGTTTCGTGCAGGAATCCATGCGCATGATGTCGCAGGGTCTCCTGATGATCGAAGAGGGGCGGATCGCGGAGGTCAATCCGTCCTTCAGCCGCATCCTCGATCTGCCTCAGGAGGTATTGACGACCGGCGAAAGCTGGCGGCCGATCTTTGAATATTGCGCAGCGCGCGGTGATTTCGGAACCGAGGCGCAGGCCGTCCTGCAACAGTGGCAATCGGCCTTGCAAAGCTCGAATGCCGTCTCGACCCAATTCCACGTCAATGGCAAGACCTGGGTCAAGCTGGAGGCGACCTTCGGCGGTGATCGCAGCTGCGTCGTCGTGCTGACCGATTTCACCGAACTGAAGGCCCGCGAAGCCGAGCTCGAAGTGCTGCTCGCGCGCAGCGAGGCCGCGGACAAGGCGAAGTCGGACTTCCTCGCCAATATGAGCCACGAGATCCGCACCCCGATGAACGGAGTGTTGGGAATGGCTGAACTCCTGTCCAAGTCGGAGCTCGACAGTCGTCAGAAGACTTTCGTCGACATCATGGTGAAATCAGGCAATGCGCTGCTCACCATCATCAACGACATTCTTGATTTTTCGAAGATCGATGCGGGGCAGCTGAAGCTCAGGAAGTCGCCATTCGACCCGGTCGAGGCGATTGAGGATGTCGCGACACTCCTGTCGGCCGCTGCCGCCGAAAAGGACATCGAGCTTGTCGTCTCCGGCGACCAGAAGGTCACTCACACCTTGATGGGCGATCCGGGGCGCTTCCGGCAGATCGTGACCAACCTGCTGGGCAATGCGATCAAATTCACCGAGAAGGGACATGTGCATCTGGAGGTTTCCGCCGAGCCGCAGACAGACGGCCAGGCCCTCCTCAGGCTTCGCATAGAAGATACCGGCATCGGCATTCCCGAGGACATGCAGGCGAAAATCTTTGAGAAGTTTTCCCAGGTCGATACCTCCTCGACGCGCCGCCATGAGGGGACGGGTCTGGGGCTGGCGATCACGGCGGGCCTGGTCAGGCTCTTCGGGGGCAAGCTTCATGTGGAATCTGAGGTCGGCCGCGGGTCGGCCTTCACGGTCGAACTGCCACTTGCCATCGTCGCCGAGCGGCGGCGACAGAAGGACTTGCCAGCGACTGTCAAGGACGCCCGGGTGCTGGTCATCGATGACAATGCCGTCAATCGCCGCATCATCACCGAACAGCTGCAGATGTGGGGTTTTGATGGACTGGCGGTTCCGGACGGTCCCGCCGGGCTCGAAATCCTGAGTGCTGCCCACGCCGAAGGCTTCGCAATCGACGTGGTGGTCATCGACTACCAGATGCCGGACATGAACGGTGTCGACGTGGCGAAGGTGATCCGAAGTGACCGGCGCTTCGACGACATCGCCATCGTCTTCCTCACTTCCATGGACATGGTGGGCGACGACCGCCTGTTTGAAAGCCTGAAGATCCAGGCGCACCTGATGAAGCCGGCCCGGGCGAATGTGCTTCGCGGTGCAATCATCGATGTGGTGCGCACGGCGCGCGTTCACGGGGTGAATTCAGCCCGGACGCGTCCTTTGTCTTTTCCTGCTCCGCATGAACCCATGCAGCCGGTGCCCGTTAAGTCCGCTCCTCCTGCCACGGGTTTCCTCGACGGAACCGCTCTGCGGGTGCTGATTGCCGAGGATAATCCGGTCAACCAGATCGTCTTTCGGCAGATCCTGACTGGCAGCGGCATCGCCTACCGCATTGTCGGCAATGGCGAGGACGCGGTCGAAGCCTGGCGCAGCGAGCCACCGGACCTCATCCTGATGGATGTTTCGATGCCGGTGATGAACGGTCACCAGGCCACGGGGATGATCCGTAGCGAAGAAGCGCTTCGCGGCCTGTACCGGACGCCGATCATCGGCGTGACCGCCCATGCTCTCGACAGCGACCGTGAGGCCTGCCTGGCTGCTGGCATGGATGACTACCTCTCAAAGCCGATCTCTCCTGAACTGCTGATGAGAAAGATCGAGCAGTGGAGCGGCAGGCCGGTCGCAGCTGCAGCCAGTGCAGAGCGCTGATCAGGCCAGACGCCTGGTGCCGCAAAGCATCTCCCGCTTGCCTGCAAAGCCCGGACGCCGCTCAAGGTTAAAGCCGGCGGCAATCAGATTGCGGCGCACGAAACCTGCTGCGGCATAGGTTGCGAAGCTGCCACCCGGTTTCGTCGTGTCGTGGACCCGCTGCATCAGTTCAGCCGACCACATGGCGCTGTTGCGGGAGGGCGCAAAGCCGTCGAGGAACCAGGCATCGAAGGAGAGAGGGCTTGCCGACAGGTTCTCGAAGGCATCGCCACAGACGACGGAGAGCCGTGTCTGCTCATCGAGGTCGAGCCTCACCACGCCTGAGGGTATCGAGGGCCAGAGGGAGACGAGGGCCTGGCGCTCAGCGTCGATTTCCGGCCAGCGTGAGAGCGCACGGTTAATCTCCTCCGCCTGCATCGGGAAAAGCTCGAAGGAGACGAAGTGCAAATGCGCCGCGGGAAGACGATGCTCTTTCCATTGCCGCCAGGTTTCGCAGGCATTTAGCCCGGTGCCGAAACCGAGTTCGCCTATCGTAAACGTCTGCGCATCCCGCCAGCGATCCGGCAGGCCGTTGCCGGCGAGAAATACGTGCCCGCATTCCAGCCGGCCATCGGTCTGGCAATAAAAATGGTCGCCAAAGGCCGTCGAAAAGGGCATATCGCCGTCATGCCAGGCGAGCGGTGCCTGGGTATCGCCGGTGGCTGGCGGGTAATTTGAATGGGTCATGGTGATGTCCGATAAAACGGCAGCGATGTCAGGTCAATTGCGGGCGGACCTCGTGATCGTCGGCGGCGGCATCATGGGCCTTTGGGCGGCCTTGAAAGCCGAGCGCCGCGGCATGGATGTCATTCTCATCGAGGCGACGAGAATTGCGAGCGGCGCGAGCGGCGGATTGCTCGGTGCGCTGATGGCACATATGCCGGATCGCTGGAACGAGAAGAAGCAACTGCAATTCGATGGCCTCCTGTCGCTGGAGGCGGAGATCGCGACGCTTGAAGCAGAAACAGGACTGTCTGCCGGCTATCGCCGCTGCGGGCGGCTGATCCCGCTGCCGAAGCCGCATCTGAGGCCGATCGCCGAACGGCATTCGCGGGAGGCAGAGACCAACTGGTGCCAGCAGGGCCGAGACTTTGCATGGTCCGTCGTCGACGGGAGCCCGTTCGCCGGCTGGCCTTCCGATCGTTTCTGCGGGGCGGGTGTGGTGCACGACACCTTTGCCGGTCGTGTCTCGCCACGCGCGCTCACCGCCGTGATCCGTGCAGGGCTGGAACAGAAAGGGCGTGTGCGTCTCGGCGAAGGTGCTGCCGTACAGTCGATCGACGCGAGGGCGAAGGCAATGCATCTCGCAGACGGGCGCTCCGTCGGCTTCGGAGACCTGCTCGTGGCCGCAGGTGTTGCTTCCTTTCCGCTTCTCTCCACGCTCGGTCCGGCGCCCGACAAACCCTTGGGCCGGGGCGTTAAGGGGCAGGCGGCGCTGCTGAAGGTCGATCTACCCGAGGATCTGCCGCTTCTCTATCTGGACGGGCTTTATGTCGTGCCGCATGAAGGTGGGCATGTGGCGATCGGCAGTACCAGCGAGAACCAGTTTGACGATCCGTTCTCCACGGATGCGCAGCTGGACGCCTTGATCTCCGAGGCCCGCGCGCTGGCACCGGTGCTGAAGCAGGCGGAGGTCGTGGAGCGCTGGGCGGGTCTGCGCCCCAAGGCCATCGACCGCGATCCGATGGTCGGGCCGCATCCGGATCATCCTCACATCCACGCGTTGACGGGTGGCTTCAAGGTGAGTTTCGGCATCGCCCATCTGCTCGCAGATGCAGCGCTTGATGTGATCGACGGCCAGGCGCTTCCGCTGCCTCACAGCTTTACACTCGCCCATCACGTTTCAGTAGCTGCGCGTCGCGCAGACGATAAGGAATTTACCGAAATACCCTGAATTGTTGGGGTATTCCCGAGTTCGCAGGCGAGAAATCCTTCGCCCGCTTCGTGATACTGTCATGCAAATCACCTATCCACCGGCTTGTAACGGCAACTGCTAAAGTGCCGTCGCGAGCCAGTGCGAGGTGCTCGACATGCGTTATGCCATCTGCTTTACGCCGCCCGCCCGCGATCCGCTCGGCGATGCCGCAGCGCGCTGGCTCGGCCGCAATGTGTTCTCGGGCGAAGCGGAGGAGCATCCAGGGCTGAAAGGCATCGGCGTGCACGAGATCGCCTTTCACACGGCGCTTCCCCGTCGTTTCGGCTTTCATGCCACCTTCAAGGCACCCTTCCGTTTGAGCGAAGGTTCGAGCGAGGCCTCCTTGTTGCGCGACCTCATGCATTTTGCCGGTCGCATGGAGCCTGTCGTTCTGACCGGGCTTTCCGTCGGTCGGATCGGCGACGTGTTCGGCCTGATCCTCCCACGCCCCTGTCTGGAGGTCGATCATCTCGCCGCATCCGTGGTCCAAGCCTTCGACGGCTTTCGCGCACCGCTGTCCGAGATCGAGATCGAACGGCGCAATCCCGATCGGTTGTCTGCGTCGCAGTTTTCCAACCTCAGCCGCTGGGGACATCCTTACGTCATGGATGAGTTCCGGTTTCACATGACGCTGACGGGGCCGCTTCTGGCGCGGGACTTTCCGCGCATAGAGCAGGCACTGAAATCCCATTTCGACCCCGTTCTAGCCGAGCCTGTTGTGGTGACCAATCTCGCGCTGTTCGTCGAAAGGGAACGTGGCGCGCCATTCATCGTGCATTCGCTGCATCCGCTCGGACAGGTTTCCAGCCGCAAAATCGCCTGATCCTTCGCGGTGCAGCAATTTCCATCTTTTGCATCTCGACAGGCGCCGTCGGCGCCAATAGCCTCGCGGCAAAACACGAGAGGTGAACCGATGACAACTGCTCCCTATCCCCGCGACCTCGTTGGCTATGGCCGAGATATTCCCGATCCGAAGTGGCCGGGGGATGCGCGGATCGCGGTGCAGTTCGTGGTGAATTACGAGGAGGGCGGCGAAAGCTGCATTCTTGACGGTGATCCGGCCTCGGAATGCCTGCTGTCGGAAATCGTCGGTGCCCAGCCATGGGCCGGCCAGCGCAACCTGAACATGGAATCGATCTACGAATACGGCTCGCGCGCCGGCTTCTGGCGGCTCTGGCGGATGTTCACCGAGCGCAAGGTGCCTGTCACCGTCTACGGTGTGACGCTCGCCATGGCGCGCAACCCGGAAGCGGTTGCTGCCATGAAGGAAGCCGACTGGGAAATCGCCAGCCACGGCTATCGCTGGCTCGAATACAAGGATTTTCCTGAAGAGGTCGAGCGTCAGCACATTCAGGAGGCCGTGCGCCTGCACAAGGAACTGACTGGCTCGCATCCGCTTGGCATGTATCAAGGCAAGCCATCCATGAACACGCTGCGCCTCGTGATGGAGGAGGGCGGCTTCATGTATTCCTCAGACAACTACTCCGACGACCTGCCGTTCTGGGTTCCAGACCTCGACGGCAAACCCTTCCTGATCATCCCCTATACGCTTGAGACCAACGACATGCGGTTCGCCACGCCGCAGGGCTTCAACTCCGGCGACCAGTTCTTTACCTATCTCAAGGACGCCTTCGACGTGCTCTATGAGGAGGGCAAAAACGGCAGCCCGAAGATGATGTCCGTCGGTTTGCACTGCCGCCTCGTTGGGCGTCCTGGAAGGGCGGCGGCGCTGGCGCGGTTCATCGATTATGTGACTGGTCATGAGAAGGTCTGGGTGCCGAAGCGCATCGAGATCGCCGAGCACTGGCACAAGCATCACAAGCCTGCGTGGTGAAGTGGCTAGCCGTCCGCCTCCGCCAGCAACCAATCCCGCAAGACGGCGGCCGGCTCTGACAGATCCGGACCTGACAGCAGCCAATAGGCCTTGTCCCGGTCGGCGGCTTCCTCAAACAGCACGGTCAGCGTGCCCGCAGCCATGTGGTCTGATATCAGGGCTGTCGGGCAGAGGCCGATGCCGAGGCCCGAGAGAACCGAACTGACCAGTAGGTTGAAATCGGCATAGAGCGGCCCGGTCGGTGTCGGGCCCTCGATCCCGCGTGCCGCTAGCCAGGATTGCCAGGCGGCCTCGGTCGCGTCGTGCAGCAGGTCCTGTTTCAGGAGATCGGCAGGTGTGATGATCGGCCCGTGCCGCTCCAGATAGGCGGGCGCACAGGTGGGCCGGGTGGCGGCGTCCAGAATACGGTCTGCCCGACCCGGCGGGCGGGGCCCGTGGCAGATCAGCAGGTCGGCGCCGGCTTCATCCGGTGTTCTGGCGCCCATCGGATAGACAATCGACACCTGGATCTCGGGATGCGCGGCGCGGAAGCGGGGCAGGCGGGGGCCGAGCCAGTGGGTGACCACCGAAGGCATGCAGGCGAGGCTCGCGCGGGCGAAGGATTTCCGGGCGGTGAGCCGCTCGACGGCGCGGGCTATGTGGCCGAGCCCTTCCGAGCAGGCGGCGCCGAGTTCGCGCCCATCGGTGGTAAGGCGCACGCCACGCGGGCGGCGTTCGAAGAGGGCAAGACCCAGCCAATCCTCCAGCGCCTTGACGTGCTGACTGACGGCAGCTGCCGTCATGCCGAGTTCGGTTGCGGCCTGGAGGAAGCTTTCGCGGCGGGCGGCGGCCTCGAAGGCGCGGAGTGTCGGGAGCGGTGGTAGCTTCATCCCATCATGACTAAGCCACGCTTGCCCATGGGGCAAGAAGGGAGGCTGTTGTCACAAGACAGGCTGTGGGGCACCCTGTGTCTTCGATCCTGATGCCGTTCTGGAGCCTCCCATGACCCCCTTCACCGCCAACATCCCCGTTCCCGCCGATGCGGCTGCCCGCCGGGCTGTGAAACCCGTCGTCTGCTATCCGGTCGAGTCGTTGAAAGCACCCGACATGAGCACTCTGGATCGGGCGCGCGCGACGATGGAGAAGGTCGGCGAGGTGATCGTTCCGCCGCGTGAGGGCAACACTTTCGAGGTGCCGAAGGGGCATTTCTTCCGCATCGTCAGCGTGGAGGGGCCGCAGGTCGGCGACCTGAATCTCTGGAATGCCAATGATCTCACAGAGCGCTTCTTCTCCGGCAAAACGCGGGCGCTGCATGCGACGCATGTGACTACCGGTAACCGTCTCTGGAGCAATCTGCCGTCGCTCAGACCCATGGCGACGATCAGTCATGATACGCTCGGCTGGTACGGCTTCGACGAATTCGGCGGCGGCGTGCATGACGTGATCGGCACGCGCTGCGATCCCTATACCAACCGGCTGCTCTCCGGCGGCGACTACCACCATTGCTGCCATTCCAATCTCTGCCGGGCGCTTTCCCATCACCAGGGCATCGACATGAAGGCCGCCGAGCCGCATGTGCATGACGTGCTGAACGTCTTTATGTGCACCGGTTTTACCCGCGACACGCAGCAGTATTTCATGAAGGCAAGCCCGGTGCGTCCCGGCGATTTCCTGGAGATGTTTGCGGAGATTGATCTTCTCGGTGCGCTCTCGGCCTGCCCGGGTGGGGATTGCAGTGCAAGCCATTCGAGCGACGTGGCGAAGTGTTATCCGCTGCTTGTCGAGATCTACCGGCCGGACATGGACCTGCTCACCGGCTGGCCATTCCCCGAGCGCAACGGGTACCAGTTGCAGGACTGAGATGAGACTGCCCCTGGTGAAGCCGGGACGATTGCTGCCATCCGTCCCGCAGACTTCAGCCTTTTTGCAGGTGGTGAGACCTCCGCGTTTCGGCGAAGATGATTGTCTGTCGTGGAAACTCGACAAGAACAGGGGGCTCGGATAATCCTTGGTGCAAATCGCTTCGCGGCCTCGCCGACAGCGCAGTCTCCTGCAGCATCTCGATCCGGTGCAGCCCCACTTTTTGATGGATATCCGAATGAACAAAGCGGACTTCGTTCAGCGTTTCGGCGGCGTGTTCGAGCATTCCCCCTTCATTGCCGAGCGCGCCTTCGATGCCGGCATGATCGAGGAGCCGCTCAACGCACTAGACGTGCATGATGCGATGGCGATGATCTTCCGGACCTCGAGCACCGAGGAGCGGCTCGGCGTGCTGCGCGCCCATCCGGATCTCGCCGGCAAGCTCGCGATTGCAGGTGAACTGACGGAAGACAGCAAGCGTGAGCAGGCCGGCGCCGGCCTCGACCGGTTGAACGCGGAAGAACATGCGCGCTTCACCGAACTCAACACTGCCTATGTCGAGAAATTCGGATTCCCCTTCATCATCGCGGTGAAGGGCCTGACGAAGGACGACATCCTCGCCGCCTTCGAAACCCGCATTGCCAACAGCCGCGACCAAGAATTTGATACCGCCTGCCAGCAGGTAGAAAAAATCGCCCGGCTTCGCCTCGAAAGCCTGCTTCCGGAGACACACTGACATGCTTGAGACCTCGACCGTCGCCCTGCCGGATTTTGCCGCCGGCGCCGTCAATCTTGCCTCGGCCCGCCTCGGAGCCGTCGGCATCTACTCGACCGACGAGTTCTTCGCGCCGCTGTCGCGCATGCTGAACGACGACCCGGCGACGTTCGACCCGGATCTCTATGACGACAACGGCAAATACATGGATGGCTGGGAAAGCCGTCGCAAGCGTGTGCCGGGCCATGACCACGCTATCATCAGGCTAGCGATGCCGGGCCGCATCTTCGGCTTTGATGTCGACACGCGTTTCTTTACTGGCAACTACCCGCCCCATTGTTCGATTGAGGCGGCTTTTGTCGAGAACGGCGATCCGACGGAGGCAACCGTCTGGACCGAGCTTCTGGTCAAGTCACCGCTCGGCCCGTCAGCCCAGCATTTCTTTGCCAATGCCGACACGTCCAAGGTGTGGACGCATCTTCGCCTGCATATCTATCCGGATGGCGGTGTCGCGCGTCTGCGCGTCTATGGTGCCGCGCATTTCGACTGGTCGAAGGTGGGTGCTTCCGAAGAGATCGACCTCGCCTATATCTTCCACGGTGCCAAGGCGCTTGCCTGGTCGGATGCGCATTACGGCCATCCGGACAAGATCCTGTCGCCGGGCCGTGGCACCAATATGGGCGATGGCTGGGAAACCAAACGCCGTCGTGGTCCAGGCCATGACTGGGCGATCATTCGCCTCGGGCATGTCGGCGTCATCAACCGCGTGCTGATCGACACGCATTTCTACAAGGGCAACTACCCCGATACCTGCGAGCTGCTTGGTGCCTATCTGCCGGAGGCCGGCGATACCTTCAATGAGGCGGAGATCGCGGCGTCCGAGCAGTGGAAGCCGATCCTGACGCGGCAGAAGATGCAGATGGATGCCGAGCATTTCTATGAGGGCGATCAGGTGCAGAAGATCGGGCCGGTGACGCATGTGCGGATCGCGATGCATCCGGATGGCGGCGTCATGCGCCTGCGGCTCTTCGGCACAAAGGCCTAGTCGCTCCATACGAAAAGAGCGGGCAAAGCCCGCTCGTCGCATGCCAAGCCGTCCGCAGTGCGGGCGGCTTTCTGTTGCCTGAAGGCGCTTACTGCTTCGGCGCCCGTTCGGCTTCGCGGATCGCTTCTTCGTGGTACCAGCTCGCCGAGCCGCTCTCATAGATCACGGGCTTGGGGGCCTGGCGCTCGCGCATTGCCTTCAGCCTTGCCGCGTCGCGCACCGGGAATTCGTAGATCTTCGCCGATTCCCGAACAATGTTCGTTGTCATGCTACTACCTCTCGTTTCACCGAGTGTTCTCTCGATGTTTCATCCCTACCATGTTTCAAAACCAAATGCACACGAAAAGTGCAAAATGCCTAAAATATGGGCACTTATCGCGCAATCAATGTGATGAATTTAAAATCATCACTGCGCATTCTTGGGCTGTCCGACGCCTTGAACATCTGTGAGCAACCTCTTGTTCCGTTATCTTGCGCTCGTCTGTTTAAGAATTCGCTGTTGTGGGTCGGTTTTATAAGGAGCGTCACAAAAAATTCGCGCTTGAGACCGGAGCGTCGGTAAACTGGCACGCTTCCTGCATTTTAGTCTGGGACTCCCGGGCAAGCCGGAGAATCACCCCTCTGTTGCGCCGATGGATGGCGCGAGACTGAAGAGAGAGCACCATGACCAAGTTTAAGCTCGAGTATATCTGGCTCGATGGCTACAAGCCGGTA
>OGCL01001914.1_pt1 | contig 16219 bp, 10 predicted proteins | sample 1570041 | NCBI WGS metagenome assembly OGCL01 (sample SAMN06266162, study PRJEB24511) | hot springs metagenome | isolation source: Hot spring water | place: South Africa: Limpopo | collected 2015-06-22
ATCACCGGACGGCCCTGGGCGCCCGTTATCTTGGGGGTGTGAAGCGTCATGCCCCCATCTGTAGCAGGCGGCCCCGAGTCGGGGAAGAACGAAACGGGATTGCGCCGCGGTGGGGTTGCTCTTTTCGCCCGATGCGTCATATCGGCGCGAAAGCACGACCCAACACTGCGGGGGACAGACATGCAGGACATCCTGGCGCTGGCCAGCGCCAATCTGCTGACGCCGATGATCCTGTGCTTTGCGCTGGGTCTGGCCGCGGCGCTGGCGCGCTATCGCGACGACCTGCTCAGCGGCTTCGACCTGCCCGGCGCCGAGCCGTTTATGGACTGGCTTGTGGCCGAGCGTGAGCGAGCGCGCCTGCTGGTCGTACGCGGTCTCGCCCGTCTGGCCCGGGCTGCCCAGATCCGTGGCGACTACGCGGGCGCCCTGGCCAGCCTGGATCGCGCCCTGGCCTTCGACCCGTTACAGGAGGACCTGCAACGGCAGGCGATGTATCTCTGCTACCTGTCGGGGGATCGGGTGGGCGCCATCCGTCGCTACGAACACTTGCGCGAACTGCTCGATGCCGAACTGGGCGTGCCCCCCATGCGCGAGACTCGCGACCTCTACGATGCAGTGGTGACCGACCGGCTGGTGAACGGCGTCGGGGCAACTCCGAGCAGGCAGGAGCAACGCCAGGCAGCGGCGCGCCCCGTGGTCGAAGAAGCTGGCCAGGGCGTCGCGCCACTCGCGCCACTGCCTTTCACCGGGCGCGACGCCGAGCTGGCGGCACTCGATGCGGTGGGGCCGGGGCGGCTGGCGCTGGTAGAAGGCGAGGCCGGCATTGGCAAGACACGCCTGGCCGCCGAGGCGCTGGCGCGCCACGCTGCCCACGGCGGCCTGACGATGACCGCCACAGCTCGCGAACTGGAGCAGGGCCTGCCCTACCAGCCCTGGGTCGAGGCCCTGCGTGACCTGCTGGCCCGCCCCGACTGGCCGGCCCTGCGCGCCGGGCTGGCTCTGGCGCCCCTCTGGATCGGCGAGGTGGCGCGCCTGGCGCCCGATCTGGAACCCGGCGCGGCCCCGGCGCCACCCCTGGCGCGCCCCGACGAGGCGCGCCTCTGGGAAGGCGTGACGCGGCTGCTGATCGCCCTGGCCGGGCAAGCGCCCCTGCTGATTCTGCTCGACGACCTGCACTGGGCCGATGCCAGCAGCCTGGGGCTTCTCGGCTACCTCCTGCGCCGGGCAGAAGGCGCGCCGCTGCGGGTCATCGGCACGGCTCGCCCGGTGGACCGTCGCGCGCCCCTGGGGACGCTGCTCGCCGCCCTGATCCGTGAGGGGCGCCTGGAGCGGCTGCACCTGCCCCGCCTGAGCTTCTCCGCAACCGAACGCCTGGCCCGCCTCCTCAGCCCTCACGACGCGCAACGGCTGGCCTCCTGGCTCCACCGCAGCGCCGAGGGCAACCCCTACATCATGGCGGAACTGGTGCGCCACATTCGCGCAAACGGCCTGCTCGGCGCCGATGGACACCTCAGCCCGGTCCTCCCCGACACCCCACTCGTGCCGACCTCGGTCTACAGCCTCATTCAATCGCGGCTGGCGCGCCTCTCCGACGAAGCCCGTCGTGTGCTGGACACTGCCGTGGCCGCCGGGCGGGTCTTTGCCTTCGAAGTAGTAGCGCGGGCGGCAGCCCTCTCGGAAACCGCGGCCCTGGACGCCCTCGATGAACTGCGCGCAGTCCGCCTGGTGGAAGCCTTGCCCGACGGGCGCTTCCAGATCGACCATAGCCTGACGATGGAAGTCCTCTACCGCGAAGCGGGGGCGCCACGCTACCGCGCGCTGCACCGGCGCGTGGCCGAAGCGCTGGAAAGCCTGCACCGCGACCGGTTGGACGAGGAAGCGGGGTTGATCGCCTGGCACTTCACCGAGGGTGGCGCCCCCGAGCGCGCGGCGGCTTATGCCCTGCGGGCGGGCCGGCGCGCTGCCCGCGTCGCCGCCTGGGCCGAGGCCATCGCCTTCTACGAGCAGGCCCTGGCCGCCACGCCCCCGGCGCAGCGATCCGCCGTGCTGGCGGCCCTGGGCGAAGCGCTGCTCCTGGGTGGCTCGGCAGCACGGGCCGCCGAGCGGTTTCGCGAGAGCCTGGACCTGGCGCGTTACCCTGCCGAGGCGCGCCGGGCGCGGTTGAACCTGGGCCGGGCGCTGGTGCCGCAGGGTCGCTACGCCGAAGTGATTGACCTGGTGCGCGGCCTGGAGCAGGTCGGCTCACCTGCCGAACGCATTGACGCCCTGTTCCTCTGGGGCACGGCCCTCTCGCTCGAAGGGGCCGAGCTGGCCGAGGCAGCCCTGCGCCTGCGCGAGGCCGAGCGCCTGGCTCTGGCCCAGCCGGCGCCCGATCCGGTAGCCCTGGCTCAGGTGCGCTTCGAACTGGGCAGCGTGGCCGCCCAGCAGGGCGACCTGCCCGGCGCCATTGCCTGCTACCACGACGCGCTGCGTGTAGCCGACAGCGCCGCTGATGACCCCAACGCCCTTACCTGGCGCGTCCTGGCCCGCAACAACCTGGCCTATCACCTGCACCTGCTGGGCGAGCTGGATGCGGCTGCGGACTACGCCGCCGGGGGTCTGCGCCTGGCGGAAGAATGGGGCGCGTTGGGCCTGCAACCCTACCTGCGCTCCACTCAGGGCGAGATCGCCCTGGCCCGCGGCGACCTCGACAGCGCCGAGGCCGAGTTTACCGCCGGGTTGACCCTGGCCGAACGCCTGGATGTACCCGAACGCGTGGCCGGGATCACCGCCAACCTGGGCCTGGTGGCCCTGCGGCGCGGGCAACCTGCCCTGGCCATCCATCGCCTCTCGGCGGCCCTGGCCCGCGCCGACGCCCTGGGCACACGCCACCTGGCGGCTCAGATCCGTATCTGGCTCGCGCCCCTGCTCCCTCCCATCGAAGCGCGCAAGGCCCTGGCCGAGGCTCGCGCCATCGCCGAAAGCGGCGGGCGCCGCCGCCTGCTGGAGGAGCTGGCCCACCTCGAAGGGGCCAGCTAAACGGCGAGGATGCAGCCCTCCCATACTCTCCCGGTCGGGAGGGCTTGCCGCCCCCACAGGCAGGGGGATGGGGAAACCGGGTTTCCCCATATGTTCACACCAGCGTCGATCTCCGCTGCGCGTCCTGCCCGGTTGTTAACGCCCCTGTTCACGCCGTTGTTGATACGCCAGCGCTACACTGCCAGACGGGGCGTACAGACGGGGCGCAGCCTCCCACACCCTCCCTGCCCAGGGGGACCTGGGGAAGCCGGGTTTTCCTTCCCTCAACCGCGTCTGGGAGCGCCTGGCGCCCCGATACGCAGTGGCACGGTGAAACCTGCTTTCCCCGTGGTTCGAGGGCGTGCCACCTCCGGGGGCAGGGGCACGGGGAAAACCGATTTCCCCATATGTTCACATCAGACGAAGGAGAGCCACACATGACCAGTTGGGTAATTGACAACAGCCACTCGATGGTCCAGTTCACCGTTCGCCACATGATGATCTCGAAGGTACGCGGGCGCTTCGAGCGATTCAACGGCAGTGTTGTGTTTGATGAGCAGAATCCGGTCAATTCCTCGGTCAACGTGCAGATCGAAGCCGCAAGCATCGAGACCAGGGACGCTAAGCGCGATGCCCACCTCACCTCGCCCGATTTCCTCGACGTGGCCAACTACCCCTACCTCACGTTCGCCAGTAAGCGCATCGAGGTGCTCGACGAGAGCCACGGCCGCATTATCGGCGACCTGACCATTCGCGGCGTCACCCGCGAGGTCGCGCTCGACGTGGAGTACAACGGCCAGGCCAGAGCGCCGTGGGGTACGACCAGCGCGGGCTTCCACGCCAGCACAATCATCAACCGCAAAGACTGGGGGCTGAACTGGAACGTGGGTCTGGAGACCGGCGGTGTGCTGGTAGGCGAAGAGGTGCAGATCGATATTGAACTGGAGATCGTCAAGCAGGAGGCTCAGCCGGAGCTGGCCGCCACCGCGGCGTGACCCCGGTCGCCCTGCAACGGTACCGGCGGGTGGCGCTGGGAGGGCCGCGCCCTCCCACGCCTCCCTCGAAGGGGTTGTGGGGAAACCCGGCTTCCCTGCAACCCTGTTGAAGCGTCAGTTACCCTGACCCCACAGCCGCAAGCATAATCAGCGTAAAATTGTAGCCCCCGTGAACGATTGCCGCCACACTGGTGCTGGTGCGCTGGCGCACGACTCCGCAGACCATGCCCACCAGGAAGACGACCAGCAGAGCGTCCCAGTTATACTGAAAGGCGTGGAGGCTCATAAAGAAGAGGTTGGAGAGCCACAACCCCAGCCGGGGCTGGAGCACGCCTCGCACCGCCAGCTCCTCGCCCAGCCCGGCGGAGATGCCGATCACCAGTGCGCCGACCGGGTTAATAGCAAAGGCGAACAACTGCTCGAAGGCCTCCTCGTCAGTCACCGGCCAGCCCATGAGCCCCCAGAGCCAGTCAATGCCCATACCAAGCACCTGCACGGCCCCGGCGAGGAGCAGCGCCAACCCCACGCCGATCAGCGCCTGGCGCAACGTCGGGCGGGCCAGGCCCAGGCGCGCCAGCGCCCCGCGCAGATCGCGGGTAATGCCAAAGCCAACGGCGAGAATGGCGGCGGGAATCGTCCAGATCAGACTATAGATCTGATCACGCAGCAACCCGGCTGCATCACGCCCGGCAGCATCACCGGCCAGATCGTCAACCAGGGTCAGAAACGGAGGCGCCCCGAATGCGAGCAGCGGCGCCACGGCGATCAGCCCGATGGTTACCACGGCAACCAGCGCAACGGCGTGCACAAATGAATCCGGATCGATAGGCACGATCCGGGCCAGCAGGCGACGCACGGCGGGCAGGATGCACAGCGCGCCAGCGCCGATACCGGCAACGATACCCAGCGCAACCAGCCCCAGGCGCCACAGATCGGCGAGCGCGAAGGCGGGCAACGACCCCGCATCGGTCACCGAGCCATCGGCCAGCACATTCAGCGACAGGCCCAGGGCAATCAGACTGACCCCCGCAATCATGAGCGCAAGCCAGAGCGCCGTGGCGATCCAGGCCCAGTTAGGGCGATCCCCACCCAGATAGGCCAGCACCGCCAGCACGGCGAACGGCAGCGTATTCACACTGGCGGCCATAATCTGACCAGGCTCGCCGCCGATGGCGTTGCCCACGGCAAAGAGCAGGGCAAACAGCCCCAACCCCACACCAAAGGGCAGCAGATTGACCGACTGTCGGCGCTCCTCGGCGCTGACGCTGCCGGGGTTGGGCATACTTGTGCTCCTTGCGATGTACCGTGTTTTCCTTGACCATCGGGCAACCCGATTGATCCTGCATACGCGGCAGGCAGCGCATCACGGGAGCGTGTTTCTGGAAGCGCTGCCCGCCCACGCCCCGGGCGTGGGCACGGGGAAACCCGGTTTCCCGATATTCACATCAGCCGTCCATGCGGCTGCGCCGCACAACACCAGAATGAAAATATTTGTTCTTGGGAGGGCTTCGCCCTCCCAAACCCTCCCGGTGAGGAAGGCTTGCCATCCCGTGGGCGGGGGCGTGGGGAAACCCGGTTTCCCCATATATTAACGTACCCAGGCCCGCTGCTGCATCCAGCGCAGGGCCACGTCGCCCGGCATAGGACGGGCAATCGCATAGCCCTGGGCCAGATCGCACCCGATGGCCTGCAGATAGGCCAGGATGTGCACGTCTTCAACACCCTCGGCGGTGCAGCGCAACCCCAGGCTGCGCCCCAGATCGACGATGAAGCGCGTGACGGTGCGCGACTCCTCCGAGTGCATCGCCGTCATCACGAACGATTTGTCAATTTTGAGTTCCGAGAACGGCAGCCGCACCAGTTGCACCATCGACGAAAAGCCGGTGCCGAAATCGTCGAGGGCGAGGTGGAACCCCTGCATCCGCAGCCGGGTGAGCAGGTCGAGCGAGGCGGTCGGATCATCCATCGCGCTGCTTTCCGTCAGTTCGAAACTCAGCCGCTCGGGCGCCACGCCCAGGCGCCGGCACTGGTCGCGCACCTCCTCGAAGAGGGCCGTGTTGCTCAGCGTGCGCGCGGAGATATTTACCGCCAGTTGCACCCCCGCGCCAGGCATGGAGGGGACGCCGATGCCGTCGGTTCCATCCACGGTCGCGCACAGCGGCGCGAACCAGTGCAGTGCCTGCTCGGTCATATGCAGGGTCAGGGCATCAATCAGACCGTTGGCTTCAGCAAGCGGAATAAAGCGCGCAGGGTGGATCAGGCCGCACTCGGGGTGGCGCCAGCGGGCCAGCACCTCGAACCCGGCCAGGGCGCCGGTGGCGCACACGACCTTGGGCTGGTAGTAGGGCACAATCGCTCCGCTCCGGAGGGCCTGCCGCAGGTCCTCGGCGTCCGGCAGCGCCGCCGACGCGCAACCAACGTCTGGCGCTGCCACGGGCGCACTGGAACCGGGCGCCACGGGGAAATCGCTCAGCAGCAACTGGCGCAGACGGGCCGGCGTGAAGGGTTTGGCCAGCACGCCGATGATGTTCAGGCCGTGCTCCGCGGCGAGACGCCCGGCCGCGTCGAGCACCCGCGCGCCAACGCCACTGGTGATGATGATCGCTGCTCTGCACCCGCGGAGCGCCAGATCCTGGATTACCTGTACCCCATCCATCTCTGGCATGACCAGATCCAGGGCAATATGGGTCGGATTCCATTCCTCGACGACCCGAAAGAACTCGGCAGGGTGCGCGGTGTAGCGAGCCTCCAACCCTGCCAGCGTGGCGATCGACGTTATCGTTTGTCCAATCAGCGGATCGTCGTCCAGAATCAACAGACGCCTGCGTATGACACTGCTTGAAGTCATCGATAGTGATCCCTGCCCGCTTATTGCCCGGCCTCAGCCGCGAGCGCTTCGCGCACCTTCCGCGCCAGGTCGGCGCGACGATAGGGCTTGCTGAGGAGCACCACGCCCGGATCCAGACGTCCGTGGTGCACAATGACGTTTTCGGCGTACCCCGACGTGTAGAGCGCCTTGAGCCCTGGCCGCAGCAGGCGCGCGGCTTCCACCAGGTCGCGCCCGCTCATCCCGCCCGGCATCACAATGTCGGTGAAGATCAGGTCAATGTCGTCATGGGCGCGGACCAGCTCCAGCGCCGCCGGTCCGGTCGCTGCCTCCAGCACGCGGTAGCCAAGGCTTGCCAACTGCTGGCGGGCAAAGTGACGCACGGCCTCGTCGTCTTCGACGAGCAGAATGGTCTCGTGGCCGCCTGACCAGACATCGTCGGCGGTAGCGTCATACCCGGCCGCTTCCTCGACTGTGCGTGGCAGATAGAGCTTCACCGTAGCCCCCTGCCCCGGCTCGGAGTAGATCGTGATGTGCCCCTGGGATTGCTTGACGAAACCGTAGACCATACTCAGGCCGAGGCCGCTGCCCTTGCCTTTCTCCTTGGTGGTAAAGAACGGCTCGAAGACGTGAGGCAGGTGCTCCGGCGGAATGCCTATCCCGGTATCCGAGACGGCGACCAGCACGTAGGCCCCGGGGAGCACCTCCATGTGGCGATCAGCGTAGTTCCGATCGAGCACCACATTGGCGGTTTCAATAGTCAATGTGCCGCCCGCCGGCATCGCATCACGGGCGTTGATGCAGAGGTTAAGCAGCGCACTCTCGAGTTGTGCCGGATCGACCAGCGCCGGCCACAGCTCGGGGGCGAGGATCAGCCCGATCTCGATGTGCTCGCCGAGCGCCCGTCGGATCAACCTGTCCATCCCGGTGATGAGGCGATTCACATCGACTGCACGGGGATCGAGCGCCTGCCGGCGGGCGAAGGACAGCAGGTGCTGGGTGAGCGCCGATCCGCGCTGGGCGGCGGTGCTGATGATCTCGGCCAGGGGGTGGAGATTCGGATTCCCGGCCAGCGCTTCACTCAAGAGTTCAGCGTTGCCGAGAATCACCGTCAGCAGATTGTTAAAGTCGTGCGCGACGCCGCCAGTCAACTGACCGATCGCTTCAAGGCGCTGCGCCTGGCGCAACTGCTCTTCAAGCGCCAGTTGCCGGGTAATATCACGCTGGATCGAGACGAAGTGGGTGCACTGTCCCTCTGCATTCGTGATCGGGACAACATTAAACTCCAGCCAGTACTCACGACCGTCCTTCGTGTAGTTAATCACCCGCACCGATACCGGTTCAGCCCGCTGCAACGCGCTGCGCACCCGGTCAAGCTCGCTCCGCTGGGTCCGCGGGCCCTGGAGGAAGCGCGGACAGCGCCCGAGCGCCTCGGCCCGCGTGTACCCCGTTACACGCTCGAAAGCGTCGTTGACAAAAAGAATCGCCGGGCCGGGTTCGTCGAGGGGGGCGGCCTCGGTGATCATCACTATATCGTTCAGGCGCGACACCGCGGTCTCCAGCAGGCGCAACTGGTCCTCCGTCGCCCTCCTCCGGGTAACATCGCGAAAATAGATCGCCATGCCTTCCTCGGAAGGGTACAGGCTGAACTCGATCCACAATCCTCGTGTGGCAAAAAACTGCTCGAACTGCGCCGTGCACCCCGTCTCCCGCGCCGCGAGATACTCGCGATCGAACCGCGTTCCGCGCACCTGAGGAAACACCTCATACATGTGTTTGCCGAGCAGCTCCGCCTGGCTGTGGAACAGCAGGTGTTCAGCCCGGGTGTTGAGATAGGTGAAGCGCCCGGTCGGATCAACGGCCACAAAACCATCGGTAATGCTTTCCAGGATCGTTTGCAAGCGCGTGAACAGGCGCTTCTGGTCGTCAATGTTGGTGGAGGTGCCGTACCACTTGACGATCTGGCCCTGGTCGTTGCGGATGGGGATAGCGCGCGCCAGGTGCCAGCGGTAGCTCCCATCGCTGGCGCGGAAGCGAAACGCCGCCTCAGATGGTGTGCCGGCGCGCACCGCCTGATCCCAGGCTGCCCGGGTCGGGTCCACATCATCGGGATGCAGGAACGTTAGCCAGCCGTCGCCAAGAGCCTGATCCGGCGCCGACGGACCGGCGAGATCGGCAAAGGCCTCGTTGATGTACTCAAGCTTCCCCGCGGCATCGGTAACCCAGACGATTAACGGCAACGTGTCGGCAAATTGCCAGAAGCGCGCCTCGCTGCGCGCCAGCGACGCCTCCAGCTCCCTGGCTTTTGAGATGTCCTGCACGGCCCCTTGCACCGCAACGATGGCCCCGGCGGCGTTACGCACCGGGCGGCCAAAGGAGCGGACCCAGACGCGCCGGCCGCCGGATGTGATGATTTCGAACTCCTCATCGTACGACACGCCCTCGTTGGCGCAGCGCTCGAAACACGCGCGCATAACCCCCAGGTATTCGGGGGCAACGAAGCGCTCAAAATCCAGGCTTCGCGGGGGAGCGGCCGGGTCCCTGTCAAAGATCCGCGCCATCTCGTCGGTCCACTGCACAGGCCCGGCAGGGAGGTGTACGATCCAGCCACCCAGGCGCCCGATTTCGCTCGCCATCTGCAACAGGTCGCGCTGCTGTTCCACCGCCCGCCGTTGTGCCTCGTTCCGCTCGAAAAGGCGCAGCAGGACCATACCCATCCCGCCCGTAGCGAGGATGCTGACCACCGCGGTCCCAAGACTAATCGGCGCATACGCCGCCCATCCATCGGGCGCCGGCGCCAGCGCATATCCGGCAGTACACAGCAGCGCGCTCAGCGCCGCGACGGTGAGGACAAGCCAGACCCGCCGCGCCAGCACCGCCGCCAGGACCGGGAGGACATACAGCGCCGCTATGGCGCTTGTAAGGGGCGCGACCACATCGGCTATGGTGACCAGCAACAGCGTTACCAGACTCAACCCTATCCAGAATAGTGACGTTCCGGTCATGAACAAAAGGGTCATGGACCGTTTCATTGACTACGTCCTTCTGGCGCAACCGTCTGCACATCCGGGTAGTGTGGCCGCACTTCCCGTATTCTGACTCACCGGCATTCTCACCGCGGCTGGTCGCCGGCGAAGGCCGGTTCCAGGGCTACGCTATCCTGCCTCCACGCCACCAGCTTGCCGGGCTGAAGGCCCTTCGCGTGTACCTCCATATCCCATGGTACCCCATGACGGCCCGAATATCGCGGGGCGCGACTGCAAATCAAGGCCCACATCATCATCATACGCTACCGGTATTACCCCGCGCGCCCTCCGTGGTTTGGGGCAAGGTAAGGAAATGCATGCAGGAATACGTTTACATCTCCACACCTCCACAGAGAGAACCCCGAGTGCCACATTTTCATATCCGAGAAGGTTGACAGGCGCAGCGAAACCGCGTATACTGTCCTTGTGCAAAGCGTGGACAAACCTGTGCAATAGGGTGTGCAACTGCACAGGATCGCGGGCCTGACGCCCGGAGAGGAAACTGACCGATGATTAACGTGACGCGCCAGGCCTATCTGGAGGGTTTCACTCCTGCGGAAATTTTCGCTACCCTCTCCGACACCCAGGCCCTTGCCCATATTCTGCCCCGCGTGCAGCGGGTCGAGGTCACTCAGCGCAACAATGACACTCGCACCGCTCGGGTTGTGACCTATATGAACATCGGCGGCATCTTCGGCACCATTCGCTCCGAAGGTGAACTGACCTGGGAGAATGACCGCGCCATTCGTTTCAAGGTCCGCACCCCTGTTCAGGTGGAGACGACCTGGGAGCTGGTGCAGGTGAAGACGGGTACGGATATTCAGTTGACCACCTCGCTGAACCTGGCGCCTATGCTCGGGCCGATGGCGAGTTTCGTGCCCACCCAGCAGGTGAGCGAGATGATGGCGACCGAGCTGGAAACGGTTCTCAAGGCCCTTGCCCGCCGGATGCGCGAGAGCAAGTTGCGCGAGCGCGCCATCGCCGCCTGAAACCTCCACTCAGACGCTATATAATGAGGACCTCGCGGATGGGCAGCATCCGCGAGGTCTTTCGGTTTTTTTGCTTTCCTGAGGTGAAAATAGCCCGCCCGCGGGAGGGTTTGGGCGTAGGGGCGCGGCGGCGCCGCGCCCCTACGCCCTCCCAGGCAATAACCCGCCAGCGGGGAGGGTTTGGGAGGGCTTCGCCCTCCCGCTCAAGGAAAAGTCTTTCGTACCCTGGTCGGGTGCGGCCCGGCCGCACAGGCGAGCGATGAACCGGGCGCCCTGGCCGCCACTCACCTGCCGGAAGAAGCGTATGCCTCTCCCATTTCTCAACCTCTATCGCCACGGCTTCGCGCGGGTCGCGGTAGGCGTGCCTGCTGTGCGCGTCGCCGACCCGCCCTTCAACGCCGAACGCACCATCGCGCTGGCACAGAGCGCCCACGCAGCCGGAGCGGCGCTGGTGCTCTTTCCGGAACTCGGCCTCTCGGCCTACACCAATGAGGATCTCTTTCAACAAGCGACCCTGCTCGACGCCACCCTCGAGGCCCTGGACCGGGTGGTGAAGGCCAGCGCCGGCTTGCGCCCCGTGCTGCTGGTGGGCGCGCCGCTGCGCGTTGAGGGTAAGCTCTTCAACTGCGCGGTCGCCATTCACGCCGGGCGCGTCCTCGGGGTGATTCCCAAGAGCTACCTGCCCAACTACCGCGAGTTCTACGAGAAACGCCACTTTGCCGCCGCCCGGGCCGCCCTGAGTGCCACCATCGATCTCTTCGGCACATCGGCGCCCTTCGGCCCTGATCTGCTCTTCGTCGCCCAGGGGTTACCCGCCCTCACCATCCACGCCGAGATCTGCGAGGATGTCTGGACGCCGATCCCACCCAGCACCTACGCCGCCCTCGCCGGCGCCACGGTCCTCTGCAACCTCTCGGCCAGCAATATCACGATCGGCAAGGCCGACTATCGCCGCGCCCTCTGCGCCGCCCAATCGGGCAAGTGCCTGGCGGCCTACCTCTACTCAGCCGCCGGTCCCGGCGAAAGCACCACCGACCTGGCCTGGGATGGGCACGCGCTGATCTACGAGAACGGCGAGTGCCTGGCTGAGTCGCAGCGCTTCGCCAGCGGTGAGCAGATCATTTTTGCCGATGTGGACCTGGAACGGCTGCTCCAGGAGCGCATGCGCCAGACCAGTTTCGGCGACGCCGCCAGCGATTACCACGAGCGTCTGCAAGCGCTTCGCCGCGTGCCCTTTGCCTTTGAGCCGCCTGGCAGCGAACTGCCCCTGCTGCGGGTGGTTGAACGCTTCCCCTACGTGCCCAATGACCCCGCTACTCGCGACGAGCGGTGCTACGAGGCCTACAATATCCAGGTTCATGGCTTGATGCAGCGACTCAGCGCCACCGGGATCAACAAGGTTGTCATCGGTGTCTCCGGCGGCCTCGACAGCACCCAGGCGCTGATTGTCGCCGCCCGCACGATGGACCGCCTCGGCCTGCCGCGCACCAGTATTCTTGCCTATACCCTGCCGGGCTTCGCCACCAGCGAACGCACCCGCGCCAATGCCCACGCGCTGATGCGCGCCCTCGGCGTCAGCGCCGGTGAGATTGACATTCGCCCCTCCGCCCTTCAGATGCTCCGCGACATTAACCATCCCTACGCCCGGGGTGAAGCAGTCTTCGATGTGACCTTCGAAAATGTGCAGGCCGGCGAACGCACCTCGCACCTCTTCCGTCTCGCCAACTTCCACCAGGCGCTGGTGCTGGGCACCGGCGATCTGAGCGAACTGGCCCTGGGATGGTCCACCTACGGCGTCGGTGACCATATGTCGCACTACAACGTCAATGCATCGGTACCGAAAACCCTGATCCAGCATCTCATTCGCTGGGTGATCCGTTCGGGCCAGTTCGACCCGGAGACCAATATCACATTACAGTCCATCCTCGATACCGAAATCTCACCGGAACTGGTACCAACCCATGATGGCGCGGCCCGGGAGCCAGCGCAGCACACCGAGGCCATCATCGGACCCTACGCCCTTCAGGACTTCAACCTCTACTACGTGACACGCTTCGGCTTTCGCCCGAGCAAGGTGGCTTTTCTCAGCTACCACGCCTGGGCCGATGCCACGCGCGGCGACTGGCCCGAGGGTCTGCCCGAAAGCAGAAGGACGGCCTATGACCTGCCGACCATCAAGCGCTGGCTGGAGGTCTTTCTGTACCGGTTCTTCCAGATCAGCCAGTTCAAGCGCTCGGCGCTGCCGAATGGCCCCAAGGTCGGCTCGGGCGGCTCGCTCTCGCCCCGCGGCGACTGGCGCGCCCCCAGCGACGCGAGCGCCCGCATCTGGTTGGAGGAGCTGCGCGCCAATGTGCCCGACGAGGTGGGCACAGGCCGGCCCCTGCTATAACATCGGGGAAACCCGGTTTCCCCACGCCCCACCCTCGCCGCAGGGTCCGGGCAGGCCCGGTCTTCCCGGGAACCAGGCCGCCAGCGGGGAGGGTGCGGCGTAGCCGCATAGACATCTGGATCGCAGATTGCCGCAATGACAGGCGGGCTTGAACCATACTCGAGAGGTAAAGGAGGGAGCCATGCGCGTCCTTGTCTATGACACCCATTCGTATGATCGCACCTTTCTCGATCAGGCGAACCAGGGTCGCCACTATCTGGAATACACGTCGGCGCAACTCGATCCCCACACTGCGGCGCTGGCCCAGGGCTACGACGCCGTGTGTCTCTTCGTCAACGACCGGGCCGACGCGCCGGCCATCGAGCGGCTGGCGCAAGGCGGCGTGCGGATGATCGCCCAGCGCTCCACCGGCTTCAACAATATTGACCTGGTCGCCGCCCAGCGTCACGGCCTGACGGCGATGCGGGTCAGCTACTATTCGCCCTATTCGGTGGCCGAGTTCGCCGTCGGGCTGTTGCAGACCCTCAACCGGCGCATCCACCGGGCCTACAACCGCACCCGCGAGTTCAACTTCCGCCTGGCCGGGCTGCTCGGCCACGACCTGCACGGGCGCACCGTGGGCGTGGTGGGCACCGGCAAAATCGGGGCGATCTTCGCGCGGATCATGCACGGCTTCGGTTGCCCGCTGCTGGCCTATGATGTGCGCGAAAACCCCGAGTGCCTGGCCCTGGGCGCCACCTACGTGAGCCTGGAGGAACTGCTGCGCCGTTCCGATATCATCAGCCTGCACGTCCCACTGTTGCCTCAGACCCACCACATGATCAATGCGGCCACCCTGGGGCTGATGAAGCCCGGGGTCATGCTCGTCAACACCAGTCGCGGGGGCCTCATCGATACCGAGGCGCTGATCGAGGCCATCCAGCGCGGGCATATCGGCGCCGTGGCCCTCGATGTCTACGAAGAAGAGGAAGGCAAGTTCTTCCGCGACCTCTCGGACACCGTGATTGACGACGAGGTGCTGGCCCGCCTTATAACCTTTCCCAACGTACTGGTCACCAGTCACCAGGCCTTCTTCACCTACGAGGCCATGACCACCATCGCCGAGACGACCATCCGCAACCTCACCGACTTCGAAGAGGGGCGCGAGAACGAGAACCTGCTACGCCCTTTGTAGGGGAGATGGTCACCCCGTAACCTCCTCCGGTTCCACGCGGTACACACAGCGGAACATCGAGGGGGACGCGAAGACGGGGGACCAGATGCTCGCCAAGGTTCACAGTTGCGCCGTCATTGGTCTGGAAGGCATGCTGGTAGAGGTCGAGGTAGACATCGCCCAGGGATTACCGGCGTTCACCGTCGTCGGCCTGGGCGACGCGGCGGTGCAGGAGAGCCGCGAACGGGTCCGCTCGGCGGTTCGCAACTCGGGGCTGAGCTTTCCGATGAAACGACTCACGGTGAACCTGGCGCCCGCCGACCTGCGGAAAGCCGGGCCGGCCTATGATCTTCCGATCGCCGTGGGCCTGGCCCTGGCCTCGGGTCAGGTATTTGCCGCCACCGAGGGGGCCGCGTTTATCGGCGAACTCGGCCTCGATGGCGGGGTGCGGCACACCGAGGGCGTGCTGCCCATGGCCGCGGTAGCGCGCCAGCACGGCCTCACCACCCTCTACGTGCCGGTTGAAGACGCCGCCGAAGCCAGTCTGGTCGAAGGCATCACCGTGATCCCGGTACGGAGCCTGGCGGAACTGCTTGCCCACATCAGTGGCGAGCGACCTATCGCGCCATACCTGAGCCAGGTGCGCCACGCGCCCGAAGAGGAAAGCTTCCCGATCGACTTCCAGGACATCAAGGGCCAGGAACACGTCAAACGGGCGCTGGAAGTGGCCGCTGCGGGCGGGCACAACCTGCTAATGTCTGGCACACCCGGGTCGGGCAAGACGATGATGGCCCGCGCCCTGATCTCGATTCTGCCCCCGCTGCGGCTCGACGAGGCCCTGGAGGTAACCAAGATCTACAGCGTCTGCGGTCAGTTGCCCAGGGACACCCCCCTGGTACGCCGGCGACCCTTTTGCGCGCCACACCACACCACCTCCATCGCCGGGCTGGTGGGCGGCGGCGCAGGTCGCGCCCGACCGGGTATGATCAGCATGGCCCACCGGGGCGTGTTGTTCCTCGACGAACTGCCCGAGTTTGGCCCCAAACTGGAGGTGCTGCGACAACCGCTGGAAGAACGGATCGTCACCCTGAGCCGCTCCTCGGGCAGCATCACCTACCCGGCGGCGGTCATGCTGGTGGCCGCGCAGAACCCCTGCCCGTGCGGCTGGTACGGCGATCCTGAACGCCAGTGCACCTGCTCGCCAGCGATGGTCGCGCGCTACCAGAAACGCATCTCGGGGCCGCTGCTCGACCGGCTCGACATCCACGTTGACGTGCCGCGAGTGAACTACGAGAAGCTCAGCAGCGACCGCCTGGGCGAGCCCTCGCGAGTGATCCGCGCACGGGTAATCGCCGCGCGCGAGCAGCAGAGCCAGCGTTTCGGCGGGACGGGAGCGCGCACCAACGCCGACATGGGGCCTGCCGACATTCGTCGCTACTGCCAGCTCGACAGCGCCGGGCAGGCGCTGATGAAGGCTGCCGCGCGCCAGATCAACCTCTCGGCGCGCGGTTTCCACCGCGTCATCAAAGTCGCCCGCACCATCGCCGACCTGGCCGGCGCCGAGCACATCGGCCCGGCCCACCTGGCCGAAGCTATTCAGTACCGACCACGCCGGATGGAGTGATATCCGTCATGACTGAGGTGAAAATAGCCCGCCCGCGGGAGGGTTTGGGAGGGCGCAGCCCTCCCAGGAACAAGAATATTATTTTCATTCTGGCGTTGTGCGCCCCACGAATGGTGCCTGATGTGAACATACGGGGAAACCCGGTTTCCCCACCTGCGGTGAGCCTGTCGAACCGCACCCCTGCCTGTGGGGGGTGCCAGCCGCTCCCACCAGCGGTTG
>OGCL01001915.1_pt1 | contig 16215 bp, 12 predicted proteins | sample 1570041 | NCBI WGS metagenome assembly OGCL01 (sample SAMN06266162, study PRJEB24511) | hot springs metagenome | isolation source: Hot spring water | place: South Africa: Limpopo | collected 2015-06-22
ATGGCGGTCACCGCTGTGGGTGGCCAGACCATGCTGTCGCAGATCATCCGCCGAGTGGTCGATGCCCAGGCCAGCAAGGCGCCCATTCAACAACTGGTCGACCGGGTGTCGGCCGTGTTTGTGCCGGTGGTGCTGCTCGTGGCCGTGCTGGCCGGGCTGGGGGCGTGGGCATGGGGGCTGCCCACCGAGGCGGCAGTGATCCGCGCCGTGGCCGTGCTGGTCATTGCCTGCCCCTGCGCACTGGGCCTTGCCACCCCCGCGGCCATCATGGCCGGCACCGGGGCGGCCGCACGCCACGGCATCCTGATCAAGGACCCGCAGGCGCTCGAATTGACCCATCGCATCGCCGTGCTTGCCTTTGACAAGACGGGCACGCTGACTGAGGGGCGTCCCCGCGTGAGCCAGTGGCTGGTTGCGGCCAGTGCGGCGGCCGATGCACCCGGCTTGTTGGCCATCGCCGCGGGGCTGCAGCAAGGCAGCGAGCATCCGCTGGCGCGCGCGGTGTTGGCCGCCGCGCAGGACCAGGAGGTGGTACCGCAGCCATTGGGCGAGGTGCGGGCCGTGCCGGGCCGGGGCATCGAGGGCTTGGAGGCCAATGCACGCCGGTGGATGCTGGGCAGCACGCGCTGGCGCGACGAACTGGGTGCGTCGGCGCCCGAGGCCTTGCAAGAGGCTGCCAGCCGCTGGGCAGGCGAGGGCGCCAGCGTGTCGTGGCTGATGATGGCGTCTCCAAACGGGGCCGCGACCGTCCAGGCCGTGTTCGCGTTCGGCGATGCGGTCAAGCCGCACACCGTGGCCGCGGTGCGCGAACTGCACCGGCTGGGCGTGCGCACCGTGATGATTTCGGGCGACAACCGCGGGGCTGCCCAGGCCATCGGCGCCCAGGTCGGCATCGACGAGGTGATTGCCGAGGTGCTGCCAGGAGACAAGGCCGACCATGTGCACCGTCTGCAGCAATCGGCCGCGCCAGGGGCCCGCGCCACGGTGGTCGGTATGGTAGGCGACGGGCTCAATGACGCGCCGGCGCTGGCCGCTGCCGACGTGGGCCTGGCCATGGCCAACCCAGAAGGCGGGACCGATGTGGCCATGCAGGCCGCGGGCATCACGCTGATGCGCGGTGATCCGCTGCTGATTCCGGCGGCAATCGACATTTCGCGGCGCACTTCGCGCAAGATCCGGGAGAACCTGGTGTGGGCGTTTGGCTACAACGTGATCGGCATCCCCCTGGCAGCGCTGGGCGGGCTCAGCCCCATGCTGGCTGGCGCCGCCATGGCGTTCAGCAGTGTGTGTGTCGTGACCAACGCGCTGTGGCTGTCAAGATGGCGGCCGGCCGATGCCGGGGATCCCTGAGGCGCCGGCGGGGTGCCCTTGGCGTACACTTGGTCACAGTGGCTGTCCGTAGCTCAACTGGATAGAGCAACTGCCTTCTAAGCAGTAGGTCGGGGGTTCGAGTCCCTCCGGACAGGCCAGGGCAGTCCATCCACATTCAGGGACCACCGCGCGCATGTTCGCCTCACTCAAACGATGGATCCGCGCCGGTCGCGACAACGTCGACCAGGGCGATGTATTGGCCGAGTGGGCCCGATCGGAAGGCCACGCCTTCAAGCGCGTCAAGGACAAGACCGGCGGAGGCTATGTCGTCGAGGCGGCAGATGGCTGGCGTGTCGAGTGGGGGGGCTCACAGCGGCCCTATGTGATCGGCAAGGAGTTGCGGTTCCGCTGCGACACCGGGCTGCCGGGCGATGTGCAGATGGTGATGCTCACGCGTGTGCTGGCGCAGACGCTCGAATCCGACGTCTTCAGCCGCTTCACCAATGCGATGCAGACCCAGATCGACCACACGCTGCCCGATGAGATGCGCTGGCTGGCGATGCACCCCAAGGTCAACCTGCAACACTCTCCGGTGCTGGGCAAGCGCTTCGTGCTGCTGTGCAACGCCGAGCCCATGGCCCGCAGCTGGCTGGAGTTGGGGCTGCTGCCGGCGCTGGAAGAAGCCGCCTCGCACTGGTGGACGGACGGCCTGGTCTTCGTGGTCACCCTCAACCGCGGCATGCTCACGGCCCGCATGGCGGGTCAGCCCCTGCAGCAGACGCAACTGCGTCTGGTAGGCCAGATGTTTGCCAAGATGGCCACTGCCGCCCGCACGCTGGCGAAGACCGTCGAGGCGGCCTGAGCCTGCCTGAGGCAGGCTTCCCCCATTGCCGCAGCAGCGGAGGTGACGGGTGCTCAGCTGGCTTGGCGTCGGCTCAAAAAGGCGTCCATGGCCTGTCCGGCCTCGGGCGACACCAGATTGCGCATGAACTGCGTGCGCTCGGCCTGCAAGTGGTCAGGCGAGACGGGCATCGCGTCATGGATCAGCTCTTTGAGACTGGCCAGCGCGCCAGCCGGCTGCGCGGCGAGACGGTCGGCCAGTGCGACGGCGTCGTGCAGGGCCTGGCCGGGTTCGCTGAGCTGCTGTACCAGACCGCATTGCGCCCAGAGACTGGCGTCATGTGTTTCTGCCAGCGCCAGCGCCGCGAAGGCCCGCCGCCTACCGAGCGCCTGCACCAGCGCTTGGCTGATGCCGCCGTCCGGACTCAGACCCACGCGCATGTACGACAGGCTGAAGCGGGCGTCGTTGGCGGCCACGATCAGGTCGCAGGCCAGCGCCAACGAGACGCCGCCGCCTGCCGCGTGACCCTCGACGGCGGCCACCACTGGTTTGGGAAATGCGCGCAGCGCCAGGATCCATTCGTGGAAGGCCTGAACTGCGTCTGACTGGCCTGCCAGATCATGTTGACGGTTGTGTCGCAGACGCTGCACATCGCCGCCCGAGCAGAAGTGGCCGCCCGCGCCGGTGATGACCACCGCCCGCACATCGGGGTTGGACTCCGCCATGTTCAGCGATTCGACGCCAGCCGCGTACATCTGGGTGGACAGCGCGTTGCGCGTGGCGGGCCCATTGAGGGTCATCACCAGGGTTTGTCCTAGGGTGTGTGTCAACAATTCGGTCGTCATCAGGCCATCCGTTTGAGTGTTCCGTCATGGCTGGCGGCCGGACGGCAAAGTGCTTCATGCTAGAGTGAAAAATCAGGCCTCATGATGCACCCATATGAATCAGTTTTTGCGGGTGTCGGCCGCTGCCTTTGTCGGGACGACGCTGATGTTGGCGTCGATGTCGTCTCATGCGCTGGGCTTCGGTCGACCCACCAGTCAAGCCATCCTGGGAGAGTCTCTGACGCTGACAGTACCCCTTCGCCTCGAGGCGGGCGAAGAGGTCAAGGATGAATGCGTCAGTGCAGAAGTGCTGTTCGGTGACGAGCGCGTGGCTGCGTCCGCCGTCAATGTGTCCCTGCTGTCCAGCGGCGCCGAGCGGCGCCTGCGTGTGACCACGTCCGCGCTGGTCAACGAGCCCATTGTCACCATCAACCTGAAAGCCGGTTGCGGCGCAAGCATCACGCGCAAGTTTGTGGTGCTGGCCGACCCGCCTGAGCTGAGCAGCCCCACCGTGGCGACCGCGCCGCGTGTGCCACTGTCACCTGAGCCGCCGCCGCGCATGCCCGCGCCGCGCAACGATGCGCCCGGCGCCGCGTCGGCCAACGCTGGTGCTGGTGCGGTGCCGCCTGTCCGCACGGCGCCCGCGCCCCGAGTGCCGCGGGCGGCCCCCGAGCGGCAACTGCCCCGTGCCGAAGATCTGGCGGCGTCGGGACAGCCTTCGCGTTCATCTCGCCAACGTCAGGCGGCTGTCGCGCCGGCCGAGCAGCCTCGTCTGCTGCTGGATCCCGCCAGTATCGATGCCCTGGTGGTGCCCGATCTGCGCATCAGCACCATGATGCCGGGTGCCGCTGCGGCCGAGACCGACAGCCCCGAGGTGTTGGCCCGGCGTCAGGCAGCTGCCGCCCTGTGGCGTGCCATGAACGCCTCGCCCGACCAGGTGGCGCGCGATCAGCAACGTGTGCAGGAACTGGAGCAACGCCTGGCGCAGCTCAACCAGGAAAGTGACCGCGCGCGCGAATCGGTCGCAGCCATGCAAGAACGCGTGCGTGCCATGGAATCGAGCCGCGCCGGCAACGTCTGGATGTATGTGCTGGCGGCGGTCGCACTGGCCGCCGTGGCGGCGGCGGTCTACCTCTATCTGCAGCTGCGCCGTCAGAGCGCCAACCGCGACGCCTGGTGGCAGTCGCAGGTCGATGAACTGCAGGCCGACGCCAGCGCCGATGCCCCGGACGCGGACCCTGGCCAGCGCACTGCAGCCGACTTCGTGCACCGCACGGGCCCCGTGCCCATGCCTGAGCCCGACAGCCACGCTGACAACGCGCCCACGGCTGAGTCACCTCAGCCGGCCGAGCCGGTGAGCCCGGTTCCCGCGCCCGCCGCACCTGGTGTACAGGCCGAGCCAGAGGCGCCCCCCATGCGACCGGCGGCGGCTGGCGCACAAGCCGCACCCGCACCGGTCGCGCAGGATGTGCACCGCGCCGTCTCGGTGGAGGAACTGATCGATCTCGAACAGCAGGCTGACTTCTTCGTGGTGTTGGGCCAGGACGATGCTGCCATCGACCTGCTCGAAAGCCACATCGAGATGAACCCGGCGGCCAGCCCCTTGCCCTTCCTCAAGCTGCTGGAGATTTACCAACGCCTGGGCAAGCGTGGCGATTATGAGCGTGTGCAAGCTGCCTTCAACGCGCGCTTCAACGCTTACGCGCCCGCTTGGGAGGCCGATCTGCAGCAGGGGCACACGCTGGAAGACTATCCCGGCGTGGTCGATCGTCTGCAGACCCTGTGGGCGGCACCGGTGCGCGCCATGGAGGTCTTGGAGAAGTCGCTGACGCGGCCGGATCAGGATGTCGAAACCTTTGATCTGCCCGCTTACCGCGAGTTGCTGTTCCTCTATGCCGTGGCGCGCGACTTGGCAGAGAAGGAATCGCACCAGCAGCCGGTTGACCTGCTGTTGCCGGTGGACGGCCACACGGGGCTGCCGGTGGTGGCGGTCGACGAGTCATCGCCGGACGAGGCGCCAGTCGAACCCCTGATGGCCACGCGTCCCATCAAGGCGCAGCCTGAGGCCCGCCCGGATTTCACCCTCGATCTGCAACTTGACGACCTGCCGGCATCTTCTTCGCTGGCGGCGGGTACCGCGTTCACGACGACGGGCGTGGCCGATGCCAGTGACCATGAGCACATCGACCTGCCAGATGTGGGGCCCGGCCGCGATAAGGTCTGAGTCGATCGGCTTGGTGAGCTCAGAGACCGTAGTCGCCGTTGTCGGCCACCTGGCCGGCCGGCGTCTTGAGCGCTTGAAGAATGGCGTCGCGGCTGAGTCGGTCTGACACCAGCTCGGCAAAGCTCAGCACGAACTGGCGCAGGTAGGCGCCGCGCTTGAACGCGATGCGCGCCAGGTTGGGGCCGAACAGGTGGCCAGCAGGCCGCCATACCAGTTCGGCTTCCGGATGGCCCATTTGCGGGTCTTCGCGCACAGCCATCTCGGCGACCAGCCCGATGCCCAGACCCAGGCGGGTGTAGGTCTTGATCACGTCGGCGTCAATCGCCTCCAGGACCACATTGGGCGTCAGCCCGCGCTGCGCAAAGGCCAGGTCGATGCGCTTGCGCCCGGTGAATGAGGGGTGATACGAGATCAGCGGCTCGCTGGCCAGTTGCTCCAGCGTCAGCCGCGGCACACTGGCCAGCGGATGGGCCGCAGGCATGACCACCACGTGCTGCCACTCATAGCAGGGCAGGGTGATCAGTTCGGGAAAATCGCTCAACGATTCCGTCGCCAATCCGATGTCGGCCACCTCGTCGAGCACCATGCGGGCCACCTGCTCCGGCGTGCCCTGGTGCAGGCTCACGGCCACCTTGGGGTAGCGCTTGCGCAGCGCAGCCACCGGCGCAGGCAGCACGTAGCGCGCCTGCGTGTGCGTGGTGGCGATGGACAGCGTGCCGGCGTCCTGCTTGGCGTATTCCTCGCCGATGCGTTTGAGGTTGCCCAGCTCGCGCAGGATGATGTCGATGGACTGCAGCACATGCTGCCCGGGCTCGGTGATCTGCTTGAGGCGCTTGCCGTGGCGCACGAAGATGTCCACGCCCAGTTCTTCTTCCAGCTCCAGAATGGCCTTGGAGATGCCCGGCTGCGATGTGTGCAACGCCTTGGCGGTCTCGGTCAGGTTGAGGTTGCGCCGGGCAGCCTCGTGCACGAATCGGAACTGGTGCAGGTTCATGGCGGGCGTTCAGGAAGTCGTGGGGGCCGGGCCGGTCGCAAGCTGCCATGCCGAGTCAGCCAGGGCCTGGATGAGCAGGTCGGTTTCGCCCACGGCGGGACTCAGTCGCCACGTCACGCCCGGGTGCGCGCTGGCGAGTTCATCCATGAGCCGGGGCAGATCCTTGCGGACGTGGCCGCCCGCGCCCAGAAACAGTGGCACGACGGTCACCTGCGTGCATCCGGCGGTCGCCAGCTCGTGGCCGGCGGCGAGGATGTCGGGGCTCATGAACTCCAGGAAGGCCAGGCGCACGGTGGCGCCCTGTGCCTCGGCGCGCTGGCGCAGCGCATCGCGCGCGCGCTCAAAGGGCTGAGCCCAGGCAGGATCGCGTGCGCCGTGCGCGAACAGGAGGATGCCGTGTGCAGGGTGGGTCATGGATCAGCGGTATCGGACGAGCCAGGCAAATGCGCCCAGCGACAACAGCAGGTACAGCAGGCTGGGCACGGTCGTGGCCAGCCAGGGCTGCCACTGGTGCAGCAGGCCCAAGTGGCTGGCGATGTGATTGACAAGCACGAAACTGATGCCCAGCACGATGCCGCCGAAGATCTTCAGGCTCATGCCGCCGCTGCGGGCATGCAGATAGGCAAATGGCAGCGACAGGCCCACCATGACCAGGCACACCAGCGGGTAAAGCGACTTCTGCCAGAAGGCCATCTCGTACTTCTGCGCCGCTTGCGCATTGAGCGACAGGTGGTTGGCGTAACGTCGCAGATCCCAGGCCGACATGGTGTCGGGCGGTAACACCGAGGCCGATACAACCAGCGGCGTCAGGCTGCTGGCCCAGTCCAACTGCGGGAGCTTCATGTCCTCCACCAACTGCGTGCCCAGCGGCTGACTCAGGTCCGTGGCTGCCATGGTCACGTCGTTGCGCCAGCGGGTGTCACGCACGCCCTGCAGTTGCCAGACCGACCCTGCCGTGCCGCCACTGCCTGCCGCCCGCACATGGGCCGAGTCGGCGGTCAGCCGGCGCAGCAGCCGCCCGTTCTGGTCGAACTCATAGATGCGCACGCGTTCGAAGGTGCCGTGGCTGCTGGCTGAACCGACGTTGACGGTGACGACCCGTCGCTGGCCACCCGCATCGACACGCTGCTCACGCAGCCAGGTGCCGCCGTCGCCCAGCTTCAGCCCGGGGTTGCGGCTGAACTGGGCACGGTGGGTGGCCAGCTCTGCCTCGGCCAATGGCACCAGCCAGTTGCCCGCCAACGCGCCCAGCATGGCGGCCGACACACCGAGCCCGCCCAGCAGCATCAGCGCCCGGCCGGGGCCCAGTCCGCCGGTGCGCAGGATGGTGAACTCCGATGTCTGGGCCATGCGCGCCAGCGCCAGGATCGCGCCGATCAGCAGTGCGATCGGAAACAGGTTGTAGAAGTGGCCGCCCTGCATCAGCAGACAGGTCCAGACCACATCCAGCACCGTATAGCCGCGTCGGCCAATGTGTTTGGCCTGGTCGACGAAATCGATGAAGAAAAAGAGTGCGAGGAAGGCCAGCGTCACCAAGGCCACATGGCGGATGACAGTGGTGTAGACCAGCTTGCGGACGGTCTTCATGCCGCGTGCCCCCGGTGCCAAGGCCAGCGCAGATGGGGGCCGTCCCTGAGGCGGATCAGTGCCAGCAAGGCCAGACTCACCCCGCCATGCAGCAGGGCCATGCTGCTCCACAACTCCAGTCGACCCTTGGCGACCGCACCCTGATGCAGGTTGAGCACGTTGAAATACACCACGAACAGCAGCAAGGCGGCCAGCAGGTTCCAGCTGCTGTGGCGTCGGGTGTTGCCCGAAGCCAGCAACAGGCCGGCCAGCACCAGGTTGAACGCCGCCCAGATGAAGCCACCGCGCCAGACGAGTTCGCCCTTGGCCTCGGCGCGGGCGTCAAGCATCAACGCGGGCGTGCTCATGCTGCGCACGTCCATGACCTCTTCGGGTGGCGGAGGCGTTTCCCCCACGAGCACCCGGGCGGTCTGGAAGCGCGCGTGCGTCATCAGGCCAGTGGCCAGATCCGTCTGCGTGCGCTCCCCCTGGCTGAGTACCAGATAGCGGTAGGGGCCGTCGAGCATCAGATTGCCCTCGCGGGCGGTGATGACCGATTCGCTGCGCTCGTCGCTCAGCACCATGAACACGTTGCGGCCGCGTTCCTGCCCCTCGCTGTGGCTGTCGATGAAGAAGACGCGCTGCCCGTCGGCCGAACTCTGAAACTGCCCTGGCGCTACACGGGCCATGTCCGAGCGCTTCTCGTGGCGGTGCTTGAGCAACTCCGTCTGGCTGGCGGCCCAGGGCTTGGCTACGAGCGAACACAGGGCCACCACGGCCAGCACAGGCCAGGCCATGCGCAGCAAAGGCCGCAGGAAATCGCGCTGGCGCAGGCCGCTGGCCTGCCAGACCACCATCTCGCTGTCCCGCCACATGCGGCTGAGCACGGTGACGATCGCCACAAACAGCGACAGGCCGATCAGCACGGGCAGCTGACCAATGACCGCGTAGCTGAGGATCAGGCTCACATCGGCGGGCGCAAACGAGCCCTTGGTGGCCTGCCCGAGTACCCGGATCAGCACCATGGTCAAGACCACCGTCAGCACGATGACCAGGGTGCCCACAAAGCTGCGCCACAGTTCTCGGCGAAGGGAGGAATCGAATAACATTGGTTGCACGTGTTCAACCTGTCCATTATGGACGTTCGCTGAATGGACCACCGTTTCGTTGCGGCCGCGGGGCCCGCCATCTCCGGCGTCAATGCCGATGCCCTCATTGTTGTGCTGACGCCCGAGCTGGCCACCTGTGGCGATGCAGCGGTTGACGCCGCTGTCGCCGAGGCCATTGCCCACGGCGACCTGGTCCTCAAGGCCGGGCGGGCTGTTTCGCTCCACCGTGTGCTGGGCAAGGGCAGGCCCAAGCTGGTCGTGGCGGTCGCCAGTCAGACATCGCCCAAGGCCTTCAAGGCGGCCATCGGAAAGGCGCTGGCACTGATCAAGGACACGCAGGTCGCGCACGTGGCCGTGGCGGCCGGCCAGGGTTGGACGCTGGATGCCGGCCATGCGCGCGCCATCGTGCAGGTGGCGGACGAGGCCACCTACGTCTACCGCGAAACCAAGCCCTCCGCTCCTGCTGCAGGCGCACTGCGCAAATGCACGCTGGTTGGGCACGCCCAGGAGGGCGCTGACCTGCCGGCTGCGCTCAAGCGGGCTCAGGGTCAGATGGCCGGCGTGGCCGTCGCGCGCGAACTGGCCAACCTGCCGGGCAACCATTGCACCCCCACCCATCTGGCTGACGAGGCCCGGCGCCTGGCACGGCAGCACAAAGTGATCCGCACCGAGGTGCTGGACCGCCCGGCCCTCGAAAAGCTGGGCATGGGCTCCTTCCTGTCCGTCACGGCAGGCTCGGCCCAGCCGCCGCGCTTCATCGTGATGCGTTATGAGGGGGGCCCCTCCGGTCAGGCACCGGTGGTGCTGGTTGGTAAGGGCATCACCTTTGACACTGGCGGCATTTCGCTCAAGCCCGGTGCGGGCATGGACGAGATGAAGTTCGACATGGGCGGAGCCGCCAGCGTGCTGGGCACCTTCCGCGCCCTGGCCGAACTCAAGCCTCGCCTCAATGTGATCGGCCTGATCCCCACCTGCGAAAACATGCCCAGCGGCACCGCCACCAAGCCGGGCGATGTGGTCACCAGCATGTCGGGGCAAACGATCGAGATTCTCAACACGGATGCCGAAGGCCGCCTCATCCTGTGCGATGCGCTCACGTATGCCGAGCGCTTCAAGCCGGCCGTGGTGGTCGACATCGCCACGCTGACCGGCGCCTGCGTGATCGCGCTGGGCAACATGCACAGCGGCCTGTTCTCGCGCGACGACGAACTGGCCGATGCGCTGCTGCAGGCCGGCCTGGAGTCGGGTGACACGGCCTGGCGTATGCCGCTGGACGAGGAGTACGCCGATGCGCTGAAGAGCAACTTCGCGGACATCGCCAACGTGGGCGGGCGCGAAGGCGGCTCGATCACGGCGGCCTGCTTCCTGGCGAAGTTCACCGATGCCTACCGTTGGGCCCACCTCGACATTGCCGGCACGGCGTGGAAGTCGGGCGCGGCCAAGGGCGGCACCGGTCGGCCGGTGTTGCTGTTGACCCAGTTCCTGCTGAACCAGGCAGCCATGGGCAAGCAGGCGCTGGCGCCCAAGGCTGCGAAGCCCACGAAGTCCGCAAAGGCTGAGACGGTCGTGAAGCAGACCAAGCCCGTCAAGCCCGTCAAGTCCGCCAAGGCCCCGAAGGGTGCCAGTGGCCGCAACGCTGCGGGCCCGGCTGCGCGCAAGACCGTGAACAAGGGCTGATGCCATGCAGCCTGGCACCGTCGAGTTTCACCACGGCATGAGCGACAAGCTGGCCTATGCCCAGCGGCTGGTCAGAAAGGCCTACCGCGCTGGCGCTCGCCTGGTGGTGACCGGCGAGGCGCTGACCCTGCGCACGCTCGACCAGCAGCTGTGGGTGGCCGACGAGCAGGATTTCATTCCGCACGTGCTCGATGCGGGCGACGGCTTGCCGCCGCGGCTGCAGACCACACCCATCTGGCTGACCACCACGCCGGATCGTGTGCCGGAAGGTCACACCGTGCTGGTGAACCTCGGTGATGCTGTGCCCGACGGGCTGGCCGGGTTCCATCGGCTGTTCGAAATCGTCACCCACGACCCGTCGGACCGACAGCTCGGGCGCCAGCGTTGGAAGGCCTACCAAGCCATGGGCTGGGACGTTCGGCCTCATGAGGTGACTGCATGACCGGCGGCCCGTTGCCTTCTCGCCCGCGGCCGGCCCATGTGCCGGTGCTGACCGAGGTGATCGACTTGCCGGGCGCGGCACCTTTGGCGCCGCCCGTTGCTGTGGTCGGTTCCGCTCCCGAGTTGGTCACGCCTTCGGTGCCACCTGCGCCACCTGCGCCGCCTATGACCACTCCCGCCGTGCCGTCCGAAGCACAGATCACGCAGCGCGTGATGCAGGATGTGCAGCGCCAGGTGGATGGCATGCTCGAGTTCCGTTTGCGTGAGGCGATGGCGCCCGTGCTTGCCCGTCATACCGATGCCCTGGTGCAGGAATTGCGGCAGGAACTGAGCCGCACGCTGCGCGATGTGGTCGCTCGCGCGGTCGCGCAGGAAATGGCCCGGCTGCGCCAGCGATGACGGGACGCGGCGCCCCATCTTGCAGCCCCTTGTTCAACGATTCAGGAAAGGTTGACCCATGAAGTTTGCTCCGTCTCTCGCGCGCCATGCCTTGTGGCTCGGTGCGGCCTTGGCTGCTGTGGCTGCGCATGCGCAGACCGTCGTCCGCATCGGGCACGTGGGCCCTGTGTCCGGCCCCCAGGCGCACTATGGTCGAGACAACGAGAACGGCGCACGGCTGGCCATCGAGGAGCTCAACGCCCAGGGGGTGACCATCGGCGGGCAGAAGGTGCGCTTCGAACTGGTGGCCGAAGATGACGCAGCCGATCCGAAGCAGGGCACCGCTGCAGCTCAGAAGCTGTGCGATGCCAGGGTCAATGGCGTGGTGGGCCATCTGAACTCGGGTACCACCATTCCCGCTGCGCGCGTGTACAACCAGTGCGGCCTGCCCATGGTCTCACCGTCGGCCACCAACCCACAGCTGACGCAACTGGGCTACAGCAACGTCTACCGCCTGCTGGCCAATGACAACGCCCTCGGTGCGGGGCTGGCGCGCTACGCGGCCGAGACGCTGAAGATCAAGCGCGTGGCCATCATTGACGACCGCACGGCCTACGGCAAGGGCGTGGCAGAGGTGTTCACCCGCACGGCCAAGGAGCTGGGGCTGGAGGTGGTGAGCCAGCAATACACCAATGACAAGGCGGTGGACTTTTCGGCCATTCTCACCTCCATCAAGAGCCGCAAGCCTGAAGGCATCTTCTTCGGCGGCATGGACCCGCAGGCTGGCCCCATGCTGCGCCAGATGCAGCAGCTCGGCCTGAACAAGGTGTATCTGTTCGGCGGCGATGGCATTTGTACCGACAAGCTGGTTGAACTGGCCAGCGGCGCCCGCACACTGGCCAACGTGGTGTGCGCCGTAGGCGGCGCCTCGCTGGACAAGCTGCCCAACGGCAAGGCGTGGCGTGCGCGCTATGACAGCCGCTTCCCCAAGCAGTTCCAGGTGTATTCGCCTTACACCTATGACGCCACCATGGTGCTCGTGGACGCGATGAAGCGAGCCAACTCTGTCGATCCCAAGGTCTACGGTCCGAAGCTCAAGGAAACGCAATATCAGGGCATCACGGCCAAGGTAGCGTTTGAGCCCAACGGCGAACTGCGCAACCCGGCCATGACGTTGTACGCCTACAAGGATGGCAAGAAGACCCCGCTGAACTGACCCGAAATCGGGCTACAATCGCAGGCTCCACGGAGAGGTGGATGAGTGGTTTAAGTCGCACGCCTGGAAAGCGTGTGTAGGTTAATAGCCTACCGCGGGTTCGAATCCCGCCCTCTCCGCCAGAACCCAAGCCCAGGTGCACGCAAGTCACCTGGGCTTTTTGCATCTGGGCTCCTATGAGCGGTGGCAGACGCGCCCTTCGCATGAGGGGGTGGTAAGCGATTTCAGTGTCTCTATATTTGATAAGAGATTATCATTATCGTTCTTTGGCCTGCCTCTTGCTTCACGCCGTCCCATGTCGATTCGATCCTTCCGTCCCGCTACCGCAGCCATTGCTCAAGCGGTGGCTTTGTTGTTCGTTCATTCCGCCATCGCGCAAGCGGAGGACACCGCCTCAGTGACTGACGCGCCGCAGATGCCTGTGGTGGAGGTCGTCGGCCGCTCGCAATCAGGTGTCTATCATGCCTCTGAGGCCGAGGCGGCCAAGACCGAGTTGCCGCTGCGCGAGTTGCCCCAGTCCGTCCGGGTGATCACCCGTCAGGCAATCGATGATCTGGGCGCCACCAGGCTGGACGAAGTGCTGGATTACGTGGGCGGCGTGTCGCGTCAGAACAATTTCGGTGGGCTGTGGGACAACATCGTGATCCGGGGGCTGCCCGGCAACGAAAACGTCAACATGGCGACGCTGCTCAATGGCTTTGCCGGCAACCGTGGTTTCAACGCACCGCGTGACCTGGCGGGCGTCGAGCGCATCGAGTTTCTCAAGGGCCCGGCTGCTGCGCTTTACGGCAGCAGCGAGCCGGGGGGCACGCTGAACATTGTCTCGAAGCGGCCAGCCTGGAAGACTGCACATGCCGTCGAGGCCTATGCGGGCAGCCATGGCTTCAAGCGTGCCGCACTGGATGCCACCGGCGCGCTGAGTGACACGCTGGCTTACCGGCTGAACGTGGCGGTGGAAGACCGTGATGGCTGGCGGGACCACGTCGGCACGAAGCGTGTCGTGTTGGCGCCAGCCCTGACGTGGCGGCTCGGCGACGACACGGTGCTGGATTACCGAGGCGAGTACCTGCGCCATGCCGCGCCGCTGGATCGAGGGGTGGTGGCTGTGGGCAATCGGTTGGGGGCGGTGCCGCGCCATCGCTTTTTTGGCGAGCCCGCCGACGGCGACGTGACGGTGGCCAATCACACCCACCAGTTTGTGCTGACGCATGCATGGGATGGTCAGTGGCGCAGCCGCATGGGCCTCTCGCTGCGCGAGACCTCGCTGGAAGGGTTCTCGACCGAGCAGACCACGCTGCAGGCAGACCAACGCACCCTGTGGCGTCAGCGACGTTACCGTGACAACGAGTCGGTGGATGCGGTGCTGCAGGCCGAGCTGCTTGGCGCAATCGACATGGGCGGTCATCGGCACGAGCTGTTGCTCGGTCTGGAGACCTACCGTTACCGTCTGGACACCTTGATGCTGCGGGCCAATCCGAGTGCTGCTGCGCCTTACCTGATCGACATCTACGCGCCAGTCTACGGTCAGCCCCGGCCGGTGCCCACGGCCCACACCGACAGCCGCGAGCGGCAGCAAGGCACGTCCTTGTACCTGCAGGATGTGGTTCACCTCGACACCCACTGGCGGTTGCTTCTCGGCCTGCGTGTCGACACAAACGAGCAAACGCTCAAGGGCGTCAGCAATCGTCGGCCCGTGGACCAGCGGCAATCGCCTACGGCCACCTCGCCACGCATCGGTCTGAGCTGGTTGCCCACGGCGCAGTGGACGCTCTACGCCAATGTGGGCGAATCGTTCCGGCCGAATACCGGGGTCGACCGTGAAGGCGAGGCGTTCCGCCCCGAGCGCGGACGTGCCCTCGAAGCCGGCACGAAGTGGGAGAGTGCAGACCGGCGTCTGGGCGTGACCGCCGCGGTGTTTGACATCCGCAAGCGCAACGTGCTGACGGCTGATCCGGCAAACACGGGCTCTGACAGTTTCAAGGTCGCAACGGGCGAGGTTCGCAGCCGCGGGGTGGAGATGGATCTCTCGGGCCGGCTGAGCACGCATTGGCGTGTCAACGCCAGCTTCGTGCTCAACGATGCGGAAGTCGCCCGCGACAATGCCCTGCAGGAGGGCGGGCGTCTGAGCAACATTGCGCGCGTGAACGGCAGCGTGCTGGCGGTGTACGAGGATGTCCTGCCAGGCGGTCAGCGCTTCAGCGTGGGTGGCGGTTTCACGCATGTTGGTAAGCGGCTGGGCCAACAGGCACGGACGAAGGACGAAGCCCAACTGGGCGCGCCGGCGTTCAACCTGCCGGCCTATACGACGGCCAAGTTGGTAGCCAACTGGCGCCTGAACCCTTCGCTGAGACTGTCCCTGGACGTCGACAACGTTTTTGATCGCACCTACTACGCCAGCTCTTACAGCAGGGAGTGGGTCGCTCCGGGCGCACCGCGCAGCGTCACTGTGGGCATTCAAGCCAAGTTCTGATGTTTGATTCACTGTCTTTCTCCCGGCGCGCCTTGCTGCAAGCCGGTGCGGCAGGCCTTGCGGCAGGCGCCGCACCGCGAGTCCTGGCGCACGGCCAGCCGTCGCACGGCGCGCTTCAGATCGTGGGCCCCTGGGAGATCGGGGGGCTGGCACCCGCATCCAGCGGCTACATCTTCACGCGCTTGCAGATCGCCGAGACCTTGCTGGAAGCCGCTGACGACGGCACACCGCTGCCAGGCCTCGCCCGGCAGTGGCAGGCTTCGGCGGACGGCAAGGTGTGGCGTTTCACGCTGCGATCTGCCGCGCGGTTTCACGACGGTACGCCGGTCACGGCCCACGCGGTGGTGCGCTGCCTGCAGGCCGCACGCATCGCACCAGCCCTGCTGAGCACGGCCCCTGTGCAGGCCGTAGAGGCCGACGGGGCAGACACCGTGGTGATCCGCCTGACCGGCCCCTATGGCGGTCTGCCGGCGTTGCTGGCGCACAGCAGCACGCTCATCCTGGCGCCTTCCAGTTATGGCGCCGATGGTGGCGTGCGCCGCATCGTGGGCAGCGGCCCGTATCGGGTGGCACTGCTGGCGCCGCCGCAGCGTGTCGACGCGCAGGTGGCCGACACCTATGACGGCCCGCGGCCCGAGATCGAGCGGGTCAGCTACCTGGTGGCCAGCCGGCCCGAGACGCGTGCGCTGATGGCAGAGAGTGGGCAAGCCGACCTGGCCTATGGACTCGACCCGGCCAGCGTGCAGCGACTGCGGCGTCGTGGCCGTGTGCCCGTGCAAGCGGTGACCGTGCCACGCACCATGATTGTCAAGGTGAATGCGGGGCTCCCGGCGCTTCGGGATGTGCGCGTGCGCCAAGCGCTCAGCATGGCGCTTGACCGGCGTGGCATCGCCCTGGCTGTGCTGCGCGCGCCTGAGCTCGCCGCCACCCAGCTGTTTCCGCCAACCCTGGCCGGGTGGCACGATCCGACGTTGACGCCCCTGATCCATGATCCCGAGGCGGCGGCGCGTCTGCTGGTCAGCGCGGGCTGGCGCCGTGCAGCTGACGGTTTGCGCGACGCGCAGGGCCAGCCGGCATTCGCGACCAGCGACCCGATCGTGCGGGCCGGCTGGAACTTCTGGCTGGTGGTAGGCGACGGGTCGTGGGGCGTGCACAACCCCCGAT
>OGCL01001916.1_pt1 | contig 16203 bp, 18 predicted proteins | sample 1570041 | NCBI WGS metagenome assembly OGCL01 (sample SAMN06266162, study PRJEB24511) | hot springs metagenome | isolation source: Hot spring water | place: South Africa: Limpopo | collected 2015-06-22
AGAATCAAAGTGGTCTTCTATTGCCCTCTTATGCTTGCCTGTGATGATGATGAAATCCTCAATTCCGCATGATATAGCCTCTTCCACAGCGTACTGAATCAATGGCTTGTCAACTATGGGCAGCATCTCCTTTGGCGATGCCTTTGTGGCTGGCAAAAACCTCGTGCCGAGACCTGCAGCCGGAAGAACAACTTTCTTAATAGCAGTTTTCACTATTAAATACCCCTTAATTTACCCACTCTGGCGCACTATCATGCCGGAGACGAGACTCGAACTCGTACGGAACTAAGTTCCGAGGGATTTTAAGTCCCTTGCGTCTGCCAATTCCGCCACTCCGGCAAAACAAATCAGGTTAAGGTTTAGGGTAAGGCAAAGAAAAACAAAAATAATCCTTAATTCTCAACCTTAACCTTAGCCTTAACCTTTTACTCAGATAAGATACTAAAAAGCGTAAAGAAAGTTCAACTCGAACAAACAATTTTTCAGCACAATAGCAGGGCAATGTGTGTGCAGGTATGTCCATTGAGGCAGCACAATTGAACAAACCAAAACAGAACGGTCACGCTGCCCATATTAATAATTTCGCCGCTAAATATCGATATATTTCTCTATCTCCCAAGGCGTAACCTGCATTTTAAATTCATTCCACTCCCTTGTCTTTATGGCGATATATCTTTTAAACAAATGGCCTCCGAGCGCATCCTGCATCAGCAGATTATTCTTCAGCTCGCTTATCGCCTCATAAAGGGATGACGGAAGGGTCTCTATATTCATGGAAGCAAGCCTTGCTTCGTCAAACTTATAAAGATCTTCTTCTACAGGCTCTGATAAAGGAGTCTTATTTTCTATGCCGTTTAGCCCGGCCGAAAGCATCACCGCAAAAGCAAGATAAGGGTTGCAGGCAGGGTCTGGACACCTTAATTCTATCCTTGCTGAATTCGGCTTGTCTTCAAACCAGTGCGGCACTCTTATAAGAGATGATCTGTTTGTCCGTGCCCATGATATATATACAGGAGCCTCAAAGCCTGTCACAAGACGTTTATACGAATTTACGGTCGGACATAAAACGGGCATCATACCTTTTATATGATAAAGCTGTCCGGCAATAAAGTTATATGCGGTCTTTGAAAGTTTATATTTATCTCTCAGGTCATAAAATGCGTTTTCTGATGTTTGTATATTAAAAAGGCTTTGGTGAACATGCATGCCGGATCCGGCCATACCCATTGCAGGTTTCGGCATAAATGATGCCCTCAAGCCGTGTCTCTGTGCAATAGCCTTCACAGTAACCCTAAGTGTAAGCAATCTGTCAGCAGTGGTAATGGCCTCGCCATATCTGAAATCCACTTCATACTGGCCCGGCGCAACCTCATGATGTGATGCCTCAACTTCTATGCCAAATATTTCAAGCGAAGCAGTTATGTCCCTCATTATTGCATGAGACGCATCTGTGGCAAGGTCAAAATACCCATCGCTGTCCATTGGCAGCAGTTTTTCCTGTCCGTTCCGAAACAGAAAAAATTCAAGCTCAGGTCCAACATTGTATTCAAAGCCCATCTCGCTGGCTTTTTTTAGCGCTTTTTTAAGAATAAACCTTGGGTCTCCTTCGAATGGATTTCCGTCAGGCCTGTATATATCGCATATAAGGCGGGCCGTATTGCCGTCGGGAGATTTAAGCCATGGAATAACAGCGTAAGTTGTGGGATCTGGTTTTAAATAAAGGTCGCTTTCATGAATCCTCGCAAAGCCCTCGATGGAAGAGCCGTCAAACCATGCGCCGTATTTCATTATGTCTGCCAGCCTCTGCACAGGAGCGGTGACCTCTTTCAGCCGTCCCAACATGTCCGTAAACTGCATGTTTATGAAGATAACATTGTCAACCTTCGCCCTTTCAATAACCTCTTTAGCTTCCATCTTCGTAATAAATCCTCCTTTTTATTAAAATCTTAAATCCTAAATCCTAAATCTTTTATGGCCTCCTTAAAGCTCTTAAGTTTTGAATACTCATAGAGTGTGGACATTGCCGCACTTTCTGTTGATATGCCCGATTCCTCAAGGGCAGAAACCGGATTCAATCCTCCGACTATCACCATGCCTGCTTTATCTATTCCTACTGGCATCTCCAGAAGGTGCTTATTCGGCTCGCCTATCATGAGTATTCCGCCTATGCCCCTGCCTGTCATTTTTTCCGCAAGACTTTTTGCTTCTTCAATACATACAACAGGTATCTCCCTGAAACTTGCGAGTATTTTACCGTCACCTTCCTTTACTGCTCCTAACACATCGGTCATCTTGCTTCTTATAAATATCTCATGAGGGTCGAGCGATGAACCTTCATAACTTATCAGAGATACAAATCGTGTCAGCTTTCTGCCGCTTATTTCAACAAGACCTCCGAACTTGGATGTCACGGGTATACCTGCTTTAAGAAAAATGCCATTTATCGTAACGCTGCATACAGTGCCTATGCTGATTTTCCCTTCAGGTATAACAACATCGCCAATAAATCCTCCGCCTCTTTCAAACACCATCTTGTCGCTCATGACATACGGTGATGAAAACACATGCTTTAAAATCTTTACCGCATCCTTAAGCCTTTCCTCAGGAAAATAAGAGATATTAAGTATAATATCGCCTGACATATTTTCGAGATTAAGTGTAGTAAGGTATGAAAGGGTCTCTATCTTGCTTATCACAAAGCCTATCTTATCTGATATAAGGGCGAGTTTTAACTCTTCCCTGCCTTTGTCTGTTATCCGCCTGCCCTCCTTGCCGAAAACTTCTGTATATCCCTTCTCATCAAGGATTCTTAAATGATAGCGCACTGTCCTTTCTGTAAGGTCTATTCCGTGCATCCTCAATTCCCGTGATATTGCCCTTGAACCCACGATATCAGTGTGCTTATCTAACACCTTAAGCATAGCAAGCATTGTCTTGTTCATATTCAACCTTATCAATAGTTCTTTAGAGCGACAGACCTGCGATTGTCGATCTGCCGCTCTATATTGCTGCCGCACGGTTTTAATAAAAACCTATCCTAACAGAATTCTCTCTGCCTCTTCCATATCCGACTCCATTACATAAGGAATGCCGGTAATTTCGGATGCCTCATTTGTAAGGGATACGAGGTCATTCCTGTCTATATACGGTACTGCAAATTTTCTTGCTCCCGCCATAAGCTGCTGCAGCCCGAGTTTAAGCCTGTCGGAGAAAGTATACATTGCAATGGCGCCGAAAGGCAGTTTTTCGAAGTCCTTGCCGTATTTTGACTTTAGTGTTTCATATGTGATGAATATCCTCTCCGGAACATCGCCGAATTTCTTTATTTCAGTAGGCAGTTTCTCTTCCTGAATCCACTTCTGAATATTCTTGCCCACAAAAGCAGGTATCATAAGAGCCCTTCCCATGCACACTGCTTTGAAGAAAGGCGCGCCAAGTGCAAGAGCCTTGAATATATGGTCTTCAAGCGAAAAACCGCCTGCTATCGCAAGATCAGGAACATATTTGCCTTTGGCTTTTAATTGCGATGCAAATTTATAGGCAATAGACTGGAGATATATTGTTGGGATCCCCCATTCATTCATCATTCTCCACGGGCTCATGCCTGTGCCTCCTCCTGCACCGTCAATAGTTAGAAAATCTATCTCAGCGTCGGATGCATATCTCAGCGCTCTGGCAAGGTCGCTTATCCTGTAGGCTCCGGTTTTTAAGGAGATAAATTTGGCGCCTGCATCCCTGTAATGTTTAACAGCTTTAACAAAACCCTCATGTTCAACCATGCCGAGCCTCGAATGTCTTTCGAACTCCCTAAATTCTTCTTTCTCAAAAGCCCTCTGTACGACAGGGTCTTCAGGATTGGGCAATACTACATATCCCCTTTTATATAACTCCAGCGCCCTGTCGAGGGACTTCAGCTTTACTTCGCCGCCTATGTCTTTAGCTCCCTGCCCCCACTTAAGCTCTATACACTCAACGCCTAATTTTTCTATGGCATATTCGGCGGAACCGAGTTTCGTATCCTCAACATTCTGCTGGAGAAAAATATTCCCGTATCCATTATACCAGTCTTTGAAACACTTTACCCTCCTTGCAAGTTCAGGAGAATTTACTACCCTGCCGTTTTTTAACTCTGCCTTTGGGTCCATGCCTACTACATTTTCGCCTATGACAACAATAATACCAGAAATAGCAGCTCCTACGGCCAGCCCTTCCCAGTTGTCCCTCGCTATATCCGTAGAACCAAGCGCCCCTGTAAATACAGGCAGGCTTAGCTTTACCTTGAATTTATTGCCCACCTCTGTTTCTGTTGAGACAGCCGGGAACACCGCCTTATCCGGATCAGCTTCTACGCCTACCGCGCCAACGCATGTACCTTGTATATTGAGATGAGAATAATCTACCGGATATTTCTTTGTTGCTCCTGCTGTTATTTTACCGAACGGCATTGGATAAATTACCTCTCTACCCCTGTAAGAGGACTTTCCTATTTCGCACGGACCCGGACATCCGTCAAGACATGTAGAACATATTCCAGAATAGGGCGCTGGATCCGGCACTCTGTTTCTCGTGCCTGTTGCTGAACTCGCATTTGGTTGACCCTGATGCATGATAAACCTCCGAAATAATAAAGTATCACTTATTCTTTTGGGAATAAATTAAGTATTTATTACCCAAAAGGGCAAAAAATACCTATGGTACTTTTGCCTTAATTAAAATCTCTAATTTTGAATTTTTTATCACCATACAACAAGCAATTCTGTTACATCACCTCCTTCGTTCCGCCATCTGGACGGATATGGCCCGCTGAAATAAGCACTATCGTCTGCACTTAAGTCTTCGGCAATTCCGTCAATTGTCACTGACATGGCTCCTTTTAATATATGTATGAATTCGGTTGTCCTGCCATTAAAAAAATGTCCTTTTACAGCGGCATCTGGCTGAAAAACTGCAATGCCAACAGAAAACCTTTCGGCTCTTAGAATATCATGAAACCAGACACTTTTTGCAATAGATTTGCTTTTGAAAATTAAAAAACTTGACAAGAATAATTCTAATCTGATAACATTTCTTTATGAAGAATAATTCTAAAGATATAAAAATGAAAAGACTAAAAAATATGGGGTTAAAACATACACCTCAGAGGCTTGCGATACTTGATTATCTTGAAGGCAATAAGGAACACCCTTCAGCAGAGGATATTTATACGGCTGTTTCAAAGAAGTTTCCTACTATGTCTTTTGCAACAGTTTACAACACCATTGATGCGCTCAAAAAATGCGATAGGGTTTTGGAAATCACAATAGATTCTTCCAAGAAAAGATTCGACCCATTCACAGAGCCTCATCATCATCTTATGTGCGTTAAATGCAAAAGGATTGTAGACATACATAGTGACTATAAGCTCCCCTTATCCAATAACGATAAGGAAGGTTTTGAGATAATAGGAAACCATATAGAGTTTTACGGAATATGCCCGGAATGCAAAAAGAAGTGATTAGTGTCAGCGATGAGTGCAAGTAAGTATAAAATTAATCTTGAAACTGACACCGACAATAAGAACTGACACTAAAGAAAGGAGGTGATATAATTGGCAGTCTTTAAGTGTAGCAAATGCGGCACTACAAAAGAAGGCAGATGCAAGCCGCAGAAATGCCCCACGTGCGGTGAAAAAGGGACAATGCAAAAGTCTTAATATTCAATAAACTATGGGCTTAGGCTCTGACTTTCTAACTTAAGGAGGATTTTTTATGAGCGATTACTGTTGCGGGTTGCAGATCGGGCGCGATGTTCCTGATTTCAAGCTGGATACATTTAAGCCGACAGAGGGAGATTTTGGAGAAATAAGTCTTGAGACATTAAAGGCCGACAAGAAATGGACAATCCTTTTCTTTTACCCTGCTGCATTTACATTTGTCTGAGCCACAGAGTTTGCTGCTCTGGCAGAGCAGTATGAAAGATTCAAAAAAATGGGTGCAGAGGTAATTACTGTGAGCACAGATACAAAATTTGTCCAGCTTGCATGGCAGAGAGAAGAGAAGATGCTTAAAGATGTAAAGTATCCTATGGGATCAGACCCTACAGGAAAACTGGCGAAGATGTTTGGTGTCTATGATGAGGAAACAGGACTTGCTCTCAGGGGAACATTTATAATCAGCCCTGAAGGGAAGTTGTTAAACTCTGAAGTCAATTTCTACAATATGGGCAGAAATATTGATGAACTTATGAGAAAGTTTAAGGCAAATTTACACCTCTCAAGGCATACTGCAGAAGGCTGCCCTGCAAAATGGAAGGAAGAAGGAGACAGGACCCTTACACCTTCTCCGAAAATGGTTGGCAAGGTTTATAAAGAATATGAAGGAAAATAAACTTTAATAAGGAACAAGAGATGGAGACAAAAAGTGAATTGAAAGAATATGTATGTCAGCAGTGTGGTTATATTTATAATCCAGCAAAGGGAGATAAAAAGAATAAAATTCAGCCAGGCGTGCCATTTGAAGAACTGCCTGATGACTACACATGTCCGCTGTGCGGAGCGAAAAAATCGAGATTCAACCCCATGCTGGACTAAAAAATTACTATTGACAATGGATAGATTATTTAATACGATTATGGATATAGCTAAATTTACAGATTTATCTTTTTATGCTGGGATAACATGTCCTGTTTGTGGTTTTGAAATTGCTTTATGGTCGGATGAAGAAGAGACAAAATGCCGCTTTTGCGGCTACAAAATCTTTCATAAAGAAAGAATAATACATTAGGAGGAATTTATGGCAAGCAAGAAGCTTATGGACAAATTGAATGACGCAATCGCCAGAGAAATTCAGGTCAGTATTCAGTACATGTGGCAGCATGTTATGGTCAGAGGCATTAATGCAGAAACAGTTGGAGGAATTTTCAAAAAGATAGCAATAACTGAAATGAAGCACGCCGAGGCAATAGCCGAGCGGCTCGATTATCTTGGCGGCATACCAACAACAAAACCGACTCCCATAGAGATTGGCAAAAACGCAAAGGATATGCTTAAGATAAACAAAAAGGCAGAAGAAGAAGCCATCAGCCTTTACAAAGAGATAATAGCTATTGCAGAAAAAGAAGGCGATTCTACAACTGCGAAGCTTTTTACAGACATCCTCGCTGAAGAAGAGGAGCATCACAATCAATTCTCAACCTTGCTTGAAGATTAAGTAATTTAGACCATTACCTTTCTAAATAGTTATCAGGGAAGCATATATAGGCGCTTCCCTGCGACAAATATGGAGGCATAAATGACAAAAACAGGACAGAAATATAATTGCACCATCTGCGGCAACGAGGTTGTTGTTACAAATGCTGGAGCAGGACAGCTTGTGTGCTGTGGTCAACCCATGACGTTGATTGGAGATGGATTTGAATGCAAATGAATACTACAATTACTTGCTGCTTTAAACTGTTAAAAAGGAGGCATTATGAAGGCTGTTGAACTCAAAAACGGAATATACTGGGTAGGCGCAATAGACTGGGCTGTGAGGGATTTTCACGGATATGTCACACCAAGAGGAACAACTTATAACAACTATTTGATAATGGATAAAGAAGTTACTCTCCTTGATACAGTAAAGCATAACTTTAGCGACATAACAATCAAAAATATCCGCTCTGTTACAGAACCTTCGAAGATAAGGCATCTTGTTATAAATCATATAGAAAATGACCACGCAACAAGCATCGACAAGATAATGGAATTAGCGCCTAATGCCACAATATATATCACAGAAAAGGGCAAAAAAGGGCTTGACAGGTTTTTTGACACTACAAAATGGAAATTCAGAATCGTTAAAACCGGAGATACATTAAATATTGGCAAAAATACTCTACTATTTATTGAAACTCCGATGCTGCACTGGCCTGACTCAATGATGACATATCTCAAAGAAGAGAAGATTCTCATTAGTCAGGATGCCTTTGGCCAACACTTAGCCTCTGCTGTAAGGTTTGATGATGAATTTATAACATGTGCATCTATGTCCGAATTAGAAAATGCCGTTATCGACTATTATGCGAATATCCTCATGCCTTTTGGGCAGTTGATAAAGGCAAAAATTGCAGACATCCAGAAATTAAATCTTGAAATCGATATGATAGCGCCTGATCACGGCATTATCTGGAGGACAAATCCGCAAAAGGTCTTGCAGATGTACCTTGACATGGCAGGTGGAAAGGCTGACTTATCAGTATCGATTATTTATGACACAATGTGGCACGGCACAGAGCAAATGACATTGCCTATAATGCAGGGAATAAAAGACGAGGGTGTTGATTGCAAGGTAATAAAATTAAGGGCAACACCGATGAGCATAGCAATTAAGGAATTCTGGAGAACAAGAGGAGCATTAATAGGGACTCCTACTCTCAATAACATCATGTATCCATCAATAGCAGAATTTCTTACACATCTGAGGGGTCTAAGGCCTAAAAACCGTATTGTTGGTGCATTTGGAAGCTATGGATGGGGCGGAGGCGCTGTAAAAGAGGTGTATGAAGAAGTCAAAAAAATGGGGCTTGAGACCCATGAGCAAGGCTTACAGATACTTTACAAACCCTCGTTTGAAGATGAAGCAAAGTGCTATGATTTTGGCAGAGAATTCGCAAAAAAAGTAAAAGAATATCATAAAAACTTTTAGGAGGAATTATGAGCAAGGTCGAAAAGGATTTATTAGAGGCTTTTGCAGGGGAATCGCAGGCTAACAGAAAATACCTTGCCTTTGCAAAAAAGGCAGAGGAAGAAGGCTACAGGCAGGTGGCAAAACTATTCAGGGCTGCTGCAGAGGCAGAGACTATCCATGCACACAATCATTTAAGGGAACTCGGGGGCATTAAGTCTACGAAAGAGAATCTTAACGAGGCTATAAACGGAGAGTCATACGAATTTCAGAAGATGTATCCTCAGATGATAGAAGATGCAAAGGCCGAAGGCAACAGGTCTGCTGAGATGAGTTTCACTTATGCAAATGAAGTAGAAAAGATTCATGCAGAGCTTTATAAAAAGGCTCGTGAGAATATAGGCAATAACCATGAGGTTGATTATTATGTATGTCAGGTCTGCGGAAACACTGTAGAAAGTGATCCGCCTGATGAATGCTTTATTTGCAAAGCAAAAAAACAATCTTTTAAAAAAATTGATTAAATTAGCATTTAATCAATTCAAGGAGGTAAACACATGAAAAGAAGAATCTTTTTTGCGTTATTTTTTTTAATTGCAACATCCTTATTAATTTTTTCAACCAGTGCATTTGCTGAAAAACCAAAGAAAAAAGAGATATTGCCAGCATTAAGCGCTGAAACAGAGGCATGTATTGGCTGCCACAAGATATATACTCCGGGTATTGTTGAGGATTGGTTGAAAAGCCTTCATTCAAAAACAACTCCTTCATCTGCACTAAAAAAGCCTGAATTACAGAGGAGAATCTCTGCTAAGGATGTATCAGATAAACTCAAAAATGTAGTCATAGGCTGTTATGAATGTCATGGTTTAAATACGGATAAACATCAGGACAGTTTTGACCACATGGGTTACAAAATAAATGTGGTGGTCTCTCCAAATGACTGCTCTAAATGCCATCCTGTTGAGGCAAATCAATTTTCAGAAAGCAAAAAGGCTCATGCAGTAGGAAATCTGAAAAAAAATCCAGTATATCATGCCCTCGCGCAGACGATTATAAGCAAAAAAGATGTTAAAGACGGAAAGATTAATCAACTCAGTGTTTCGAAATTCACAGAAATGGAGACATGTTTTTCTTGCCATGGAACAGAAGTTAAGGTAGAAGGAATGAAAAAGGTGGATACAAAAATTGGGCAAATAACAGTGCCGAATCTCAAAAACTGGCCTAATCAGGGCATTGGAAGGTTAAACCCAGATGGAAGCAGGGGGTCATGCGCAGCATGCCATCCGAGGCACAGCTTTGCTATAGAGATTGCAAGAAAGCCTGATACATGCGGGCAGTGCCATCTTGAGCCTGATGTGCCGGCATACAATGTATATAAAGAAAGTAAGCACGGCAACATATACTCATCAAAATATATGGAATGGGACTTCAAGGCGGTTCCTTGGAAGGCTGGAAAGGATTTTCAGGCACCAACCTGTTCAACATGCCATAATAGCCTCGTCACAGCTCCTGATGGAAAAACAGTTATTGCAGAAAGAACACATGATTTTGGTGCAAGACTGTGGGTAAGACTTTTTGGCCTTGTATATTCACATCCACAACCAAAACATGGAGATACTTCGGTAATAAAAAATAAAGACGGCCTGCCGCTGCCAACAACATTTACAGGGGAGCCAGCTTTAGAGTATTTGATAAGCAATGATGAACAAACCAAGAGGAAAAATGAAATGAAAGGGGTATGCAATTCATGCCACAGCAGATCATGGATAGATAATCACTTTGATAAGTTAGACAACACAATACAGGAAGTCGACAGCATGACGCTTGCTTCAACACTGCTTCTACTTGAAGCATGGAAGCATGACCTTGCAGAAGGTCTTCCACATGGGAAAAACCCATTTGACGAGACTATTGAGCAGATGTGGATAAGGCAGTGGCTATTTTATGGAAATTCTATAAAATATGCCTCTGCAATGACAGGTGCTCCTGATTATGCAGCCTTTAAAAATGGCTGGTGGAATCTTACAGAGAACCTCCAACATATGAAAGACTGGATAGAATTAAAGAAAAAGGCTAAAGGCATCGAGATAAAATGAAGATAGTCGCATTTCACGGCAGTCCGAGAATAGAAGGCAATACAGATATACTTCTTAAAGAGGCATTAAAGCCTATATATGAGTCAGGCAATGACATAAGACTCTTTAAGCTTAATTTTATGAACATAAAGCCATGTCAGGACTGTGGCGGATGCGATAAAACAGGCATATGCATAATAAACGATGATATGAACGAGATATACGATGCAATAAGGGAGGCAGATAGGATAATACTTGCCTCCCCTATTTTCTTTTTTGGAGTTAGCGCTCAGGCAAAGATAATGATTGACAGGTGTCAGTCTTTCTGGTGCGAGAAATATCTCTTAAAAAAACCTATTCCTGAGGGCAAATATGGAAGAAAAGGGCTTCTTCTTCTTCTTGGGGGAATGAAAAAGGAGATAGGAATTAAATGCGCAGGGGAAACAGCCAGGGCATTTTTTAGGACAATAAGCGTTCCTGAGCATACCACTCTAAGCTTTATGGGTGTTGATGCAAAAGGTGCTATACTTGAACATCCTACAGCATTAAGAGAAGCCTATGAGGCTGGTAAAAATTTTATTTATTAAGGGAGGGCATTATGGCTAAATTACCTGAACAGTATCAAAGCCTAAAAAAAAGATTCAAAAGTTACATGAAGGCAGTTGATAATCTTGGAAAGGCTGTAAAAGAGGCCGGTCCTATTGATGAAAAAACTTCACATCTTATACAACTTGCTGCCGCTGCTGCTGTAAGATCAGAAGGTGCTGTGCATTCACATACCAGAAGGGCATTGGATGCAGGAGCAAAATTAGAAGAGATTCATCATGCTATCATTCTCCTTACGAGCACTATTGGATTTCCAAATGTCTCTGCTGCTCTAAGTTGGGCTGACGACATAATAAACAAACCTAAACGAGGCTGAGAATCGAGAGCACAACAACTGATAAAAAGACGACTGTTAATGATACAATAGCCTTTAGCCTCCCATGCCTACCCTTGTCAATAAAAGGGATTGACATTAGCAGGATTACAAAATTAGCTGGAATCAATAAAGTGCCTATAAATGCGATATTGCTTGGGAAATATTTGACAAGCTGGTAGAGCCACAGAAAATACCACTCTGGTTTTGGCTGGAAAGGCCTTGAGAAGTCTATTTGCCTGCCTATCAATGGATAATAAAGAAGGGCGAGAATTATCAGAAATTCAAAAGACAAGAGAACGGCAAATATTATCTCTGAAATATAATCAGGATAAAAGCTTTTTGATCTTATCGGTTTAAGCTGACTCACATGAAATATTAACCCAAAAAACGAGGCAAACTCAAATAATTCATTTGAAGCAAGTGTGCCCGCTGTTATTTAAGCGGAAGATAAGCCCTCGGATTTAGTTCTACACCTGCAATATTTCCTGCTTTAAAGTGGTGATAACCTGCAGCAGCTATCATAGCAGCATTGTCTGTACACAATGAGACAGAGGGGAGAAACAACTCTATTTCCCTTTCTACTGCCATTTTTTTCACTCGTGCCCTAAGTTCGCTGTTTGCAGCAACCCCACCTGAAAGCACAACCCTTTTTATTCCTGTTTTTACTATTGCCCACTCAACCTTTCTTACAAGCACATCAACAACAGCAGCCTGAAAAGAGGCAGCAACAGAGGCAATAAGTTCAGGGTTCCCTTCTAACTTCTGACCTCCTTCTTTCAACTTCTGCATCTCCAGCCTCACTGCTGTCTTTAGTCCGCTGAAACTGAAATCAAATGATTCTGGGACATAAGCCCTAGGGAAGTTAAATGCCTTGGCATCTCCGCTCTTTGAAAGCCTGTCTATAACAGGACCTCCCGGATAACCGAGCCCAAGCAGCTTTGACACCTTGTCAAATGCCTCTCCAGCCGCATCATCCCTTGTTATGCCGAGTTCAATGTATTGATTAAACCCATTGACAATGTAAAGACTCGTATGCCCTCCAGACACAATAAGAGACAAAAAAGGAAAGGCAGATCTGTTTTCAAGGAATACAGAAAATATATGACCTTCAAGGTGGTTGACTGCAACAATAGGCTTTTTCTTGGCATAAGAAATGGATTTTGCAAAACCGCAACCAATTAGCAATGAGCCTATCAATCCAGGCCCATGACAAACAGCAATAGCATCTATTTCATTGAGGTTTGCGCCTGACAACTTAAGGGCTTCGTCAACAACAGGCCATATCATCTCTATATGCCTTCTGGATGCAAGTTCAGGCACAATGCCGCCATATTTTTTATGTATCTCTGACTGAGATGAAATTATATTAGAAAGAATTTCTGTTCCGTCTTTAACAACGGATGCAGATGTGTCATCGCATGAGGTGTCAATGCCTAAAATCAGGGATGCGCGATGTGTGATGCGCGATGCGTTTTTAGAAGTAGTAATTTCCTCTACCTCATTACGCATTACGCATCACGGCCTTTATTGGCCTCCGTATGCATGCAGACCGCTAAGAAGGAGATTCACTCCAAGATAAGTAAATATAGTGCATATAAATCCTATGACTGCGACTATAGCTATCTTATGTCCTCTCCAGCCTCTCAAAAATCTTGCATGAAGATAGAATGCATACACAAACCATAATATCAATGACCATGTCTCCTTGGGATCCCAGCTCCAGTACCTTCCCCATGCCTGATCTGCCCATATAGCACCAAATATGAGTCCTCCGAGTGTAAATATTGGGAAGCCTACGGCTATGCTCTTATATGTCAGATCATCAAGGATGTCCGGAGATATTGCAAAGGACTCAATAATTCTTTTGATTGCAGACCCGAATCTCCAAAATATAAACAAAATGGACGCAGACGCTAAATAGCTCAGCGCTATAACAGCGCCAGATTCGCTCCTGAATGTTGCCTTAAAAAGATAGCTCTTTATAAATGCATCAGGGGTCTTTACTGCAACCTTAAATGCAAGAAAATCAATGCCCATAGCTATAAGAATCGAAAAAAATATTCCTAATGTAACAGTCCAGAATATATATGCACCGCTTTTTCTGTTATCAGTTGTAACTGCAAGATACATTATGCCTGTAGCAAAAGATATAGCAAATGCAGCATAAGCAATAAAACTCATAATTACATGCACTAAAAGCCAGTTGCTCTGAAGAGCAGGCACAAGAGGCTGAATGTCCTTTGTCATGCCTGATATATCAATAAATGCAAGCGCCATCCCTGCTATCGGAGTTACAAATGCCCCAAACGAACGATTCTTATATTTCCATTCAATTATTAGATAGCTGAGAATAAGGCACCAAATAAAGAATATAAGGGACTCATATAAGTTTGTAAGAGGAACTGACCTTATCCATCCCATTTGGCTTAAATCATGGAACTCCTTCCATCTCATAAAGAAAGCAACAGTATGAGAGAAAAAACCAATAGATGTTATTGTTGTTGCAACTATTCCAATGGTTGAATTCTTAAAAGCAAGATAAGAAATATAAGCAACCATTGCGAGTATGTAAGCTACGCTTGAAATGCCAAAAAATTGAGAACTTTCCATTTAACCCTCCATTTTAAAGTCTATCAATGACTCAATGCCTTAACTATTCTGTCTATCTTCTGCTCAAGGGCTGTCTTATTCTTGTTAGTCGATGCAGCAATTGATATCTTGGTGCTGTTTTTTTCCTCCTTAAGTCTGACCCATATCCTTGGATGGCTCATGAAAAATGCTGCATACAAACCTATTGCCATTATAATACAGCCTAAATATACAATCCATACTCCGGGGTCCTTTCTAACCTGCAATCCTGTGTACTGGGCGCCGAAAAGGTCTTTAAATTCAATCATAATCCCATCGGCTACTCTCCATGTTTGAGGATACCTCTTAAGTATCCACTGTTTTTTCATTAGCTTACCATTTTCCGCAAACTCAATAAAGACTGCTGGGTTATTCATCATCTCTGCATATGTAAAGGCCTCACCTTTTTCATTGATTCCCAATGCCGGACTAAAATCAACAACCTTACCGGTTATATTTGTTCCAGGTATAGAAAATGATTCATTCAATTTAACATCAACATCGCTCCTTCCTCCCTGAGAAGAAACATTGAATTTAAACAAAGAGTCTGGACTTGGATTATAGCCGTAACTGGACTGATAGAATGTGATGCCCTTATATCTCAGAGGCACGTTAACCTCTATTTGCTTTCTCATTGCAAGACGGCCGTTTTCTAAAACAGTTAGCCAGCTCTTGAATTCTTTTGGCGTGTCTGTTCCCTCATAAAATTCTACATCGAAATCATCTACTGCAACTGTAAAACCGAGTGGAATCTGCCTATCGCCGCGTCCCACATAAGCGACCTGCGTTGCCCCTCCTTCAGGTATGTTCACACCGCCGTTAAATCCAAAAAATATTCCTACGATTGCTCCAATGAATATTAAAAGAATGCTGAAATGCGTGGCATATACGCCGAGCCTGCTGTATCTGCCTTTCTCTGCATAAAGCTGCAATCCATTTTCTTCCGGGTGAATAATTGCCTTAAAGCCAACTTTTTTCATAGCAGACTCTGCTACATCTTTTGCTATATTGATCTTGCCTTTTAAAGTGACCTCTCTCTTTATGGGCATGGTGTTTAATATTTCGGGCGAGAGCGGCTTTATCGGCTCTTTTGTCACCTTCCATATCCTCGGAAGCCTGTCAATTGAGCATACAACGATATTCGCAGCAAAGATAAACAAAAGCGCAATAAACCACCATGAACGATACATATCCATAAAACCGAGTGTATTAAGAATGCTGTAAACCTGAGGGGCAGCGCCCCCAAAGATTTTTGAAAGCAGCACTATGTTTTTTGCAGGCTCAGCCTGCTGTTCTAAGATAGTGCCTACAATAGACAATATTGAGATAAGGGAGAATGTAATAACAGCAAGCTTTATTGAAGCAAATAAGCTCCATATCTTGTCAATTATATTTTGATCCTGTGCTGTTTGTTCTTTGCTCACAATATACTCCTTTGTAATTATGTAGTTTGATAGATTTAAATTAAATGTTATTTTAACAAAAACAGAAAAAAAAATCTTCTATACTAAAATTGGAATCACAACTGCAATTACAACTCCCTTTTTAGAAATATTTTCAATATATATTCTGCCTCCAATCGACTCAGTAAGGGTCTTTGCAATGGCAATATCCGATGCTGTAAATGGAGAGGATTTAGTGTTTATCTCTTTTAAGAGGTCATCTGTCAATTGAGAAGCAAATCCATCCATTCCCTCAATCCCATGGCCTGTGTCAGCAGTAGAGAACTCTAAATATTCAATGCTATCCTTTTTTATTAAAGAGGACAAAAGAGTAATTGTTCCAGAATCTGTTGATCTTACAGCATTATTCATTAGCGTCATCAATATCTGCTTGATGCATAGACCTGAATGCACAGCCTTTGTCTTAACAGCATCATCACATTCAACAATAATCTCTACCCTCTCTGAAACAAGTCCCCTTGCATAATTCT
>OGCL01001917.1_pt1 | contig 16199 bp, 16 predicted proteins | sample 1570041 | NCBI WGS metagenome assembly OGCL01 (sample SAMN06266162, study PRJEB24511) | hot springs metagenome | isolation source: Hot spring water | place: South Africa: Limpopo | collected 2015-06-22
CGGGGGGCGGGCTGGGCGTAGCCCGGCCCTGGGGGCGCCAAAATCCGCTCCGAAATCGCCTCGCCATCCTCACGTGTTCTCATGGAAAATCCGGGCTGAGTTTTTCAGGTGCAAAAGAAAACGAAAACGGGCAAACGCAATGGCGTTTGCCCGGGGGAGGATGGAGTCCGGCCGACCTTCAGCCCGATGCGGCGCAGGGGCAACAGCCGCCGGCCGCGTTGCAGGCCGGTGCCGGCTCGGGCTTGGCGGGCGGGTTCTTGAAGTCGGTGGCGTAATAGCCATTGCCCTTGAGCGCGAAGCCGGCGGCGGTGAGTTGCTTGGCGAACGACTCGGCGCCGCACTTGGGGCAGGTGGTGAGGGGTGCGTCGGACACCCTTTGCATCACGTCCTCGACGTGACCGCAGGCGGCGCATTTGTAGGCGTAGATAGGCATGCTGGACTCCTGACCGGTTGATCGGGGGATTATAACGAATGCCGACATTGGGGCGAATCCCGCGGTTTCAAGTCCCCGCTTGCAGATGGGCGTCTGCAAACGGGGCTACCAGTCCAGCCGGTAGGTGATGAATGCGCGTCGCTCGACCAGGAAGCCTTCGCGCGGCGAGCCGTCGGCGTTGTAATTGCCACGGAACTCCGGGTGTTCGCTGCGGAAGTTCTGCACGTTGATGGCCAACTCGTCGGACTTGCCGAACAGCCCCAGGGTCTTGGCCAGGCCAAGGTCATAGCGGCGGTAGGCGGGCTGGTTGTCGCCGTCGTTGGCCCATTTCATCTTGCCGACCCGGAATGCGGCGGCGGACAGGCGCCAGCCATGCGGCAGCCGCGTGCCCCAGAGCAGGCTGGTGGAATGGTGCGGCGCGGAGGCTTCGAAGTCACGGTTCTTGTTGACGTTGTGCACGTCGAGGGTGGCGTCGCTGCCGATGCCTTCGGCGCGGATGCGGATCACGGCATGGCCGAGACGGAAGCGGCCGAGGCGCTCGTTTTTCCAGTCCAGGGCCAAGTCGCCGCCCTGCACCCGCACCTGGCCGGCATTGAACAGGTAGAAGGTCTTGTAGTGGCCGAAGCGACGTTCCACATACTCCGGCGCGGCGAGCGGGCTGCCCGGAAAAAGCTGCGACGCCGGGTTCCAGCGTTGTCCGGAATAGCCGACCGGCCGCTGGTAGCCCGGGATGGACAGGATGGCGGGCGGGCAGTTCACGCCCAGCTTGGTGTTGTGGAACTCGATCAGTGCGTTGTTGACTGCGATGGTCTCCGGGTCGTGGATGCAGGATTGGGTGTCGATGAAATCCTCGTAGCGATTGGAGAACAGCCGTGCATCAAGGCTCAGGCCCAGGGCCGGCCACTGGCCGAGATAACCGAATTCGACGGCGTCGAGCCGTTCCGGCTCGAGTGCGCGGTAGGCGTATGTATCCACGTCGGCCACGCCGCCCGACCAAGTCACCATCTCGCGGGCATTGCTCTCGAAAATGGTGGGCGCGCGCCAGGCGCGGGTCGCGCTCAGGCGCAGCGCATGGCCGGGGGCGAGACGGTGGTTGAGGGCCAGGCGCGGCGAGAACAGCGTATCGGTGTTGTAGTGCTTTTCGAGCATGCCGCCGACATGGATGAGCCAATTGGGCGTGAAGCGCCACTCCACGTTGCCAAAGGCCTGCCATTGGCTGCCGTCCACCGTACCCAGGCCGGCGAGGCGGCCGGGGGATTTGGCGCTGTCCTGGCGCAAGCCCAGGCCCCACAGCGCGCGCAGGTCCTCGCTGAATGCGTGGAAGTGCTGGAACTCCAAGTCGTGCCGCGCCACGGCGTAGCTGCGGTCGTACAGCAGGGAGGCCACCGGGGCGATGGTGGGTTTGCTCGGGTATACGATGATGCCATCATTGAAGCTGCGGCCGTAATGGTAGTAACGCAGCGAATATTCGTTGCCTTCGCCATAGTGGCGTTTCCAGCCGGCATCGAAATAGCGTTCGCCCAGGCCGGTGGCACGCGGTGGATTGCTGGAGCTGGCCCGGCTGCCGACCGTATCCCCACCCTCGGTGAGACCGAAACGCAGGTTGACTTTCTGGTCGGCGCGCGGCCGCCAGGCGAGCTGGGCATTGAGCACCTGGCGGTCGATGCGTTCCTGGATCATGCGGAAGGGCACGTTGAGGTCGCGGAAATTGCTGGCCTCACGGCTGGAGGCGGACAGGCGCCAGTCGATCATGTCGTTGCTGCGGCCGATCCAGGCCTGCGCATCGCGGAAATCGTGCGGGCCGGCGCGCAGGAGCACGCCCGCGCCCTCGATCTCGTAGAGGGAACGGGTGATGATGTTGATCACGCCCTGGTATGCGTTGGCGCCATAGCTGGCGGCGTTGGGTCCGCGCACCACCTCGATGCGCTCGATGTCCTCGATGCGCAGGGGCAGGTCCTGCCATTCGACGCCGCCGAGAAACGGGTTATACACGGCGCGGCCGTCGATGAGCACCAGCATCCGGCGCGCGCGGGCGTCGCCCAGGCCCTGGTTGACCACGATGGGGGGACCGTTGGGCCAGTCGGCGACCTGGAAGCCGGGCACCAGGCGGAAGATGTCGTGAATTTCGGTGAAGCCGGAGTCGAGGATGGTTTAGCGGTCGATCACGGTCACCGGCGCCGGCGCGTCCAGGGGCGACTGGGCGATGCGCGATGCGGTGAGCACGCGCGGCAGCTCGCCAATGATCATGGATTCGTCCGCGAACGACGGATCGGCGGCTTGAACCCCGGCCGACAGGGTCGCGAACACGGGGGCGGAGAGGGTGAGCGCCAGCCGGCGCCGGAGGGAGCGACGAGTCATGTTGCGGTTGCCTTTGCGTGGAGGGCGACGTAATCCACCTTGCCCGAACCGAGAACAGGCAAAGTATCCGTCACTACCACGCGGCGCGCAACCGCGAGTTCGCTCTGGCCCAGCCGCCGCGCCGCCGCGAGCAGGCGTTCGCGGTCGAGCCCGGCGGCGGTGGAAAACAGCACGATGGCCTCGCCCCGTTCCGGGTCGGGCACGCTCACCGCGGCATGGTCGGCGTCGGGCGCCGCCGTGGCGGCGATGGCCTCGGCGAGATCGAGCGCCACCATTTCGCCGGCGATCTTGGCGAAGCGCTTGAGCCGGGCGACGATGCACAGATGCCCGGCGGCGTCGAATTCGGCCACGTCGCCGGTGGCGTACCAGCCCGGGCCGGCGGCGGACTCGGGCCAGTGCAGTCGATTGGGCGCGTCGGGCAGGTAATAGCCGCGCATCAGGTTGGGGCCGCGCACGTGGAGCTCGCCGCCGCGCTCGATGCCGGCCACCGGCATGAGGCGCGCCTCGATGCCGGGCAGGAGCGGGCCGACCGTGCCGGGCCGGTTGCGCCCCGGGCGGTTGACGCTGATCACCGGGGCCGCCTCGGTGGTGCCGTAACCTTCCAGGATGTCGATGCCGAACCGGTCCCGCCACAGCGCGCGCACCGGTTCGGCGAGCTTTTCGGCGCCGGCCACCACCAGGCGCAGGCTGGCGAGCTGGCCGGGCTCTGCGGCGAGCGCATACTGGCGCAGGAATGTGCCGGTGCCGAACAGCACCGTGCAGCCGCGCTCGCCCACCAGGGCGGGGATGGCCTTATAGTGCAGCGGCGTCGGGTACAGGCTGACCCGCGCGCCGGCCAGCATCGGTGTGAGCACCCCGGCGGTGAGGCCGAATGCATGAAAGATGGGCAGCGCCGAGAGGAAATGGTCGTCCGGCGTGATGGGGGTGGCGGCGAGAATCTGCGCCACGTTGGCGAGCAGGGCGCGGTGTGACAGCGCCACCCCCTTTGGACGCCCTTCCGACCCGGAGGTGAATAGCACCACCGCAGCCGCTTCCGGATCGCCCGGCGGCAGGACGGCGCGGGGAAAGGGCAGGGCGCGTGTGAACAGCCAGAGCTTGTCCATCCAGCCGAACCGGCGGCGCAGGTCTTCGAGATGGACGATCTCCACCTCCCCGGCCAATGCATCGGCCTGGGCGCTGAGGCCGGCCTTTTCCAGAAACAGGCGCGAGCTCAGCACGGTGCGGATGCCGGCGGTACGACAGGCGCTGCGCATCGCCTGGACGCCGGCGCTGTAGTTGAGCAGGCAGGGCACCCGGCCATTGGCCGACAGGCCGATGAGCAGGGCGACGCTGGGCGCCAGGTTGGGCAGCATGAGGCCGACGTGCTCGCCCGGCTCGCTGATCTTGCCTCCCAGGCGCGCCAGCGCCAGGGTCATGCGCACGAGATCGGCGTAGCCGTAGCTTGCCGGCTTCATGTCCTGCCATTGTCCCGGACGGTGGCCGAAGCGGCGGGCCGCGTCGATGAGGGCGGTGAACAGGGTGTGCGGGCCGAATGCGGGCATCGGCTCCGGGGGCGGTGTGGTGAGAGCGTTCATCCTGCAATCCTCCATTCGGCCCAGAGGGGGAAGCGTTCGCCCGGAGGGCGAGGGGAATTCCACCCTTCCCCCTCCGAGGGAAGGGCAGGGGGGTGAGGGCGTAACAGGCTGTTGAAAAACGACTGCGGTGGGCCCTCGGCTGTGTTGCGCGGTGTGGGCTCCGGCCGCTTCACTTCATATCGGCTGCGCCGATGTGAGCCTTCGCCGAAACTTCGTTTGCGCTCCGTGCGCCTTGCATCGGGCCATCCTCGCTACGTTTTTCAACAGCCTGGTAAGGCTTTCATGACCGGGTTCAACTGCGTTTTTTGGGGTCATGCCGCCGGATCACAGCGACAGGATGCGGCAGGCCGATTCAAGCCGGTCGGAGATCGAATCCTGGCCCAAGTCGACGCAATGGACCAGATTGACGGTCCACCGGCGGCGGTCGAAGCCGACCAGGTCGGCGAAGGTCATGGGCGTGGATTGCACCGGGTCCTCGGGCTGGCGCAAAACGCCCATGCCGTCCAGGCGCATGGCCACCTCGGTGAGATACAGGTGTTGCTCGGGTTCGAGCAAGATGGCGTCGAAGTCTTCCGCCCAGGTGCTCATGTCGAGCTGGCGACCGAGTCCGCGCTGACGGGCCAGCAATGCGTCGTATTCGGCCTGCAACGCCGCGCGCTGACCGGGCGGACGGCTGCGCAGGCGGGCGAGCAGTTCATCGCGCGCCTTATCCAGTTCGACCTTGTCGACGAGGCGGGCGTCGATGCGGCGGCGCACATGCTTGAGCAGGCCGTCGAAGAAGCTCCAGGCCATGGCCTCGCGCGCCTCGGCTTCGCTGGGGGCGGGGCTGGCCAGGGTGTGGCCGTTGAAATACACCACCACTTGAGGCACGTCGCGACGCAGGATATCGCCGTCCACCTCCATGCCGAGCACGTTCTTTTCCCAGCGCCGGGTGCCGAGCAGGGCATACACCTCGCCCGGCAGGGGGTGGGCGCGGCGGTAATCGCGGATTTCCTGGCTCACGCACATGCCCGACATCACCTCCTGCAGGGAGACGAACATGGCGTGGATGCGCGGGTCGCGGTTGAACGTTTCCGGATTGAGTTCGACCGGGCCGGGGATACAGCCGGCCAGCTCGCGGGCGTATTCGAGGCCGCGCGCCACGGCCTTGCGGTAGCGCGCGGGATAGCCCGAAAACAGGCGCAGGCGCGGTTCGACCCGCTCGATGGCGTGATCGACCGCGGCATCCAGGGCCGGGTCGACCGGCGCCGGCCGTATGAGGCCGCCCAGGCGGGCAAGCAGACCGCCGGCGGTGGGCATCGTCAGAACGGGATGTCGTCGTCCAGGTCGTCGACGCGGCTTGCGCCGGCGGGCTTGGCAGGCGGCTTGCCGCGCGGGGCCTCGTCGCCGGAAAAGCCGGGATCGGACTGGCCGCCGGACCAGCCGGTATCCCCGCCCGAGCCGCTGCCCCGGCCGCCCAGCATCTGCATGCGGTCGCCGCGGATCTCGGTGGTGTAGCGGTCCTGGCCGCTCTGGTCCTGCCACTTGCGGGTGCGGATGGAACCCTCGACGTAGACCGAGGAGCCTTTCTTCAGGTATTCGCCGCACACCTCGGCAGTGCGGCCGAAGAAAGATACCCGGTGCCACTCGGTGGCTTCCTGCATGTCGCCGTTGCGGTCCTTGTATTTTTCGGTGGTGGCGATGCGCAGGTTGGCCACCGCCTCGCCGCTGGGCATGTAGCGCACTTCGGGATCGGCGCCCAGGTTGCCGATCAGGATCACCTTGTTCACTGAAGCCATTCAGTCGTTCCCCCAATGTTGCAGTAAATGTCGTACACCTTCCTCGTCCCAGCCGGTCTGCGCCACCTTGAGCATCACCGTGCCTTCCTCGTTGAGCACGGTCACCGCCTCGATGCCGGTGAACACGGTGAGCCGAGCGGCGAGCTGGCGGGCGGATGCGTCGTCGAGCCGGCCGATGTGGAACATGCGGGTCTTCACCCGCGCCGGCGGCGTCATGCCGGAGGCCAGCGCCAGCCAGGCGGCGATCAGCACGGCACAGAATACGAACACGGCCATGAAGCCGTGGTGCTGGGCCAGCCCGCCGCCGGCGACACCGCCGAAAAACAGGCCGAGGGCCTGGGCGGTATTGTATACCCCCATCGCCGTGCCCTTGGCCTCGGGCGGGGCGATCTTCGAGACCAGGGAGGGCAGGCTCGCCTCCAGGGTGTTGAAGGCGATGAAATAGAGCAGCAGCGCCGCCACCACGCCCCAGAACACCAGACGCACGGGTTCGCCGGCGGCCGGCGGCAGGCCGGCCATGGCCAGACCGAGGCCGAGCTGCGCCACCAGCATGAGGGCGATGGCGGCGAGGAACACCGGTTTCATGCGCCCGCCGCGCTCGGCGTGAAGGATGGCCGGCACCATGAATGCGAATGAAAGCAGCAGCACGGGCAGATAGACCTGCCAGTGCCGTTCAGCATCGAGGCCGCCGGCGCGCAGGAGGGCAAAGGGGACCACCACGAACATCGCCATCTGCGCCGCGTGCAGGGCGAATATGCCCCAGTTCAGGCGCATCAGTTCGATGTTGGAGAGCACATCCGGCAGGCGCGCCGGGTTGGCCTCGGCGTCGGAATGGAATGCGCTCCGGCCCGGGTTGGGGGTAACGTAACGGATCACCAGGATGGCCAGCAGCGACAGCACGCCGGTCATGGCGAAGATGCCCGAAAGCCCGATCCAGCGGTAGAACAAGGGTCCCGCCGCCAGCGAGAATGCGAACGCGAGGCCGATGGTGCTGCCGATCATGGCCATCGCCTGGGTGCGCTTTTCCTCGCGGGTGAGATCGGCCAAGAGGGCGGTGACCGCCGCCGAGATCGCCCCCGCGCCCTGTAATGCGCGGCCGACGATGATCAGGATGAGGCTGTCCGCGGCGGCGGCGATGAAGCTGCCGAGGGCGAAGATCAGCAGCCCGACGATGATCACCGGCTTGCGCCCCCAGCGGTCGGAGGCCATGCCGAAGGGGATCATCAACAGCGCCTGGGTGAGTCCGTACACGCCCAGGGCCAGGCCAATCAGGGCATGGTTGTCGCCGCCGGGCAGGGTCTGGGCATGCAGCGCGAACACCGGCAGGATGAGGAACATGCCGAGCATGCGCAGGCCATAGATGGCGGCCAGCGACGCCGCGGCGCGGCGCTCGCCGGAGGTCATCGGGGAGCGTTCATCGGTCACGGCGGAGGGTCAGTCGAACAGCTTGTCGATGTCGGCCTGCGAGACCTTGTCCGCCTCGCGCACGGCGGGGCCGGCGAGGGGACCGTCCGGCTCTTCCTCGATCAGCAGATGGGCGAGGCTGTCTTCCATCTTCTGCACGGTGATGGCGAGCTTGTTCACCACCTGGCCGACCAGGTCCTGGAACGACTGCGCCTGGATGATCTCGGACACCGCCTCGCAGGCGCCGGCGTGCTCGTCCTGCAGGCGGGCGAGGAACTCGCGCACCTCGGGCGAGCGGGTCTTGTGCATCAGTTCGGCGGCGGCGGCCTGTTGCGCGTGCAGGGCCGGCAGCAGCTGTTCGCAGGCGGACAGGGTGCGACCGGCGGCCTGTTCGGTGAGCGCCGAGATGTAGCGCAGGCGGTCGCGCGCGTTGCTCACCACGGCGGCCTGAGGCAGGGCCTCCTCGCCGATCTCGCGCATGCTTGCATGCAGGTCCCGCATCATGGTCGCCAGATCTTGGCGCATGCGTTCGATGTCGTTCACGGTGCTCGATCCCCTTGCGTGTTCGCGGCGGCGCGGTGAGGCCCGCGGGATTCGCCTGCTGGAACGAAGCATGATAAGGTTGACCCGGCCGGAAGCCAATCCTTCGCCGGCCTCTTTTACACGCCACCCCCACGCCAACGGAGCCCTGCGCATGGCCGTCCTCGAACTTACCGAAGAAAACTTCGAACAGACCATCCTCGACAACGATTTCGTCGTCATCGATTTCTGGGCCCCCTGGTGCGGCCCCTGCCGCGGCTTCGCGCCGGTGTTCGAGGCGGCCAGCAACAACCATCCGGGCATCGTGTTCGCCAAGGTAAATACCGAGGAACACCCGGCGCTCGCCGGTCATTTCCAGATCCGCTCGATTCCCACCCTGATGATCTTCCGCGAGAAGGTCATCCTCTACGCCCAGCCCGGCGCCCTGCCGGCCGGCGCATTCGACGACCTGATCAAGCGCGCCGGCGAGGTGGACATGGCCCAGGTGCACGCCGACATCGCCAAGGAAGAACAGGGCGCGCAAAACGCCTGATTTTCCCCATGCCGGTTCACGGACCGGCCAGGGCGAGGATCTGTGCGGCGGCCTCGCCGGCCCCGGTCACCTCCGGGACCGGCGGCGCCGGAGTCGCCCACAGCGTCGCCAGTGCCTGCCCCAGCTCGCCACGTTGCACGGCGTGTGGCGTGAGCATGGCCAGGCGGCCGTGGGCGCGCAGCCAGTCGATGAGATACGGGCTTTCCGGCCAGTCTGGCCGGGGCAGACAGAGCACCGCCACGCCATGCGCGGCGGCCTCGACGAAGCTGCCATAGCCGGGTTTGGTCAAGAGCGCGTCGCTGCTGGCGAGCAGATCGATGAATTCGAGACCGGCGGCGCCGAACGGGCGCGCGTCCGGGTGGTGCGCCCGCCATGCATCCGGGGTGAGCCAGGCCACGCCCTCGATGCGCGGCCAGTCTTCGACCGGCAAGCGGTGCATGACGCCGCCCAACCCGAGCAGCACCAGGCGTGTGCCGGGGGCGAGGCCGAGGCGGATGCGCAATGCAGCGCCCTGCGGCCGGCCGCGCGCGGCGATGGGGCCGATGCTGATCGTGCGGGCCAGCCCCGGCATCGGCATGGCCGGGGTTGGACGCATGAACAGATCCGCATCGGCGTAGGCGGCGCGGGTCTCGGCGAGAAGCTTTGCGCACTCCGGGCGGTCGCCGAAATAATGCGCGTATAGATCAGCCCAGTTGAGCGAACACAGGCCGATGCCGGGGATGCCGGCGCGACGTGCCGCCGCGAGCGGCAGGTAGGCTGCATTGGCCAGCACGGCGTCGACGCCGAGTTCGAGAAACCGCGCCGCTTCCCGCTCCACCCGCGCCGACCAGTCCTGGTGGAACGCGCCCCAGGCGGCCAGGCTCGCCTCCGGGTCGATGCGCACGCTGTCATGCATGAGGAAACCGGTGTCCGCCGCATCGCCGATGTACTCGAACGCTTGGCCGACACGGCCGGCGATCACCGCCTCGGGCAGCGCGGAGCGGATCACCAGGGCGAGGTCCGCGCGCCGTGCCCGCAATGCCCGTAGCACCGGTGCGGTCTGGGCCAGGTGGCCGAAGCCGTGGGCGCTGAGGCTGACGTACAGTTTCATGCCGCAGTCAGGCGTGAACCCGCCTCATGCAGTGGGCCCGGAAGCGCGCAAGCGCTCCAGCACCTCCCGCGCCAGGGGTACGGTGATCGGCCGCTTCAGGCTGAGCGAGCGTTCGTCGAGCGCGTCGACCGTGGCGAGCAGCGAGGGCAGGTCGCGGCGGGCATGGACGAGCAGGTAGCGAACCACCTCGTCGGGCAGGTCGAGGCCGCGGGCCCGGGCGCGTTCGCGCACGGCGGTGGCGCGGTCGGCTTCGTTGAGCGGTTTGAGACCGAAGCCGAGGCCCCAGGCCAGTCGGCTGGCGAGATCCAGGCGCAGGGCGAGGCGGGCCGGGCTGTCCGGGCCGGCGGCGAGTACGGCATGGTGTTGCTCGCGAGCCTGGTTGATGAGCGCGAACAATGCGATCTGTCCTGCTTCGTCGAGCCGGTCGACGTCGTCCACCGCCAGGAGTTCGGGCATCGTCTCCGGCAGGGGGGCGGGCGGCCGCACCCACAGCGCATCCCGCCCCCGCGCCCGGGCCGCGGCGACACAGGCGGCGAGCAGATGGCTGCGGCCGCTGCCGGGCGGGCCCCAGAGGTAGAGCATGGTCTCGGCAAGCTCGCCGCGCGCCAGGGTGTCAAGCGCGAGCAGGAGCTCCAGGTTGTCGCCGGGCATGAAATTGTCAAACGCGGGCGGCGATTCGGGCTGGATGTTGAGGATGAGCTGGCGCGGATCGGGGGGCATTCAGACCCGCTCCGGGTACAGGCGCAGGAGCCCCGCGCGGCTGGCCTCGCACAGCCCGCGCTCGGTGATGAAGCCGCTTACCAGCTGGGCGGGCGTCACGTCGAAGGCGGGATTGACGGCGGCCGAGCCGGCCGGCGCGAGGCGAACCTCGACGATCTCGCCGTTCGCGGCGAGGCCCTGGACATGGGTCAGCTCCTCGCCGGCGCGTTCCTCGATGGGGATGGCGTCGCCATCGGCGAGGGTCCAGTCGATGCTGGGGCCAGGCAGCGCGACGTGGAAGGGTACGTCGTTGTCGCGCGCGGCGAGCGCCTTGAGATAGGTGCCGATCTTGTTGGCGACGTCGCCGTTGGCGGTGGTCCGGTCGGTGCCGACGATGACCAGATCGACCTTGCCGTGCCGCATCAGATGACCGCCGGCGTTGTCGGCGATGACGTGGTGCGGCACGCCATGCTGGCCCAGTTCCCAAGCGGTGAGGCTCATGCCCTGGTTGCGCGGCCGGGTTTCGTCCACCCATACATGCACGTCGATGCCGGCGTCGAACGCGGCGTACACCGGCGCCAGGGCGGTGCCCCAGTCCACCGTGGCCAGCCAGCCGGCGTTGCAATGGGTGAGCACATGCACCGGCCCCGGGCGGCGTTGAGCCACGGCGCGGATCAGGGCCTCGCCATGCGCACCGATGGCGCGGTTGATGGCTACATCCTCCTCGCACAGGCGCGCGGCCTCCGCCCAGGCCGCATCGGCACGCTCGGCGGGCGGCAGCGGCCGCAGCACGGCGCGTACACGCTCGACCGCCCAGGCCAGGTTCACGGCGGTGGGCCGGGTGGAGATCAAGCTGCGCGCGGCCGCCTCGAGGCCGGAGTCGCTGGGATTGGCATTCATCGCCAGGGCCAGGCCATAGGCGGCGGTCGCGCCGATCAGCGGCGCGCCACGCACCCGCATCACGGCGATGGCCTCGGCCGCGTCGTCCAGGCTCGTCAAGATGCGGCGCGTGTACCGGAACGGCAGCCGGGTCTGGTCGATGATGGATACTCCGGCGCGGTCGGCCAGCGGTTCAATGGTGCGTGTGGGGCGTCCGTCGATGTTCATGTCGGGGTATGCGTATGCGCGGGTTTGATCGCATCTCCAACGTTTTTTCCCAGCGGGGGTACGAGGGGAGAGAGGAAATGCCCGTCCGGAACCGGATGACTGAAAGCGCAGACACGACGCCAGGCGGCGCGAGCGCAAGGAGCAGGCGCGGCCAGTGTAGCCAAGCCACCGGAGAGCGGCAAGGCCAAGCCGGCCGCGATGCAATACAATCCGCGCATGTTGCCCGATTTTATGCTCTACCCCGTCCTCAACCGCCTGCTTGCCGACCAGCCGGCGCTGCGCGCGCGCCTGCGGGCGCACGCCGGCAAGGGGGTGCGCATCCACCTGCCGCTGGCCGAGTTCGCCGCCCGCATCGGCGAGGATGGCCGGCTCGTCGCGCCATCGGCCGGCGCGGCGGTGGATACCCGCATCCGCCTCGCTCCGGACGTGTTGCTGAGGCTGGCCGCCGGCGACCCGGACGCGCTACGCGCGGCCCGTGTCGAGGGGGATCTCGGGCTTGCCAACGCCCTCGTCGCCCTGTTGCGCGAATTCGACGGGGTGCTGGCCTTGCGCCCCTGGCTGGGCGACATCGGCGCGGCGCGTGCCGCCCAGGCCTTCGCCGATCTCAAGGACTGGCGTGACCGGGCCGTGGACAGCGTCGGTCGCAACTTGGCCGAGTACGCCGCGCACGAGGCGCCCATGCTGGCCGACCGCAATGCCGTGCGCCGCTTCGTCGCCGGGGTGGACGACCTGCGCGACGCCGCGGCCCGCTTGGAGGCGCGTCTGGCCGGGCTGGAACGGCGGCGATGATGCGCCTGGTGCGGCTCGCCCGCATCCTGTGGGTGGTGGGCCGCTACGGCCTGGACGAATTCTTCCTCGGCCACGAACGAGTGCGCGCCCTGCGCTGGCTGGTGGCCCTGATCTACTTCTGGCGGCCGCTGCTGCCCGGCATGCGCCGTCCGCGCGCATTGCGCCTGCGCCTGGCCTTGCAGGCACTGGGGCCGATCTTCGTCAAGTTCGGTCAGATGCTCTCCACCCGGCGCGATCTCATTCCGGTCGACATCGCCGACGAGCTGGCCGGCCTCCAGGACCGCGTCCCTCCCTTCCCTTCCGAACAGGCGCTGGCGGTATTGCGTCGGGCCTATGGCCGCGAGGCCGGCGCAGTGTTCGCCGAGTTCGATCCGCGGCCGGTGGCCTCCGCCTCGGTGGCCCAGGTGCATCGTGCCCGGCTGCGTCCGGAGGATGGCGGCCACGCCGTGGCGGTGAAGGTGCTGCGTCCGGGCATCGCCCCGGTGATCGGCAACGATCTCGCCCTGCTCGGCATGCTGGCGGTGTTTCTCGAAATCGCCTGGCGGGACGGCAAGCGCCTGAAACCGCGCGAGGTGGTGGCCGAATTCGCCAAGCACTTGGACGACGAGCTCGACCTCATCCGCGAGGCGGCCAACGCTTCCCAGCTGCGGCGCAATTTCGAGGGCTCGCCCCTCTTGGCGGTGCCGGAGGTGTACTGGGACTACTGCACGCCTGAGGTGATGGTGATGTCCTGGATGGACGGCACGCCCATCTCCCGGGTCGACGAGCTGCGCCGGCGCGGCGTCGACATCCCGCGGCTGGCCCGCGCCGGGGTGGAGATCTTCTTCACCCAGGTGTTTCGCGACGGCTATTTCCATGCCGACATGCATCCGGGCAACATCCTGGTGCGCGACGACGGCCAGTATGTGGCGCTCGATTTCGGCATCATGGGCACCCTCAACGACGTCGACAAGAACTATCTGGCGCGCAACTTCCTCGCATTCTTCCGGCGCGACTACAAGCAGGTGGCGCGCGCCCACCTGGAGTCGGGCTGGGTGCCCAAGGCGACCCGGGTGGACGAATTCGAGGCCGCCATCCGCGCCGTGTGCGAGCCGGTGTTCGACCGGCCGCTGAAAGAAATCGCGTTCGGCAAGGTGCTCCTGCGCCTGTTCCAGACCTCGCGCCGCTTCGGCATGGAAATCCAGCCGCAATTGGTGATGCTGCAGAAAACCCTGCTCAACATCGAGGGACTGGGCCGTCAGCTCGATCCCGATCTCGACCTGTGGGCCACCGCCAAGCCCTTCCTGGAACGCTGGATGAGCGAACAGATTGGCTGGCGCGGCTGGTTATCCACCCTGCGCGAGGAGGCGCCCTACTGGGGCGCGGTCATCCCACAACTGCCCCGGCTTGCCCACCAGGCGCTCAAGGACGACCGCCTCGACCGCCTGGAACAGGGGCTCGCCCACATGCTCGAGCAACAACGCCAACGCAATTTCTGGCTCGCCCTGCTCACCACCCTGCTCGCGGCGCTGCTGCTCACCCAGCTCGTCGGGTGACGGCGAACCTTCTCGCGGCTCAGTCGGCGAGTTCGATCCACACTGGCTGGTGGTCGGAAGCCGCGGTGTCCGGGTCGGTCGCCATCCCGTTCAGACGTGGCGCGAGATCCTCGCTCACGAACACGAAATCGAAGCAGCTCGGCGTATCCAGCCAGTCCACCTTGTGGATGCCTGCCGTGGGGGCGTGTGGCACGCCGGGATGGATCACCTCCCAGGCATCGCACAGGACCGGGGTGTCGGGGTCGATGGGCGCCAGGATGCGGGCGCGTTCCGGGGCGTTGGCGGGGAAATTCATGTCGCCACAAAGGATGGCGGAGCACGGACGCGGGTACACCGCGAACGGGCCGCTCGCGCCGTCCTCGGCCGGTCGCGGTGCACGCGCCTGGGCGCAGGCCTCGGCATGCAGGGCGCGGATGGCGTCGATCTGCGCCTCGCGCTGGAGGCGGGAATAGTATTCGAGATGGGTGGTCATCACCCGCACCGGGCCGAACGGGGCTTCGATCACCGCCTCCAGCAGCATGCGCTGCATGCTCGGCACCCCGGCGTCAACCGGCCAGGGCAGGCGATGGCGGAACACCTGGCCGATCGGCAGGCGGCAAAACAGCGCGTTGCCGAAACGCTTGCGGCGGCCGTGGCGGGTCGGCAGGTCGGTGGCCGCGCCATAGATGCCCTGATAGCCGGGCAGCATCTCGGCCAGCGCCGCCATGTCGTCTTCGCCGCGGCTGCCTTCGAGTTCAGCGAAATTGCGCGCCACCTCCTGCAGGCAGATGACATCGAACTCGCCGTGCCGGCGGATGGTGTCGACGATGCGTTCGAGGTCGACGCAGCCGTCCATGCCGCGTCCCCATTGGATGTTCCAGGTCAAGAGTCGCATGCTCGGTTCAATGCTCCGCTTCAGCGGAAATGGTGGATGTTCTGGCCCAGCATCTCCGGGGTGACCAGGATGACCCCGCGCGCGGTGACATGGAAACGCTTGCGGTCTTCTTCCGGGTCGATGCCGATGCTCATGTTGGACGGGATCTGGCAACCGCGGTCGATCACCACCTTCTTCAGCACCGCGCCCTGGCCGATGCGCACATCGGGCAGCACCACGGCCTCTTCCAGGTAGGCGCCTTCTCGCACGTGGACATTGGAAAAGAGCACTGATCGACGGACCATCGCGCCGCTGATGATGCATCCGCCGGAAACCATCGAATCCACCGCCATGCCGCGCCGCTCGTCGTTGTCGAACACGAACTTGGCGGGCGGCAACTGTTCCTGATAGGTCCAGATCGGCCAGTCGCGGTCATACAGGTTCAGCTCCGGCGTGATGCTGGCGAGATCGAGGTTCGCTTCCCAATAGGCATCCACCGTGCCAACATCGCGCCAGTAGGGCTTCTCGTCGTCGCGCCGGACACAACTCTCGTCGAAGCTGTGGGCGAACACCCGATAGCCGGCATCAATCAGGTGGGGAATGATGTCCTTGCCGAAATCGTGATCGGAGTTCTTTTCGTCGGCGTCGCGGATCAGCTGTTCATACAGGAAGGATGCGTTGAACACATAGATGCCCATCGAGCACAGGGCGATGTCGGGGTTGCCCGGAATCGGGGTGGGTTCGGCCGGCTTTTCGGTGAATGCGACCACGCGACCTTTTTCGTTCACCGTCATCACCCCGAACGCGCTGGCCGCCTCGGACACCGGCGCCTCCATGCAGGCCACGGTCATGTCGGCACCCTCGCGCACATGCGCCGCCACCATGGCGCCGTAGTCCATCTTGTAGACATGGTCGCCGGCCAGGATGAGCACGTATTCCGGCTTGTAGATGCGCAGGATGTCGAGGTTCTGGTAGACCGCGTCGGCGGTGCCCTGGTACCACCTCTCTTCGTCCAGGCGCTGCTGCGCCGGCAGCAGCTCGACGAATTCGTTGAATTCGCCACGCAGGAAACCCCAGCCGCGCTGGATGTGCTTGATCAGCGAGTGGGCCTTGTACTGGGTGATGACGCCGATGCGGCGGATGCCCGAGTTCATGCAGTTCGACAGGGGGAAATCGATGATTCGGAACTTGCCGCCGAACTGCACCGCAGGCTTGGCGCGCCAGTCGGTGAGCTGCTTGAGCCGACTGCCGCGCCCTCCCGCCAGAATCAGGGCCACGGTGTTCTTGGTCAGCAGGCTGATGAAGCGCTGGTATTCCTTGCTCATGCCATCAATCTCCGAGGTCGGGAGGGCGGGTGTGGGGGCTTTTCCCGCACGGCCGCGCAAGCCGGACGTGCGGACTCTAAGCGCCACACGTTAAGACAATGTTAACAGGCTGTTGAAAAACGACTGCGGTGGGCCCTCGGCTGTGTTGCGCGGTGTGGGCTCCGGCCGCTTCACTTCACATC
>OGCL01001918.1_pt1 | contig 16190 bp, 10 predicted proteins | sample 1570041 | NCBI WGS metagenome assembly OGCL01 (sample SAMN06266162, study PRJEB24511) | hot springs metagenome | isolation source: Hot spring water | place: South Africa: Limpopo | collected 2015-06-22
GTCGGCATCTCGGGCGCGATCCAGCATCTCGCCGGCATGAAGGATTCGAAGGTCATCGTCGCCATCAACAAGGACGAGGAGGCCCCGATCTTCCAGATTGCCGACTACGCCCTCGTCGGCGATCTCTTCACCCTGCTGCCAGAGCTCGACGCCGAACTCGCCAAGCTCGGCAAGTAAGGGACGGGGACAGGCAAGTCCTGGCGGCCGGCCAATCAGACGTTGCGCCGAGTAAGGCCAAGCTCACGATCGCAGGAAATGAAATCAGTGCTGGATAAGCGCTGGGGGCCAACGTCACGGTCGATACGCTAATGGGCGCAACCTACAACTGGGATTTGGATATACGGCCTGGCGTTCAAGACCGCGGTGATCTGCTCTTCGCTAAACCGGCTCCTCTTCATCTCCGTCTCCTTCCGACGGAGTCCAATTCAAACCGGGGGCGCTTCAGGGGGCAACGTCAGAAGCAGGCCCTAGCGCAGAGCAATGGTTGGTATCGCCACCGGTCGGCTCTTGATCTGCAATCGAGTCCAAGGCTGCCACGCGGGGGACAACCTGAGCCGCCATCTGGCGCATCAGGTATGGTGGTAGATTGTGCGATCGGCACGCTTGTTGCGGTACATCGCGTGATCAGCCATACGCACGGCCTCGTGAACCAGTCCGATGCTGACCATTGAGTGACCGGCGCTGATCTTAAGCGCAAGGTCGCCGGCAGGCGTGTCAATCTGCGTTGCGGCGACACGCTCCTGCAGATCCGTGATTTTCCTCAGCACAGACGTCTCGTCGATATGGTGCATGATGATAGCGAACTCGTCGCCCCCGATGCGCGCAAGCACATCTGAGGACCGGATCGAAGACTTTAAGACCTGGGCCACGGCAACCAGGGCGGTATCGCCGACGGCATGGCCATGCCGGTCATTGATCGTCTTAAAATTGTCGACGTCGATGACGACGACAGCCGCTTCACCGCCGTAGCGTTGAGCCATGTCGGTCAAGCGCTGCAGCTCGCCATTGAACGCGCGTCGGTTGTATATTCCACATAGCTCGTCATGAAAGGCGAGCGCCTGGAGCGACTGCACCTGTCGCTCTGCTTCCCGCAGCGACCGCTCTAGAAGCTTTTCTCGCAAAGATTTAATTGCTGCTTTGGTGGCGCTGCGCTTGACACGTGAAGGGCCTGCGACGTCCGGTAGGCCCTTGCGATAGAGCCGTGGCGCAAATGAATTCCAGCGAGCCATTGCAGGTCTCTTGTCTCCTCAGTTGTACCACCAGCGATGGGGATTCCCACGCGCTTGTATCTCCACGAGAAACTCTCCGTGTTCGGTCGACTTGCTGGGCTTGATCGTTTTGAGCTTGGCGAAAATCTCGCCGGCTGCCTTGTAGTTCGTCGCGTTGTAGTGGGCCCAAGCACGCAGTTCCTGCATGCCCACCGGCATCGACCTCTGATTGCTGTCGAGCAGTGCGGCCGCTTCTGCAAACTTCCCAGCCTCGAAAAGCCGGATGCTTTCGCCCATCGCGCCGGTCATTGCGCCGCCTCCAGCGACCCGCCTGGCTGAGCGCGGCGAGGTGGGATCCCGTCCACCCAAACGGTCGAGTGACGCGACAGCTGGATACTGCTGCTTATAGGCATTGACGGTTGCAAGCGCAGTGGCGTTGTCTTTCAACCTCCGGGCTGTGACCACCAGCCCGACAACGGCTTCTTCCGACGGACCCCAAGCGATCGACCGTTCGAACCAAGCCCGCGCCAGCGCAAAATTGGCACGGTTGTAGAGGCTCCACCCCAGCGCCTGTGCGCCCAGAGACGACCGATCCTTTTCGATGACCTCTTCCAGACGCGCCTGTCTCTCCATCGAGAGCGGCTTCGCCGTTGGGCCCGTGATGTCGGACGCGACAATCTCGACATAAGCCTTGCGGATCAGGGCATCCGCCTCGCGATGGCGATAGGCGAGGTCCTCGGCCTGAGCGAGGTCTCCGGCATTGCGCAGAGATAGCACATAGCCCTCAACATGTTTCGGTTTCGAGGCCGTCTTGACGGCGAGCGCAAACCACTCCTTGGCGGTGGCATAGTCCTTGCGCCCGAAATGGAACCACCCGAGCAGCGCGGCGTCATCGGCCGTGCCGCGGCGAGCCGACGTCTCGATCAGCTGAAGCTCGCGGGCATCGGGCATTTCCGTCGTCTCGCCGCTCGACGCCTGGCCAATCTTGCGGCGGATCATGTCGATGCCGACCGCATCGAACTCGGTGCCGGCGCCCCGGCGCTTGCCCAGTGCGATCAGTTCCTGAACGGTCGGCGCCGGGAGGATCGCCGATGCCTTCTGCACGGTTGCCAGGCGCTCGCGGCTGTTGTCGCAAGTGGTGAGGATGTAGCGATAGACCTCGACCGCCCGGGCCGGCTCCTCGATGCCGGAAAACGCCTCGGCGACGCGCCAGAGCAAGTCGATCTCGCGGCAGACGAGGAGATCCTCGGCGGCCGTGGCGAGCTCGATGACGCGAGGCCAGTCACGGCCTTCCGCCGCGATGACGATGGCTTCGCGCCGCTCGGCCTGCATGAGCTTGTTCGCGAGGTCGGCCGATGGGACGAATTCCGGTCGTTCCGCCTGGAGTGCCGCGATCCGCTCGCGCAGTTCCTCATATCGCTTTGCCGAGAAGAGGGCCCAGAGTGGCTGCTCGTCGATGGTCGCGCCGGTCTGGCTGAAGAGATCTTCCGGCGGCTGCCAGTTGGCGTGCAACGTCTTTAGCCGGCGGATCTCGGCCGCGACGCGTGCGGTATCGCCCTGGCCGGCGTAATAACGCAGCGCGCTCTCATCGACCGCTTTAGCTGCGGGCTGGGACGCGGCACGGCTTTCACTAGCGGGGCGGGCTAGCTTGAGGCCGACCTCTCTCGTGACGCTCGGCTGCTGCGTCGGCGCCGGCACGTCGATCTTGAAGGCGTTCTGCGCCTTTGCCGGGCCGATCAGCGCGATCGCGGCGATCGAGGAAATCAAAAGCGACTTCAGAGACATTTGGGCCTCCTCTCACTGATTGCGAGCGTGCTCAGCAAGGCCAGCGTTGCGGGGTAGTAGAGTTCGTTCGCCGCGTTCGCCAGCGACACGGGAACCGGGCGGCCGGCAGCGACGCACTGGGTCAAGGCAAAGATCAGGCGGTAGCCGGCACCGTCGAAGTTGCCGCTCGCCTTGCCGTCATCGATGTCGAGAATGAAGGGCCCGACGTTCTCGGTCGGGTTCCACATCGCCACGTACGGCCTGAGATGCTCGGGCGGAACGCGGTTCGACCACGCGAGATATAGCGGGATCCGGATCGCATTGTAGCTGAAGCGCCGCTCGAACTGCGCCGCCGGCGCACTCCGCTCACTGCCCAGCGCGAGCCATTCCGGCGGCACGCGCAGCGGCCCGAAGCGACCCTCGCTGAGGAGCGTCAGGCCGGAGCGTCGCAACCCCGCCCAGTCATGCTCCGCCGCCATGACCTCGAGCCGGTCAATCGCCGGAAAGACCCAGTAGGACAGGTTGACCACCGGCCCGTCCGGCTGTGACTTGGCATCGAAGCCGACGGCCCCGGGCAGAAGCACCGGGCCAACCCGTGTCTTGATGACATTGTGCTTGAAGATCGCCGCAGCAATGCGCTTCATCGCCTGGGTGTATTCGGGAACATCCCAGCGGAGTCCGGCCTCGCCCAGCGCCCAGGCGATCAGCAGGTCTCCATCGCTGGCATTGTTGCGATCGGTGACGTTGGGCGTGCTGCCCGGATCCCAGCGCCACGCCGCCAGCCCATCGCCGCGGATGTAGAGTTCGCGTGCGGTCCAGCGCCAGATCCGATCGAAGGTCTCGCGATCCTGAGTGGCGACCGCGAGTACCAGAGCGTAGCCCTGTCCCTCGGAGTGGCTGATGTTGCCGTTGCCATTGTCAACGACGCGGCCATCGGGCCTGACGAAGGCCGTCCGATAAGCCGGCCAGTTCTTGGCCAGCAGCAGCGCGCCCTGCGGCCCCTGCGGCTGCGCTGAGGCCCGGTTAACAGCTGCCCCCTCCGGACGCTGCGGCGCTGCCGCAGCGGCGCCGCTGCCGGTCGCCAACGCGGCGGCGAGGGCTGCGCCGGCGAGGCTGGGGCGGGCGGCAATCACGTCCGCCGCCCCTTCAGGACCAGCGCCGTCGTGACCGCAAGCAGCATCGACAGCATGATCAGGCCGCCTAGATAGTAGCTCTGGTTCAGCGAGAGCCACCCCGCCATGGAGAGTCTGAGATTCGCCGGCGATGGATAGGCGGTCGGGAGGTAATGCCGCTCCTGCGCAGCCCGGTTCTCGGGCGCCCAACTATCGTGGCGCAGCAGCGCAGCCTCGCCATTGAACCGGCTCCAGGCATGGGCGGTCGTGGCCTTCGCGATCAACGCCTCGAGCGCCTCGGGGTCGGACGCCAGTATCATGGTCTTGATGTCCGGTGACGGTCGTTTTTCGAAGACGCCACGCCAGCTTTGCGGCGGCATCGCCCCGATCTCCTGCAGGATCGTCATCCCATCGTTCGCCAGCAGGGACGAGGGATCGCCGGCCCGCTTGTGCATATTCCGCTCGATCAGGCCGAAATCGTCCAGCCAGGCCGCAATGGGGCCGAAATCGCCGCGGAGCAGGCTGCCCGCGAGGTTTCCGACGGCACTGGCACGCCATCGCTCTGCCAGGGACGGCGCTCTGCCCTCGCCCGTCACCGCAACCGCCATCTCGGCGACGGCCGCTGCATCCGTTGGTTCGATCTCCCGGAGCGACGCCTTCGCCGCAACGGCGGTCTCGGCGGCCATCGTCGCGCGTGCGAGCGTCTGCGTCGCTTCGCCCGGAGGCCCGAAGAACAGGCCCGCAGCACCGGGATCATCGAGCCCGCCGAAGCGGAAGGTCACCGGTACCGGGGCGCGCGCCGTGGCGCTCATCCGACCGATCCAGGTCATCGCCGCGTTGAGATAGACCGGGCTCGCCGACGAGACGGCCACCGTCGTCGGCTCCGCGCGGCCGAGATAGGGATAGGCATGGCTCAGCGTCGCCGACAGGCTCGGCAGGGTGGTGACGCGTGCCAGCGAGCCGAAGCTGAGGCGGCTCGTTCCCGCGATCAACAGTCGCGGCTGCGAGGGGCGTGGCGCGGTCGCGTCGCAGGCCCGGTCGGAACCGCTCATGTCGGCCTCGACCGTGACGATGTTGGCGCCGGCCTTGAACATTTGGATCGGCAAATCGACGCGGCTCTGTTCGAGCTGAGCCGAGCCGCCCTGCTTGACCGGCACGACGGCGGCGATCTGGTCGTTGATGCGGATGTTGATGCGTCGGCCGGCAGTGGCGGCACCGAGAAAGATCGTTTCGAGATCCAGTCGCGCAGCGCCATACGGAGCGGCGAAGAAGTCGCTCGGCATCGTCAGCCGCATTGATGACTGGAAGAAAGTGCCGTCGAAGGCCCGGCTCTCGAAGCCGAGTTCGCCGAAGCTCAGCTGCCCGCCGTCTTGCACCGGGCGGCCCATGATGTTGGCGAGGGCGCGGCGCCCCGGTTCCGAGCCCGTCCGGTTGGCTGTGCTCGCGGCGTCGATCAGGCGCTGGAGCATGCGCTCGCGTTCCGCGCCGGACGCGAGCGTGAGCGTCGTGCGTCCTGTCGCCGCGTCGAACAGGTAGAAAAGACCGGGTTCGCCGTCCAGCGGCGTCGAGCCGGCGGGTGGCTCCCCGTTCAGCATGAGATCGATCCCGGGGCCCTCGCCGCGTTCCTCGGCCATCTCGATGATCGGCCGCTGGATGCCCGCCGCCAGCACGACTGCGTTGACGGCCCGCATCGCCGCGTCGAGTTCGGTGGTCTCCGCGGTCGCGGCCAGGCGGACCCGGATTGGCGTGCGTTCGACGCCGCTTGCCGCCAGCGCGGGCAAATCGGCGACACGGCGGAGGACCGGCGTGGTCTGAAGACCGAGAAAGCCGCTGCGGTTGAGCGAAATCGCGCTCCACAGCTCATAGGTGGCCCGCACGCTGCAATCGACACGGTGGCGCTGGGTGGCGATCAGGCGAACCGAATTGTAGCCGGGCACGACCACGCCCGGCGGGACCGTGAACGTTGCGACCGACTCCGTCGCGTTGGAATCTAGCCTCAGCTCGCCAATGGTCTGGTCGTTAACCCGAACCGTCAGGCGCGAGGCTTCCGGCAGATTCGATACCGCGTTGAGATAGCTGACACGGAACGCCGTCGCGCGGAGCGCCTCGGCCTGCGTCAAAAAGATCGCCCGCTCGTCCACGCTCTGCTCGCCGCTCAGGCGAAGAACGTCCTCCATCAGCGCGAGCGGCCGGAAGCTCGCCTCCGCAACGGGCCGCGGCGCGAGGCGAGCCGGTTGTGTGAGCTTGAGAGGGAGGCCCAGTGGCGTCTGCGCCTGTGCAGAGATCGCCAATCCGGTTGTCGCAAGCAGCAAGGTGATGCAGTGCAGCGCACGCATGGCAGATGCTCCAGTGATCATAACGGTGGAGGGGCTCAGGCGCGAGCACCAGGCGCGAAATCCGCCAGGCTGACGTCCGGCAAGCGCGCGCCAGCCGGCGGTGCCACGACGGACTGGACGACAGCCGGGGGCGGCTCTGACACACGGCTAGCCTGCGGCCGCGCTTCGACGGCGCGCATGTCGCCCACCGGCATGGCGGCCGGCTGGCCTTGCGCGTTGGCCCGCACGTTGCGGCGGAACAGGACGAAGAACATCCCGCGCAGGGCCTCGCGACCGGCCCAGAACAGGGTGCGGGCCGTGCCGACGAGCAAGCCCTGACGGTTCTGCCGGGCCGCGCGCAAAGCCCGCATTGCCGATAGATCGCCATAGGCGATGTCGGCGATGATGCGGTAGCGATCGCCGTTGTTGCCCAGGAAGCGCAAACCGAGAGAGCGGCGATCGTCGGCGCTTGTCGCGGAGGTGATCGCAACCTGCGCCAACAGGGGGTCACCCGCCCGGCTGTCGATTTGGATGGTCGCCCGATGTCGGCCGGGCATCATCAGCTGCCCGAACTGACGGCTGTCGCCCCCGGCGATCTCGACTTTCAGGCCGCCGACCGACGCGTCCTTGACGATGACCGGCACCTCGAGGTCGGCGATGACCAGCGAGCCGCGGCGGCTGGCATCGAGCCGCTGGATCTTGCGACGCTCGCGACGCTCTGAGACGACGCCCAACGCCAGACCGGCCATCACCGTGTTGAAGACGTTCCAGGCTCCGATGACGATCAGCAAGTCGCGGGCGGCCGGTTCCGTCATGTAGCGATAGGCGGTGTACGCGAGCGTCGCGAGCAGGAAGGCGAAGATCGCGTAGAACGGCCAAGCCAGCGGTGACAATTCGTCCTCAGCCAGCGAATTGCCCTTCTGCGTGACGTTGAATTTCGGCGCGCGGGGGTTGGCGACGACGCTCATGACGGCGCGCAGCAGATAGACGCTCTGGATGTACTCGTAGAGCTCCGAAATCCAGGGCCAGCGCAGGCTGCCATAGAGGTAATGCTGGATCAGGATGACAGCGACGATATAGGTCAGCGTATAGGCAACGAAGCTCTGCGGAGACGCATTGTATATCTGCAGATTGAAAAGTATGAAAAACAACGGCGAGATCATGAAAATTAGCCTCGACAGCGGAAACAACCAGAATAGGTTGCTCGAGGCATAGCAGAGACGCTGCGGCACACTGAGCCCCTTGTTGAGGAGCGGATTCTTCAGCATGAAGATCTGCAGCATGCCACGACACCAGCGCGAGCGCTGTCCGATGAAGGATTCAAAGGTCTCCGGCTGAAGCCCTGCGATCAGCGGCTTGTCGACATAAAGGCTCTTCCAGCCGCGCGAGTGCAGTTCCAGCGCGGATTCGCAGTCTTCGGTGATGGTCACGCCGGCAAAGCCACCAACCTCATCCAGCGCCGCGCGCCGCAGCACGGCCGCCGAGCCGCAGAAGAAAGCTGCATTCCAGCTGTCGAGCCCCTTCTGGATCGCGCCATAGAACATCTCGTTCTCGGACGGCATCGACTTGAAGGTCTGGAGGTTGCGCTCCAGCGGGTCAGCATTGATGAAGAAGTGCGGAGTCTGCACCAGGAATAGCTTGGGTTCGGTGGCGAAGTGACCGACGGTCTCGCGCAGGAACTCGCGCGCCGGGACATGGTCAGCGTCGAAGACGACAACGAGGTCGCCGTCCGAGTGCGCGAGGCCGTTGTTGAGATTACCGGCCTTGGCGTGAACGTTGCGTTCCCGCGTCAGGTAGGTGACGCCGAGTTCGACACAGAGCTGCTGCAAATCGGCGCGCCGTGCACGCGCCGTCAGTGAGACAGCATCGTCGAAGGAGTAGAACTTCTCGTCGGTGCCGCCGTCGTCCAGCAGAAAAACCTTCAGCTTATGCTGGGGATAATCGAGGGCTTTGGCGGCGGCCAGCGTCGTGGCGACGAGGTCACGCTCTTCATTGTAGGAGGGAACGAAAACGTCGACCGATGGCAGATCCTCGTCCTTCAGCTGCGGCGCAGCAGGTCGCGTAATCGGCTGGGCATTCACGAACAGGCCGAGCGCAAGCATCGTGATGCAGAACAGGTCGGCCACCAGGAGCAACATGCCGGGGATAAAGTCCGCGATCTGAGTTGGCTCCGGTATGGTCTCCGCAATGCGCCAATACAGGTAACGGATGACGATGATTGAGCCCAGAGCAAGAAAGATATGGCGAAATACGCCACCAAGACGGAGCGCCGATATAACGATCATGATGACGATTGAAACAATCGAAAAAGCGAAATGAAGCTTTGTTCCGATTGGCTGTGTCACGAACAAAACGAATGAAAAGGCAGAAACAACCCAAGCCAACCTTATGATACCACCGAACATTTGAACCGCCTCACTTCAAGCCACAGACCCAACCAAGCAAAATGCCTTCCGTCACTTCATTGAATATACTTATTGTTAATCTCAACTCCGTAACGATTTTTTAATTATCTAATAATTAAACGCAATACCGTGATGACATTGTTCGCTATACCGCATGCAGATTGGACAGACGCAACCTTCTCGCCTCTTGCGGGCGAGCAAGGTGAGCGAGTGCGGCTCTGTTGACCTAGCGGACCCCCCAAACGTGTCTTTGGTTCCTTGGCAAGACTTGTGCCAACACCAGATCTTTCAGCAATAGAGACGGCGCCTCATCCAGCTGTGCAGCCGCGCGCACCGCTAACCAACGGCCAGCGTGCGGCTGCTTGTCTTCGGGGCAGAGATGCGCCCGACGCCACATGAATTCTGCGAACCGGGCAGAATCCTCGACGAACCGGGCTGACCGGCGAAGACAGACCCGACAGCGTCGCGTTACACAGGCATGACTCGGCCTGACGCGTCTGACGCGGCTCCGAGATGTAGCGGAGGCTTGGAGGTGACGACGACAGGCGGATGGCGTTATCCCGGCGATCGGACGGCAGACCTCGTCGCACTCGGCATCCTCGTCATCTACGGCACCACGATCCGGGCACCGCTGTATGGCGGCTTCGACAGCGCCCTCGTCGTCAGCCTGCTTCTGGAACCTGTGGCCTGCCTCATCGCGATCGGTCTTCGGTTGCTGTTCCAGCGCCTGCATTTCGATGCCGGACTTACCCCGGGCACGATTGGGCTCGTCGCCTTGCTCAGTATGGTCGGCGCGCTCTGCCAGGCGGCCATCGCCAGGCTCGTGCTGACCGCCGGCGGCTGGGCGGTTTCGAGTTGGAGCGTCGCCCAGAGCTGGGTGCTCCCGTTTTCGTACTACACCTTCGTTCTGCTGAGCTGGAGCCTCGCTCATCTATGGGCCGCCGCACGGCTCGATGCCGCGACAGACCGGCAGCGCGCCATGGTTGCCGAGACGGAGGCGCTGCAGAGCGAACTGCAGCATCTGCGCCACCAGCTTGACCCGCACTTTCTCTTCAACGCCCTAAACGGGATCAATGCGGAAATTCCGGTCCATCCTGGCCGGGCCGGAGAGATGGTGCGCGAGTTGGCGGATTTCCTGCGATATTCACTCGACCACCGCGATCTCAGGCCTGTCACGCTCGCCGCCGAGATTGAAGCGATCCGCGCCTATCTGAAGCTGCAGAAGGCCCGCTTCGGCGACGATCTCGACTTTCTCATCACCGTCGAGCCAGACGTACTCGCGCGCTCGACGCCTGGCTTCCTGCTTCAGCCGCTCGTCGAGAACGCGATTAAGCACGGCTTCAAATTCGGCCAGCGGCCACTCGTCGTCGATGTCGCCATCACTTCCAGCGATGGCAGCGTCCTGATGCGGGTCGTCAATTGCGGGCGCCTGCTCCCGGATTGGAGGCACTCCGGAGCGCCTGGGGTTGGCCTCGCCGTCCTGCAGCGAAGGCTGGCGCTGCACTATCCCGGCCGTCACGCGTTCTCGCTCGATGCGTTCGATGACCGCGTCATTGCAGAGCTGAAGCTTACGGGCGCTCCATGCCTGACGTGATCCTCGTCGACGACGAGCCACTGGCGCGGCAGGGGCTCCGCACCCTATTGGCGGCGCATCCCGACGTTCGCATTGTCGGCGAAGCGGGATCAGCAGTACAGGCGCAAGCGCTCATCGAAGCGACGAGGCCCGACGCAGTGTTCCTCGACATTGAGATGGCCGACGCCACCGGTCTCGATTTGGTGCGCAACCTCCGGTGTCCGCCGGCGATCATCTTCGTGACAGCCCATGCCGTCCATGCCGTCGATGCGTTTGCCGTCCAGGCGGTGGATTACCTGCTTAAGCCCGTCAGGCCAGAGAGGCTGGCGGCGGCACTGGGTCGATTGCCGGCGGATCCCGACACGCGTGCAACCGATAACGTGATGCACGTCAAGTCTCGACAGCGCGCCTTGTCGCTTCGGCCTTCAGCCGTCGTGGCGCTGATGGCTGAGCGCGACTATACCCGCATCATACCAGCCCAAGCCGCGCCGCTGCTGGTGAAGCAACCGCTCAGCGCCCTCGACAAGACCCTCGCGCACCCCCCTTTTCTCCGGCTGGGGCGCTCGCTCGTGATCAATTGCCAGCGCCTGACGGAGGTCCAGCATATCGACCGGGACGAGACGCGCCTGTTCTTCGACGGGTATCCGCGGCCGGTCGTGATCGGCCGCGCGGCAGCCGGCATCTTTCGGAAGTGGCAGCAATCCGCATAAGTTCGGCTGCCCGAGCATTGGCGCGCGTCGCGCTCCGGCCATCGGCATGATCGGTCGCTCGGGGGGCCGTGCTCGCGCGAATGTCTAAAAACTGACCGCTCATCAGCTCCTGCTTCTGGGCCGGTTCTGTTTGAGCGATCAGAAGCTGACTTTCAATTGGGCTTTGCCACCGAAACGATGTGTATTTTCAGCGAATTCAGTATCGACCCGCATGCCCATACTCACGCTGCTGCTGAGCTTGATGTCAGCCCCTGCCGAGAAGAGGGCTGTATTGCGGCCTGGCCTCGCGCCCGTGACGTTGAAGGTGGCACCGGCAAGCCCGTTGATCGAGGAAGTGAGCTCTGCGTCACGCTGGTAGTAATGAGCCCAGGAAGCGCGGACGAACCCCGTGACGGGAGCGGCGCCCGCGATCAGATTGGCATCGAGTTGCAGGCCGAGCTCGCTCCGGCTGGTGATGTCGGAGCGCCGCGCCAGCGTCAGCATGCCCGCACCCGCACCGGTCGCATCGCGTTCGACAGCACCCGGGCTGCTCGCCATGACCGCCTGGAATGCGGCCAGTGGCGAGAGCGTGACGCCGCTCCGGCTCATCACCGGCAGGCTCGCCTCGATCCGGCCGCTCCAGGCCTGCGTTGCGTAGGAGGCAGTAACACCGGTGCGGCCGAGCGCGGGGATCGCGCGATGGGTCTCGGTGTCGAGCCTGCCATAGCCGAGCGCGGCGGCGAGATTGACCGCGCCGAGCGTGGTGCGTCCATAAAGCCCGGCCTGGAGGACATCGGCCTTCGCCTTGCCAAGCCCGCCCGACAGCGAGGCCTGCGACTGACCGCCGGCGACAGCAAGGCCCGCGACCGTGTTCGAGCCGAGCCTGACATCGGCTCCAACCGCGACATAAGCGTCGGAGAGGTTGCGGCTCGCCGAGCCCGCGACCGCGTCGCCGTCGGTGCGCCCGGTCGAGCCGAATGTCGCGCCCCAGAGCGAGAAGCGCGCCGGGTCGAAGCGCGCCCGCCCCGGCCCGTCCTGCCGCGATGGCAGGTCAGCTGTGAAGCCTGCCGCACCTGCGGGGCCGCCCGAGGCGCCCGCGAGCCTGCCGGCGCCCGTTGCGTCGAGCATGGTGTGGAGGAACTGCCCCGCCGCACTGTTGGCCATGGCGGGAGCGGCGGTGTGGGCCTCGCCCGAGAGCTGATTCACGGCAGCGGGAATGGCGGCCGCCGGCAGGTTGTAGATCGCAAAAAGGGGAGACGGGTCGGCGCCGCCTGCCACAGCCCGGTCGATGCCCCTTGCCACCGCGTAGGCATTGGTTCCTTGGCCAGAGCCCAGCCCCAGTGACACCGGGGCCGCCGCCACGGCGGCGATCGGCGCGGGATCGGCAACGACAGGCGCCAGCGGCTTAGGCGTCAGGGTTAGTTGAACGTCGGTCGCGGTATAGGCGACGCCGGTGGTGACGCCATCGCCGAAGGACCCAGTCGTATCGACGGAGCCGAAGGAACCGTTGCGCCCGCCTTGGGCAGACAACAGCGTGTATGGTGTGCCGAACAGATAGGCGCCGCCGAGCGGGACGATCCGCAGCGTGCCGGCGAGAGCGGCCGTCCCGGTCACGTTGATCCGGTCGGAGACCGCGCCCTGCACCTCGGCGATCGTGGTGGAACCGGCGGCCAGCGTCAGGTTACCGTTCACCGTCAGCGTGCCGACCGAGTTACCAGCGCCGATGCTGCCGCCCGTGTTGACGAGCACGGTGGGCACCTGCCCATTGCCCCCCAGCAGTCCGCCATTCACAGTCACGCTGGATGATTGCGCGATGGAGCCATTCACCGAGAGCGTGCCGGCATCCACGATCGTGGCGCCCGTGTACGTGCTCGTGCCGGTGAGGATCGTGGCGCCGGTGCCGGCCTGCGTCAGCGTCCCCGTGCCTGAGATCACATTGGCGACCGTTTGCATGTTCGACCGGTTGAAGACGAGCGCCCGGTTGTTCACCACATTGCCTGTGCCGAGCGTGCCGGTGGTACCGCCATTGCCGATCTGGAGCGTGCCTGCGCTGATGGTGGTGATGCCGGAATAGGTGTTCGCGCCGGTCAGGATCAGCGTGCCATTGGTGAGCTTGTCGATGCCACCCGTGCCTTCGATGACACCGGCGAAATTGCCCCCCACAATTCGTGTAACGCCGTTATTGGTCAGAGTACCACCGCCCTGGAGGTTGGTGATCGTCAGGTCTATCCCGAGGGTGGAATCGTAGTTCAAACGCGCACCCGAATGGATTGTCGTAGTGCCGAATGAGGACAGTAAGACGGCGCCGGTTAGGTTGCCGACAGCCAGCGTGCCGCCGGCGACGAGGAGGGAGGCGGAATCTATCCCGGCGGAGCCAGTCAAGCCTAGGGTCACGGTGCCGTTGTCAGTGGCCGAGCCGATGGCGAACGTCACGGGACCAATGGCCAGAAAGCCGCCCAGCGTCAGGTTCTGCCCATTCGCGGCGGTGATTGTCGCAGTCCCGGATGTTCCGGTGATGATGTCGTTGGCCAGGGTGAAGGTCGAGGTGGAGCGCAGTGTGCCGCCATTGAGCGTGATCGCGCCCGTGCCGAGCGCGCCGGCCTGGTTCGCGATCACCGTCCCGGATGAGATCAGCGTGCCGCCGGTATAGCTGTTGGCGCCGTTAGAAATGGTCAGCGTGCCGGCGCCGATCTTCTCAAGGCCGCTGCCGGCAACAGACTCGGTAATCGCGCCCGATTGCGTCGCCGCGCCGGTCGGTACGGAGAAGGTGCGACGCGTTGCCGCGTCATTGAGGTCGATGCCGGCGGCGTTGTCGTCGCCATTGGCATAGACTTGCTGCGCCACGGCCTCGCCGCCGGTTACGACCAGCGCCATCAGCGAAACACTGCCGAAAAGCGCGGCGCGGGCCTTACCGGCCTGGCGCGGGCCGCGACCTGAAACCTGTCTCATAGCCATTTCGAGGCGGTCTCCACCGTCAACCCTGCGGGCGAGCGCCCGCGCCGGCCGCGCATCGTCCTGGCACGCGCGGCCCGTCTTTCTTCAGGGAAGTGGCTCGGCTGACGCCACGCTATTTCGACGAACCGGGCAGAAACCTCGACGAACCGGGCATGGATCAGCCGACAGTGAGTAAGGCTCCAGCAAGAGATTCGTCTGCCGATCCGCGAGCAGTCCTGGGCGCCATCGCCTGGCACCGCGGGCCGTGTCGGTTGTTGCAGGAGTTGTTGGCGATCGGGCCGTGATCGCAGACGCCACACTCCATAATGTGGCCGCTCGCGGCAGGTCCTGATCGCACCGATCACTTTGAGGTAGCCGCGGCTGAGCCGATGACGCGGGAGATAGGCCTCGCCCTGCCTGTTCAGGGTGTCCGCGACCTCCAGCGAAGGCCGCGCCGTGATCCCGGGGCGGCCATCTCCAAGGCCACACGCCGGGACGGCCTGACGCCTCAGCGGTTGTTCACCTGGCGCCGCGAGGCGCGCAAAGCGGCGGAGGTGGGCCGGTCTTTGTACCTGCTGTTACCGCTTCCAAACGGGTTCGCAAAGCGAAGCCGCCGTCAGCATCGCCGCGCCGAAAGCGGCGTAGTCAACAACACCGGCTCGCGGCGGCTTTCGAGAGCGGCGTCTCCGGCGTCAAAGTGACGATCGAGAACGGGGCCTCACCGGCCGCGATCGCCGCGCTGCTGGGTGCGGTGAAGGGCGGCTCGTTACTGGCCCAAACGGCGGTCCTCGTCATGGAGGGGACGAAGCCGGTCGACTTCCGGGAGGGCGCAGGGAGCCTGGCAGCGTTCGTTCGCGAGAGCAGGGGCGCCGATCCGTTCACCGGCACGGTCTATGTGTTCCGGGCGCGGCACGCTGAACAGATCAAGCTGTTCCGGCTTCACGTCGCCGTGGCCGGGCAAAGCCTGCCCAGGATCGAACGCAACGCCGCGAAGCCATTTGGGCAGCACGTTCCCGTGCTCGTCCAGACCGCGCGACATCTAGGCTGCACTCTCCCCGCGCTCCTGGATCAGGCGAACTCCCTCGATCTTCAACCCACGCCCAAACTTCCGTCGCTCCCTCCGCCACCGGCGGCTTCGTGCCACCCAAACTCGTTGTTGACGAAACCGGCAGCAGGCCAACTCGGACACTAGCCTATCGCGAGATGGCTCTGGGTGGCATGGTTCGTGAATGCACCTCGTCAGCCCGAATCCCGCGCGCGACTGCATGGTGCCAAACATCAGGATATTGATCGTCGACGCTAACGAAGTGCGGGCAGCGATCATTGAAGAAGGGCTCCGCGAGGCCGGCTATAGCGAACTCGTGCGAGTCTCCGCGACGACGGGACTGGTCGCCGCGATCGAGCAGCATGACCCTGACGTCGTCGTCATCGATCTTGAGGATCCCAGCCGCGACGCTCTCGCCGACATGTTCCTGGTCAGCCGTCATATCCGGCGGCCGATCACCATGTTCGTCGACCAGTCGGATTCCGCCTCGATCGAGGCCGCGGTCGAGGCCGGTGTCTCCGCCTACATCGTCGACGGCCTCAAGAAGGAGCGGATGCAGCCGATCCTGCAGACCTGCATCAGCCGCTTCAACGCTTTCAGAAAGCTGCGAGAGGAGCTCGACGAGGCCCGCTCCCAGCTCGAGGAACGCAAGCTGGTCGACCGTGCCAAGGGCATCGTCATGCGCATGAAGAACCTGTCTGAGGACGAGGCCTATGCCCTGCTGCGGCGCAGCGCGATGAACGAGAAGCGCAAGCTCGTCGACATCGCGCGCTCGATCATCACCGCCGCGGAGGTCCTGAAATGACGCTGCATCTGCGGGTCGGCTTTATGCCGCTGGTCGACTGCGCGCTGGTCGTGCTGGCGAAGGACGAGGGCTTCGCGGAGGCCGAGGGGCTGAACCTCGAACTGGTCCGGGAGGTATCCTGGTCGAACCTGCGCGACAAGCTGAACATCCGCCTGTTCGACGCGGCCCATATGCTCGGGCCCGCTGCCGTCGCTGCGACGCTCGGCGTCGGTGGGGTGCGCGCGCCCATGGCGGTGCCGCTCGCGCTCAACCTCGACGGCGCAGCGATCACGGTGACTCTGCGCCGCTATGAGGAACTCGCGCGCCTCGCCGAGGGCGATATGGCGGACACCGCCGTCTC
>OGCL01001919.1_pt1 | contig 16190 bp, 17 predicted proteins | sample 1570041 | NCBI WGS metagenome assembly OGCL01 (sample SAMN06266162, study PRJEB24511) | hot springs metagenome | isolation source: Hot spring water | place: South Africa: Limpopo | collected 2015-06-22
CCCCTCCTTAAATCACCATCAGTAATAATCCCAAGAATTCTTTTGTCGCTGTCTGCAACTATAGTAACTCCCAATCTCTTTGATGATATTTCCACTGTAGCCTTTGTCATCGGCATATCCGGAGATACAAAGGGCAGTGCATCGCCTGTATGCATGAGGTCTTTTACCTTTATGAACAGCTTTTTCCCAAGACTGCCGCCGGGATGGAAGAATGCAAAATCCTCTTCTTTGAAGCCCCTCTTTATAAGAACCGCAACTGCTAATGCATCTCCCATTGCAAGTGCTGCTGTTGTTGACGCAGTAGGAACAATCCCTAAAGGACATGCCTCTTCTTTTACGGAAACATCGAGGGTAACATCTGCTTCCTTTGATAGTGTGGACTCTATATTCCCTGTCATAGAGATTAAGCTCACATTGAATCTCTTTAAAAAAGGGATTAACCCCACAAGCTCTTCTGTCTCTCCGCTGTTTGATATGGCGATTATCACATCATCTGCTGTTACCATGCCGAGGTCTCCGTGGCTTGCCTCAGCAGGATGGAGAAAGAATGCCGGCGTGCCTGTAGATGCGAGCGTTGCGGCAATCTTTTTGCCCACAAGCCCTGACTTGCCCATGCCTGTGACAACAACCCTGCCCCTGCTGCTGAAGATTATCTCAACTGCCTTTTCAAAATCGCTGTTGAGCTTTTCTGTAAGTGCAGCTACAGCATCAGCCTCAATTTTCAGAACCCTTTTTGCTATGTCGAGGATTGTTTCCATGTTATTTTAATAAATCATCAATTGCTTTAATAGTATTCAATAGTCCTTCTACTTCATCCAATTTTATCATATTCGGGCCATCGCACAATGCCTTGTCAGGCTCTGGATGGACTTCCATGAATAATCCATCAATGCCAACTGCGACCGCTGCCCTTGCAAGCGGTTCTGCAAATTCCCTCTGACCGCCTGAGCAACTCCCTTGTCCTCCCGGAAGCTGGAGGCTGTGGGTAACATCAAAGATAACTGGATAGCCGAAAGACCGCATTATAGGAAATGCCCTGAAGTCAACAACTAAATTGTTATATCCAAAGGATGAGCCTCTTTCTGTAATAAATAGATTTTTATTGCCTGTGGATATAAATTTATCGATGATATTTTTGATATCCCACGGTGCAAGGAACTGTCCCTTCTTGATATTGACGGGTTTTCCTGTCTTTGATGCCTCGATTATTAAATCGGTCTGCCTGCATAAAAAGGCAGGTATCTGCAATGCATCGAGGACTTCTGCTGCGTGCTTCACTTCATCAACCGAATGAACATCAGATATTACAGGGATATCGAATTTGCCCTTGATATCCGAAAGTATTTCCAGCCCTCTATCGATTCCAGGGCCTCTGTAGGATGACAGTGATGTCCTGTTCGCCTTGTCATAAGAGCTTTTGAATATAAATGGAAGTCCAACAGCGCTGCATATCTCTTTTAATTTCTTTGCTGAATAAAAGGTTATCTCCTCATTCTCGATTACGCACGGTCCTGCTATGATCAAGGGAGGATTGTTGCCGCCTATGGCAATGTCTTGTATTCTAATCTCCATCACCAGCTATTATACCACAGGGCAGACCAGTGATTTTGAGCGCTTTGCCTTCTATTTCACCTTCTCTATCTCAAATGCCAATACGCCGTGCGGAGGTTCATTATGAGGGATTGTCTCTAACAACTTTTTCAGTGCCTCTTGATAAGTTTTAGCTTCGGGTGCGACCTTCCTGAAATCTTCGTGTGCCAACAGATCAGATAGCCCTGGATATGCCCGGATTTTTTTAACCATTACTTTTGTTGAGCTGTACTGGATAATGTCTCCTTTTTCTACATCAGCATATGGCTTTGCATTAACCCTTATATCTATAGTTTTCAGTCCTTCTCTAATTGCGTCTTCCCATTTCGATTTGATTGTAAAATGAAGCGGCGCTTTTGATGTCATAAGTTCCTCCAACAACAGAAAAGTTTGATATATTATACTACTAAAATTCGTTCTAAAATTCGTTTCCTTGACTTTTGTATTCTCAGTTCATATAGAATATGTTATTCAGGAGCCAAAAGGCTTAATAGGGAATCCCGTGCAATTCGGGAGCGGTCCCGCCGCTGTAACCGGGGACGAAAGTCAATAAGCCACTGTCCGCTCATATACAGATGCAAACAGGATGGGAAGGCTGGCGAGTAGGCCAAACTATAGAAACTACCCGGGAGCCAGAAGACCTGCCTGACGACAGAAATTAGGGAATAGGATTTAAAGCCTTCACGTGGATGGAGGAGAGGATGAAGTGAAACAGGGTGCAATCCTCATGGCATTTTGCCATGAGGATTTTTTATTTTTAGGGGTGCTGAGCTGATAACATTCATCATAGGCGGTGCGAGAAGCGGAAAAAGCAGGTTTGCCCTGCAGCTTGCCAATAATTATATCCCTTCTAAAGAGGGGGTTCATGGAGGAGATGCAATCTCCTCCATACGTAAGGCTTATATAGCCACTGCTCAGGCTATGGATAAAGAGATGAAAGAGCGCATCGAAAAGCATAAAAAAGAACGTTCAGAGGAATGGACAACCTTTGAAGAGCCGCTGAATATCTCGACACTGATAACAGAAATTAATAAAAGCCATGATATAATCCTTATCGACTGCCTGACACTATGGCTTTCAAATCTGATGCTTAATAATAAGGATGTTGAGGCAGAAACAGAGTCTTTTATTTCTTCCTTATCCACTATTCACTGTTCACTATTCACTGTTTCGAACGAGGTCGGTCTTGGAATCGTCCCTGACAACGCATTATCAAGGAGATTCAGAGATTTGTCTGGCTATTTAAACCAAAAGATGGCAGCCTTAGCAGACGAAGTATATCTTGTGACCGCAGGAATACCTTTAAAAATAAAGTAGGAGAAGATAGATGGATTCACTCAATGCAACACTAAAAAATATCAAGTCAGTAGATGAAGAATGGTATGGCTTGGCTCAAAAGCACCTCGACAATCTCACAAAGCCACTCGGAAGCTTAGGGAGGCTCGAAGAGTTTGCTCAGAGGCTTGTTGCCATTACCGAAAACAAAAATCCGGTTCTGGATAAAAAGGTCATCTTCACTTTCGCAGGTGACCACGGTGTTACAGAAGAAGGGGTTTCAGCCTATCCTAAAGAGGTTACGCAGCAGATGGTATTTAATTTCATGAGAGGCGGTGCAGGTATAAATGTGCTTGCGAGACATGCAGGAGCAGAGGTTGTTGTTGTGGATATAGGCGTTGACCACGATTTTGGAGAGATTAAAGGCCTGGTAAACATGAAGGTAATAAAAGGAACCAAAAACTTCACAAAATGCCCTGCAATGACAAAAGATGAGGCAATAAGATGCATAGATGTAGGAATAGAACTCGCAAATGGATATGCAAAAAAGGGCTATAAGATATTCGGCACAGGAGAGATGGGTATAGGAAATACCACGCCGTCCAGCGCTATTGCATCTGTGCTTACAGGAAAGCCTGTCTCGGAGGTTACAGGCAAAGGTACGGGAATAACTGAGGAGTCATTAAAAAGAAAGATTGCGGTAATAGAAGATGGCATAAACTTGAATAAGCCAAATCCTGAAGACGCAATAGACGTGCTTGCAAAAGTGGGCGGTGCAGAGATTGGAGGCATCGCAGGATTAGTCCTCGGTGCAGCATCAAACAGGATTCCGGTTGTCATTGACGGCTTTATATCCACAGCAGGCGCATTAATCGCATATTGCATCGAGCCAAGGGTAAAAGATTATATGTTTGCAGCCCATAACTCCGTTGAAATTGGGCACAAGGCAATGCTCGATAAAATGGGGTTAAGGTCTGTCCTTGACCTTGATTTGAGGCTCGGTGAAGGCACAGGCGCTGCATTGGCAATGTTTATAATAGAGGCAGGATTAAAAATATACAAAGAGATGGCAACTTTTGGAGAGGCAGGGGTGTCGAGTGAAATCCAGAATTAAAGTGCACATCAGCAGGGTTAAGCTAACTTTCGCAAAATTAATTAGTCGCTTGTGCTTTATGAAAACTAAAACAGAATACAATAGCTTTTCTCAATGCAAAAGTAAGGGGCAGTCGTTACTTTGCCCCTCGGAGAACCCAGAAATTTTGCTTCAAGTCAGCCTAACCCTGCTGGCATACAATACGAGCGATAAATGAAACAATTACTTCTCGCATTTCAGTTTCTTACGATAGTGCCTGTCAAGAAGAACTTGGCCCAAAGCGAAGCTGATATATCAAAAAGCTCGGCATTTTTCGTTATGGTGGGCTTTTTCCAGGGAATAATGTTGATAGCAGCGGATTTTGGATTAGGCATTTTTTTTCATCATGACCTTGTTATAGGACTGATTTTGCTCTTACTCATCATTTTAAATGGAGGGTTTCACATTGACGGTCTTTCTGACACATTTGATGCAATTGCTGTAAAATCATCCGGCAATAATGATGCGGACATAAAAAAGAGGCTTTCTGCGATGAAGGACTCTGCATCAGGACCTACGGGCGTAACAGCAGTTATTTGCGCTCTCGGCTTAAAATATCTTTCTCTGCAGAATCTTTCTCATTTCCAATATTTCGTCTATTATTCATCTCTTCTGCTTATGCCTATAATGTCAAAATGGACTATGGTTTTATCTATGTATTACGGGGCGCCAGCAAGACAGGATGGGCTTGGCAAAATGTTCATAGGCAATATAGGCTTAAGAGAGCTTTTTATTGCAACTTCTACTCTTTTGTTCGTAATTGCATTGCTGCCGATTTTTTTCAGCAGCTACATGTCGCAGCTTTATTATATTTTTTATCCTGCTGTGCTGACGATGTTATATTTGTTTTCAAGGGCGTCTGTATTTTTTTTCAATAGAAAAATTGGAGGGCTTTCTGGGGATATCCTTGGTGCAATAAACGAGACAACAGAAATAATCTTTTTATTGATGGTGATAATATGGTCAAGACTCTGTATTTAATAAGACATGGCGCAACAGAAGGTTCGGATATAAAACGGTATAAGGGAAGTATTGATGTGCCTCTTTCTGAGAACGGGCAAAGACAGGTAGAGCAGCTTGCAGAATGCTTGAATGTATCTTCTTATAAGTCCTATATGAACAATAACGGACAATTTAATGCTATCTATTGTTCTCCATTAAGCAGGGCATTAAAAAGTGCTGAAATAATTGCTAAGAAATTTGGTCTAACTCCAATCGTAGTTCCTGACCTTAGGGAAAGGAATTTCGGTATATGGGAAGGCATGTCGTTCGATGAAATAAAAGAGAGGTATCCAAAAGAGTTCGAGGCATGGGCAGGCAATCCACTTAAATACAGTCCTATAGGAGGAGAAAGCACAATCGAGGTAAGAGACAGGGTGATAGCTGCGCTAAATAAAATATTAGACGAATCCACTCACACCGCAATAGTCGCCCATGGAGGCGTAAATAGGATAATCCTCTGCCATATAATGGGGATTCCGCTTGAGAATATTTTCAGAATAGAGCAGGACTTTGCATCGGTAAATATCATAGAGTTTCATGATAAATATCCAGTTGTAAAACTTATTAATGGAGGAATTGAATTAAAGTGACCAGTTTTTGTTTTATGTTTTTCACTATTCACTTTTCGCTGTTCACTATTCACCGTCTTTATGGCTAAGGCATTGATGATACAGGGGACAGGCTCTGGAGCAGGCAAAAGCCTGATTGTAGCTGCCCTCTGCAGGATTTTCAGAGATATGGGCATCAATACAGCTCCTTTCAAGGCGCAGAACATGGCGCTGAATTCATATATAACCATTGATGGCGGAGAAATAGGAAGGGCGCAGGCATTGCAGGCAGAGGCAGCAAGGATAGAACCCACAATTGATATGAATCCGGTATTGCTCAAGGCATCAGGGGATATGGGCTCTCAGGTAATTATTCAGGGAAAAGTACATTCCACAATGAAGGCAAAGGAGTATTATGCCTTTAAAAAAACCGCATGGGAGGCTGTAAAGGAATCCTTTGAAAGACTTTCTCAGAAATATGAGTTCATAATCATGGAAGGCGCGGGAAGCCCTGCAGAGATCAACCTCATGGATGTGGATATTGTAAACATGTCCATGTCCAAACATGCAAAGGCGCCTGTAATTTTAGTGGGTGATATAGATAAAGGGGGAGTCTTTGCATCTCTCTATGGAACCATCAAGCTCCTCGGAAGGGATAGCAGATACATCAAGGCATTTATTATTAACAAATTTCGCGGGGATATTGGAATACTCGGTCCTGGACTCGAAATGATAAAGGACAGAACAGGGAAACCAGTAATAGGGGTATTGCCATATATAAAAGATATAGGGCTGCCCGAGGAGGATGGACTGGCCCTTCAGAAAATTTCAAATTTCAAATTTCAAATTTCAAATCATGAAAGAATAAAGATAGTAATCGTCAAACTGCAATACATATCCAACTTCACAGACTTTGACCCGTTTTTATACGAGCCCGATGTTGAGCTTGTATATTCCGATAATCCGACTGATATAGAAAATGCTGACATTGTTGTCATACCCGGGACAAAAAATACCGTGAAAGACTTGCTATTCTTGAAGGAAAGACATCTCAATGAAAGCATCAAGAGGGCTTATGCAAAAGGAATCCAGATTATAGGCATATGCGGCGGATACCAGATACTCGGCAAAAAAATATATGACCCATATGGCGTAGAGAGCAGTCACAAAGAGATTGAAGGCATAGGTCTTCTGAATATAGAGACGGTATTTGAGAAAACAAAGGTAACATACCAGACAGAGGTTGAAATAGTCAGGAGTTCAGAGTTAGGAGTTCAGAATTCAGATAACAGGAAATTAAAAAGCTACGAGATTCATATGGGCACAAGTAAGGGTGATATAGGATTATTTAAGATAAGAAGACTCTTAACCCATTCACCCATTCACCCATGCACCCATTCACCGGTTTTTGATGGCTCTAAAAACAACAACTGCTGGGGGACTTATCTGCATGGGATTTTTGAAAATGACCCATTCAGAAGGGGGATAATAAACAATGTAAGAAAGAATAAGAATCTCCCGCCTCTCGATTTGACTGTAAGATATTCCGAGATCAAAGATATGGCAATCGATAACCTCGCATATGTTGTAAAGGAAAACATAGATATGGATTTTATAAAGAGGCTTGTCAAAATATAATGGACTTTACCTCGCCATTTATCATTCATCCATTAATACTCCTTCTGGCATTCCTGCTGGATCTCGCCATTGGCGATCCCGGATGGCTGCCACATCCGGTAAGGATTATAGGAAGCGCTATTGCCAAAACAGAGGTAATTTTGAGAAGGTATCTAAAAACACCTTTGCAAGAAAAATCCGGAGGCGTTCTTCTTGTTATCATGATTGTTGCTCCTGTGTTTGGAATTGCATTTTTTATTCAAAAAATAATCGTGTCCAATGCTCCATCACTGCATTACTCCATAAATGCCTTAGGCTTAATTGTGCTCATTTATCTTACGTCCACCACAATTGCTGTCAGAGAATTAATCAATTCTGCAAGAATTGTAATCGAGTCGGTAAAAAATAAAGATATAGAGTCGGCAAAAAGCAATCTGGGAATGATTGTCGGACGCGACACCGGAAACCTTTCCGAAAAGGGGATATTAAAGGCAACAATAGAGACATTATCGGAAAATCTTTCAGACGGCATTATCGCTCCATTGTTTTATCTCACAATAGGCGGGCTTCCCCTTGCAATGGCATACAAGGCAATAAACACGCTTGATTCTATGGTCGGGTATAAGAATGATAAGTACAAAAACTTCGGCTGGGCAGCAGCACGCCTCGATGACATTGCCAATTATATACCTGCACGAATTAGCGGGATATTGATTGTTATTGTATCTTTCTTTGTTTCCCGTTCGCTGTTCACTGTTCACTGTTCACTGAAAACTATGATTAATGATGGGAGAAAGCACTTAAGCCCAAATGCAGGCATCCCTGAGGCTGCCATTGCAGGCGCATTGGGTGTAAAATTAGGAGGACCCTCGACATACAACGGCATCGAGATACAGAAGCCTTACATCGGGATGGAAAAAACAGAAAACTACTTGATTGCCTCTGAAAAGGCAATGGATATAATCAAGGTGTCATCGCTGATTGGAACAGGCATTGCCGTAATTATTCTATATATAAGGATTACAGGATGAACGGGCAGGAGAAAAATTTAGAGCCACATGGCGGGAATATCTACAGGTTCATTGAAGAAAGGAATATCAGGATGGATGAAGTCATTGATTTCAGCGCATCCATAAATCCCCTCGGTGTGCCTGAAAGTGCAATGAAAAAAATCAAAGACAATATCAAATACCTGTGCCATTATCCTGACCCCGATGCAAAACATCTCACACAGGCAATTGCAAAACATCTGGGAATAGACCCTCAATACATCCTGTGCGGAAGCGGCAGTACAGAGCTCATATACCTCACTGTAAGGGCATTAAAACCTGAAAAGGTTCTTATACCCATGCCGACATTTTCGGAATATGAGCGGGCATTCGAGAGCATACATCCCGAAAAAGACATTAAGGGAAAAATTTCATATTTTGTCCTTTGGGAGAAAGATGTATTCGACATAAATCCTGATAAGTTCATTGCTGCAATGTCTGGAAATGATTCATCGGCAACATACAAATTATCCCTCACCACATCAGTGGATATGGCATTCCTTTGCAACCCGAACAACCCTACAGGCAGACTGATGAAAAAAGAGGATGTGCTGAAGATCGCAGAGGCTGCCAGAGGCCTTAAATGCTATCTCGTAGTTGATGAGGCATTCATAGATTTTGTGCCTGAAGAGTCTGTGATTAAAGAGGTTCAAAATAATCCCTACCTTATTGTGCTGAGGTCAATGACGAAATTCTATGCCCTTTCTGGCATGAGAATAGGTTATGGCATATTTCCACAGAACATTCTTGACACTGTTAAAAAGCATAAAGAGCCATGGACCGTAAATACCATTGCACAGACAGCAGGAATTGCTGCGCTAAACGATGCAGGATATAAAAATCAGACATTCAAAATTATGAGAAATGAGAAGAAGGTACTGGAAGACGGCTTCAAATTGCTGGACATCACTTATTTTCCATCAACTGTCAATTTTTATTTAATTAAGCATGAGAATGCCCAAAAGATAATTTCATCCCTTAGAAATAGAGGAGTGATGATAAGGGATTGTTCCAATTTCATGGGACTCGATAGCTCATATATGAGAATTGCAGTAAAATCAAACAAAGACAACATGAAACTGCTTAAGGAGCTTGCGTATATATGCCGGGGGTAGTAATAACAGGCACACACAGCGGCTGCGGGAAGACAACGATTACTTTAGGCGTGCTTGCAGCCTTAAAGAAAAAGGGGATGGCTGTTCAGTCATTCAAGGCAGGCCCTGATTTTATCGATACAGGACTTCACAAAATTATTACAGGCAGACCCTCAAGAAATCTTGATTTGTGGATGTGCGGCGAGGAGTACGTGAAAGCCTGCTTTCATAAACACTCAACAGGTGTTGACATATCGGTTGTAGAAGGCGTCATGGGCCTATATGACGGAGACTTCAGCACAGCAAGATTGGCAGATGCGCTTAATCTGCCCGTTATCCTGGTTGTCGATGCGTACGGCATGGCAGAAAGCGCAGGGGCAGTTGTGAAAGGCTTTATGGAATACAAAAATCCAAATTTAATTAAAGGCATAATCTTTAATCGGGTGGCATCGGAAAGGCATTTCAAAAGGCTTAAAAATAGTGTTCGTGGTGTTGAGGTTTTAGGATACCTGCCGAGGGATTTGAACTTCGAGATTCCGCACAGACATCTCGGATTAGCCGTTGCAGAAGAAAATCCTATTGCCGGAGAGAACATTGAAAGGCTTGCGGATGCGGTTTTAAAGCATATGCATATAGAAGCGATTCTTGCCATGAATGATTACCTTCCAAAGGTAACCATTCATGACTCAATGTCCTTAAAGCAGGGAGGGGACTGTCCCAGATTTACGGGCACAGCCCTTGAATCGGGACTGTCCCCGACATCGGCTCCAAGAATCGCTGTTGCTTACGATAAGGCCTTCTGCTTTTATTATGAAGACAATCTTGATTTATTAAAAGACGCCGGAGCAGAGATAATAAAATTCAGCCCTCTTTATGATCAAGCTATCCCTCAAGCCGATGCCATATACATCGGCGGCGGCTATCCAGAGCTTTATGCCGGGGAGCTATCAAAAAACCAATCAATGCTTGAGGCCATTTATAACTGGGCTGACTCAGGAAAGCCAATGTATGCCGAATGCGGAGGCTTAATGTATCTGTCTCTGGGAATCCATGATTTTGAAGGGAATTTCTTTAGAATGGCCGGTGTATTTCCTTTCGAGACACAGATGAAAAATGGACGATCTCATTTAGGCTACAGAGAGGTCATATTAAATGATGACTGCATACACGGCAAAAAAGGAGACAAACTGAGAGGACATGAATTCCATTATTCGGAGATAAAGCCTTCAGCCCTAACTACTTGTTATTCACTGTTTGATAATACTGGCCAATATCTTCAAAACGAAGGATACAGGATTGAAAATACCCTTGCGAGCTATGTGCATCTGCATTTTGGAAGCAATAGCAATATTGCAAAGACTTTTATAAATTTTATAAAGGAGTGATGATGGAGAACATAATACTTATAGGACACGGAAGTCCTAAAAAAGACGCCAACAACATCGAACTCACAGGCAGGCTTCTGCATAGTGCGATACATCCAAACTGCAACAACAACTGTGTAAAGGTCGCATACCTTCAGTTTGCAGAGCCAGGGATTGCGGACGCAATCAAGGAGTGTGTTCTTAGCGGAGCCAAAAGGATAGTCATCCATCCCTATTTTTTAAGCAGCGGCATGCATGTCACAAAGGATATACCGGAGATAATAAAAGAGGCAAAAGATATGTATCCTGACAGGGAATTCATTTACACAGAGCCACTCGGCATCCACGAAAAATTGGTGCATGTGGTGATGGAAAGAATACATACAGCAAATGGGTTAAAACCGCATGATATTGAAAAGAGGAGCTTTGAGATAATCTCTGAGGAGGCCGATTTAAGCGATATGCCGCCAGAGCAATTGCCCATTATAAAAAGGGTAATACATGCCACTGCGGACTTTGAATTCAAAAACACGCTGATGTTTCATCCAGATGCCATAAGGACAGGAATAGATGCTATAAAAGCAGGCAAGAACATCCTTACTGATGTTGAAATGGTAAAAACTGGAATTATCAAAAGATGGCTTGAGCCATATGGCGGAAAGGTTATCTGCAATATCAATGATGAAGATGTTGTCAGGCTCTCAAAGGACACGGGCAAGACCCGTTCTGAAATAGCCATTAAGAAGGCATTGCAGGCAAACAACAATATAGGCATCATTGCTATAGGCAATGCGCCGACCGCATTATTGAAAGTTATCGAAATGTTCAATTCACCTATTCACCTATTCACCCATTCACCAATTCTCGTCGTCGGTGTCCCTGTTGGCTTTGTCAAGGCATTGGAATCAAAGGCACTGCTTGCAGCACAGAAATTTCCGTTTATAACAAATTTAAGCAGAAAGGGTGGCACGCCAGTGGCAGTAGCAATTATAAATGCATTATTAAAAGTATCAAAGGAGGGACTATGAAATTTCAAATTTTTTTATCACTATTCACTATTCACTGTTCACTGTTTACTGTTTCTGATGCCCACGCCATGCATATTTCAGAGGGCATATTGCCATTTAACTGGGCATTATTCTGGTCAGTTGTTGCAGCACCCTTTGTAGCATGGGGATTGTATAAACTAAAAAAGCAATCTTCAATTGACTTGTCATTCAAACCTTTTGTGGGACTCATGGCAGCAGTTGTTTTTATCATCTCGTGCATGCCCATACCCGTGCCGACCGCAGGCACATGCTCGCACCCTTGCGGCACAGGAATATCGGGTATACTTGTAGGACCGGCAATCAGCATACTGATTGCGGCAGTGGCATTGCTTATTCAAGCATTATTCCTTGCTCATGGAGGTCTAAGCACGTGGGGGGCAAATATAGTATCCATGGGCGTGATGGGTTCATTTGCAGGATTCTTGACCTTCAGGGCATTGCGCTCACTGAAAATAAACATGGCAATCTCGGGATTCATGGCAGGATTATTTGCAGACTGGGCAACATACTTCACCACATCGGTTGAGCTTGCATCAGGCATAAAGGGAGACTCTCCATTCATGCCGCTTTTCTGGAAAATACTCATTGCATTCATACCTACACAGTTGCCCCTCGGAATCCTTGAGGGTGCAATGACAGCAGGAATGGTTGTACTGCTTTATAAAAAGCGTCCAGATCTTCTTGTAAAGATGCGTGTCCTTAAGCCCGAGGAGGTGACAGCATGAGATTTCAAATTTCAAATTTCAAATTTCAAATTTTCTCGATTGTTTTCTTACTGTTCGCTATTCACTGTTCACTATTCACTGTTGTTTTTGCCTCTGACAAATGGTCCGGCGTTGACGAATCCGTAATAGAGAAATTCGCAAAGGAGCATGGCAGGGAGGCAAAAGAACCATTGATAAACACAGACCAGGGAGACCTGCTGCTCTTTGTCTTTCTCCTCGCAGGTGCAGTAGGAGGATTTGCAGCAGGATATTATTGGAGGTCACTGACAGAGGGCAGAAGCCGGAAGTCAGAAGCAAGAATACAGGTTACAGGAAACAAATAGAGGCATGGAACTATTTTCTGAATATTTCAAAAAAGAACATATCCTTTCAAAGATCGATGCAAGGGTAAAGATACTTGTCAGCCTTGCCATTCTTGTAATGGTCTTGAGCTATAAGGGCTTTGCCCTTCCATTGTTCGTAACATCAATATGCCTCTTTCTCTGCATGTGGATGAGAATACCGTTGAAGGTCTTTTTATTAAGATTTTCAGAGCCGGTCTTCATTGCATTAATAATAATCCTCCTGAAATTATTTTTTTCAGGAAAGGATGTGCTTTTTACAATCAACATTCTAAATATAAGTATTTCAGGGTATAAAGACGGACTTATGGATGGGTTGATGATTGCAATCAGAATTTTGGGCGCGGTCTCCATTGTTGCTGTAATGGGATTTTCTACGCCGTTTACGGAATTTATTGCAGGACTTTCATGGCTGAAGGTTCCAAAAGGTTTTATAGAGGTATTGATGTTTGCATATAGATATATTTTTGTTCTCTTTGAGGATGCAATGGTCATTTATAATGCACAGAAAAACCGCCTCGGTTACTCAAACATAAGGCGTGGACTCGGCGCATTCGGCACCCTCGCCGGATCCCTGATGCTCAAGGCATTTGAGCACAGCCACAATATCACTGTATCGATGATACAAAGGGGCTATGACGGCAATATGCCGATGTTAAAACACAAACCCTTCAAACCGGCTGAAATTATTGTCTCGGCGCTATTCATAACTGTAATGGGATTTGTATGGAAAATATAAAAAGCAGACAGATAAGACTATCTGTAAATATTGATTCATTTAAATATCCTGACGGGACAACAGCCCTGTCTGACATAAGCCTTGAGATAAAAAGGGGTGAATTCATCGGCATACTGGGCTCAAACGGTTCGGGGAAAACAACCTTATTAAAAATAATGGATGGATTGCTCAAAGATTTTGAAGGCAATGTTATTCTTGATGGCACGAATATAAAAAAACTTTCGCCGAGGGAGATATATCGAAAGGTTGGTCTTGTCTTTCAAAACCCTGACGACCAGCTTTTTGCTGCCACTGTGTTTGAAGATGTGGCATTCGGACCCATAAACATGGGTTTTTCAGAAGTCGAGGTCGTTAATAGAGTTAATAATGCCCTTAAATATGTGGAGATGGATGGATATGCAAAAAAGTCCATTCACAATCTCAGCTTTGGGCAGAAGAAAAGGGCATGCATTGCAGGGCTTCTTGCTATGGGGCATGAGATACTGCTCCTTGATGAACCCACTGCTGGATTAGACCCGATGGGAGAGTATAAAATGATGAATCTCCTCACAAAGCTGAACAAGGGGAATGGAGTAACCATTGTCATGGCTACACACAGCGTTGACCTTGTCCCATTATTCCTCGACAGGCTTTATATTTTAAGCAGGGGTCGTATTGCAAGGGGAGGCATTCCCGAGGATGTCTTCACAGCGCCGGAGGATATGTCAAATGTCAAACTCAGGCTCCCGCAGATTGCAGAGCTGATTTACAAGCTAAAGCATGAGGATAATATGCCCTTTGAGAGAATCCCTCTCACTATTGGAGAGGCAAGAAGGGAGATAGCGAGGTTGTATGCGTAAAGGGTATATACAGGTTTACACTGGCAACAGCAAAGGTAAAACCACGGCAGCCCTTGGTCTCGCATTAAGGGCAGCAGGCGCAGGACTCAAGGTATTCATTGCCCAATTTATTAAGAAAAGGAGATGCAGCGAGCACAAGGCACTGGATAGGTTTAAAGACCTGATTACCGTCAAACAGTACGGAACAGGATTCTTAAAGGGCGGAAAGCCAACAAAAACGGAGATCGAAGCAGCCCAAAAAGGATTTGAAGAGGTGAAAAGCATAATTTTATCCAAAGCCTATGACATGGTGGTGCTTGATGAGATAAATGTTGCAGTACACCATAAACTCCTGAATATCGAAGACATTGTGGATCTGTTAAATTCCAGGCCTCCGAACACGGAGATTGTTCTTACAGGCAGATATGCTGATGAGAAAATTATAGACATGGCAGACCTTGTAACAGAAATGAAGGAAATCAAGCATTACTACAAAAAAGGCGTAAAAGCGAGGCGGGGTATTGAGCATTGAAAAAAAGGCTTCGCTCTGGATATACGACAGGCGCATGCGCTGCTGCAGCAGCAAAGGCAGCAGCGCTCATGTTGTTGGGCGGACAGAAAACAATAAGCAGTGTTGAGATACTATTTCCTGACAGTAGCAGACATAAATTCAGGATTCAAAATTCAAAATTCAAGATTCAAGATAAAACAGCCTTTGCATTGGTGATCAAAGATGCAGGCGATGACCCTGATGTAACAAATGGTGCCGAGATAATAGCGGAGGCGAGACTGATAGAGCAGCACAAGCAAGTAGGGGACTGTCCTAGATTTACGGGCGCAGCCGTAGAATCGGGACTGTCCCCTGCATCGGCGATGATTATCAAAGGCGGCACTGGTGTCGGCATAGTAACAAAGCCAGGACTTCCTGTGCCTGTCGGCGAGGCAGCAATAAATCCGGTGCCGAGAAAGATGATAAAAGAGGCGGTAATGGAAGCACTTCAGCAATCAGCTATCTGCAATCCGCAAGGAGGGGTTTGTCTTAGATTTACGGGCGCAGTCCCCGTATTTGACGGGGCAGGCTCCGAATCAGGACTGTCCCCGACATCGGCAATTGAAATAACCATTTCGGTTGTCGACGGAGAAAACCTTGCCAAAAAAACATTAAATGCACGTCTTGGAATAATCGGAGGCATTTCTATTCTCGGAACAACAGGCATTGTAAGACCCATATCCTCGGAGGCATGGACAGCAACAATCACATCATCAATGGATGTAGCAAGGGCAATTGGACATGATGAGATTGTTCTCTCGGCAGGAAGGGCCTCCGAATTGTCGCACATAAAAAAATACAAACTTCCCGAGGAATGTTATGTGATGATGGGAGATTATCTTGAGTTTTCACTCCTTGAGGCAAAAAGACATGGGTTTAGAAAAATACATCTATGTGCCCAGTGGGCAAAGATGCTCAAAATTGCTATGACAACACCCCAAACTCATGTGAGGCATGGAGCGCTCGATACGAAAAAGGCAGTATGGTTCTTAAACACACTCGGAATTAATGTTCCTCAAGGTTTACAATTTAATACTGCCCGTGAGGTTTTTGATTTTATCCAATCAGCGCTCAGCGTTCAGCAATCAGCAATTTTTTCAAAGGTCTGTTCTGCTGCCCGAAAATATGCAGAAAGTATAACATCAGGATTGCCTGTCATTGCCCATCTTGTTTCATACGAAGGGGAGATAATCACAAGTAGTGAATAGTGTTACGGAAATATCATTTGTGTACTATTTGTAAAAATCATTTGTGGACATATTAAGTTTGACCACTTGTTTCTTTGATGGAAAAGTGA
>OGCL01001920.1_pt1 | contig 16188 bp, 13 predicted proteins | sample 1570041 | NCBI WGS metagenome assembly OGCL01 (sample SAMN06266162, study PRJEB24511) | hot springs metagenome | isolation source: Hot spring water | place: South Africa: Limpopo | collected 2015-06-22
CGCCCGAGCCGCGCCTGGAGCACCTGCTGGATGCCGGCGGAGAGCGGCATCTCCGAGAGCGACCGGACGTCCCACGGGCGGCCGCGCGCCCGAAGCGCCCGCGCGAGCTCCTTCACGAAGAACGGATTCCCCTCCGTCCGCTGCCGCACGGCCTCGATCAGCGCCGGCTGGCGGAAGGCGCGGCTCACGCCGGCCTTGATCGCATGCTGTGGCGTCAGATGCAGCGTGGCGAACGCCCGCGGCGACGACCTCGAGCACCCCGCCAACGCGACCTTCGTGTTCGAAGCGCATCAGGTCGAGCATCAGCGACGGGCTGAGACTCGACAGGCGGGCGGGGGCCGGGTCCGCTTCGCCGCGCGCCATCTCTTCGAGCTGGCGCCGGTGATCGAAGGCCAGCGCGAAGACGTTGTCGGGGCCGCGGCGCCCAGTCGTCGTGCGATGCAGGTGGGCGATGTGCGGGTCAGCATGCAGGCGCGGCACGCGACGGGCGCGCTCGAGATAGTCCCTCAGCTCCGCCGTGCTCGGCATCGCGGGAGCGCAGCCGTGGCGCGAGACGACGATCGCCCCGCAGGCGTTGGCGTAGCGCAGCGCCTGCGCCAGCGGCTCGTCGCGCACCCAGCCGCGCAGCAGGCCCGCCATGAAGGCGTCGCCGGCGCCGAGCACGTTGAACACCTCGATCGGGAAACCCTGACCGGTCTGGCCGGCATCGAGACTGTCGGGGATTGCACCGTCAAAGACCACGGCACCCATCGGGCCGCGCTTGCAGACGAGCGTTGCCGAAGAGACCTTGCGAACCGCCTTCAGCGCCTCGATCGTATCGGTCGAGCCGCCGGCAATGTGGAACTCCTCTTCCGTGCCGACGATCAGGTTGAAGAGATGCAGCGTCGACTGCAACTTCGCCGTCACCTGAGCGGATTCAATGAAGCGGCTTTCACCGTCGCCATGGCCGGCAAGCCCCCAGAGGTTCGGGCGATAGTCGATATCGAGCGCCGTCAGGCCACCCTTCTCGCGGGCGATCTTCAGCGCCTTGAGCACAGCAGCTTCCGTACGCGGATGCGACAGATGCGTGCCTGTCGCGCAGACGCAGCGCGCCTCCGCGATAAAATCCGGATCGATATCCTCTTCCGACAGCGCCATATCGGCGCAGTTTTCACGGTAGAAGATCAGCGGAAACTGGTGCTCGTCCCGGATACCGAGCAGGACCAGCGCGGTCAGTCGCTCCTTGTCCGTCTTCACCCCGCGCACATCCACGCCCTCGCGCACCAGCTGTTCGCGGATGAAGCGGCCCATATGCTCATCGCCGACGCGGGTGATCAGCGCCGATTTCAGCCCGAGACGTGCAGTGCCGGCCGCGATATTGGTCGGTGAGCCACCGATATACTTGTTGAAGGAGGCCATGTCCTCCAGCCGACCGCCGACCTGGGCCCCGTAAAGGTCCACGGACGAGCGACCGATCGTGATCAGATCGAGCGAAGCCAAGCAATGTCCTCCCTGTGATGCGGGATCTTTCGCCCCGCCTCGCAACCGCACCTGATTTGGAACGGCCATTCGTAAAATGGACTATAAATTCTATTTTGTGAGATTTCAATATGGACGTTCAGTCATCCTGACGTGCGGTTCCGACGGCAACGGAGAGCGCTATCGCCAGACAGAGCGTGGCAGACAGCGAGCGGAACGCACCGAAATCGACCTCGGAAACGGAAAGCAGCGTCGCCCCCATCCGCCGGAGCGGACTGACGACCGTATCGGTAACCGCGACAACCGGCACCCCGCGCGCTCGAACCTGCTCGACCAGATCGAGGGTTTCGGCGGAATAGGGCGAGAAGGTCACGGCCAGCAGGGCGTCGCCCTCGCGGATCGCATGATGATTGTCGAGCCGCCCGACGACGCTGTGCAGCATGGCCGGCACGCCCATCTTCTCGAAAGCATAGGCCATATAGCTCGCAACCGGGAAGGAGCGGCGCAGACCGATGATGTGGATCAAGCGCGCCTCCGATAATTGTTTGACCGCTGCTTCCATGGCTTGGGGATCAACGGTTTTCACGAGATTTTCCAGCGAAAGCCGCCCGGCCTCGACGAATTCGGCCAGCAGCGCAGAAGGCGACCCCTCGGCCTTTTCACGCAGATGCTGAAGACGCGTAGAATAATCCGGCCAGCCACCGACGAAGCTATCCCGAAACAGCTTCTGCATCTCCGAAAAGCCCGTGAAGCCCATGATCTGGCAGAATCGCATGAACGCCGAGGGCTGCACGCCCGCCCCTTCTGCCATCTCGGCAACCGTGGACACGGCGATCCTATCCTTGTTGGCCGCGACATAGGCGGCACATTGCTTCAGCCGCTTCGGTAGCCCACCGGAAACTTCCAGCAACCGGTCTTCAAAGTCCTTGATCGTCTGCGGTCCGCCGCTCTCGCTCATCTCGCCCCTACCCCTTACCCGAAGCCCATGCTCCCGCTTGACAGAAACCGTATCCCGATCTAGCAAAATAGAACATATATTCCAAATCGGGGCCTTGGCCAGCGAGAAATGGAATATCGATCAGGCGCCTCCACGAGGAGCGCCCAAGGACATCACAATCGCCTCCTCTTGACGAGAGATCAGGGCGCACAGGGAGGAAATGAACATGGTCACGAGACTGGCACTTCTGGGCGCCGGCCGCATTGGCAAGGTACACGCAAAAGCCATCGCCGAGGACAAGCGCGCAAAACTGGTCGCCGTTGCCGACGCCTTTGCGGACGCCGCAAACGCCATCGCCGCCCAGACCGGCTGCGCGGTAAAGACGATCGAGGAGATCGAGGCCGACAAGGACATCGACGCCGTCATTATCTGCACGCCGACCAACACCCATGCCGACCTGATCGAGCGCTTCGCCAAGGCAGGCAAGGCGATCTTCTGCGAAAAGCCGATCGACCTCGATGTTAACAGAGCCAAGGCCTGCCTTGAAACCGTGCGCGCCGTCGGCGGCAAGGTCATGCTCGGCTTCAACCGCCGCTTCGACCCGCATTTCCAGGCCGTGCGCAAGGAGATCGACAAGGGCTCGATCGGCAAGGTCGAGATGGTCACCATCACCAGCCGCGACCCGGGCGCACCGCCTGCCGAATACATCAAGGTCTCCGGCGGCATCTTCCGCGACATGACCATCCATGACTTCGACATGGCCCGCTTCCTGCTCGGCGAAGAAATCGAGACCGTGCAGGCCTCGGCCTCCGTTCTGGTCGATCCGAAGATCGGCGAACTCGGCGATTACGACAGCGCTTCGCTGATCCTGACAACCAAGAGCGGCCGCCAGGCGATCATCTCAAACTCCCGCCGTGCCTCCTACGGCTACGACCAGCGCATCGAAGTGCATGGCTCGCTGGGCTCGGTTTCGGCCGAGAACCAGCGACCGGTCTCGATCGAGGTCGCCAACAAGGACGGCTATACCCGCCCGCCGCTGCACGACTTCTTCATGACCCGCTACACGGCAGCCTATGCCGCTGAAATTTCCGCCTTCATCGACGCTCTCGACAACGGCACGCCGATGGCACCGTCTGCCGAAGACGGCCTGATCGCGCTGGCGCTCGCCGATGCAGCCGTGAAATCGGCTAAGGACAAGTCTGCCGTCACCGTCTCCTATTGAAGTGAGAGCTCCCGCGGGACCGCAAGGTCGCGCAGAATGGAAACGCCGCCCGAACCTCCTCGGGCGGCGTTTTTCCGTATCAGAGGTCGATATCAGACAACGAGCTCGCGCCGCTCGACTTCCGTCAGCATGGCAAGATCCAGGACCTTTTGCAGGTTCGCGGCATGGCGGAAACTCGGTTCCTGCATGTAGCCGGAGCGGATCGCTGTGATGAACTTCTGATAGTTCGTCTCGACCGGATCGACCTCGATTTCACGCCAGACAGCCTTTTCCACATCCTCCTGAAGACAGGCCCGCAGCTTCGAGCCGTCGAGGCGGTGAATGACCTCCAGCGCGCCCTTGTCGCCGTGGACGCGGAGCCTGAGCTCATTCAGGTGACCGGTCGCCCAGCGGCTCGCATGGATGACGCCCATCGCCCCGTTGGTGAATTCTGCCGTCATCGTGAAGCTGTCATTGGCGTCGAGATCATATTCGCCGATCTTGTTGCCTGGCGCCTTCTCGAAAGCCTTCATGCGCGCAAACACATGATCGATTTCTGTCACCGCACCATATCCGACGAAGTCGAGAATATGGATGCCGACATCGCCGAGCACGCCGTTGGAGCCATGCTTGGTCGACAGCCGCCAGAGCCACTGGCTCTCGGTCGACCAGTCGCCCCAAGCCTTGGACACCAGCCAGCTCTGCAGGTAGGACGCCTCGATATGGCGGACCTTGCCGATCTCACCCGCCAGCACCATCTGCCGCGCCTTCTGCACCTGCGCCACGTTGCGGTAGGTCAGGTTGACCATGTTAACGAGACCGGAGGCCTCGGCCGCTGTCGCCATCTCATCCGCCTTGGCATAATTCTCCGCCAGCGGTTTTTCGCACATGACATGCTTGCCGGCGGCCAATAGCTGCAGCGTAGTCGGATGATGGACGCGATCCGGCGTCACATTGGTCACGGCATCGAACTCGCCCCAGGCAATGGCATCTTCAAGCGAGGTGAAGGTGTTGGGGATATCGTGCCGGGCGGCAAAAGCTCGGACCTTGGCCAGATCAACATCCACGGCCGCCACGAGCTGCACATCGGTGATGGTGGAAAAATTCATGGCGTGGGAGTTCGCCATGCCCCCGGTTCCCAGGACCAGGAGACGAATAGGTGTCGTGCTCATTTGTAGCCTTCCTCGCCGGCCTGATGGAGACGCGGACCCCGCTCGGTGATCGGCTCGAGCGCCTTGTCGACAGGAACATTCGGCGCGTCGTGCACCGCGCCATACCGCGGCATCGGATTATAGGCCCATTTCACCCCATTGCGGATGACCTGCTGGACATTCGCATCGTGATAGGTGGGATAGGTCTCATGACCCGGGCGGAAATAGAAGATGTTGCCGGCGCCGCGGCGCCAGGTCAGCCCCGAACGGAAGATCTCGCCACCGGCAAACCAGGAGATGAAGACCGTTTCCAGCGGCTCCGGCACGGAGAAGAACTCGCCGTACATTTCCTCGTTTTCGAGCACGAAGTTTTCCGGAATGCCCGCCGCGATCGGATGGCCCGGATTGACCGTCCAGATCCGCTCGCGCTCGCCCGCCTCGCGCCACTTCAGGGCGCAAGGGGTCCCCATCAGCCGCTTGAACGGCTTGGCAAAATGTCCGGAATGCAAAACGATCAGCCCCATGCCTTCCCAAACGCGCTTCGCGACCCGTTCCACGATCTCGTCGGAAACTTCTCCATGCGCCTTGTGGCCCCACCAGACCAGCACGTCGGTGTTGGCGAGCCGCTCGACAGAAAGCCCGTGCTCCGGCTCCTGGAGCGTCGCGGTCGTCGCCTCGATCTCCGGATCCGTATTCAGCGCAGCAGCGATCGTCGCATGCATGCCGTCGGGATAGACCCCGCGGACGATGGCATTCTCGCGTTCATGGATGTTTTCGTTCCAGACAACCGTCTTGATCGTCATCTGTATTCTCCTTGATTTCGGCACCCCGCCATGGGGAGCCGCATGTCGTTGGTGGCGCTCATGCAGCGCCTTTCATCAGGCCGCGGCCGATGGCGCGGCCATCGCGGTCGAAACGGTGCAATTCGTGGTCATCAGGCGTAACACCGATCGTCTCTCCGGGCCGAAGCGTCGCAGTCCCCTCCTGCCGAACGACGAGCGGTTCGGCGCTTCCGATATCCACATAGACATAGCTATCGGATCCGAGCATCTCGGAATGCACGACGGTCCCCTGCCAGCGCCCCCCGGCCTCAATGGTCAGGTGCTCCGCACGGATACCTATGGTATGGGCCCCGAGCGGCTCGGAGAAGCGGCCATCGAGGAAATTCATCTTCGGCGAGCCTATGAACCCTGCAACAAAGAGGGAGTTCGGGCTTTCGTAGAGTTCGAGTGGCGTTCCGATCTGCTCGACAACGCCGTCGCGCAGCACGCAGATCCGGTCCGCAAGCGTCATGGCCTCCACCTGGTCGTGGGTCACATAGATCATCGTGGTGTTGTGCATGCTACGGTGAAGCTTGGCGATTTCGAGACGGGTCGCGACGCGAAGCGCCGCATCGAGGTTGGAAAGCGGTTCATCAAAGAGAAACACGCGAGGATCGCGAACGATCGCGCGACCGATCGCCACACGTTGCCGCTGACCACCGGAAAGCTGCCGCGGCAGACGCTCGAGATAGGGCGTCAGCTGCAGCATGTCGGCCGCCTCCCGCACCCGCCTGTCCCGCTCCGCCTTGTCTTGTCCGGCGAGCTTCATGCCGAAGGCCATGTTGTCGAAGACGGTCATATGCGGATAGAGCGCATAGGACTGAAAGACCATGGCAATGCCGCGCTTGGCAGGCGCCAGTTGGTTCATCACCTCGCCATCGAAGGCGAGCGTGCCATGGGTGATGTCTTCAAGCCCGGCGATCAGACGCAGCAGGGTGGACTTCCCGCAGCCGGAGGGGCCGACAAAGACCATGAACTCGCCGGAGCGGATTTCCATGTCGACGCCCTTGATGACCTCGAGGGCACCAAAGGACTTGCGGATATCGGTGAGTTGAATGTGAGCCATGGGTTTTCCTCCTATCCCTTGACGCCGCCGGCGGTGAGACCGGAAATGATCCGTCGCTGGAAGATGAGCACCAGCACGATCAGCGGAACGGTGACGATGACCGAGGCGGCCATGATGCTGCCCCAGGGGATTTCGAACTGGCTGTCGCCGGACAGCAGCGCGATGGCGACCGGCACCGTCCGCTGGCTGTTCGACGAGGTGAAGGTGAGCGCGAAAAGGAACTCGTTCCACGCGGCGATGAAGGCCAGCAGCCCTGTGGTGACGAGGGCCGGCCACATCAGCGGCATGAACACCTGTGTCACGATCACCCAGGACGACGCGCCATCGACGATCGCCGCTTCCTCGATCTCGATCGGCAGGTCCCGCATGAATGTGGTAAGCACCCAGACGGTGAACGGCAGCGTGAAGATCATGTAGGAGAAGATCAGCGCGAAGGGCGTGTTGAAGATCCCGATGAAGCGGATGAGCTCGAACAACCCGGCAAGAACCGCGATCTGGGGAAACATCGAGACGCTGAGGATGGTGAGCAGCAGAAGTCCCCTGCCCCGGAACCGCACGCGTGCCAGCGCATAGGACGCGGTGACCGCCAGCAGCAGCGAGATTGCCACCACGATGCTGGCGATCATGATGGAATTGCCGAGATTGCGCAGGAAGCTGCCGCGTGACAGCACACCCTCGTAGTTCGAGAATGTCACCACCTTGGGCCAGTAACTGATGTCGAACAGCGAACTGCCCGGCTTCAAACTGGTGATAACCGCATAGTAAAAGGGAAAGACCGCAATCACCACGATCACCGTGACCAGCGCGTAAAACAGGCCTTGTTTAACGATTGTCGGCATCAGCGGTCACCTCCCGACAGATTGACGCGACCGAAGACGATGTAGATGACCGTGATTGAGGCGATGATCAGGAACAGCATGGTTGACGCCGCTGCCCCATAGGCAAACTTGTCGAATTCGAACAGGTTCTCGCGCGCCATGACCGACATGGTCTTGGTCTGCGAATTGTTCGGCGTCAGCACGTAGATGAGATCGAAGATGCGCAGCGCATCGAGCATGCGGAAGATCACCGCCACCATCAATGCCGGACGAATGAGCGGTAGGGTGATACGCCAGAACACCTTGATCGGGTGGACGCCGTCGATCTTCGCCGCCTCATAGATATCCTGCGGCACCATCTGCAGGCCGGCGAGAATGAGCAGCGCCATGAAAGGCGTCGTCTTCCACACATCGACGATCAGCACCGCGACCATCGCCGTATCGGGGTTGGCCGTCCAGGCGATCTTCTGGCTGATCAAACCGAGATTGAGGAAGATGTCGTTCAGAATGCCGAACTGGTCGTTGAGCATCCAGGCCCACATCTTGGCAGACACGATCGTCGGGATCGCCCATGGTATGAGGATGGCAGCCCGCACGATGCCCCGACCGGGGAAGCTGGCATTGAGCACCAACGCAACGACGAGGCCGAGTACGGTCTCGATCGAGACCGAAAGCAGCGTGAAGCGCAGCGTATTCCAGACCGCGCCCCACCAGGCCGGATCGACGAGAAGCCCGCGCCAGACGGTGCGTCCGCTCTGCAGCGTGATCCATGTGAGATAGTTCGAGAAGCCGATGAATTCGGCGCCTTCGAGATTGTTGAGGGTAGCGTTGGTGAAGCTGAAATAGATCGTCCGGATGAGCGGCCAACCGGCCACCATGGCAAGAACAAGAAGCGTGGGGGCGAGAAAGATCCAGGCGGAGCGGGTGCGTTGTGCGCTGAGATCGGAGCCGGGCACGGCCTTGGGTGGTGGTGGCCGAACGGCGCTTTGCAGGCTTATGTCGGTCATGGGCTGTCCTCCATCAGGTGGCGGGAAGCCGGGCGGAATGTCCGCCCGGCCGCGCGATCACCAGCCGTTGCCCATGACGTCGTTCAGCTCGATCTCGAGCAGCTCGAGATTCTCGGCCGCCGTACCGGAGCCCGAAAGCGTATTGTGCACAGCACCCCAGAAGCGCGAGGAGACCTCGTTATACTTCACCTTCGTGGTGGCCGACGGACGCGGTACGGCATCCTGGAAAATCGGCTTCCACTGCGGCATGAAGGGATGCGCCTCGGCAATTTCCGGGTCATCATAAAGCGCCTGCAGCGTCGGCAACTGCGACTGCTCGATCGCGCGGCGCTTCTGGGACTCGGTCGATGTCAGGAACTTGACGAGCTCGATTGCTGCTTCCTGCTCGTCGGAATACTTGGAGACGGCGAGGTTCCAGCCGCCCAGTGTCGACGACGGCTTGTCACCGGCGGCTGCAACCGGGAGGGTCGTGACGTCGAACTTGCCCTTGACTGCACTGTCTTCGCCATTACCGAGGGCATAGGCATAAGGCCAGTTGCGCATGAAGACGGCATTGCCGGTCTGCCACACGCCGCGTGACTCTTCTTCCTGATAGGCAAGCACGCCCGGAGGAGAAATGGTGCCAATCCAGGACTTCGCCTGATCGAGCGCTGCTGCAGCCTTCTCGTTGTTGACCGAGATCGTACCATCCGGCTCGACGATCTGCCCGCCGCCCGAAGACTTGATCCATTCGAGCGCATTGCAGGTCAGCCCCTCATAGGCATTGGCCTGAAAGACGAAACCCCACAGATCCTTCTGGCCCGCCTCGCGCTCCTTATCCTGGATCTCCTTGGCAACCGCTGCCATGTCGGCCCATGTCTTGGGCACTTCCTTGCCATGCTTCTCGAGCAGGTCCTTGCGATAGAAGAGCGCCGGCGCATCGGTGAACATCGGCATGGCGACAAGCCGCCCGTCCACGGTCTGGGATTCAATGATCGACGGGAAGAACTGGTCGATGACGTCGCTGGCCGCATCCTTCAGGTCGACAAACTGCTCGGCGAGCTGCGGCGCCCAGATGACATCCGTCTGGTAGACGTCGACGTCGGTGTTCCCGGCTGCCAGCCACAGGCGATACTGGGCAAACTGTTCGGAGCTCGACGGCGGCATGGTGACCAGCGAGACCTTGTGCCCTGTCTTCTGCTCGAATTCGGCAAACATCTTGCGCAGGAAATCGAGATTTTTGCCGGTCGAGTTGGCCGCCACGGCAATCTCCGCGGCATGCGCCGTTCCGCAAAGCGCGGTGGCGGCAATGAATGCGGCAGTCAAAAGCTTCTTCATGGATATCTCCTCCCAAAAAACAGCCAATCCGTTTGCTCTCCCAATAAATTTGAAAACGGTTTGGTTCCGGAAAGCTGGCAAAGATTCCCATGCGAGTCAAACGAGATTCCGGATCGCCCTGGAGATTTCAATCATCCTATTGAAATATATGGGTTGCATAACCTGCATCCGGTTGGAACGGACCGATCCGCTGAAGCGAACGTGGGAAACCAGGCAATCCATATATCGCGATATTGTAATCGCTTTGGGCGCCTGCGACAGAATCTTGCCAGACCATATCTGCGCATGGGATAAGCGGGGGCGGGAGGACACGGGCGACAGAGACCTGAGCACCCGGCAGGGGATAACGCACTCGCCATGAAGCTGAAGGATTTCGCCAGAGAGATCGGACTGTCGCCGACAACGGTGAGCCGCGCCCTGAGCGGTTATCCGGAGGTGAACGAGGCGACGCGCGCAAGGGTCATGGAAGAGGCTGCCCGTCTCGGCTACCGGCCCAACATCAACGCCGTGCGCCTGGCAACGGGACGCGCCGGCGCAATCGGCGTCGTGATGACCAAGGCCGGCGATTACCAGTTTTCCGAATTCATGAGCGGCATGGCCGACCGTCTGAGCGGCGAGGACATCGACATTCTCATCACGCCGATGGCGGAGCATGACACGCAGGACGAGCTGCAACTCTACCGCCGACTCGTGGAAAGTCGGCGTGTCGACGCGGTGGTCATCCATTCGCCACGCCCCGACGACCCACGCATCAAACTGCTGCACCAGTTGAAGCTGCCGTTCATCGTCCATGGTCGCTCCGAGACCCAGGTCCCGCATGCCTGGCTGGACATCGACAACGAAGGCGCGATCCGCCGCAGCACGGAACACCTGCTCGACCTCGGGCACCGGCGCATCGCGCTTCTGAACGGACGCGAGGGGCTGACCTTCACCCTGCATCGGCTCGCTGGCTACAAGGCAGCGCTTGCCGAACGCGGCGTGGAATTTGACCCCAAGCTTGTCACCCACGGCAACTTCACCGACGAGATAGGCTTCCGTTTTGCCCGCTCGGCACTCGAACAGCGACCGCGGCCGACGGCCTTTGTTGCCGGCTCGATGATGACGGCGCTTGGGATCTATCGCGCCGCCCGGGCGAGAAACCTCATCATCGGTCAGGACATCTCCGTCATCGCCCATGATGACGTCTTCCCCTATCTGACGGCCGACAACATGGCCCCTGCCCTGTCCACCACCCGATCCTCGATCCGCGCCGCCGGTACGCGCATCGCCGACCTCCTGCTCCAGATGCTGGGAGGGCGCGACGCAGCCGATGTCGGGGAGCTCTGGCCGGTGGAGTTGATCCTGCGCGAAACCAGCCGGCCCGTGCCGAAGGAAACGCTCGAATGACCGATGGCAGCAGGAAGAGGGTCGTCGTCATCGGCCACATCAACCATGATCGCATCTGGCGCCTGACCGAACCGCTGCGCCCCGGAGGCCGGATTGCTTGGTCATCGCGGGAGACGCGCCTTGGCGGCGGCGGATACTTCACGGCAAGGCGCCTGCTCGATCTCGGGCATGATGTGGCGCTTCTATCGAACCTGATGAGCGATGCTCATGGAGAGACCGCTCTTGCGGAGCTTCAGGCGGCCGGCTTCGACACCACGCTGATTTCCCGCCGAGACGGCGAGACCGACCTTGCAGATATTCTGCTCGATCCCACGGGCGACCGCACCATTCTCTCCAGCGAACGGCGCCTTTCAAGAAACTTCCTGCTCGACCAGCCAATCATAGCCGACGCCTTCTACGTCAACGCGCCGAGACTGCCAGAGACCATTCTCGCCTCGCTGAACCACGCGCCCCTCGTCGTTTCGCAGTTTCCGCTACGCGAGGGAGAGGTCCGTCCCGCCGATATCATGGTCGGTTCGAAAGCCGATTTGCCGGGCACCCCAATTGACAAAGTCTGGCTCACGGCACGGAGGCTCGCGACGGAGCGGCTCACCCATCTCGTCATGACGGACGGCCCAGCCGCAATCTCTGTCTATGACGGAAGCACGGAAACGCGAGTCACTCTGAACCGCCAGGTCACCGTTCGCGACACCATCGGTGCCGGCGACACCTTCAGCGGCAGTCTTCTGCACGCCCTGCTGGCCGGAAAGGACGTGAACGAGGCAAGCCAGCTTGCCGGCGACGAGACCACGGCATGGCTCGAGCACCGAGAATCTCAAACACGATTTGCAACAGAAAAATCAAAATCATAACATTTTTATTTGATCGAGATCCGGGAACTTCCTGACCCACCTCTGAGTTGGTGGGGCGCCAAACGGAGGAAGGCATGACCGAAGCCGATTTCACCTGGACCGTACCCGTCGAACTGGAATTGCCCAGCGGACTGACGAGACGTTTCCTGAACGCATATGATGCACTTGATTTTCTCGATGCAGAGTGGCCGACCCGGCGCGGGCCCGCCTATGAGCGGGCGCTGCGTTTGTGCAGGAACGCCCTGCGCGGCTCGCGGGCAGCCGAACTTGCCCGCAGCGCCTTCATCGCCGCCGCCCATGAGGCCGGCATCGCCCAGTGCTCTAACCCGCAGAACCTCGTGAGTTTCCTGCCGCGAACCAGATCAGCCGTGGCCTGAGCCACGGCGCCCGAAAGGTGCTATATGGAACTGGGGGAATGGCGTCATGTCTGTGTGACGTCCAGCGGATGTTCCCAAGACACCCTTGGTTTGTGCCGTGGATCCACAAGGCACTGTCGGAGATCGCGGCCATTGCCGAAGCCACGCCGCAACGGATGGTTTTAACCCGCTTGCTACCGCCACCTGCCTCTAATTGAGGCGTTGGTGCCTGGCGCGATTGCTGTCGGCGCTCGTGGATGATGACGGGCGACAAACTGCCGGCCAAAAAGCTAGATCTGGTCCCGGAACTCGCGGCCATGGTACCGCCGGGTGCGCGGCAAGGAGGTCCATTCCCCGCTCGGAGCCGCTTGCACGCAGTCTGGGAAGCTGAGGGGGTAAAATCCTGATCTTCACGCTGGCACTGTTCGGCACACGATTTTCAGCCCGGCTCACGACAATGCCGACACGACGTGGTGGAAGACACGAAGAAGCACCGCAATCAATCCACCGCCGACATAAGAAGCGCCACCGTCTGACCGTCCATAAGATCCCGCAACCACACCGAATTGCCTGGGATGCTTTTGCCTGTCAGCACATCGGTGAACGTGCGTGTGGAGAACACCTCCGGGATGTTGACGCGGGTGTCACCCCAGAACTGTGCGGATGTCAGCCCCTCCCCGGCCTTCAGCATGGCGATCGGCAGGCGGCAGGCGACGGTGGCGACACAGAGGCCGTCTTTCTCCCGTGCGAAAGCCACGACCTGCTCCTTGCGTTCCCCCTCAACCACCAGCGGCACGTAGCGCCCCTCAAGGAAAAGCTCCGGATGGCGGTTCCTTAGCGCGAGCCCCCGCCCGATCACCGCCTGCTTCAACCACCCTTCCGCCAGAGCCCGCTCGTCGGCGAAGGAGACGGGCGCCTCAAGATCAAATGTCGAGAGTGTCTCGAAAGCTGGCGGGCGCCGGTTGTCGGGATCGACGAAGCTTAAATCGATTGCCTCGCTGCCCTGGTAGATATCAGGAATACCCGGCGCGGTGAGCTTGATGACGGTTTGGGTGAGGCCATTGACGAGCCCCGCCCAGATCAGCGGCTGGATCTCCTGCACGAATTCGATGACGAAGTCCCTTTTGTCGAGGAGCAGGCTCTTTACGTATTGGTTCGCCGCTGCTTCATAATCGGCATTCACCTCGTTCCAGTCCGTACGAAGCTTCGCCTCGCGCAGCGACTTCTCGAGGAAGGCAGCGACACGCTCAGCAAAATCGGCCAGGCCCTCCCGGTCCTCTGCATCAAGATCAACTGGCCAATGGCCGATCAGCGCCTGGAAGATCATCCATTCAACTTCCGGCTCAGGTGCGAGTTCGCCTTTGATCTCGACAATGGTATCCCGCTGGGCCTCGCGCCACCTCTCGATCAGGCCGGCCCATCGCGGGATATCTTCGGCAAGCGCAAAGAGCCGGGCGCGAGCATCTTCGCCGCGCTTGGTGTCGTGGGTTGAAGAGGCGGAGAGGCCGAGCGGCTGGTGCGCCGCGCGCCGCTGCATCTCGTTGTGAAAATGCTGAAGCCCGCCCTCTTGCGGCTCCAGTTCTCCGCCCACCTCGTTGAGTGCAAGAAATTCGACATGGCGGAAGAACAACGTGTCTTCCAGCGACTTCGCCATCAACGGCCCGGTGAGCTGCTGGAACCGCCGGCGGAACGTGCCCACCGGAGCAAGGCTGTCATGAGCGACACCCTCCCCCTTGAGCAACATGACGATATCCTCGGCTACCGCCTGGACCTCACCGTCGAGCCGTTCTGTGGCGGACACCAGCACCTCCTCGAGAAGCGCGCGATCAGCTGACGGCATACCCTGCTGCGTGCCATAGGTGCGGTAGCGCGGGAAGGCGAGCAGCAATCCTTCCAAAGCCCGCGAAACGAGGGCGGCAGAATGTCCGCTGAGCTCTGCTGCCTGCTTGACCAGAGCCCCGACTTCTCCGGCGAAGTTGACGCGGATCATGCGAAGCTTGGCCTCGCGCATCTTCTCTTCGACGGACGCTTGTGGACCCGCGACCTCCATATAGGCCTGACGCATGGCGACAAAGCCCTGGCGGTCAAGGAGAAGCGGAACCTGGGCTGCGATGAATTCGTAGCCTGTCGTACCCTCGACCGGCCACGCCGCCGGCAGATCCTCACCCGGCGCCAGAATCTTCTCCACAAAGATCGGGATGTCGGGCCCAACGGCTGTCCGCAACTGCTCCAGGTAGCCGGTCGGATCGGCAAGTCCGTCGACATGGTCGATGCGCAGCCCGGCAACGTGGCCGCCCTGGACGAGCTCCAGCACAGTCCGATGCACGTCCGCAAACACGTCCTCGGCCTCGACCCGCAAACCGACCAGACCCGCGATTTCGAAGAAACGCCTGTAGCTCAGACCATTTGCAGCCTCTGTCCAAGACATCAACCGCCAGGGCTGCAGATCATGCAGAGAAAGCAGCAACTCTTTGTCATCCGCCTTGGCGCTCAGTTCCTCCAGGAGACGGTCGCTGGCTGGGTCGGAACAGAATTCCCTCACCGCATCGTGAAAAGCCTCCTCTTCGCCAGCCGTGGCCTCGCGACCAAGATCAGCGAGCTGGGCGGCCATCGGGTCCCGGAAGCTTTCGAGAGCGGCAGGATATGTGGCGGGGTTCAGCGGATAGAGGCTGTCGAAATAGTTGAGTGCGAGCGCCCCTTTCTTGCGGTCGACCGTTAACGAGATCTCGCCATCAGACACCGCTTGTTCGAAGGGCTTGCCGAGAAATGGCAGGGTCAGACGCTGCGTCCAGTCGATATCGAAGTAGTGCCCGAAACCGCTTGCCTCGCCCCACTCAATGACACTGCGCCACCAGGGATTTTCAAGACTTGCAGCCATGTGGTTGGGCACGATGTCAAGGATCAGGCCGAGGCCCTCCGCTTTCAATGCCCCGGCGAGTCGCTCCAGCCCCGCGAGGCCTCCGAGCACGGGATCAACCACATTGGCATCGGTCACGTCATAGCCATGGGTCGAACCGGTCGTCGCCGCGAACACGGGCGAGGCATAGAGATGTGTGATGCCGAGCCGCTTCAGATAGGGCACGAGCTCGATGGCACGGTCGAAGTCCATGCCGCCACGAAACTGCAGGCGGTAGGTCGAAACGGGAAAGGGCATGCTGGTATCCTTGGGTCTGGATGGATCCGACCCGAGCTAACGTCGCCATGCCCCCCTTGTTCCGCACACAGCGGGGATATCAGGCCTCAGTGAAGCCTAAACTCGCCGTCCACCTTGCGCCACTCGTTCGGGCCGATCAGCCGTTTGTGGCTGAAGCGTACCGAATGCAGGTCGCCGTCGAGATTGGCGCGCCAGAAATCCAGAAACTTTGTCATCTGCGGGAAGTCCGGTGCCAGATCGTAGTCCTGCCATAGGAAGGTCTGCAGCACAGAGCGGAAGTCGGGCATCCGATAGAGGATATGCGCGGTGGTCAAGCCATAGCCCTCCATCTGGAGGGTGAAATCACGCGATGAATTCATACGGTTTCCCTCTTGGTCACGAACGTTAAAAAGTTTGACAAAAATCTGCAGGGAGGCAAGAGGAATTCGCATATTCCGCTGAAGAAACAGCATGTTAGCAGCAGACCAAAAAGAGTGCTGATTTTTCCACGTCCCTCTTGAAACGAAAAACCGGAAAAACCAAATTTTCGCGCGCCGGATGCCGTGAGAGGGTCCGGCAACCCGTCCGGACCCCCTATCCGGTCCGGCTTTTGGGGACGTTCCATTTTGTTTGTCCAGGAGGAAAACATGAAGTTCCGTCCGCTGCACGACCGCATCGTCGTCCGC
>OGCL01001922.1_pt1 | contig 16186 bp, 12 predicted proteins | sample 1570041 | NCBI WGS metagenome assembly OGCL01 (sample SAMN06266162, study PRJEB24511) | hot springs metagenome | isolation source: Hot spring water | place: South Africa: Limpopo | collected 2015-06-22
TGTTTTGAATGTTTACAAAAGCATCGAATCCCGACCTGCATGACCGAAGAATACATCACGGCTCTGGAATGTCTGGTAAAGGACGGGAATTAGTGGTCATCGTTGGTTCGATGACATGTTTCACAGCTTATATTTGAATTTCCTCAACAGTTCTTTTCTCCAGGCGATGCCGTCCTCTTTTTCTATTCCTTTGGGTGAGGAACCATCAATTACCCCGAGCACCCCTCTGCCCTGTTCGGATTGGGCAAGAATAACCTCCACAGGATTGGCTGTGGCGCAGAAGATCTGACAGACTTCCTGGCACATCTTGATTGCATTGAGGATGTTGATGGGAAAGGCATCTTTGATGAGGATGATGAAGGTGTGACCTGCTCCGATCCGGAAGGCATTTTTCATGGCGGCTTCTTTGAGTGTTTCATCGTTTCCCTCTCCCCGGACCAGGCAATGGCCAGACGCCTCGCAGAATCCGATGCCGAATTTGGCACTGGGGACAGAGCCCACAATGATCTCAAAGAGATCTTCTACGGTTTTGATGAAATGGGTCTGTCCAAAGATGACATTGCATCCTTCCGGGATATCGATTCGTTCTGTCTTCAGTTCCATATCTTCCCTCCTTCTTCTCGGTGAGTTCTGATTTTATTGAATGGCGCGATTCTTTTTGGGGACCTCTTTGATTGAAAGTGTTGGTTCTGGTTTAAAATCACCAGAGGGTGATTTGTAGGGCAAAGCTTCAGCTTTGCCTGCCTACCGCCCGCCAGTCGGGCAGGCAGCCAAACATTAGAGACAAGCCCAAAGGGTTGAGCCACTTTGAAATTTAAGGAAATCGTTTAATTTAAGATTCATTTAATGTTGACGATACGGCCTCCAGTCATCTTAATGAGGTCTGAAGGTGTCAGCTTAAAGACCGCATAAGGGCTACCGGCTGCTGCCCAGATCTCTTCGTATTTGAGGAGATCCTCATCAATAAAGATCTCGAGCGTTTCAAGATGGCCAACGGGAGGAACCCCACCAATGACAAAGCCCGTGTGCTTGCGTACATAGTCGGCATCTGCCTTGCCAAGGGGTTCAAGGATGAGAGGTTCGATCTTCTTTTCGTTCACCCGGTTTGACCCGCTGGCAATGACAAGGATGGGCTTGTCTGTCTTCGTGGCGCGAAATACAATGGATTTGGCGATCTGTCCAACCGAACACCCGACGGCCTGGGCTGCCTCAGCAGAGGTACGGGTGGTGGATTGAAATTCCTTCACATCATTTTGAAAACCAAGCGCCTGTAACGCATCCTGAACCTTCTGCACACTCGGACTTAACCCATTGCTCATGATTTCATTTTATCCCTTTCAATCTTTTTCATCAAATATCTATTGAATTGGCATAAAAAAGTCAATCGCCTTTAAGAAAGGTGCTGATCTCCATCTTCTCCCCATCGGTGATTGCGGTAATGGCTCCGTGTTTATCTGTTCGGTAGATTTTTGTCCCCAATCGTTCCAACCTTTTTATGACCTCCGGATGGGGAAGTCTTGCGATGTTTCGTTCCCCAACGCTCACAATCGCATAGTCCGGTTTCACTGCCCGGAGAAAGACGGAACTGCTGGATGTGGAGCTTCCGTGATGGGGGACTTTTAGGAGATTCGCCGTAAGCAAATGGCCCTTTCGCATCATCCGTTCCTCAGCCTCTTTCTCAATGTCTCCGGTCAGGAGAAGAGAGATATTCTTGAACCCGAGCCTCATCACGAGAGAATGGTTGTTGAGATCGGCTGGACGCTGGCGAGAAACAGGTCCTTTCCTTCCGGCAGCCGGGTTGAGAATAGTAATTTCAACCCCCTGGATCATCTGAAGAGGCGTATGCTCGTTCAGGGAGAATCGTTTCACCCCTTTTTTTGAAAGGGTCTCTTCTAACCGGAGAAAGGATTCCGAATCAGAGCGAAACCCACTGTCCCAGAACTGGCCAATGGAAAATTGGGAGGCAATGAAATTGAGGCCTTTCAAATGATCGGGGTCCGGATGGGTCAGGACAAGGGTGTCAATCCTTCGAATCTTCTTATTCCAGAGAAACGGGGCGATCACATTCTTTCCGATATCGAAACGGTCTCCATGAAGCCCCCCTCCGTCAACAAGCATCTTCTCCCCTCTTGGAAATTCAACCAGGATGGAATCTCCATGGCCCACATCGAGAAAGGTGATCTTGAGATTTTTTTGAAAGGTGTCTTTCAGGTTCCAATAGGTTATGTCAGCGGCAAGGAAGATGCAGATTCCGATGAAGAGATATCGGATGGCCTTTCCTTTCCGAAGATGAATGGATAAGAAGAAGAGGAGGTAGTAGAGAATGATTTCAAGCGGCGTAGGGGTGGGGATATAGATGGAGGCATAAGGGATTGAGGCGAAAAGGGATATGGTTTTGAGCAGAAGGGTTGCAAGAAACTGATTCGCCGTGATCAGAAGGCTCGCCAGGGGATAGAGGAAGAAAGAGAAGAGAGAGGCGATCAGGCTGATAGGGGAGATGATAAAGCCTACCCAGGGAATGGCAATTAGATTGGTCAGGAATCCAATGAGAGAGATGCGGTTAAAATGGAGGGCCACAAAGGGCGCGGTTCCCAGGGTGGCCACTGCTGTGACGATGAAACAGAGTCTTACATATTGCCAGAGTCTCTTTTTCCACGAGATCTCCTTCGGAATCGGGAAGATCTCCTGTTTGAGTCTCCGGAGGATGGGAGGGACAAGATAAAGAATCGAAAGGACAGCCAGAAAAGAGAGCTGAAAAGAGACATCAAACAGGGAAGGAGGAGAGAAGAGCAGAATGAGAAAGGCCGCCAGCCCAAGGGTGTGAAGAAGATGCCTCTCCCTATCGAAGACGATTGAGAGAAAGAAGACGATCACCATGATCGTTGCCCGTATCACGGAGATCCCTCCGCCGGCAATAAAGGTGTAAAGGATGAGGCAGGGGATGGTGAGTATAGCCGCCCATTTTCTAACCGAGATTGACAGGAGAAGTATTTCCGAACGTTTCATGACCCAGAGGAACAAAGAGAACGAAAGAAAAGAGACAATTCCAAGGTGATCTCCTGATATAGCCAGCAGGTGGGCAATCCCAGAAATGACAAAATCTTCTCTCACTTCCTCCGGGATGGTTCCCTGTTCCCCTAAGACCAGAGCTTGAAAGAGGGCAGAGGTGGGCAGGGCCCCCTCGCTTTGTAAAAAGTAACGAATGTGATCTCTCCAGGCCTCGATCCTTAGGGAGAAAGGGTTTTTAAAACCCTCTCCCACTTTGACGAACATCTTTTCGTCGGACAGGAATCCTATGGCGTGAATCCTTTCAAAGGCGAGATGTCGTTCGTAGGAGAAAACGCCGGGGTTACGAAATCCATGCGGACGCTGGAGCCGGCATAGAAAACGGATGCGGTCACCTAAAGAGAGAGAATCGCTCTTCCCTTTCATGAAGAGAAGAAGACGGCCTTGGACAGGGATGTGGCGGTCTTTGGAAACAACCTTAAGGGATTTGATTAAAAGATGAGTTCCATGCAGAGTCCTCTCTGGAGAGCGATCAATGACTCCCTCTATAGAGATTGGTTCGGGACCGATGAATCGGGATATATGGTTTAGGGGAAGCTCCGGGTGAAGATAGCTTTGAATCGAAACGATTCCGAAAATGAGAAAGAAAGCAAGGGCAAACCAAGAAGCCCATTGGATCCTTTTCAGGAGGAGCAGAGAAATCCAGAGAACAAGGGGGATCAGGAGAAAGATCCAAGCTTGGGCAAGATAGAAGAGATTGAGATGGCCCCAATAGAGCCCGATCGCATAGGCGATCAGTATGGGAATAAGAGGCAGGCGAAGTATCTTTGTCATCTCCGCCCCAATGGAATTGATTTTTAAAACCTTATCTTGTGGGGAATTTGGTAAAAAATTATGATTATCAGAGAATTTTGTCAAGCAGAAAACGGGGGGAGTTTCTTACAGTTTCCTAAATGAAGTTCAGGGGCTGATCAGATTCGAAAAAGTAAAAAATTTGACATTGTTTTAAAAAAACATATAATTAGATGTTTAAAATAAATGATGAAAGGAGGGGAAAGATGGATGCCAAATATTCGGATAAAAGAGAATGAATCCTTTGAGAATGCACTCAGGCGGTTTAAGAAACAGGTTGAAAAGACTGGGATTTTATCCGAGGTCAGGAAAAGAGAACATTATGAAAAACCGAGTATAAAACGAAAGAAAAAAGCCCTGGCCGCTAAAAAGAGAGCCATGAAAAGGATGCGGAAATTCGTGGATAGAGGATAGACATGAAGCTGGAAGATAAACTTCTGGAAGAGATGAAACTGGCCATGAAAGCCAATGATAAAATCCGGCTCTCCACCATCCGGATGATCCGCTCATCTTTAAAGAATAAAGAGTTTGAGTTGAGAAGGAAGTTGGACGATGAGGATGTCATCAAGGTCATCCAAGGGATGGTGAGAAAGGGTGAGGAGTCCATTGAGCAATTTCAGGCAGGAGGACGAAACGATCTGGTCGACAAGGAGAAGGCGGAGGTCGAGATTCTGAAATCGTATTTACCTCAACCCCTCAGCCAAGAAGAGATGATCCAGATCATTGATGAAACGATTCGGGAGACTCAGTCCTCATCCTTAAAAGACTTAGGAAAAGTCATGAAGGCAGTGATGCCCCGCTTGGGAGGGAAAGCCGATGGCAAGGTGATCAATCAGCTGGTCAAAGAAAGGCTTTCCCCCTGAGCATCCCCTCATCAATGGAGTTATTTCCCTTTTTCTTGCTTTATGGATAAGCGTTCCCTTAGGACATTAGAGTTCGATTCCCTCTTAGACGTTTTAAAAAATTTTTCAATCTCCTCCCTGGGAAAGAGACGGTGTTTAGCCCTTAGCCCAACCTCGGATCTGCAACTCATTCAATTGAGGTTGACCGAAGTCACCGAGCTGAAGGAAATGATGGAAGTCGAGGGGGAGATTCCCCTCGGTGGGCTGAAGGACACAGGAGACCTTCTGAAGAGATTGGAGGTTGAGGGAGCAGTCCTTCAGGTTCAAGAGATCCTCGATATCCATCAACAGATGGTGTTGGTTAAGACCGTCCGGCGATTTTTTCTTAAATCGAGGATTCCCACTCCTTCTCTTCAGGAGAGGATATCGGCACTTTCCTCTCTCAACGGGCTGGAAAGGGAGATCCTTCATGCCATTGATCCGAAGGGAGAAATCCTTGATCGAGCGAGTCCGACTCTTTCGAACATTCGCCTCGGGTTGCAAGCCGTCAGAGAGAAGGCCAAGAACGTTCTTGAACGGTTGATTCAAAGGGAAGATCTTAAGGAGATCTTTCAGGATGATTTCATCACCTTACGAAATGGGAGATATGTCATCCTTCTAAAATCCGATTTTAAAAACCAGCTCGAGGGGATCATCCACGACCAATCCCATAGCCATCGAAGTGTTTTCTTCGAACCGATTCAAGCCATTCCATTTAATAACGAGATCAATGTCCTTACAGCTGAGGAGAGAGAAGAGGAGTACCGGATTCTTGAAACCCTTTCCGACAAGATCCGAGCAGAGCTACCGTCTCTCTGGAGGGACCTTGACCTTTTAGGAGAGCTGGACCTTCTTTGTGCGATGGCCAAGCTCACCCTTGCCCTGAAGGGGATCAAACCTGAATTGAACCGGAATGGTAAGATTCTCTTAAAGGAAGCAAGAAACCCGCTTTTGAGCCTTCAGAAAGAGATTCGGGTTGTCCCCATTGATCTGCGGATGGGGGACGGCATCCAAACCCTTATCATCAGTGGAGCCAATGCCGGTGGAAAGACGGTGGCCATGAAGACGCTGGGCCTATTGACGCTTATGGTCCAGTGTGGTCTTCCCATCCCGGTTGCCGAGGGAAGTGAGGCGGCGATCTTCGAGCAAGTTTTCTCTGTGATTGGCGATGAGCAGAACCTCGAAGAGAATCTGAGTACCTTTTCCGCTCATCTTCTTCACGTCAACGGGATTTTGGAACAGGCAGGCCCAGGTTCTCTGGTCCTTCTCGATGAGCTCGGGGTTGGAACCAATGTCATCGAAGGATCGGCTCTTGCCATGGGATTTCTCGACGTGTTCAGAGAGAAGGGGGCCTGGACGGTGGTCACCACCCACTTCGATCACCTCAAGGCGTATGGATATCTTCATCCAAATGTGGAGAATGTTTCAGTGAAGTTTGATGAAAACACCCTGGAACCTCTGTATCTCCTCTCCTATGGATCCTCGGGGATGAGCAATGCCCTGGCGGTGGCGGAGAAATTGGCGATTTCACAGAGCGTGCTTGAAAGAGCGCGTCATTATCACAATGGAAGCGGGCAGGAAATCGCGCGGGCCTTGGAGGGATTGGAGCGATTGAAGATAGAAGCAGAGAGACAGAGGCAGGAATGGATCCGTAAGCAAGAGGAGGTTAACCAGGAGCATCGGAGATTGAAGGATACTCTGGACCGAATCAAAAGAGGGAGGGAGGACATTTTATCCCGTGCGGAGGAGAAGGCAAGAAAGGCGGTTCAGAAGGTCGAAGAGGAGTTGAACATATGGTTGAAACAGCAGAAAGAGAAGCCTCGTTCTCAGATTCGACGAAAGGAGATTCAGGAGATTCGGGAGACTTCTTTTCCTTCCCCAAGGAGAAGGCGCGCCCAGGCGTCGCCGGGTAGCCTAACGATTGGGGCTCGTGTTAGAATTGAAAGCCTCAAAAAGAATGGAATCCTTTTGAAGATCGAGGAATCCCTTAACCGCGCTGCAGTGATGACCGAGAAGGCCAGAGTGGTCGTTCCCCTCAGCGATATTTATCATCCATCCGACCCAGAGGGTCATGAAGAACAGGGCGGGGCGATGAGTTCCATCCCTACCATGGAGACGGAATCCATCGCAACGGAGTTAAATGTGATTGGGTTGACCGTTGAGGAGGCGATTCCGGTCGTGGATAAATTTATTGATCAAGCCATTCTACACGGTGTGGAGAAGATCCGGATCATCCATGGTATTGGATCGGGAAGATTAAAAAGCGGGATCAGCCGGTATTTAAATACCCACCAGGGGGTGAAGCAGGTTTCTCCAGAGGAGGTTCAGAGGGGGGGAGGGGGAGTGACGGTCGTCGAGTTAAGGTGACAAAGCCGTTACAGGAGCGAGCGCGGGCAGGCTTCTTTTCGAGGCTTCGACTGGCAATGGATATGAATTTTTACGAGAAACGATCAGGGATAACCTGAGAACATTCTGGCCTGAAAGGACACAAAGGACGTTGAAGCATAGGGAGAGTCGCCTTAAAAACCATTCCGGACAATCTGCCTATGCCCATATCGCAGACATTTTATTCATCTTAGAAATAAGAGTGAGAGGGTAAGAGGAAAGAACGCTTTGGCAGAAGGATATTTCCCAGAGGAGAAAATTTCAGAAATTCGGAATCGGGCCAATATCCTTGAGGTCGTTTCGGATTATGTCCATCTGAAGAAGACCGGCAGGAACTATAAAGGATTATGTCCGTTCCATTCAGAGAAAACCCCCTCCTTTATGGTGAATGAGGAGAAGCAGATTTTTCACTGCTTTGGATGCGGAGAAGGAGGGGATGTTTTCACCTTTTTGATGAAGGCAGGCCATTTCTCCTTTCCAGAGGCTGCTGAAGAATTAGGGAAACGTTACGGAATCAAACTGATTCGACGGGAACCCTCGCCCATTCAGAAAAAGGAGATGGCCAAAAAGGAGATCCTCTATCAGATCAATCAATTTGCCGCAGAGTATTTTCATGAACTCCTCACCCAGAAGAGAGAAGGTGAGGTGGGGCGGCGCTATCTCTCGCAAAGAAGCGTCAACGAGGAGATTGTCAGAGAGAATCGGTTGGGTTATGCGACGGAGCACTGGGATGGACTGGTGGAGTATCTGAAGCTGAAGAAGGTCTCCTTGGAACTGGCCTGGGAATTGGGGTTGATCCTTCCTAAGAAGCGGGAGGGCTGGTATGATGCGTTTCGAAAGCGGATCATTTTTCCCATTTTTGACCTTCATCAACGGGTCGTTGGATTCGGGGGGAGATTGATTGGAGAGGGACAGCCCAAATATATCAATTCCTCAGAGTCGAGCCTTTATCATAAGGGAGAAATCCTCTATGGGCTCCAGATCGCAAAGCAATATATCCCGGAGAAGGATCATGTCCTCATCGTCGAGGGTTATTTTGACCTTCTCACCCTCCATCAGTATGGATGGAAACATAGCGTGGCCACCCTGGGGACCGCTCTGACCGCCCAGCACATCCGAGTCCTGAAGCGATATACGAAGGATTTGATATTGGTATTCGACCCAGATCCTGCCGGAATACAGGCGTCGCTACGTACCCTTCCCCTCTTTTTGGAAGAGGAGATCTCGGCCAAGGTGGCTCTGCTTCCGAAAGAAGAAGATCCAGACACCTTTCTAAAAAGAGGCCATCTGGAAGAGTTCCAACAAAGATTGAGCAGGGCGCTGCCGATCATGGATTTTTTCTTCGAGTGGCTGATCCAGACCCATCCTGTCCACTCCATTGATGGAAAGGTAAAGATCGTTAGAGATGCGATGGCCATGATCCGGAGAATTCCGGATAAGATCCGGAAGGATTTTTATGTCCGAACACTGGCGGAAAGGCTGGACGTTAAGGAATCGATTTTATATGAAATGATCCGCTCATCTCCTAAGGAACGGTTTTCCTTGGCAGAAGAGGGCAACCGGAGATCGCCGGAGGCCACTGGCCCGAAATCAGAGGAGATGGTGATCAAACTCATGACCCACCGTCCCGAGCTCATCCCAGTGGTCTCAGAGGAAAACATTCTGGATGAGTTTGAAAGTCCTCTGTGGAGGGGGTTGGGTCAGGGGTTGGTGGACCATTTCCGAAAAAGGGGGAGACTGGACCTGACCAAAATCCAGGAAGGTTTGGATGATGGATTTAAACAGAGGCTCTTCGGAATCGTCTTTCAAGAAAGCGGGGTGGCAGAGGGTCAAGAGCGAAAGGTATTAAAGGATTGTATTGAAAAAATCCGGGGAAATAGATTGAAGAAAGATAAAAGGGATTTACTCAGTAAAATTAAGGAGGTTGAGCGGAAGATGGCAGGGAAGGAGCTTGAAGCCCTCCTCATCAAACATCAGGAGCTGGCCAGGCGAAAAAAGCGCCTCTTGAAAGAGGGTCTGTGAAAGGGTTAACCTAAACCTTGCCCGAATCCTTAGGGAACGGCGAGTTTCGAGTTCAAGTAGAGACAGATGGGAAGAGCAACCAATCCTAAAGAGACCGAGCAGATGGTGTCCCTCGAAGAGGAAAAAGGGTTTGCCAGTCTGGGTGAGACGAATGCGATGACGGCTAACGAGATCGTTTCATCTGACCAGATTGACGATGTCCTGATGATGCTGGACGAGATGGATCTCGCTATGGATGAAGATCTGCAGGGCCTGGGAGTAGAGGAGGAACAGGCACTGGCGAAAGAGGATGAGGAGGATGACGAAGAATTAGGTTTGGGTGGCATGGGCAGAACAAGCGATCCAGTCCGGATTTATCTTCGGGAGATGGGATCCGTTTCGCTTCTCACCCGTGAAGGAGAGGTAGAGATTGCCAAGAAGATCGAGAGCGGCAAGAGAGACGTACTGAGCATGGTATTGACCTGCCCGATGGCGGTTCGGGAGATCCTCAACCTGGGAGCTGCCCTGAAGGCTGGGAAGATCGGGATTCGAGAAGTGACCAACGAAATTAATGAGGAGGAGACCAGCATCGAAGAGGAGCAGATTCAGAAAAAGAGAATCCTGGAGCTGATCGAAAGGGTTCAACGCAGTCAAGAAGGGGTTCGCCGGCTTTTGAAAAAGAGGGGCATTTCCAAGAAACAGATTGAGGGGCAGATCCGGAAGAAACAAGAGGAACTTTTTGAACATCTCCAGCAGATGAATTTAAGAGACGAACAGATCAACCGAATTGTTCAAAAGATGAAACAGATGCTTTCCCGGATCGAGAGGGCAGAGCACGAAATCAGAAAAGCCGAAGAGAGAATAGGACTGTCGTTCAAAGAGGCACGTCTCCTGTTGAAAAAGTTCAGAGGGAATAAAAGCAAAGAGACGATTCATTTCCGGGGACAGGAATTCACCAAGTTTGATCTCGAGGGGCTGGACCGGTTAGTAAAAAACAGCCATCAAAAGATAGACCGGGTGGAAAAAGAGTGCGGACTCCATGGTTCTCAACTGCGATCGGCAATCAAAGGCATCGTCATTGGAGAAGTCAAGGCCAGGGAAGCCAAGGGCGAACTGGTCAAAGCGAATCTGAGGCTGGTTGTCTCCATCGCTAAAAAATATACGAACCGGGGGCTTCAGTTCCTTGATCTGATTCAGGAAGGGAATATCGGGTTGATGAAGGCCGTGGACAAATTTGAATATCAACGGGGTTACAAATTCAGCACCTATGCGACCTGGTGGATTCGGCAGGCCATCACCCGCGCCATTGCGGATCAGGCTCGAACGATTCGCATTCCGGTTCATATGATTGAAACCATCAATAAGTTGATCCGGGCCTCGAGGTCCCTCGTTCAGGAGATCGGGAGGGAACCGACGCCGGAGGAGATTGCCGATAAGATGGAGATTCCGCTGGATAAGGTCAGGAAGGTCCTCAAGGTGGCCAAAGAACCCATCTCCCTTGAAACTCCGATTGGAGAAGAGGAAAATAGCCATCTTGGGGATTTCATCGAAGACAAGGCCATTCTCTCGCCGATGGAAATGGTCATCAATTCCAATTTAGTGGAACATACCCGTAAAATTCTTTCCACCCTCACGGAGAGAGAAGAGAAAGTTCTGAGGAAACGATTCGGCATCGGAGAGAAATACGACCATACCCTGGAAGAAGTTGGGCAGGATTTTGATGTGACCAGGGAGAGGATCCGGCAAATAGAGGCCAAGGCTTTGCGAAAACTTCGGCATCCCAGCCGGGCCCAGAAATTGAAGTGCTTTTTGGAAACGTAACCCTGTTTCAATTTTAGATTGAAGGTTTCAGATTTCAAATTGAACATTTAATCCTCTAAATCTGAAATCTAACATCTGAAATTTGCAATGCATTAGGTGGGGTTGACACCCTCAAAGGAATGCCTATAATGGTAGTAGGGCCCATAGCTCAGTTGGTAGAGCCACCGGCTCATAACCGGAAGGTCCCTGGTTCGAATCCAGGTGGGCCCATTTTAAAGCGCGAGGGTGAATTGCACCCGCTTCCCGGGGAATCAACCACCCAGTCTATAGAACCGTGAAAGAGTGCACCCTCCAGTGCACTCTTTCTGTTTGGCCCCTTTAAAAGCCTTCGGCTTCTACGTCACCCCTTGGCCGGTCCATGTTAAAGGGGGGCTAAAATAAAGAGAAGGGAGACAACCATTGAAGGAAGAACTTGAACTTCTTTGGGAGCTTCAGAAGATCGATCTCGATTTGAGAAATATAATGATGGAGCGTGAACGCTACCCAAAAGAATTGAAAAAGCTCGATGAAAAGCAAAAGTTGGAACAAGAGAAGATCGTTAAGGAGAGGGAGAAGCTCGAGTCGCTGGAGAAGGAACGAAGGCAGAAAGAAAAGTATCTGATCGCTGAACAAGACAAAATCAAACGGTCCGAAGGGAGAATGACGGAGGTCAAGACCAATAAAGAATACCAAGCCCTCCTCAACGAGATTGAGACCTTCAAGGAATCCATTAGCCGGGCAGAGGAAGAGGTCCTGGTGATTATGGACGAGATTGACGAACTCAAGAAACAGCTCTCCAAACGGGAGAAAGATATCGCCCTTACCCTTGAGTGGATTGAAGCGGAAAGGAAGAAGATTCAGGAGAAGATGGATCAGGATGAATTGGTCTGGAAAGAGAAGTCAGAACGTAAGGAGATGCTGTCCACCCGGGTCGAATCGAACCTCTTCAAACTTTATAATATGCTGAAAGAAAAGCGACAGGGGATTGGGATGGTGAGCGTCAAGAGCGAAACCTGTCAGGGATGTTTTGTAAATGTCCCTCCCCAGATGTTTATTGAAGTTCAGAAAAACAACTCCCTTGTCCGGTGCCCCAATTGTAACCGGATCCTTTACTGGGATGGAAATGGAGGGAATACATGACCCCTGTAAAAACATTCAGTCGTCCGGCCATGGACTGTTCAACGGGCGGGAGATCACCTCTTGGCAGAGATATTTTTATATGCCATTGTGCCCAAGGGGAGATCGGAGCACAAAGGGGAATACCTTCGAACAGGGGCGAGACGAGGGAGGAAGCCAGAAAAGGTTTAGACCTTCTTCTCTTTATTGACGGAGCCTCCAGGGGAAATCCGGGAAGGGCAGCGGCCGGAGTTTATATCACTGACCGGCAAGGAGAGAAAATCGCTGAAATCGCGCGATACCTCGGTCATAAGACCAATAACGAAGCAGAATACGGAGCCCTCTTACTGGGATTGCAGGAGGCAAAGAGGCGTGGAGGAACGATCGTCCATATTTATACGGATTCAGAGCTTGTGGCGAGGCAGGTGAAAGGGATGTATCGAGTGAAGGAGCTTCACCTGAGAGTTCTTCATCGAAAAGTAATTGAAAGGTTGAAAGGGTTTGTTTCCTGGGACATTGAATCCATTCCGAGAGAGGAGAATCGGATGGCTGATCTTTTAGCCAACCAGGCCATTGAAAGGAGGATCGCCAAGGAGAAAGAAGGAAGCTTAACATAGGATGAGCTCTTTTCATATCTGTACCATCGGTCAGAATCGGTGTCATCACAGATCTCTTACTGAAAATTTCAAGAAAGGAGGGATTTGAAGGGGGCGAGATGGCCGCTCCTCCAGGCTTTCTGAAAGGAGAGACATTGGAGGGGAGGAAAGTCCGAGCTCCAGAGGGCAGGGTGGTCCGTAACGCGGACAATCCTATCTCCAAAGAGACAGGGTAAGGAAAGTGCCACAGAAAAGATACCGCCCCGTGAAATCATATTTCACGGGGTAAGGGTGAAAAGGCGAGGTAAGAGCTCACCAGTGAGCCGAGCAATCGGCCCAGCTTGGTAAACCCCACCCGGAGCAAGACCAAATAGGTTCCGCTTTCTTCCTGTGCAGACAGGGAGGTGAGAATTGCCCATTCGAATTTATTCCCAAAATGGAATAAAGGCGGGACGGGTAAGGTCGCTTGAGGTCCTGAGCAATCAGGATCCCAGATAAATGGCCATCATTCCTGTTCCTTTTAATCGGGGGGCAGGAATACAGAACTCGGCTTATGGTCCCCTTCCAATCCCTTAACCATGACTATGCGACAAATCGAAATTGACGTTGATCATTGTCGAAACTCGTATAGGGCCTTGTTTGTGGAAACCGGAAGCTCGGTTTTTTTTCGAGAATCGAGCCCCGCGCTTCAAATTTCGATACAAGCCTCGACACCGTAAAGCCTATTTCGCTTTTTCGGTATTATGGGATTATGAAAAAAGAACTCTCTTCAGATGAACGAAGGCGACGGAATGAACTGGTCCTCATTGTTATCATCTCCGCCCTGATCGTTATCTTCACCACCCTTATGATCAAGGTCCCAAAGGTGGGAGACCAGATTCCCATTGCCAATAATATCATCATCTTCGGCCTGATTAATATTAACATCCTCCTGCTTCTTCTGCTGATCTTTTTGGTGATCCGAAACCTGGTCAAACTCATTTTTGAACGGAGACGGGAGGTCTTAGGGGCCAAACTGAGAACGAAACTGGTGTTGGCTTTTATCACCCTTTCTCTCGTCCCCACTTTCTTACTCTTCTTTGTTGCTGTAGGATTCATTACGAATAGTGTCGAGCACTGGTTTAAGACACAAATCGAACAGTCTCTCCAGGGATCGCTGGAGGTGGCACAGACCTACTACCGTGATTTCGCCAACAACACTGTCTCTTATGCCCAGCAAATCAGTCGTCATCTGAGCAGGCAGGGCATTGTGAAGAAGGAGATGGGACTGCCTTCCCTCCGGGAGGCCCTTGAGTTGAAACGTCAGGAATACCATCTCGGCACCCTTGGTTTCTTCTTTAAAGGAGAGGAGGGATTTATTCGGGTGGAGGACCCCCATCTGAAGTCTATCCCAATAACCATGCCGAAAGATTTGCTCGAGGTGGGATTTTCAGGAAAGGAGGTTTCGAGGACCCTGCCCGCAGGAGAGGGGGAGATGATCACAGGCATTGCGCCGGTCTTTCATCCTTCGGATCGGGGAGAGGTCATCGGTGTGGTGGTCGCCTCGTACTTTATTCCAAAAAGCCTTGCAGGAAAGATGCGTGACATTTCACAGGCCTCTGTTGATTACAAGCAGTTGAAAGCCCTAAAAAGACCGATCAAGTTCAGTTATATGATGGCCCTTCTAATGGTAACCCTTCTGATCGTCTTTTCTGCCATCTGGTTTGGCATTCGCCTCGCCAGGGACATCACCGTTCCGATTAAGGAACTGGCAGAGGCCACCCATCGCATTGCCGAGGGAGATCTCAATGTACGAATTAAGATGAAAGCGGGTGATGAGATTGGAAGGCTTGTCCAATCCTTCAACCAGATGACGGGAGATCTTCAGGTGAGTCGCTCCGAATTGGAACAGCGAAAAAAATATATGGAGATCGTCCTCAAGAATGTCGCTGCCGGAGTGATCTCCATTGATAATCGGGGTATGGTCACCACGATCAATACGTCAGCCGAGCAGATGCTGGAGGTGAAGGGAGAGGCCATTCTCGAAAAGAATTTTTCAGAAGTGCTTGCCAAAGAACATGTAGAGAGAATCGAAGAGTTATTAAATGAGCTGAAAGCCTCCCAGAGGGATTCGATCGAAAAACAGGTCACCTTCAATGTGGGTGGAAAATCACTTTCCCTGCTCATCAATCTGACGACCTTAAAGGACGAAGAAGGAAAACCGCTCGGCTTTGTGGCGGTCTTTGATGACCTCACCCAGCTGATGAAAGCCCAGAGGGTGGCGGCCTGGAGGGAGGTGGCGCGTCGGATCGCCCATGAGATCAAGAATCCCCTAACTCCGATTCAACTCTCCGCTCAGCGATTGCGAAAGCGATATCTGGAGAAACTCGAACAGGATGGGACGGTTTTTGACGAGTGCACCCGAACCATCGTAAAGCAGGTTGAGGAGTTGAAAGGAATGGTGAATGAATTCTCTAACTTTGCTCGGATGCCTGCCTCCAATCCTACACCCAACCATCTCAACGAAATCATTCAGGAGACCCTGATCCTGTTCAAGGAAGCCCATAAAAATACACGGTTCCATTTCGTTCCACAGGAACTTCCCATCTTGAACCTCGACCGGGATCAGATGAAGCGGGTCATGATTAACCTCCTGAAGAATAGTCTGGCCGCCATTGACAAAGATGGAGGGGAAATCCATATCCAGACGAGTTATGATTCCAAACTCCAGATGGTTTGCCTTGAGGTAAGCGACAATGGATGTGGGATCCCAGAAGAAGATAAAGGAAGACTTTTTGAACCTTACTATTCCACCAAAAAGACGGGAACTGGGTTGGGGCTGACCATTGTCAATGCCATCATTGCTGACCATAACGGATACATCCGGGTCCGCGACAACAAACCCACTGGCACCACCTTCCTGATTGAACTGCCGGTCCATGTTTAAAAAAGATGGATGGGAGGATAGGGCGATGAAGAGATGGGGAGGAACCATTTTTTTCTCCCTACCTTTGATCCTCTTCTGAAGGGTTTCGTTGATTTACCTCTCCATTTTAGGTAAAATGAAAGTATGGGCGAAAAACTGATCTGTCAGAACAAGAAGGCGAGGTTTCATTATTCGATTGAAGACTCCATGGAGGCGGGGATCTGCCTTCTGGGTACAGAGGTGAAATCGCTTCGGGAAGGGAAGGCCAGTCTGGGAGACAGTTATGGGACCATCAAAGATGGAGAGGTCTTTCTTGTGGATGCACATATCAGTCCTTATTCTCACGGAAACCGAGCCAATCCCGATCCATTGAGAACGCGTAAGCTTCTTCTTCATAAGAGGGAGATTCGGCGTCTCATCGGAAAGGTTCAGGAGAAGGGATTTACGCTCATTCCGCTGCGCCTCTACTTTTCGAATGGAAAGGCTAAGGTGGAGCTGGGGCTGGCCAAAGGGAAGAAGCTCTTTGATAAACGGGAATCATTAAAAAGAAAAACCATGGAACGTGATATGGAAAGGGGGCGAAAAGGGTTCGACGGGGATCGTTGACGTCAGGGTGGCATACCGAGGTCCCATTGGCTCGTTAA
>OGCL01001923.1_pt1 | contig 16176 bp, 10 predicted proteins | sample 1570041 | NCBI WGS metagenome assembly OGCL01 (sample SAMN06266162, study PRJEB24511) | hot springs metagenome | isolation source: Hot spring water | place: South Africa: Limpopo | collected 2015-06-22
GCAAACTGCGTTACGGCCACTGGCTTTAGCGCGATACATCGCCTGATCAGCCTGCTCCAGCAGTTCCGGCACGCTTTGACCGCTATGATGCTCGGCGACCCCAATACTGACGGTCAGCGCTCTGGCAATAGGTGCAGGCATCGCCGTTTCTGCCAACCTAAGACGTAGCCGTTCGGCGATTTCCAGCGCTTGCGCCTGCACTGTGTCGGGTAGAATTACTACAAACTCTTCACCACCGAAGCGCCCCAGCCAATCGCCCTGCCGCAGCTGTTGTTGCAAAACCTGGGTGGCAGCTTGCAATGCAAGATCACCGTAAGCGTGACCGTATTGGTCATTAAGCTGTTTAAAATGGTCTAAATCCAGCAGCAATACCGTAAAAGGACGCTGATTACGTTTACTATCCCGCAAGTAATATTCCAACTGCTGCATAATGATCCGCCGGCTCCAGACGCCGGTTAATAAATCCTTTTCCGCCAGCTGGCGGATTTTGCTGACTAAGCGACTGATCGCGTAACCAACCAGATTCAGATTCATGATCAGAATCAGCACGATAAAAAACCACAGTTGTTTCGCCGATTCACTACTTTGCAGCGATAGCGTAGCGATGCTGGGATTGGGTTGTAGCAGCGTATCAAGGCTACGCCACAGAAAAAACAGGCTAAACAGGCATAGTGGTGCGGCGAACAAGCCTGCGTAGAACTGGCCAAAGCTCTGACGAATGGTTTGCCATTCCACCTGAGCGCAGCGGGCAAAGATCGCCATACTGACCAGTGAGAACACTACGCCGCCCAAACGCAGGCTGGCCGGACCGTCAATCAGCAGCAAGTACGCCAGCAGACAGCTGGCGGCCAGTAACACTTCAAACTGCAACTGTATCGCTTTAGTATAGAGCTTGGCGATGCCAAGATACAGCGAGAAAAAGCCACTTAGGATCAACAAGTCAGATAACTGCCAGTACCAGAATGCTGCCGCTTCAGTGCGCTGCTGCAGCAACAGCATGCCGAGTAAGACCTGGATATGCGCCAAGGCAAAAAACTTACTGGCTTTCGGGCAAATCTTTACCAACCAGGCCATCACCGCCCAGCCTGCGCCAGAAACCACCAATAAAAGCATTAAAAACGCAATGAGCTGCTGGATATCTGTTGGCGTCTGCATTATTACCTCAGGTTTTTCTTAACTATATGTCAGCTGCGGTGTGCACTCAATATTTCTGTATCTGTGGTATCGCTTCGGCCTGACGTTGCCGCTTTGCATACGTATGCACCAAAAAAAGGCATAACCTGCCCGGCGTTCTGCGGTAACTTAGCAAAAAAACAGCAAGACAAGGGGATTAGATATGCAAGCGAAGATCGCGGCCGGACTCAGTGCACTGGCACTGACCGTATTGGTGGCCTGTGACAATAAACCGCCAGCCAATCACAGCGCAGCAGCGAGCGCACCACAGCAAGCCAGCCAGTTTGATGCTGAAGGCAAGGCCGTGGTGTATCAGGTATTTACCCGCTTATTCGGCAACACCCAAACCACCAACAAGCCTTGGGGTACGTTGGAAGAAAATGGTGTTGGTAAGTTTAGCGACTTTACTGATGACGCCCTACGTGGCATTAAAGCCCTGGGTACTACCCATATCTGGTACACCGGGGTGCCACACCATGCGGTGATCCGCGACTATACTGCCTATGGCATCAGCAATGATGATCCTGATGTGGTAAAGGGCCGCGCCGGTTCCCCCTATGCAGTGAAAGATTATTACAGTGTGAATCCGGATCTGGCCGACGATCCGGCCAAGCGGCTGGAAGAGTTTCAAGCGCTGATTGCCCGTACTCATCAGCATGGCATGAAAGTGTTGATCGACATCGTCCCTAACCATGTGGCGCGGCGTTACGAGTCACTGGCCAAGCCGGAAGGCGTGCGCGATTTTGGTGCGGATGACGATACCAGTGTGGAATATGCCCGCGATAATAATTTCTACTATATCCCCGGTTCCGCCTTTCAGGTACCGGCCTGGCCGGCCGATTATCAGGTGCTGGGCGGTGATGCTCATCCACTGGCCGATGGCAAATTTGCCGAAGTCCCGGCGAAATGGACCGGCAATGGCGCCCGCTCGGTGCAACCGGCCTTTGATGACTGGTATGAAACGGTAAAAATTAACTTTGGTGTGCGTCCGGATGGAAGTTACGACTTTGACAAACTGCCGGCCAACTACGCTGAAAAGGACTGGCAGGCACATTATCAGTTCTGGCAAGGCAAAGAAGTGCCGAATACCTGGATTAAATTCCGTGACATCGTGCTGTATTGGACTGCAATGGGCGTCGATGGCTTTCGTTACGATATGGCCGAGATGGTACCGGTAGAGTTCTGGAGCTATTTAAACTCGCATATTAAACAACAAAACCCGGACGCCTTTTTACTGGCCGAGGTATATCAGCCGCATTTATATCGCGACTATATCAAGCTTGGTTTAATGGATTACCTGTACGATAAAGTCGAGTTTTACGACAGCCTGAAGCTGGTGATGCAGGGTAAAGGCCCGACGTCTGAGCTGGTGACCATTCAACAGCGGATGGCTGATATTGAACATCATATGCTGCACTTTCTGGAAAACCATGACGAGCAGCGTATTGCCGCCCCGGAATTTGCCGGTGATGCCCGCAAAGGGATGCCGGCGATGGTGGTATCCACGCTGATCAGTACCTCACCGACTATGCTGTATTTCGGCCAGGACGTGGGCGAACCGGGTGCGGCTGACGCGGGATTTGGTAAGGCCAGCCGCACCACCATCTTTGATTACTGGGGCGTACCGCATCACCAACGCTGGATGAATGGTGGCAAATTTGATGGCGGCGCCCTGAGCCCGGCAGAGCGGGAGCTGCGGCAATTCTATGAAACCTTAATGCAATTTAGCCGTAATGCCCCGGCACTGAATGGCGCTTATCAGGAGTTGCATACGCATAACTTGGCCGCTGGCAGCACTTACTCGGAACAGCAACTGGCGTTTGCCCGCTATGTGGACCGGCAGCAACTGGTGGTGGTCAGCCATTTTAATCCGCAGCAGGGCGTAGAATTTACGTTGCAGTTACCGGCCAGTCTGATCAGTGCCTGGCAGCTGGCAGATGGTACCTATCAGCTGCAGGATCAATTATCCGGGCAACAGAATCAGCTGCAGGTGAGCAATGGTCTGGGGCAGATCCCGGTGCAACTGGCCCCGCTGGGCTCGGTTGTGTATCAACTGGTGCGTTAAGGAGCCACTATGCAGCCTGTTATAATGCGGATCGCTGGCCTGCTGTTATTGCTGGGGCTGCTGTTTAACAGCAGTCAGGCCGTCGAACATTATCAAAGTCACCGCCAAACCGCGCAGGGCCTGATCCTGACTACGGATCAGGGTGAAGTGAGCATCGCCTTTTACAACGACCACAGTGTCGCTGTCTGGTATCAGCCAAGCGCTGTGCTGCAGCAAGACTCCTTGTTGATCGGCACAGCACCACAGCCGGTAGCCTTGCAATTGGCGCTTGATGAGCAACAACTGACCTTGCAAAGTGATGCCTTGCAACTGGTGATCAACAAAAGCCCGTTAAGTATTGCCTTTTACCGCGATGGCGAGCTGTTAACCCGGGATCAGGCCGGTCTCATTCAGGCGGATGGTCAGCTTGGTTTTGATTTTAGTCTTGCCGAGCAGGAAAAACTGGCCGGTGCCGGGCAGCGAGTGCTGGGTATGGATCGCCGCGGTCATAAGTTACCGCTCTATAACAAGGCGCATTATGGTTACAGTACCGAGTCGAGCCAGATGTACTTTAGTCTGGCCGGTATTTTATCCGATAAAAACTATCTGTTGCTGTTTGATAATGGCGCCACTGGTGAGCTGGATCTGGGCCATAGCCAGGCAGATCAGTTACGTTTCCGTGCCCAGGGCGGTCGCAGCAGCTATCTGCTGGTCGCTGCCGATACGACACCTGAGCTGATCCAGCAGTATCTGGCGGTCAGTGGCAAACCGCCATTACCCGCGCGCTGGACCTTAGGCAACTATGCCTCGCGCTTTGGTTATCGCACCGAGGCAGAGGCGCGGGCGGTGGTGCAAAAATTCCGCGATCTTAAGCTGCCACTAGATGCCATTGTGATCGATCTGTACTGGTTTGGACCGGATATTCAGGGCCATATGGGTAATCTGGACTGGGATCGTGAAGCTTTCCCAAATCCAGAGCAAATGCTGGCCGATTTTGCCGCCGATGGTGTTAAAACGATCCTGGTGACTGAGCCCTTTATTCTGACAACCTCCAAGCGCTGGGATGAAGCGGTCGCAGCGGGGGCTATCGCACCGGGGCCGGATGGTCAGCCAAAGACCTTCGATTTTTACTTTGGTAATACTGGTCTGGTTGATGTGTTTAATCCCAAAGCCGCCGATTGGTTCTGGCAGCGTTACCATGAGTTATTAACGCAAGGTGTTGGTGGTATTTGGGGCGATCTGGGCGAGCCTGAAGTGCACCCGGCCGATACCTATCATTATCTGCCGGGCATTGGCTTACAGCCTGCCGATGCAGTGCATAATGCCTATGGCCATCGCTGGGCTGAGTTGGTGCATCAGGGCTATCGCCGTGATTTCCCGGCACAGCGGCCCTTTATAATGATGCGCGCCGGCAGCTTAGGTTCACAGCGCTTTGGTATGGTACCCTGGACCGGTGATGTCGATCGTAGCTGGGGCGGATTAAAGCCTCAGGTTGAACTGGCGCTGCAAATGGGCCTGTTTGGCTTTGGCTGGATCCACTCTGACTTAGGTGGCTTTGCCGGTGGTGAGGTTTTTGATCCTGAGCTTTATATCCGCTGGCTGCAATATGGCGTATTTCAGCCGGTGTACCGGCCACATGCTCAGGAGCATATTGCCCCTGAGCCGGTATTCCATAGCCAGGAAGTGATTAACACCCTGCGCCCCTGGCTGGAGCTACGCTACCGCCTGCTGCCATATAACTATACGTTAGCCTATCAGCATAGCCAAAGCGGGATACCGCTGATGCGGCCGCTGTTTTTCCTGGATGAGCAAAACCCGGCGCTACGCGATGAAGCCAACAGCTATTTATGGGGCGATGCCTTTTTAGTGGCGCCGGTGACTGAGCCGGGCGTAACAAGCTGGCCGGTAAATCTGCCACAAGGTGTCTGGTTTGATTTCTTTAGCGGCGAGCGGCTGGAAGGTGGTCAGGTGCTACAGCGCCCGGTAACGATCGACACCATTCCGGTGCTGGTAAAAGCCGGTAGCTTTGTTCCGATGACCGACAGCTTGCAACGCACTGCGGATTATCAGGGCAAGGCGTTAACGCTGCACTATTACGCCGATCGGAGTGTCGCTGCCAGCCAGTACAGCCTGTTTGAAGATGATGGCGTAACGCCGGATTCGGTTGCCAAGGGCCAGTATGAGCTACTGCATTTCGCGGCCACGACGGAAGACAACAGGCTAACGCTGAACTTTAGCCGCGAAGGCGGGGAGTATCAGGGCAAGCCGGCCAGCCGCGATTTAACACTGGTGTTGCATAACCAGCGTGGCAAGGCGCGCAAAATCTATCTGGATGGCCGTTATATCCCGATTGTTGCCCAGCCGCAGCGCTTTGCCCGGGGTGACAATATCGCCTGGTATGACAAAGCGAATAAGCAATTGCATATTAAGTTGCCGCTTAAGGCTGCAACTAAACAATTACAGCTTCACTATTAAACGTCGAGGCTAAACCTAAACGCCAAAGGTGACAGTTTTAAATGCTGTCATGTTTGGCGGTTGCATAGTACCGGAGACATAGTACCGGAGGCAAAGATGACGGCACTTAGAAAATATTGGCGGCGGGGATGGCTAAGTGGTTTATTTTGCGGGTTAATGTTAAGTAGTACTGTGTTGGCAGCAGACGATAATGCAGCAACTTTGCCAGGCGTTAAGGTTGGCCAACTTGTCAGGTTACCGGAGATCGCGTCAGTCTATGTGCCAAGCCGCCCGATCGATGTCTGGTTACCGGAGGGTTACAGCAGTGCACAGCGCTATGCGGTGCTCTATATGCACGATGGTCAGATGTTATTTGATGCCCGTACCACCTGGAATGGCCAAAGCTGGCAGGTGGCCGACACAGCGCAGCAATTACAGCAACAGGGGCAGGTGCGGCCCTTTATTGTCGTAGGCATTCACAATATTGGTGCGGCGCGGCACAGCGAGTATTTTCCACAGCAGCCCTTTTTAAGTTTACCCGAAGCGGTGCAGCAACAGCTGTATCAACTGGAGCGCGCGCCCGGTGTGCCGTTATTTGCCGGCGCCGTTTACAGCGATAACTATCTGCGCTTTTTAGTAACAGAACTAAAACCCTATATCGATCAGCATTTTGCTACCGATCCAGCGCGCGAAGCGACCTTTATTATGGGCTCCAGTATGGGCGGCCTGATTTCCTGGTATGCGCAAAGCCGCTATCCGCAGGTGTTTGGCGGTGCCGCTGCCTTATCCACCCACTGGCCCGGCACCTTTAGCGTAGAGAATAACCCGATCCCGCAGGCCTTTCTTAACTATCTGGAGCAGCAGCTCCCCGCTGCCGGCCAGCATAAGTGGTACTTCGATTATGGTGACCAAACGTTGGATGCGCTCTATCCGCCGTTACAGCAGGAGGTAGACCGCTTATTCCGGCGCAAAGGCTTTAGTGCACCCTTGTGGCACAGCGAGCTGTTTGCCGGTACCGATCACAGTGAACAGGCCTGGGCGGCCCGGTTAGCAACACCACTGCGCTTTTTACTGGCTAAGCCAACGCAGGAGCAAAACTAATGCGTAATTTTTTGCAATTAAAGTTATTTGGCTTATTAGCTATCTATGGCCTGAGTTTTGGTTTGCAGGCGGCTAGTGAATACGAGTCTAGGGTAAAGCGCGTTGAGCCACTGAACTGGTGGGTTGGTATGCAGCATCCGACTGTTGAGCTGATGCTGTACGGGGATAAGTTAGCGGAGTTAACACCTAAGCTCAGCTATCCCGGGGTTAGCATCAGCGCAGTACATCGCACCGATAACCCGAATTATCTGTTTGTTGAGCTGACACTGTCCACTGATGCGGCGGCGGGCACCTTGCCACTGCAGCTTTGGCGCGGCGCAAAAGCCGTACAGCAAGTCGATTACCCGTTATTGGCGCGAAGTGAAGGTTCGGCAAAGCGCCAGGGCTTCTCACCAGCCGATGCGATTTATCTGATTACGCCGGATCGTTTTGTAAATGGCGACCCCAGTAACGACAGCGTACCTGGGATGCTGGAGCAGGCGAACCGGCAGGATGATAATGGCCGTCATGGCGGCGATCTGGCCGGGATGCAACAAGCGCTGCCGTATTTGCAGCAGCTGGGCGTCACCGCGGTTTGGCCAACGCCGCTAACCGAAAATAATCAACCGGCTTATTCCTATCACGGCTATTCCGCCACCGACTTTTACCGGGTGGACCCCCGCTTTGGCAGCAATGCGCAGTTCCGCGATTTTGTTGCGGCCGCCAATTCGCTTGGTATTAAGGTGATTCAGGATATTATCGTTAATCATATTGGCAGTAATCACTGGTGGCTGCCGGACTTACCGGCTAAAGACTGGCTGAACTTCCCCAACGGCGATGGTAATGGCAACTTTGTGCCAACCAATCATAACCGCAGCACCATTCAGGACCCTTATGCGGCCGATATTGATCGCGAGCTATTTACCGATGGCTGGTTTGTCGACACCATGCCGGACTTAAATCAGCGTAACCCCAGATTAGCGACCTATCTTATTCAGAATAGCATCTGGTGGGTGGAATACGCCGGGCTGTCCGGTATTCGGGAAGATACCTATTCTTATGCCGATAAAGCCTTTTTAAGCGAGTGGGGCCGGCGCATTATGCAGGAATATCCTCAGTTTAATATTGTGGGTGAAGAATGGAGCCCGAATCCGCTTATCGTCTCGTACTGGCAGGCCGGCAAGCAGAATAAAGATGGCTATGTTTCGCATACTCCGGCGATGCTCGACTTCCCGCTGTATGACGCCCTGCTAAAATCACTGGCAGAGCCAGAGAGCTGGAATAGCGGCTGGATCCGCCTGTATGAAATGCTGAGCAATGATCATGTCTATGCCAACCCCTTTAATCTGGTGATCTTTGAGGGTAACCATGACACCGCCCGCTTATTTTCAGTACTGGGCGAAGATCAGGACTTGTTCCGGATGGCGCTGAGCTATCTCTTTACCATGCGCGGTATTCCACAGTTGTTTTATGGCACTGAGCTGGCGCTGACCAGCCCGCCACAGCGTGATGATGGTAAGGTACGGGCTGATTTTCCCGGCGGTTGGGCGGGCGATAAGGTCAATGCCTTTACCGGCGTGGGGTTAACGGATACTCAGCGCATGACGCAACAATTGGTCAGCCGGCTACTCAACTGGCGTAAAACCGCCAGCGCAATCCATCAGGGTAAGCTACTGCACTTTGCCCCGGATCGCGGCACCTATACCTATTTCCGCTATAACGAGCAGCAAACTGTGATGGTGGTGATGAATAAGCAACCGCATCCGGTAACACTGGAGCTGGCGCGTTTTGGGCAGGTGCTGCCAGGCAGGGTGCAAGCCACAGAGGTGCTAACCGGTGCAAAATTGCAGCTGCAACAACAGCTAACCGTGCCGGCGCGGGGCGTGTTGGTATTAGATATTCGCTAAACTGCGACTGTTCTGCCATAGTTAGCAGTGATTTTTTCATTGTTTAACAGGGACTTTCCAATGCGAATTAAAAAACTGCTTGCTGTGACTTGTCTGACTGCAATGCTGCCGTTGGCAGTAAGCGATGCCTGCACCCGGGCTGTCTATAAGGGCCCGGAGCAAACCATTATTACCGCCCGCTCGATGGACTGGAAAGATGAAATTCCGGCGAATCTTTGGTTATTTCCGCGCGGTATCGAGCGCCAGGGCGAAGTTGGCCCTAACTCGGTACGTTGGACCGCCAAATATGGCAGTGTGGTGGCCAGCGCCTTTGATATTGCCAGCGCTGATGGCATGAATGAAAAAGGTCTGGTAGCGAATTTATTGTGGTTGGTCGAGTCGCGCTATCCGGATTACGACGGCAAGGCGCCGGGGTTGTCTATCGCCGCCTGGGTGCAGTATATGCTGGATAATTTTGCCAGCGTGGCCGAAGCGGTGGCCTTTATGCGGCAGGAGCCTTTTGTTATTGTTTCGGCCGATATTCCGGGCACCAGTAAGTTTGCGACCCTGCATCTGTCGCTGTCAGATGCCAGTGGGGATAATGCGGTATTTGAGTATCTGGATGGCAAACTGGTGATCCACCATAGTCCTGACTATACCGTGATGACTAATTCACCGATTTTTGAAAAGCAGCTGGCGATTAATGAGTATTGGCAACAGATTGGTGGCACTGTGATGTTACCCGGTACTAATCGTGCCGCTGACCGCTTTGTCCGGGCGTCGTTTTACTTAAATGCGATACCGCAAACCAGCGATACGAAACTGGCGGTGGCCAGCGTCTTTAGTGTGATTCGCAATGCCTCGGTGCCCTTTGGTATTTCCTCCGAAGCCGAACCCAATATTTCCTCTACCCGCTGGCGCAGTCTGGCGGATCATAAAAACCTGACCTACTACTTTGAAACGGCGCTAACGCCTAACGTATTCTGGGTTGATATCCGTCAGGTCGATTTTAGTGCCGGACAAGCGGTGCGCAAGTTGCGGCTGGCAGAGCATCAGGTGTATGCCGGCGATGCGCTGGCCCAGTTTAAGCCGGCCCAGCCGTTTGTGTTTGCCGGACTCTAAAACCTGACAGCACCGGCGCCGCGGTGGCACCGGTGCTTGCTGAATACGTATTCATCTTGTCCTTGCCGGTAAATGCAGGTATCAAACAGCCTGACAGGTAAATAATTATAAAACCGCAAAAGAGAACAGCATTATGCAAACCAAACCAAACCTCAGCTTTTGGCAGATTTGGAATATGTGCTTTGGGTTTTTTGGTATTCAGTTTGGCTTTGCCCTGCAAAATGGCAACGTCAGCCGGATCTTCCAAACCCTGGGCGCCGACATGGAGCAAATTCCGATCCTGTGGATCGCCGCCCCGCTAACCGGCTTACTGGTTCAGCCGATTATTGGCCACTTTAGTGATAAAACCTGGACTAAGCTGGGCCGCCGCCGGCCGTTCTTTTTATATGGCGCTTTAGCCACCACCGCGGCGCTGGTGATTATGCCAAACTCGCCGACCTTATGGATCGCCGCTGGTATGCTGTGGATTTTAGACGCCGCCATTAACGTGACGATGGAGCCGTTTCGCGCCTTTGTCGGTGATAACCTGAATAAACAGCAGCGGCCAACCGGCTTTGCCATGCAATCCTTCTTTATCGGTGTTGGTGCCGTGGTCGCGTCTGCTTTACCCTGGATTATGACCAACTGGTTTGGCGTGGCCAATACTGCTGCTGAAGGGTTGATCCCGGATTCGGTGGTGTACTCTTTCTATGCCGGTGGTGTGGTACTGTTTTTAGCGGTGGGCTGGACCATTATCTCCAGTAAGGAATATAGCCCGGAGCAACTGGCTGCCTTTGATGCCGCTGAACAGGCAGAGCACCCCAGTGCGCCTATGGCTACCCCGGCTCAGGATTACTGGCGCAGTGGCGCCGCCACTGTGGTGATTGGCGTGGCAGCCTTTGCTGCGGTGGCATTCTGGCAGCTGGATAAGCAACTGTATTTACTCGGCGCTTTAATAGCCGCCTTTGGTTTACTGCAATGGGCGGCCAGCTGGTTTAAGCAACAGCAAAACCGCAATATGCTGGTACAGCTGACCGATGATTTATTTACGATGCCGAAAACCATGCGCCAACTGGCCGTGGTGCAGTTTTTCTCCTGGTTTCCGTTATTCGCGATGTGGATCTACACCACAGCCGCCGTCACCAGCTACCACTATGGCACCACCGATACAACCTCGGTGGCCTATAACAATGGCGCCGACTGGGTTGGGGTATTGTTTGCGGTGTATAACGGCTTTGCCGCCATCGCTGCGTTGCTGATCCCGCTACTGGTTAAAGCCACCAGTACGCAAAAAGCGCACTGTATTAACCTGCTATTCGGCGCCCTGGGTTTATTCTCCTTCTTCCTGATTAAAGATCCGACGCTATTGTGGTTACCGATGATTGCCATTGGTATTGCCTGGGCCTCGATTTTGTCACTGCCTTACGCGCTGTTATCTAACTGTTTACCGGCCCATAAAATGGGGGTGTATATGGGCATGTTTAATATCTTTATCGTACTGCCGCAGCTGCTGGCAGCAGCCATTCTGGGTAGCCTGGTGGGCTATCTGTTCCAGGGGCAGGCGATTTATGCACTGGCGATTGGTGGTGTTAGTTATGTGATAGCGGCACTTTATGTGTTGCGGGTAAAAACCGAAACAGTAAAGGGATAAACCATGTTAAAAACCTCATTAACCGCGCTGACGCTGGCACTGGCACTTAGTGCCTGCAAGCCGGCGCCACAGCAAACTGAAACTGTTGCCGCACCGCTGGCGGCGAGCGCTGTAGCCGAGTCTGGCCCCTGGTGGCAGGATGCGGTGTTTTATCAGATTTGGCCGCGTAGCTTTTACGATACGACCGGCGATGGTCATGGCGATTTTAATGGTATGACCGCCAAGCTGCCGTATTTACAGGAGTTGGGTATTAACGCCATCTGGTTAACGCCGATGTTTGAAGCGCCCTCCTATCACGGTTACGACTTTACTGAGTTCTATCAAGTGGAGCGTGACTACGGCAGCATGGCAGAATTTGAAGCCTTTATTCAGGCGGCCGATGCCAAAGGCATTAAGGTGATTCTGGATTTAGTGATTAACCATATCTCGCGTGAGCACGAGTGGTTTCAAAAGTCAGCCGAAGGCATCGCGCCCTATAAAGATTATTTTGTCTGGCGCAAGGACTTACCAGCCAAAGGCGAAGGCTGGGGTTATGCCTGGGACTCAAATGACAAACCGGAAGCTGTCTGGCATTTTGATGAGCGGCGCGGTGAGTATTATTACGCCGCCTTTGGTGCGACCCAACCGGATCTGAATTTGGAACACCCGGATGTGGTGGCCGAAATGAAGAAGATGGCGAAATTCTGGCTGGACAAAGGTGTGGCCGGTTTCCGCTTAGATGCGGTGCGCTTTGTGATGGAAAGTGGCCCGGATGGTCAGGCCGACTTGCCGGCGACCATTGATTACTGGCGCGATTTTAATGCCTTTGTCAAAAGCGTGAACCCGGAAGCCTATTTAGTTGGCGAAGCCTGGGTAGATATCCCGATTGCCGCCAAATATTGGGGCAACGGTGAGGGGCTGGATCAGGGCTTTGACTTTGAAGTGGGTTATAAAATTATTGGTCAGCTGCAGCAAAATGCCGGCAATGCCGCGCAGTTTGGTACTATTAGCGGTACGCAAAGTGGCGAATTACACCCGCTACAGGAAAACCTGCAACGCCGTCTGGACTCGTCCGCGCCACTGGCATTCTTCACGCCGTTTTTAACTAACCATGATCAGGACCGCGTTGCTTTTCAGTTAAGCGGTGATCGTGCGACGGTACTGCAAAAATCCAAACTGGCCGCGGCCATGCTGTTTAGCTCGCCCGGTACTAAGTATCTTTACTACGGTGAAGAAATTGGCTTAACGCAGGCACAAAGTGGCCATGATGTATACAAACGCGCACCGATGCTGTGGAACACTGAGGCCCAGGCTGGCTTTACCGCAGCGCCGCTTAGCTGGGTAGAGCAAAAAGAGCAGTTTACCGTGCAGTTTGCCGATTGGTGGCCGGGCTTTTTACAGCAGCAGTTAAGCGCCGGTGGTAATACCGTAGCAGAGCAGCAAGCCCAGCCAGACTCACTGTGGCGGCTGTATCAGTTCTTAATCGCGCAGAAAAAGCAGCGGCCCGAGCTAAAACTGGCAGGCAGCTATCAGGTGACAGAGCCTGCCGCCGGCCTGCTGCAGATTGACCGCGAGCTTAACGGCAGCCATACCCGCTTCGTACTGAACCTAAGCGAGCAGCCGTTAGATATCAGTGCCACCCTGGATAGCAAGCTCAATGCCAGCTGGGGCTTTGATCTTAATGCCAGTCAGCTGGCTCCCTTTGGTTTAGTGGTGCTGCAAAGCCACAACTAATTATCCTGCTCTAGAAAAACCCACACGGCAATGCTGCCCTGTGGGTTTTTTATTGCTGTGTAGACGTATCGACTCATCAGAGTGCTCAGGTCAGCTAAGGTCGTCTCGAAAAATTCACTTCAGATTATGTTTTGGCGCTAATATCAGTAAAGGTTCCATTACATAAGCATTATCAATATGCTAATAAAATGCCTTGTTTGTTCGTTATGTCTAGCTTAACCTTTCTGATCCGTAGCGAAACCAACCTGTTTGACCATAATGCAATTAAAAATCATCATGTTAACTTAATTAGATCAGGTGAGCGTTAATGAAATTATTATTAATATTTCTTTTAGTCTGTATGCCCATGCTTTATGCAACAGAAGTGACTTACCCTAATCGCCATACTTTTAGCAATGTTGAATCGTCCCCCAGTATTTTTGCGGGAAAAGTCATAGATATGGTAGGTGTGTTAAGCATTAACGGTGAAGAGGCCTACTTATGCGAGTCGGTAGATGCATGTTTATCCTGGAGCCCAAATCGTTTCAAGCTTGACTGGCGTAAATTGAATGAAGTTACTCGTGGGGGGATGTCTGGGTATGATATGTGTCACGTACTGGTTATTGGAAATTACATACCAAGTGAGAAACATGACAAAAGCTATTACATTGGGTCGATAGGTACGACTAATCTGCAAATTTCTTTGTCGATATCAAGACTGGATTATCAGAAATTAAATCCTAATTGTGCAGTTTGGAATGATTTTATAAAGAATCGACCTGGTGATGAAGGGCGTAAGCAGCTTGAAGACATGATTATCAGAATGAAATATAGAACACGATAGCAATTTTTCTGGTCAGTAAGATACACATTGTTCGCTATAATAACCAGAAACTAGACATAGAAATTTTATTATTGAGCTTTTCGCTAAATTTTTGAAAATATAACAGCGAAAATAAAGAAGAAAAAATATGGGTGCTTATCGAGAAAGTAAAGTTTCAGGAAAAGTAGATATTTAAATTTTAAGAATGAGAAACCGGACGGGCCAAAAAAATGCAGCTTGTAATACTTTTCATCACAAGCCTTCTAGGTGATGCAAATTTTGCAATGAACCATGTTCCAGCGAACTACATCAGTCATTGCCAGCAATTTATCACTGAAACTACAGGGAGGCCGCTTCCCGTTGAGGTCGATACCGCAGTAGTGCAAAAACTAAAATTAACATCTTCACTTGCTTTTACCAGAGGAACTTTAGGTGAGGTTGGGAAGATAAGGGATAACTACAAGCAGTTTTTTGTTTGCAGTGTAGTTAATGATACAGGTGAAGTTATCAGTCTGTATGAAAAAAAAGTGAAATTGCATTACGAGAAAGAAACGCCTTTACATAGTGAGTATTCAAAAAACTATGTAGATAATGACGATGCTTTCTTTGATCTATTTCTCTTTTCCCGCCATGGTGATGATTTCCTTTTCCAAGAAAAGGCTCGCTATAATAATACGCAACTCTACAAGTATTTCAGCAAGCTAGAAGATGCTTGGTATGGTGATGTTATATTAAATGACGCAGAAGACGCTATCCTTAAGCACCTAGTTGGAACTTGGTATTTTTTGAATGATGATATTTCAAATGATTGTTATCAATCAATAGGGATTAGTAAACATAAAAATTTTACCATAGGTAATGAATGTGATGAAATCCCGAGCGATCGTACAGCTTTTCACGAAGAAGAATTGGTTCGTGAAGCCGGTAAATATCATCTTGACAATGGAGTTCTTATACTGAGTCGGGACAGAATTTATAGAGCCAGCTTCTTAACCCCATTCGAAAAAACAGTAGCTTATAGAATCACCCTAACCGATAACGCTAGTAAACTCATCTTGATTGATGAAAATAATAATAGACTGGTCTTTTCAAAATTCTCAGATAGCAAAGATTAAATGCGTTTTGATCTTCAGATTGAAATTGAACTGCCTTGGGTGTAACGCTATAGGCTTATAGTTATTACGGCTACGCGAAAATGATCGTCGGGGCGGTTAGGGCATAGAGAGCGGAGTTTGCAACATCAACCAAATGCTATAGGTGATGATGTTGGCAGTATAATGTCATATTCTCGCAATAGAGCAATATTGAGTTCGGATAGACAGAGGTTATATGATGGGTATTTTTTTACGTTGCGTGATTTACGTAGGTAAGTTTTTGATGATTTTTTCCGTTTCAGCAGTATTATGTATTTCTGCTGATGAATATCCACAAGAAGTTGAAGGGCTACTTTATAATTACGAAAGAAAAGATGGTGATAAGTATTACTTTAAAAGGGCAAAGTATAAATTAATAAGTGAGTTGGAAGGGAGATGCATATTTGACATTGTTGATGAGGAAAGTGCACCTTCATTTGTTTCTGAAGGTGTGCAAGATTATATTGTTGAAGAGTTCTATGCAGTGACTAAAAAAAGAGATGGTCGTTGTGAATTTGATAATGATGTATTTAGAAATGAAAGTGTGATTTTTTTTAGAATGAATCTTGATGATTTTTTGGCGGTGGAGCCAGAATTTTTTTCATTCTTAAGCAGTAGTGATTTGAGAAATTATATCCTATCAGAGCTGGGTTATTCCGCATACTCTGCTTTCTCTATTGCTAAGGTTGGCGATTTTGATTTTAGGGTCAATTTATCCATCGGTGGTTCGGTGTATAATATGAGTGTTCTGTTTGCTAATGAAAATTTTAAAATTTTAAAAGTTAATAAAGAGTTTGAAAATCTTAACTATTAGGGAGAAAGCAACGAGGCTGGGCTTTTTGGGTAGTACTCATTCACTTCTCGAAGCCTTCGGCGGCAGATCCCGAAAGGGAAATGTACTACACCCATGTTATAACAAATAACAATGGCGTTTCCGAGCAGGTAATGAGCTTTGATGTGTTTGGTGCGCGGCGGGATGCGCAAAGCTGGGCGCTAAAGCATACTGAAGCCAGCTCTGGTTTACTGTCCAGTGCGCTCACCTTGCGCTGGGCACCTCGCTTTTGCAATCCTGCAACGCTCCTCGCCACCGCCCTTGCCTTCCGTGGCAAGGGCGTTCGCTGGGGGGAAGATACGCAATC
>OGCL01001925.1_pt1 | contig 16119 bp, 15 predicted proteins | sample 1570041 | NCBI WGS metagenome assembly OGCL01 (sample SAMN06266162, study PRJEB24511) | hot springs metagenome | isolation source: Hot spring water | place: South Africa: Limpopo | collected 2015-06-22
GACTCGGTCTGCATGTAAAACTCAATGCCAGGGTAAATCAACAATTGCGCAGCCGGACATTCGGGCTGATTCGCCAGTGCTACACTGGCAGTGGCTGCCAGATTACCGCCTGCACTATCACCGCCAACCGCGATTCGACTGCGATCCACTTGCCAGTGATCAGCCTGTGCAAATGCCCAACGCACTGCACTGATCGCATCTTCAAACGCGGCTGGAAATGGATGCTCAGGTGCGAGTCGGTAGTCAATACTGAGCACGTTCATACGCCCAAAGCGGCACAGCATTCGGCATGGCTCATCGTGTGTGTCCAGATCGCCCACGGTAAAGCCACCACCATGAAAAAATACCAGCAGCGGAAAGTGTTGTTCGGTATTGAGTGCTTCAACGGGACGATACAGTCGCGCGTTGAGCAGATCGGCTTCACCCAAAAACTGTAGGTCGCTGGTGTGCCCAACCAATGTCGGGCGACCCCGAATGGCAGCGATTTCTTGGCGGAGCCTGAGACGGTTTTGTACGGGGTCGCTGCGATCTGGTCGTTGATTGGCACGCAAGTCACGCACGGCCAGAATCGTGCGTAGTGACGGGTCTAAGTCAGGATAGTGATTGGGTGCTTTGAGCCATTTGGCCAGTTGGTCATGTGCGGCTTCGGGTAGCAGCAGCCCCGCCAAACGTGCAGCAGTGCCGTGCAGATGATCAAGTGAGCGATAGTAACGCGACATACTTTCACCTCCGCAGCAGATCGTCTATGTGGCCGTGTCGGCATCCTACTGTACTGGCATCAGATGACAGTCTGACTGATGTTTGCGACAGGCGCGGCTTAATTCAGATTTTGGTGTAAGGGGCGCACCAAAGAACCCAAGCTGCGCGTCGTCATAAAATGCTCAATCCAACTGCGAATCACTGATGGGTTGTCGATCAGCAGCACTTCTGCTAACAGTTGTTTGGCGTCGCCCATGTCGATGTTGCAAATCGCTTTGCGCACTTTGAGCAAGTTGGCCGCACTCATCGACAAGGCGTCAAAGCCCATCGCCGCCACCAAAATCGCTGTTGCAGGGTCGCCTGCCATTTCGCCACAGATGCTGATCGGTTTGTCTAGTTCGCGGCATTTTTTGACGATCATATTTAAGGCGCGAATCACCGCCGGATGATAGTGGTTGTATAGGCTGGCGACGCGTGGATTGTTGCGGTCGACCGCCAGCAGATACTGGGTGAGATCGTTGGAGCCAACCGAAAAAAAGTCAACTAGGCTTGCCATGTCCTCAAGCTGCATCAGCATACTCGGCACTTCGATCATCACGCCGATTTTAGGTCGGTTGATTTTAACCTGTGCTTCTTCTTGCACTTCGACCAATGAACGCTCGATTAAATACAAGCATTCTTCCACTTCGCTGACCGTGGTGATCATCGGCAGCAAAATGTGCAGATTATTTAAGCCAATACTGGCTTTGAGCATGGCGCGAATCTGTGCCGAAAAAATCTCCGGATGATCCAAGGTAAAGCGGATGCCGCGCCAGCCGAGGGCGGAGTTTTCTTCTTTAATCGAAAAATACGGCAGATCTTTGTCTGCGCCGATGTCCAATGTGCGCATGACCACCGGTTTATTGGCAAAGTGACTGAGCTGCTGCCGATAGATAATCCGCTGTTCTTCTTCACCGGGGAAACGCTCACGCAGCATGAAGAGCATTTCGCTGCGATACAGCCCCACGCCTTCCGCACCACGCTGTGTCCCCCGAATCACGTCGATCATCAGGCCAGTGTTCACATACAGCTTGACGTGCTGGCCGTCGGTGGTGATGGTGTCGCGATTTTCGTAGGCGTTGAGGCTCTTAGTGGCTTGTTGCTCTTCGCGCAACACCTCACGATAACGCTGGCGTAACCGGCGTACCGGATGCACAAAAATCCGCCCTTGATGCGCATCGACGATCATCTCAGCATCGTCAAGCTGCGTGATCGGCAACTCAGTCACGCCAACCACGGTGGGAATGCCCAGCGCCCGCGCCACAATCACCATGTGTGAGTTGGCCGCGCCTTCAGTGGTGACAATCGCGGCGATTTTGCTGATCGGCAGTTCGACCAAAGCAGCGGTCGAGAGTTCTTCCGCGATCAAAATACTGTCTTCGGCAAACTCGCGATGCTGCGTATCCGCAGTCTGTAGTCGCGCCAAAATCCGCCGCCCTAAGTCGCGCAAGTCCGACACCCGTTCGCGTAAATACTCATCGTCCATCTGGGCAAAATGCGCCGCATGCGCTTCGATCACGCTGCGCACCGCGCCTTGCGCCCAGCTACCAGCACGCACTTTACTGGCAATTTCGGCGGGTAGGGCATTGTCGTCGAGCATGCGCAGATAGACACTGAATAGCGCACGCTCTTCGGCCATCAGCGCGTCTTGCATCTTGGCATCTAACTCACGAATATCATCGCGTACCGACTGTACTGCGGTGTGTAACAGCACCAGTTCATCGCCGATGTCTTCTGCCTGACGATCAGGTACGAGGTCAATGTCAGCCGGTGGGTACAGCACCACCGCCCGACCGATTGCAATGCCACCCGCGCCGGCCACACCCTGAAAAATTTTGGCACTGGTTGGGCTGGCGGCTGTTTTGCGGAATACATCGACCTGACCGACCGCGTGGGCATGGGCAATCGCACCGGATAACTGAGCGCACAGGGTCACCAAAAATGACTCAGCCGCCTCAGAAAATGCCTTGGCCTCGTGATGCTGCACCACCATTACGCCCATGACTTTACGCCGATACATAATCGGAATACCCAAAAACGCGTTGTAGCGTTCTTCGCCAGTTTCGGGTAAATAGCGAAAACGTGGGTGCGATGACGCATTATCGAGGTTAATGATTTCTTCACGCTGGCCGACCAGCCCGACCAAGCCCTCGCCGGTACTGAGCGATACCTCACCGACCGCATCGGCATTGAGACCTTTAGAGGCCATCAGCACATAGCGTTGGTTGCGTTCGTCCAATAAATACACCGAACAGACATCGGACTCCATCGCATCAGCGACCAGATTGACCATCAGCTCCAACGCATCGTGCAGCGTCAAGGCCGCATCGACCTCCTGCACAATTCGTCTCAGTGTTTCAAGCTGCATGGTAATGGCTGGCATAGCGTTTGGGTTCCTATGAGGCGTGAGATGTGAGTTGTGCTGATGATCCTGTGGCTTATTGGGCGTGTGGACTGTTGGGTAACCGTGCGGCCAGTTCAAGCAAGGCTTTACGATACACCTCGCGCTTAAATGACACTACCTGACCGAGTGGATACCAATAGCTCACCCACATCCAATGGTCAAACTCAGCCGGCGACGTGCCGTCCAAGCGGATCTCACTGGCAGAAGCGGTCAGCTGTAATAAAAACCACTTTTGTTTTTGACCAATACAAACCGGTGCGCTGGCTTGACGAATGTAACGGTGCGGCAACCGATAGCGTAGCCAACCGCGCGTTTGTGCCAGAATCCGAACATGCTCAGGGGCAAGTCCGATTTCTTCGTACAACTCGCGGTACAGTGCCTGCTCCGGTGTTTCACCGTCTTTAATGCCGCCTTGCGGAAACTGCCACGCATTGTGTCCAATCCGCTTTGCCCACAGCACTTGTCCCGATGTATTGGCCAAAATGATACCGACATTGGGTCGGAAACCTTCAGAGTCAATCATTTTGGCTACCTTAAAACATGCTCATGCTTTGCCATGACCCCGATTCAGCCAAATGTTTAATCGGTGAAGTGTCACGGGGAAAGTCATGAAATTTGGTATGATCTTAACGAATTTATCCGTACTAGCGGGCTAAGTTTTCGGTTTTTTTATGTTTACCAGCACTGACAAGCGGAGTCGCGCATGCTATTGGCGTTATTTGATCTCGATCACACCTTATTGAATCTCGACTCTGACCATGCGTGGGGTGAATTTTTGATCGGTCAGCAGTTGGTCGATGCAGCGAGCCACCGCTCGCGCAACGATCAGTTTTATGAGGATTACAAGGCTGGTACGCTGGATGCGGTGGCCTATAACGAGTTTGTGTTTGAGTTTTTGGCACAGCACGATCTGGTGCGGCTGGCCGAGTTGCACCAGCAGTTTATGCAGCAGGTAATTCTACCTGCATTGCGGCCACGCGGTCAGGCGGCAATTGCGCAGCATCGGGCGGCAGGTCATGAGATCGTGATGATTACTGCGACCAACGCCTTTGTGACTGCGCCGATTGCCGCAGCGTTTGGGGTTGACCAGTTAATTGCCAGTCAGCCGGAATTACGCGATGGACGCTATACCGGTCGTTTAGTTGGGGAGCCGTGTTTTCAGGCGGGCAAATTGCATCATTTGCAGCACTGGCTGGCCGGTCGCGAGGTGGTGGAGAGCTGGGGGTATTCCGATTCGTTTAATGATTTGCCGTTATTAAACTTTGTCGATCATCCAGTCGCAGTTAACCCTGATACCCGTTTGCACGCCCATGCGTTGGCGCAACAGTGGCCGATTGAAGATTGGTCGATTTAAGTGCCGTTTATTGCATCGCAATACTGCAACATCTCTGACGGTGCGCTTGCGCCGTCAGTGGCTTGAATCGAATGCTTGAGTTGTACGGTCGATACGGTGATTAAAATGCACCGGGTAGCTTGGCCAAAATCATGATAAACAACACTGAGAATGCAATAAAAATCATGCCGAGCAGTGTCTTAAATAACAGCGGGCTGAGCTTGGCATAAGTTTGCTGTAGCACGGTTGGAACGGGTTCAGACGCTTGATGACGAGGATCAGACATGGGGATGACTCCAATAATAGTGCCAAATCGCTATTGCGCCATGCACCGCGTTTGACCGTTGCGGTTGCAGGGAATTGTTGCTATGTCGAGTCTAAATTGTCACCTTGTCAGTCATTGCCTGTTCCTGTCTGACACTTTTAAGTAAAAATAAAGAATAGTTGTGCGTGTTAGGTGCTTTGTTGGTCAATCCAGTCAGCCAAACCGCCAGCAGCACGAGAGCGGGTGCGCTCCGGATGCCAGACCATACCCAGTCGCCGTTGCAGCGGTTCGACATCGGTCAGATGCAAAATGCTCAAGTCATCATTCAGCAGTGTTTGCGGTAGGGCAGACCAACCCAGTCCAATCGACACTAGCATTCGAATCGATTCCAGTGGATTGGTGGTCATGGTGGCTTGTGGCTTGAGTTGTTGCTGGGCAAACGCGGCCAGCGTGATCTGACTGGTATAGGTGTTGGCACTCGGCAACATCGCCGGAAACGGCAATAAATCTGCTAACGCCAACGACTCAGCCTGTGCCAACGGATGAAATGGCGCGGCCACAAACAACAGGTCATCCAACCAGATCTCTTGATACGACAAGCGCGGGTGACACTCCGGCGGCAAGGTCAAAAACGCCAATTCCAAATCACCGGCCAGTACCGCCTGATGCGCTTGCTCAGAATCGACAAAACGAACCTCCAGTTGCACCTTCGGATAGTGCTGCACAAAACCTTTTAGCAATTCAGGCAGATGATGCAGCCCAATATGATGACTGGTGCCAATGGTCAGCCGGCCTGCGACCTCTTGGCTGGCATCGCTCAGGCTGCGCCGAATCTCCTGATAGTCCGCCAGCCAACGTTCTGCTTGCGGCAACAGGCGTTGCGCGGCGGCGGTCGGCTGGACTTGTCGCCCGATATGGTCGAATAGTCGAACGGCCAGTTCTTGTTCAAGATTACGCAATCGCTTGCTGATCGCGGGCTGGGTCAGATGCAGTTGTTCGGCAGCTTTGGACACGGATTTATGCTGCATGACAGCGATAAATGCTTGTAGTAATACAGTATTCAATCGGGTCTCCAGCAATATGAAGGGCGGGTAAGACTGAGTGGAGTCTGCGTGATTGTTACTATTTTGTCGATTGGGCTGTAATTGCGATTGACATTATTCAGATCGGTGTTATCTTAACTGCAAGCCACAATATATAGACTTAACTGTCCGTATACATGCTTAATTGTTGAAAGTGTTCGTTTTGCCTCTGTTGAAGACCGCTCTGCCGATTGCCTCACCGATTAGTTCCATGTGTTCCCCGTGATGTGTCCCTATACATTCTGGCTTTCACGTGCATCCAAGCACAAATTTTTAATGCAATGAGGAGACATTCACATGTCAACTACTATCGGTACAGTCAAGTGGTTTAACGAAGAGAAAGGTTTTGGTTTCATTTCTCAAGACAACGGTGGCGGCGATGTATTCGTTCACTTCCGCGCAATCGTTAGCGATGGCTACAAGACTCTTGCTGAAGGCCAAAAAGTGTCCTTCACCGTAGAAAAAGGCCAAAAAGGCCTGCAAGCTGCTAACGTTACTGTTGTTTAAGACAACACTGCGTTAACGCTTCAAAAAAACCGCTCCGAGTGAGCGGTTTTTTTTATGTCTGCTGTTTTTATATGGATTCAATAACACGCCAATCCGCCACAGTGCATGGCATACTCGGCGCAATCCAAATCAATCATCATCGCAAACCACTTCCATAGGGAATATGTTTAAGGAGTTATGAGATGAGCGCCCCAATTTTTTTATGGGATCCTGTATTGAGCGAAGCATGGCCGAATAGTGTTGAACAGGCCGATGAATATCGTATTCAATTGCGTGAGGTCGGGCATGACCACAGCCCACGCGTTGATCATTTTGCCGAATTGCTAAAAGCCAAAGTCGCCGCCGAAAAAACCTTTGACGCAGACTTCAAACAAAAAGGCTATCTTGAAAGCGCGTATTTGTTTAAGCCACAGCACACCGCAGCACTGGTCAGTTGGGATTACTTTAAAGATGCTTATGCTGATCTGTTTTTTGTGCTGATGGTCGAAGCGGCGCGTGAAGCAGGACTGCTGATCTATGACACGCGCTCAGAATGGGTATTTTTACCCGATGGCAACATGCTGCCCCGCCAAGCCGCATCAAGCTGGGACAAACATGCGAAGGCTGTCAAAGCAAAAGCCAAAAAGGGCTTTAATGTCGCAACCGATATGCCTAGCACCGATGCACAGTGCAAGAAGTTGATGCGCTCAGTCCTGTTAGAGCCACTGACTGCACTGGGTTTTACTGAGCAGGTTCTTAAAGATGACCACCTGCGTGATCATGAGTACAAAGCATTTATATTGGAGATCAACGGGTTCCGCCTAGAGTACAAAATGTATTCTTTTATGAAAAAAAATTGGGATGGGTGTGAATTAACCGTCCTACCACATTACAGTGACCTCGTCCAAGTTAAGCATCAAGACATATATTTTTTCTCAGAAAAGAAGAGGGGGAACAATCCTGATGGTCGCTTGCAACCAGCTATTTACTTTGATTTCAACAGACAGTTTTGCAAGGTTTATCCGGCTGGACATATCCCTTCTGAAGCGTTGCACTTTCGAACACGCCATGAGATTAACCTTTATTTACAGAATCTTATACAAGCGATTCAGCAGCTGGTCAGCCAGTGTACTTCGCTATCACAACTGCATCACTATATTCATTATGATGAGAATAATCTGTTTAAAACGCAGATTATGTATCCAGACTATCCTAATGCCCCCTCTTATCAGTTTGTCTATAACTTAGCCAATCATTGTGAGGATGCAACGGGATTCGCCCAGTTGATCTCGCGTATACGCAGTGTGTTTTTACAAGTTACTGCAAATTGTTACGGCGAAGACAGCTCAGAGTACGTCTCGTATGTAGCGGCCTACGATAGACAATTAGCAGAGTGCGAAGCACGATATCGCTTTGCTCTAGAGCACGCGAAACGTGAGGAATAAAGCACCTACCGCTCAGCCATTGCCCATGCTTTTCTCAGGTTCGCGCAATGGGTGAAACCTTCGTACTAGACACCAATACATTCCAAAAAGTTTTTAAATTGATAAAAATCATAAATTGGATTTATTAAACATGGCTGACTAGAATACAGGCTACCCCGCGTATTTTTGCAAGGTGATGCTGATGTCCGCTCAAACGCTCTACGACAAACTCTGGGATGACCACTTGGTCAAACAGCGCGATGATGGCTCATCGCTGATCTATATCGACCGGCATTTATTGCACGAAGTCACCAGCCCACAAGCGTTCGAAGGACTGCAACTCGCAGGCCGCAAACCTTGGCGCTTATCCGCCAACGTCGCCACCCCCGACCATAACGTGCCGACCGATAAGGCCGAGCGGGCGCAAGGCATCGCAGGGATCAGTGACGCGACCTCACGCATCCAAGTGCAGACACTAGACGACAACTGCAAAACCTTTGATATTGCCCAGTTTGACATCAATGACATCCGTCAAGGCATCGTGCATGTGGTCGGCCCTGAACAAGGTTTGGTTTTGCCGGGGATGACTGTAGTGTGTGGTGATTCGCATACCGCCACGCATGGAGCACTCGGTTGTCTGGCGCACGGCATCGGTACATCTGAAGTCGAGCATGTGCTTGCGACCCAATGCCTCGTGCAAAAAAAATCCAAAAACATGCTGGTCAAAGTCGAAGGCACACTCGGTGCAGGCGTGACTGCCAAAGACGTGGTGCTGGCGATTATCGGTCAGATCGGTACAGCCGGTGGTACGGGCTACGCGATTGAATTTGGTGGGCAAGTGTTCCGTGACATGTCGATGGAGGGTCGTATGACCGTCTGCAACATGGCGATTGAAGCCGGTGCGCGGGTCGGTATGGTTGCGGTCGATCAGACCACGATTGACTATGTGCAAGGTCGTCCATTTGCCCCGACTGGTGAACAGTGGGCGCAAGCGGTGGCATATTGGCAGAGCTTACACAGTGACGCGGATGCGGTATTTGATGCCGTAGTTGAGTTAGACGGCGCACAGATTGCGCCGCAAGTGTCGTGGGGTACATCGCCTGAGATGGTGATTCCGGTCACTGCAACTGTGCCGACGTTAAATGAGGCCAAAGACGACGTACAGCGCGAAGCGTGGACACGCGCCTATAAGTACATGGGCTTGCAAGCTGGCCAAGCGTTAGCCGAGATTCAGTTGGATCGGGTGTTTATTGGTTCGTGTACCAACTCACGGATTGAAGACTTGCGTGATGCAGCGGCCGTGATTAAAGGCCGTAGCGTCGCACCGACCATCAAACAAGCGATGGTGGTGGCCGGTTCTGGTCTGGTTAAACAACAAGCCGAAGCCGAAGGCTTGGACCAAGTGTTCTTGGCGGCGGGCTTTCAGTGGCGCGAACCGGGTTGTTCGATGTGTCTGGCGATGAATGCTGACAAGCTACAATCGGGCGAGCACTGCGCATCGACCTCGAATCGTAATTTTGAAGGTCGTCAAGGCAATGGCGGGCGCACGCACTTGGTCAGTCCAGCGATGGCGGCGGCGGCAGCGTTGGCTGGTCATTTTGTTGATGTTCGGACATTTTAAGGAGCTCACCATGAAACCGTATACCCGTGAAGTGGGCTTGGTTGTGCCATTGGATCGTGCCAATGTCGATACCGATCAGATCATTCCCAAGCAGTTTTTGAAGTCGATCAAACGCACTGGTTTTGGTGCCAATTTGTTTGATGAGTGGCGTTATCTGGATGAAGGTTATCTGGGGCTGGATAACAGCAAACGTCCGCTGAATAACGAATTTGTGCTGAATCAGCCACAGTATCAAGGCGCGACGGTATTGCTGGCGCGTGAAAATTTTGGCTGTGGCTCCAGCCGTGAGCATGCGCCGTGGGCATTAGAGGAATATGGTTTTCGCACGGTGATTGCGCCGAGCTTTGCCGATATTTTCTTTAATAACTGCTTTAAAAATGGCATGTTGCCGGTGGTGCTGACCGATGCCGAAGTGGAGGTCTTATTCCAAGAAGCCGCCGCAACGCCGGATTATCGTTTGACAATTGATTTAGCGGCGCAACAGGTTATCCGACCCAATGGCGAAGCATTTCGTTTTAGTGTGGATGCCTTCCGTAAGCATTGTTTGTTGAACGGTTTGGATGACATCGGTCTAACCTTGCAGGATGCCGATGCGATTCGGGCATTTGAGGCCAAAACCCAAACCTTACGGCCTTGGGTGTATAACGCGCTGCATGGCTAACGTTTAATGACTGTCCTAGACATACGAGCCTAGATGACAGCCGCTGGATATCGCGTATACTGCAACTGAATTAAACCTGACCGTAGATGAGATCTGAGCGATCAGCGGTTGTGTTCAAAACAGGAGGGGTGTACATGCGCTGGATCAGGTTAGGGTCGGCGGCGATGCTCAGCACAGGATTGTTGCTGGGTTGTGGTAGTGTTCCGCCTCAGCCACAGCACGCAACCGTACTCAACGAACGTGCGCATAGCTCGGCACTGATGACGTGGCGCGCGCCAGATCAGCGAGATCTGGCGACGGTACATTGTTCGGGTGGTTTGCAGTGTCGCTTTACTGCGCTCAACGAGATGCAGTTGCTGGATGCCAAGTCCGGTATGCCCACAGAGTCTGCACAAAAAGCCGCCGTATTTCGTTATGAGTCGATGAGCAAACAGCCGCACGCGCTGTATCATTTGGCCGTGGCCGAAGGGATGCATGAGGTGCGCCTACAGTTTTATCCGGTCACGCTGGAGCGGGCAGAGCAGTTTATCCTGATTCATCAGTTTAAAGCGGGCTTTGAGTATCAGCTCAACCTGTTTCGTGATCGTCAGACCCAGCCGAATAGTCTGTTGGCGATGGCCGCACCCGATCCGCTGTGTGTGGATTTAACCGAAAACAAACGGGTGGTGCGGCGTTTTTGTCGGCCATTTGATCCACAGACTGGGTTGGGCGAGTTTATTGAAACCAAGCTGCCGCAAGGCGTGGGTTAATGTTTGATTTTTTAGTACGTTTTTGGAAGTGTTTGCATGTCAAAACAGATTTTAATCCTCGCCGGTGATGGCATCGGTCCTGAGATCATGGGCGCGGCAGAGCAAGTGCTGGCTGCGGTGAATCAACAGTTTAACCTTGATTTATCATGGTCGCATGGCTTGCTCGGTGGCTGTTCGATTGATGCGTTCGGTGTACCACTGGCTGATGAAACGCTAGCGACTGCGCGGGCGGCGGATGCGATTTTGCTGGGTGCGGTCGGTGGTTATAAGTGGGATACGATTGAGCGTTCGATTCGGCCTGAGCGCGGTCTATTGAAAATCCGTAGCGAGTTGAATCTGTTTGCCAATTTGCGTCCAGCGATTTTGTATCCACAACTGGCCGATGCGTCGAGTCTTAAGCCTGAGATCGTGGCGGGCTTGGATATTTTGATTGTGCGGGAGTTGACTGGCGGGATTTATTTTGGTCAGCCGCGTGGCATTCGCACATTAGAAAACGGCGAAAAAGAAGGTTTTAACACCGATGTCTACCGCGAAAGTGAGATTAAGCGGATTGCGCGGGTGGCGTTTGAGATGGCGCGGTTACGCGGCAGCAAGGTCTGTTCGGTCGATAAGGCCAACGTGCTGGAAGTGACTGAGCTGTGGAAGCAGGTGGTGACTGAGCTGCAACAGGCTGAATATCCTGATATTGCGCTGTCGCATATGTATGTCGATAACGCGGCGATGCAGTTGGTTAAAGCACCGAAGCAGTTTGATGTGATTGTGACGGGTAATTTGTTCGGTGATATTTTGTCGGATGAAGCGTCGATGTTGACGGGTTCGATTGGGATGTTGCCGTCGGCGAGTTTGGACGAAAACGGCAAAGGCATGTATGAGCCGTGTCATGGCAGTGCGCCGGACATCGCGGGTCAGAATATTGCCAATCCGCTGGCGACGATTTTGTCAGTGGCGATGATGCTGCGCTATACCTTTAAGCAGGAGGCGGCGGCGAAGGCCATCGAAGATGCGGTCGGGCGGGTGCTGGATCAGGGCTTGCGTACTGGCGATATTATGTCAGCGGGCATGACTAAGGTCGGAACAAAAGAGATGGGCGAAGCAGTTGTAAAGGCGTTGGGTTAAGAAAAAGAGTTGTAGGGGAGCTTGCTCCCCTCAATGACTAGCTGACGAGTTGAAGTATTCTAGGTTTTTTCGGGGTTTCGAAGCCCACCAATATGTCCAAAAGTTGGACGGTAATTTTTAGCTCTTTTGCAATATCCTCGCCGTAAATACGTTTCTTTTCAGCAAGAACCTTAAACGAATTTTGCAAAAGCTCTGGTTGTTCGCGCTGTACTTTGTCGTCCTCAATCTCACCTTTAGATTCGCCGCGTGTACGCAAGGTCACAACACCGGATACATATTGATCCTCTGTGATAAGGTCTAGCTGGCGGGCACGATATAAAATCGCTGCCTTGCTGACCCTCCACTGTAGTTTGAACTCGCTCAGTGCATTCCAGTTGTATCTTGCACTTCTTAAACCACTTGGACGCGGAAAAAATTTAGCCATCATAGATCTAGGAATCAACAAAGCGCTAGAAAATCGATTTGCTTGATTTTCAGTAATCCTATCTCCGGTTTGTACGCTTTGATGCATGATCAAGTGGCCGATTTCATGTCCTATATCGAAACGATGCCTACAAATACTGGTCTTACATTCGCTTCTAACAATAATAGGTCTGCCAGCGGCAACTGATAAAGCGTCTACCTCGGTATCCATGCTCGGAAAACTTGTGACAATAATGCCTCGATTTTCTGCAAGCCGATGCATATTGCTGACTGCACCTAAGCCTAAACCCCAATCCGCTCTACATTTTTCTGCCAGCCGCTCAATATCTGCAACAGATGAAAAATCAAAGCCATACAACGACATCTCAGACAATCTAAATTCCGGTAGCTTTAGATGCTCGTCCAAGATATTGACCAGCCTAATCACCAACTCGCCGCGAGTCTGTACCACATGTTTCGCTGATACCTTGGTCGTTCTCTGGCTACGAAAATGAAATTGCTCATCAACCAGATAGCTTTTTTGCTGTTCGAACATTTCAGGCATAACCTGTAAATACTCTGCCAAGTTTTTCCAAAGCGTGTCAGTCGGTTGAGTTTGCCCTGTTTCCAGCTTGTGAATGTACTGGCGTGTTTTCCCCACGTGTTCGGCCACGTCATCAAGAGTTTTCTGATTGACCATTCGAGCTAGTCTTAGCTCAGAGCCAATAAAATCGCTGTACATGGTTGGTTATCCGTTAGAATCTTTCTTGCTTGATGAGTCATCAAGAGAGTCAACTGGTGCAGAGGGAATATCGTTTGTCTCTGGTAGGTCATCTTGCACGATGTACAACGAGGACATAGTAGGTAGTGCTGAGCATTGTGAAATTTTTTGTCCAGACAGGTTGTAACCATAAAACATAACCGCAGGTTCGTCTTCTTTGTTTTTAGGCTGGAAAAGCTTGAAAACGCCAACGAGGTCGTCTGTATTCTCATTATCAAACAAGTCTGGATGTGTTGCTTGAAGCGTAGGAAGAAACTTTAGCACTTTGGAATGGTGATTTGTTCTAGTTGAAGCGTCAAATAGACATACCCAGTGTCCAATTCTAGCTACGAGTCGATTATTGTTTATTGACACGTCAATCAGAGATTCTAACTCATGGGGAAGGGAGCGATTGATTCTATTCTTGATTCGGACATATGTTGTATAGGCCATAGATGAATTATCATCATCAGGGTCATTTATGCTCTCTTCCACAGTGTAGAATACGTCTTGCATTATTCTTGCAAGGGCAAACAATATTTCGTCATTAAGTTTCGGATCAAACTCGCTTGGATGCTTGAAAGTTTTCATATCAAACCTTGCAAAAACTTGAAAATGTCAACTTGAATGTTATTGCTGAATTTAGATTCTGTCAACCGAATTTGAAATTTGTTACAGCTTCTATGAAGCTGTTAAAACAGCTTGTTTTTTATTTTGTGGCACATCCATCCTGAACTTTGCACCAAACCGCTGCAATCGCTTGGCTGTACATCAACAATTCTAAATTTGCCTTGTGACTACAAAAGGACTACACTAACAGTAATCGCTTGAGTGAGGATTCATCATGCCCACCGTAACCAGCCACAGTCATGCCAGCCACCAAGACAGCTACGTCCGTGCGCGGATCGACAGCCAAACCAAAGCACTCGCCACCGATGCACTGAACGCCATGGGGCTATCGGTATCGGATGCGATTCGACTGCTCATGCTGCATATCGTTGAAGAAAAAAACCTACCGTTTACCCTTAAAGTCCCCAGCCGTACCACCCGCGATGCGATTGCAGAGCTAGAAGCAGGTAAAGGAAAACGGTTCGACGACTTAGACAGCTTACTGGATGATTTGCGTGCGCCAGATTGAACGCTCATCCGCGTTTAAGCGAGATTTTAAAAAGCATGGCGAGCTTGACAGTGGCATGATCGACGTATTGTACCGCTTGATTCATAACCAACCGCTGCCTGAAAAATACCGTGATCATGCTTTGATCGGGGATTGGATCGGCTACCGCGAATGCCACATCAAGCCTGATTTACTGCTGATCTATAAAACAATAGATGACGATATTTTGCGGCTTGCCCGTTTGGGTTCACATAGCGAATTGTTTGGCTAGTTGCAATTGTCTCGGATTTAGCGGCACATCCATCCTGAACTTTGCAGCAAACCGCTGCAATCGCTTGTCGGTATCGCCCTGACACGGCATAATCCTGCGTTTATTGAATTTTTGCCGACGCGCCTCGCGCTTGCACCAGATAAGGACACTCCGCACCATGATGCGCACCCATTACTGTGGCTCACTGACCGAAAGCCAGCTTGAACAAACCGTCACCATCTGTGGCTGGGTACACCGCCGCCGCGACCATAGCCATGTGGTTTTCTGGGATTTTAGAGATCGCGATGGTCTATTACAGGTGGTATTTGAGCGTGCTGACAATATCGAACTGTTCGAAATTGCAGGCAAAACGCGTGTGGAGTCTGTGGTTCAGGTCACTGGACGCGTACGGGCGCGTGCCGAATCCCTTATCAATCCCAACTTGGCCAGCGGAAAAATTGAAGTCGTTGCAGAATCAATAAAGCTTATTGCAGGGTCTGAAACACCACCATTTCCTCTGAATGATGATTTTGCGAATATCTCAGAAGAGTTGCGCCTAAAATACCGCTTCCTCGACCTGCGTCGCCCAGAGATGCTGGAGCGTATGCGCTTCCGCTCAAAAGTGACCAGCCTGATTCGCAACTATCTCGACGATAACGGCTTTTTGGATGTCGAAACCCCGATTTTGACCCGTGCCACCCCAGAAGGTGCGCGTGATTACCTCGTGCCATCACGCACCCAAAACGGCAGCTTTTTTGCGCTACCACAATCACCACAGTTGTTTAAACAATTACTGATGGTGTCGGGTTTTGACCGTTATTATCAAATCGCCAAATGCTTCCGCGACGAAGACCTACGCGCCGACCGTCAGCCGGAATTTACCCAGATCGACGTCGAAACCTCATTCATGTCAGATGAAGACATCATGCAAATGATGGAAGGCATGATCGTGAAAGTGTTTAACGAAACGCTGGGCATTCAGTTTGATACGTTCCCACGCATGACTTATGCCGAAGCCATGCGCCGTTACGCGTCTGACAAACCAGACTTGCGGATTCCGCTCGAATTGGTCGATGTGGCAGACGTGTTAAAAGATGTTGGCTTTAAAGTGTTTGCTGGCCCTGCCAACGACCCGAAAGGCCGTGTCGTCGCCTTGCGCATCCCGAATGGCAACACGATTTCACGCGGTCAAATCGACGAATACACCAAGTTTGTCGGTATCTACGGCGCGAAGGGGTTGGCGTATATCAAAGTCAACGACACCAGCAAAATCAACAACGGTGTCGAGCAAGAGTCTGGCCTACAGTCACCGATTATCAAAAACATCAGTGATGCCGCGCTGCAAGAAATCGTCAACCGTACTGGCGCACAAAATGGCGATTTGATTTTCTTTGGTGCGGACAAAGCCAAAATCGTCAACGATGCGATGGGCGCACTGCGGATCAAAGTCGGCCACGACCTGAACATGGCGACCTGCGAATGGGCACCGTTGTGGGTGGTCGATTTCCCGATGTTTGAAGAAATCGACGACGGCAAATGGACTTCGGTACATCATCCGTTTACCTTGCCCAAAGGCTCAGTCGAGGAGATGAAAGCCAATCCAGCCGGTGCGTTGTCGGTCGCCTATGACATGGTGCTTAACGGTACAGAACTCGGCGGTGGTAGCTTGCGGATCTACACCTTGGAGATGCAAAAGGCCGTGTTTGAAGCG
>OGCL01001927.1_pt1 | contig 16089 bp, 18 predicted proteins | sample 1570041 | NCBI WGS metagenome assembly OGCL01 (sample SAMN06266162, study PRJEB24511) | hot springs metagenome | isolation source: Hot spring water | place: South Africa: Limpopo | collected 2015-06-22
CGCATCGTCGAAGTAGCTGGAGACCGGCAGCTGCGTGGCGGACTGCCGGAACTGAAGGCTCAAATCAGACATGCTGCACCCGACCTGACGCCCCACTAGAGGGACAGTGAACAAAAAACCGCAGGCCCGATCAGCCTGCGGCGCACCATCAGCGGAGAATTTTACCGCCTGGGGGTCTCCGTCGTGGGATCGGTTCCCCGTTTCGACGCCACCCTTTGCGTTGGCGCAAACCCTAAAATCCGATCGGCTGACCGGCCGAGCCGGTCGGTTCGAATGCCGATGGTCTCCCCCGAAGTCCTGCCCAACGCCGAGCCCGCCCCCCGCCACGAGGATGACCTGCGCGAGCTCGAGGGGCTGGTGCAGCGCATCGAGTCGGGGCAACTGCCGCTGGAGGAACTGTTGCAGGCCTACCGGCGCGGCGCGGAACTGCTCACCCGCTGCCGCGCCCGGCTCGACGCGGTGGAGCAGCAGGTGCGGCTGCTCGATGACGGTGAACTCAAGCCCTGGACACCGTCGTGAACCACCCGGGGCTGGCTGATGCCGCTGCAGAGCCGGCGGAGGCCGATGATCAGTTCTTCGATGTCTGGGCGCAGCGCTGGCGGATGCGGCTGGAGGCCATGCTCGAAACCGTCGTCCCGGCCGACGCACCGGCCGCGCTCGGTGCAGCGATGCGCTACGCCGCACTCGACGGGGGCAAACGGCTGCGTCCGCTGCTGGTGGTGGCGGCCTGCGAGGCGGTCGGTGGGACGGTCGCAGCAGCGTTGCGCGCGGCCTGTGCGGTCGAGTTGATTCACGCGTATTCGCTGGTGCATGACGATCTGCCGTGCATGGACGACGATGTGCTGCGCCGTGGCCGGCCGACCTGCCACGTCGAATACGACGAACCGACCGCCCTGCTGGTTGGCGACAGCCTGCAGACGCTGGCCTTCGAACTGCTGGCCAGCCAGCCGCTCGGTGAGCGCCAGCTCGAAATGATCGCCCTGCTCGCCCACGCCAGCGGCTCGCGCGGCATGGCCGGCGGTCAGGCCATCGACCTGGCTTCGGTCGGCAAACCGCTCGAACAGGCCGAACTCGAACTGATGCACGCGCTCAAGACCGGCGCCCTGATCCGCGCCGCAGTCATGCTCGGCGCCTTGGCCGGCCAGCCGCTGTCGGCCGACGAACGCGCCGGTCTCGACCGTTTCGCCAAACGCGCCGGCCTGCTCTTCCAGGTTGTCGACGACATCCTTGACTGCACCGCCAGCACCGCCACGCTCGGCAAGACCGCCGGCAAGGACGAAGCTGCCGACAAACCGACCTACGTCGCCCTGCTCGGCCTGGAGCGCGCCCGCGCCTACGCCGAGGAATTGCGAACCGAAGCCCTGTCGGCGCTGTCCATTTTCGGCGAGCGTGCCAGCCGCCTGACCCAACTGGCCGATTTCATCTGCCACCGCCAATTCTGACCATGAGCTACCCGCTGCTGGAAACCATCGACAGCCCGGCCGACCTGCGTCGGCTGGAACGCAAGCAACTGCCCCAGCTTGCCGGCGAACTGCGCGAATTCCTGATCGAATCGGTGTCGCAGACCGGCGGCCACCTGTCGTCCAACCTCGGCACCGTCGAACTGACCATCGCGCTGCATGCCGTCTTCGACACACCGGCCGACCGCCTGGTCTGGGACGTCGGCCACCAGTGCTACCCGCACAAGATTCTGACCGGCCGCCGCCAGGGCATGGACAAGCTGCGCATGCGCCACGGCATCGCCGGTTTCCCCAAACGTTGCGAGAGCGAATACGACACCTTCGGCGTCGGTCACTCGTCGACCTCGATCTCGGCCGCGCTGGGCATGGCCCACGCCGCCCGCCTTAAGGGCGAGGCGCGCAAGGTCGTCGCCATCATCGGCGACGGCGCGATGTCGGCCGGCATGGCCTTCGAGGCCATGAACAACGCCGGCGTCGGCGAGACCGACATGCTGGTCATCCTCAACGACAACGAGATGTCGATCTCGCCGCCGGTCGGCGCGCTGAACAACATCCTGACCCGTCTGACCTCGAGCAAGACTTACAACGCCGCCCGCGAGGCCGGCCGGCACATGCTCGGCTTCGCCCCGCCGCTGCTCGAACTGGCGCGCCGCGCCGAGGAGCACGTCAAGGGCATGATCGCCCCGGGCACGCTGTTCGAGGAATTCGGTTTCCATTACTACGGCCCCATCGACGGCCACGACCTCGACGCGCTGATCCCGACGCTGGAGAACCTCAAGCAACTCAAGGGCCCGAAGTTCCTGCACGTGATCACCAAGAAGGGCCAGGGCTACAAGCTGGCCGAGAGCGACCCCATCCTCTACCACGGCGTCGGCAAGTTCTCCGCCGACCAGGGCATCGCCAGCGGCAAGGGCGGCGGCAAGCTGACCTATACCCAGGTCTTCGGTGACTGGCTGTGCGACATGGCGCGCGCCGATTCGCGCCTGGTGGCGATCACCCCGGCGATGCGCGAAGGTTCCGGCATGGTCCGCTTCGCCAGCGAATTCGCCGACCGTTACCACGATGTCGGCATCGCCGAGCAGCACGCCGTGACCTTCGCCGCCGGACTGGCCTGCGAAGGACTGAAGCCGGTCGTCGCCATCTACTCGACCTTCCTGCAGCGCGCCTACGACCAGTTGATCCACGACGTCGCCCTGCAGAACCTGCCGGTCGTCTTCGCCGTCGACCGTGGCGGCCTGGTTGGTGCCGACGGCCCGACCCATCACGGCACCTTCGACCTGTCCTTCGCCGCCTGCATCCCGAACATGGTGGTGATGACCCCCGCCGACGAAGCCGAATGCCGGCGCCTGCTATCCACCGCCTTCGCCCATGACGGCCCCAGCCTGGTCCGTTACCCACGCGGCGGCGGTACCGGCACGCAGCCGTCGAGCGAGCTCGACACGCTGCCGCTGGGCAAGGGTGAAATCCGCAGTCGCGGCCAGGGCGTCGCCCTGCTTGCCTTCGGCAGCCTGGTCGCCGCCGCCGAAGCCGCCGGCGAGGTGCTCGACGCGACGGTCGCCAACATGCGCTTCGTCAAGCCGCTCGACATCGAACTGATTGTCGAGCTGGCGGGGAACCATTCGCTGCTCGTCAGCATCGAAGAGAATGCCGTGATTGGCGGTGCCGGCTCGGAAATCGAGCGGGTGCTGGCCGAACGCGGGTTGAACGTGGCCGTGCTGCGTCTCGGCCTGCCGGATCGTTTCATCGATCATGGCGAACAGGGTCAGCTCCTCGCCGAGCTCGGCCTCGACAAGGACGGCATCGTGCGCAGCGTGCGCGAACGCCTGGCCAATCAATCACCCGACAGAACAGCACAATGACCACTACCAGCATCCCTGACGTCCAGAACTCCGCCGACACCCGCCAGATCGCCATCAACAAGGTCGGCATCAAGTCGATCCGCCACCCGGTCAAGGTCGGCGACAAGGCCGCCGGCGTCCAGCACACCATCGCCGTCTTCAACATGTACGTCGGCCTGCCGCACAACTTCAAGGGCACGCACATGTCGCGCTTCGTGGAAATCCTGAACAGCCACGAACGCGAGATCTCGGTCGAGAACTTCCCGGCCATGCTCCAGGACATGATCGTCAAGCTCGAAGCCGAAACCGGCCACATCGAGATGAACTTCCCCTACTTCATCAACAAGACGGCGCCGATCTCCGGCGTGCAGAGCCTGATGGACTACGACGTCACCTTCATCGGCGACATCAAGAACGGTGAGATCGTCACCTCGACCAAGGTCGTCGTCCCGGTCACCAGCCTGTGCCCGTGCTCGAAGAAGATTTCCGAACGCGGCGCCCACAACCAGCGCTCGCACGTCACCGTCACCGCCCGCACCAACGATTTCGTCTGGATCGAGGAGCTGGTGCAACTGGTCGAGTCCGAGGCCTCCTGCGAACTGTTCGGTCTGCTGAAGCGCCCGGACGAAAAATACGTCACCGAACGTGCCTACGACAACCCCAAGTTCGTCGAGGACATGGTCCGCGACGTCGCCGCCCGCCTCAACGCCGAGCCGCGCATCGACGCCTACGTCGTCGAATCGGAGAATTTCGAATCGATCCACAACCACTCGGCGTATGCGCTGATCGAGCGGGACAAGAAAAACGGCTGACTGCCGCGGTCTGCCCCGGATTCATCCCAAAGAGGCTACGGCCTCTTTTTTTGTTGCCCGGCATTTTCCGTAGACGAAAAAAAGGGGCCGAAGCCCCTTTTCATGTCCTGCAGCAAACCGTCGATCAGGCGGAAGCCTTCTTCGCCGGCAGCTTTTCCTTGATGCGTGCGGACTTGCCCGAACGGTCGCGGAGGTAGTACAGCTTGGCGCGACGGACGTCACCGCGACGCTTGAGTTCGATCGACGCAACCAGCGGCGAATAGGTCTGGAAGGTACGCTCGACGCCTTCGCCCGAAGAAATCTTGCGGACGATGAAGTTCGAGTTCAGGCCACGGTTACGCTTGGCGATGACGACGCCTTCGTAAGCCTGCAGACGCTCGCGGTTGCCTTCCTTGACCTTCACTTGAACGACAACGGTGTCGCCCGGTGCGAAGTCGGGAATGGTCTTGCCCAGGCGGGCGATTTCTTCTTGTTCCAGCTGTTGAATCAGGTTCATGTGAGATCCTTTTTATAAAACATTACTCACCGCATTGCTCCTCTCCGGATATTTCCGTGAGGAGTTGCGTTTCCTCCGCAGTCAGACTGCGGTGCGCCAGCAAATCCGGGCGACGCTTCCGGGTCCGCGCCAGCGACTGCTTGAGCCGCCAACGACGAATTTTCTTGTGATCGCCGGAGATCAGCACTTCAGGCACCGCCATTCCCTCGTAAACCTCGGGACGGGTGTAGTGCGGACAATCCAGCAGACCACCGACAAACGAATCTTCCACCGCCGAAGCGGCATCGCCGAGCACCCCGGGCAACTGGCGGACAATGGCATCGATCAGCACCATCGCCGGCAATTCGCCCCCGGAGAGCACGAAATCCCCGATCGAAATTTCCTCATCGACACAGCGCTCGATCAGACGCTCGTCGATTCCTTCATAGCGGCCGCACAGCAGGATCAGCCCCGCTTCGCCGCTCGCCAGCTGCATGACCCGTTCGTGGGTCAGCGGCGCGCCCTGCGGCGACAGGTAGATGACCCGGCTGCTCGCCAGGCCCGCTGCCTGCTGCTGCGCCTTTGCTGCAGCAATCGCCTTCTCCAGCGGCCCCGGCTGCATCAGCATGCCCGGTCCGCCGCCGAAGGGACGATCATCGACGCGACGCCAGGCGTTTTCGGCGAAATCCCTGGGATTCCAGCCTTGCCAGGCCCAGCGCCCTTCTTCCAGCGCCCGTCGGGTAATACCGCTTTGCGTCACGGCGGCGAACATCTCCGGAAAGATGGTCACGCAGTCGAACCGGATCACCAGTCGCTGCCCCACGCAACGCGAATGCGCCCTGCTTCCTTCTCCACCGCCAGCACCACTGCCTCGACAAAAGGCAGCAGTCGTTCGGTGCCATCCCCGGCGACCACGCGCAACACATCGTTGGCGCCGGTTTCGATCAGCCCGGCAACCGTGCCGAGCGTTTCGTCTGCTTCATTGACGACCACCAGACCGAGCAAATCGCCCCAGTAGAACTCGTCATCGGCGGGCGGCGGCAACATGTCGCGCGGCGCGCCCACCAGTGTTCCCTTCAGCGCCTCGGCGGCCGTCCGGTCGGGGACTTCGTCCAGCAGGACGACAATCCCGTCGCCATGCGCTTTCAGACCCTTGAGCCCGACTTCGCGCCACGGTCCGCCTTCGCGACCGATCCACCAGACCGGCATGTCTGCCCAGGCCAGCGGATCATCCCCGAAAGGATGCAGTCTCAGCCAGCCGCGAATCCCGTAAGGATCGGCCAGCCGACCCAGGACGACGATTTCGCTGCCGGACAAGGGCAAAGCCGCTTAGGCAGCCTGCTGGGCAGCGTGCTGCTTGACCAGACGGGCAACCGTCGGCGACAGCTGGGCGCCGTTGTTCTGCCAGTAGGCCAGACGATCGGCGGAAATACGCAGGGCTTCGGCATTGCCGGAGGCAACCGGGTTATAGAAGCCGATGCGCTCAACGAAACGGCCGTCACGACGGTTACGGGAATCGGTAACAACCATGTTGTAGAACGGGCGCTTCTTGGCGCCGCCACGGGCAAGACGGATAACAACCATTGGAATACTTTCGTTAGCTGGGAAAAAGACGCAAGATTATATCTGCAAATCGATAAAAAACAAGCCACTTAAGCGCAACGCAATCGCCGACGACCGCCGCTTGGCAAGATAGGGAGAAATGCCCTTTTTTGCTATCCTTGCAGAAATCATGGCAAAAACACCACAAAACGACACAGCGGTGGCCGGCGAAGGCGGCATCAAGGGCATTCTTGAATGGCTGGCGCTGGCCCACGGTCGCTCGAGCGCGGAGGATACCGAGGAACTGCTGCGTCAGGTGCTCTATCTTCGCGAAGCACCGATTGCCACACCGCAACGCATCAAATTGCTTGACCTCCTCTATGCCCACACCGAGGAGGTCGTGCGCAACGAGTTGCCGCGCTTGAACGAGTTGTCGCTACCGATCTCGCGCAAGATTCGCCAGCGTGTCCGCCTGATCCTTGAACTGCTGGAGACGCTGACCCAGGATTATTTCAACACCCTGGCGGCCCTGTTCGACCCGCAGGGCAACACCCTGGGCAACGGCGCGCAGACCTCGCTGCGCCGGGCCATGCTGTCGATTGCCTGGCAGATCCGCATCCACCACCTGGTCGCCGCGCCGCCCCGCCCCGGGCTCTGGCAGCAACTGCACGCCGCCTTCCGGACCGCCCGCCGCCTCGGCGTCGAACATCACCCGGGCCCGAGGGAATCGGCCAGCATCCAGCGCCTGTACACCAACATCCTGCTCACCGCGATTGCCCAGCCGGCTTCTTTTTCCTCAGACGAACTGGAATTCATCAACGCTCTCGTCGAGCAGAGCGGACAGCCGCCGGCGCTCAGCGAAAAAATCAGCGAACCGCTCGACAGCTGCTTCTGGATCGACCTCGACCGCGACTTCCCCGCCCACGCACTGAGCCGGCGCACGCCGGGCAGCGACATCCAGCCGCTGTATTTTTCCTGCGCCGAACTCGCCCGGGAAATCGGCGAAATCCGCCACCAGCTCGATACCGGCACCCCGCCCCGGCAACTCGGGCTGCCCGAGTTTGCCGGCACCCACAGCGGCCAGGGTGTTCTCAGGCGCCTGGAAAAGCTATGGGGACTGCCCGCCAAGCGCAAGTTCCCGCGCCGTCGGCAGTCCTACCGCGCCCGACTGTGCTCGGGCCTGGAGAGCCTCCACCGGCTGCTGGAGAATCCGGACCAGGACGTTGAACTCAGTGAATGGATGGTGACCAACGAAAGCCCCGACGGCTTTGCCCTGATGCACATGATGGGCAGCACCACCCAGCTGCGGGTCGGCGACATCGTTGCCATCCAGACCCAGAAGGAAGCCGGCAACGGCGACGCCTGGCACGTCTGCATCATCCGCTGGGCCATCTCGGAAAACCCGGAGCATGTCGAGGTCGGCCTGCAGTTGCTGGCGCCCCGGGCCATCGCCGCCCGCATTGCCCAGCCGTGGAACCTCCAGGCCACCCAGATCAACGCGCTGATTCTTCCCGAGACCCCGCCACTGCGCAAGAACCAGTCGCTGGTGGTCAGCCCCGGACTGCTCAACGAGGACAGCCGCCAGATCGTGCTGCTTATCGAGCAGGACAATTTTGCCGTCCGCGAAGTCCGCACCACGGGCATCGACGAGCAGACCAGTTCGGTCGAGATCTTCCCGATCCTTCCCGAAGACATGGAGTGATGGCCGCCCGGACGTATAATCCGGGCCCATGCAAGACATACTCGTCCTTTACTACAGCCATCGCGGCTCGGTCCGTGCCCTGGCCGAACGCCTGGCCCGCGGCATCGATTCGGTCCCCGGCGCCCAGGCCCGCCTGCGCACCGTCCCCCGGGTGTCCACCGTCTGCGAAGCGAGTGCCCCCGGCGTTCCCGACACAGGGGCGCCCTACGTCGAAATCAGCGACCTTGAGGAATGCGCCGGCCTGGCCCTGGGCAGCCCGGTCCGTTTCGGCAACATGGCAGCGCCGATGAAGTATTTCTGGGACGGCACCATCGCCACCTGGCAGAACGGCAGCCTGGCCGGCAAACCGGCCTGCGTGTTCACCTCCAGCGCCAGCCAGCACGGCGGCAACGAAGCGACGCTGCTGAGCATGATGCTGCCGCTGCTGCACCACGGCATGCTGCTGATGGGGCTACCCTACACCGAAGCCGAATTATCGACCACACGCAGCGGCGGCACACCCTACGGGGCCAGCCATGTCGCCGGTGGTAACGGTGATCCGACACTGACCGAAGCGGAAAGCCAGCTGGCTTTCGCCCAGGGCCAGCGCCTGGCCCGACTGGTCGTCCAACTGGGGAAATCATGAACGCCCGCCTTTACCAGAACCTGACCAGCGCCGCGCTGATCGCCCTGATCTTCCTCTGCCTGGCCTGGGAAGGCTGGCTGGCGCCCTTGCGCCCAGGCGGCTCGTGGCTGACGCTCAAGGCCATCGTCCTGCTGGCGCCGCTGTTCGGCATCCTGCGCGGCAAGCGGTACACCTACAAGTGGCTGTCACTGCTGATCCAGCTCTACCTGCTCGAAGGCCTGACCCGGGCAACCAGCGACCAGGGACTGTCACAATGGCTGGCTGTCGGCGAAACCGTGCTCGCCGTGCTCATCTTCTACTCAGCGGTGATGTTCATCCGGGCGACAAGAAATACCGAGATAAAAAAAACCGCGTCGTCGTGACGCGGTTTTTTGCCAGGGCGCGCTGACTCAGATGTCGTCGCCCTGGGCGCGCACCTTGTCGAGCGTCGATTCGAGCTTGTTCAGCGCATTCAGGTAGGAACGCGCCGAAGCGATGACGATGTCGGTATCGGCGCCGTTGCCGTTGACGATGCGGCCGCCCTTGGCCAGGCGCGTGGTCACCTCGCCCTGGGCATCGGTACCGGTGGTGATCGCATTGACCGAGTAAAGCAGCAACTCGGCACCGCTGCCGGCAATGCTTTCAATCGCCTTGAACGTCGCATCGACCGGCCCGCCGCCGCTGGCTTCGGCCTTGTGTTCGACGCCGCCGACACTGAGGATAACGGTCGCCTGCGGCATCTCGCCGGTTTCCGAGGTCACCCGGGAATAGACCAGCTTGTAGTGTTCCTGCTCCGGCGTCACGACTTCGTCCGAGACCAGCGCGTGCAGGTCCTCGTCGAAAATCTCGTGCTTTTTGTCGGCCAGTTCCTTGAAGCGGGCGAAGGCGGCATTGAGCGCCTCGTCGCTGTCCAGTTCGATCCCCAGTTCCTGCAGCCGCGATTTGAAGGCGTTGCGCCCGGAGTGCTTGCCGAGTACCAGCTTGTTCTGCGTCCAGCCGACATCCTGGGCACGCATGATCTCGTAGGTCTCGCGGTGCTTGAGCACGCCGTCCTGATGGATACCGGACTCGTGCGCGAAGGCGTTGGCGCCGACGACGGCCTTGTTCGGCTGCACCGGGTAGCCGGTGATCTGCGAGACGAGCTTGGAAGCGGCGACGATCTGCGTCGTGTCGATGCGCGTCTCGACCGGGAAGACATCGGCGCGCGTGCGCACGGCCATGACGATTTCTTCCAGCGCGGCGTTGCCGGCGCGTTCACCGAGACCGTTGATCGTGCATTCGACCTGACGGGCACCGGCCAGCACGGCGGCCAGCGAGTTGGACACGGCCAGGCCGAGGTCATTGTGACAATGCACCGACCACACCACCTTATCGGAATTGGGCACGCGCTCGATCAACTGGCGCATGGTTTCGGCGTACTGCGAGGGGATGTTGTAGCCAACCGTGTCGGGCACGTTGATCGTCTTCGCCCCGGCCTTGATCACCGCCTCGAAGATGCGGCACAGGAAGTCGATTTCCGAACGCCCGGCGTCCTCGGCCGAGAACTCGACGTCGTCGGTGTATTGCCGCGCCCAGCCGATCGCCTTGACCGCCTGCTCGACCACCTGATCGGGACTCATGCGCAGCTTCTTCTCCATGTGGATCGGACTGGTCGCGATGAAGGTATGGATGCGGCCCGACTTGGCCGGGCGGATCGCCTCGCCGGAACGGGCGATGTCGTTCTCGCTGGCGCGCGCCAGCGAGCAGACCGTCGAATCCTTGATCGCCTGGGCGATCGCCTGGATCGATTCGAAATCGCCGGGCGAAGCGGCGGCGAAGCCGGCCTCGATGACGTCGACGCGCATCTTCTCCAGTTGGCGGGCGACGCGGATCTTCTCCTCGCGCGTCATCGACGCGCCGGGACTCTGCTCACCGTCGCGCAGCGTGGTATCGAAAATGACCAAGTGTTGTTTCATGATGACTCCGTCGAACTCAGACCGGCTTGCGCTTGAACAGGCCGATCAGGGCCAGGACATAACCGGACAGGCAGTAGACCACGAAGAAACCGAACAGTGCGATTTCCGGGCTGTAGGCGATCAGCGCGAAGACCAGCGCGACCGCGGCAATGGCAAAGAAAGGCACGCTCTTCTTCAGGTTGATGTCCTTGAAGCTGTAATAGCGGATGTTGGACACCATGGTCACGCCGGCGAGCACGGTGACGCCGCAGGCCAGCCAGCGGATGTCGTGCCCGGAAACCTCGGCGACGATGCTGACCCACACCAGACCGGCAACCAGCGCCGCTGCCGCCGGCGACGGCAGCCCCTGGAAGAAGCGTTTGTCCATGACTTCCAGCGTGGTGTTGAAGCGCGCCAGCCGCAAGGCCGCACCGGCGCAGTAGATGAAGGCGGCAATCCAGCCGATGCGCCCCAGATCGTTGAGCGCCCACATGTAGATGACCAGCGCCGGCGCCGCACCGAAGCTGACCATGTCGGACAACGAATCGTATTCGGCACCAAAGGCCGACTGCGTATTGGTCAGCCGCGCCACGCGGCCGTCGAGGCCGTCGAGGACCATGGCGATGAAGATCGCCATCGCCGCCTTCTCGAAATCGCCCTGCATGGCCTGGACGATGGCAAAGAAGCCGGCAAACAACGCCGCCGTCGTGAACATGTTCGGCAACAGATAGATGCCGCGACGTTTGACTTCCGGATTGAACAGAGCTTTGCGGGGTTTGAGTTCGGTCATGGGCAGCAAGGGAAAGCTGGAACGGCTGAAGGATACACCCGGAAGGTGTCAGCCCAGAAACAACTTGGGCGGTGCAGTCTCCCACACCGCCCAAAGCGCCAAAGCGAACACGGAGCTAGGCGCGCGGGCGAAGACAGTACGTCAGTACGGCAAGCCCAAGCAACGACGCTCCGTGGAGCCGGCGACTATCCAATTAGTTCTTGGACTGATCGACCAGCTTGTTCTTCTTGATCCACGGCATCATGTCGCGCAGCTGGCCGCCGACCGTCTCGATCGGATGCACGGCGTTCAGGCGACGACGGGCCGTCATGCTCGGGTAGTTGGTACGACCTTCGAGGATGAACATCTTGGCGTACTCGCCGGTCTGGATGCGCTTCAGGGCGTTGCGCATGGCTTCACGCGACTGCTCGTTGATGACTTCCGGACCGGTCACGTACTCGCCGTACTCGGCGTTGTTCGAGATCGAGTAGTTCATGTTGGCGATGCCGCCTTCGTACATCAGGTCGACGATCAGCTTCAGTTCGTGCAGGCACTCGAAGTAGGCCATTTCCGGCGCGTAGCCGGCTTCGACCAGGGTTTCGAAGCCCATCTTGACCAGCTCGACGGCGCCGCCGCACAGAACAGCCTGCTCACCGAACAGGTCGGTTTCGGTTTCTTCGCGGAAGTTGGTCTCGATCACGCCGCCCTTGGTGCCGCCATTGGCAGCTGCGTAGGACAGGGCGATGTCCTTGGCCTTGCCGGACTTGTCCTGGTAGATGGCGATCAGCGACGGCACGCCGCCGCCCTTCAGGTATTCGGAACGGACGGTGTGGCCCGGGCCCTTCGGCGCGACCATGATCACGTCGAGGTCGGCGCGCGGCACGACCTGGTTGTAATGCACGTTGAAGCCGTGGGCAAAAGCCAGGGTGGCACCCTGCTTGATGTTCGGCTCGACGTCGTTCTTGTAGACTTCCGGAATGTTCTCGTCCGGCAGCAGGATCATGACCAGGTCGGCAGCAGCGACGGCGTCCTTGACTTCGGCAACCTTCAGACCAGCGCCTTCGGCCTTGGCCCAGGAAGCACCGTTCTTGCGCAGGCCGACCGTGACGTTGACGCCGGAGTCGCGCAGGTTCTGGGCGTGGGCATGGCCTTGCGAGCCGTAGCCAACGATGGTGACGTTCTTGCCCTTGATCAGGGAGAGGTCGGCGTCCTTGTCGTAATAAACTTTCATGAATCCCTCTTGAGAAAAACAGTAATCAGACTTTGAGAATACGATCGCCACGACCGATGCCACAGACACCGGTACGGACGGTTTCGAGAATCAGGCCGGCATCGAGCCCGGCGATGAAGGAGTCGAGCTTGGTGCTGGCTCCGGTGAGTTCGATGACATAGGTCGATTCCGTGACATCGATGATGCGGCCGCGGAAGATGTCGGCCATGCGCTTCATCTCCTCGCGATCCTTGCCGGTGGCGCGAACCTTGATCAGCATCAGTTCGCGCTCGACATGGGCAGCTTCGGAGAGGTCGACCACCTTGACCACGTCAACCAGCTTGTTGAGCTGTTTGGTGATCTGTTCGAGCACGTCGTCCGAGCCCGAGGTCAGGATGGTCATCCGCGACAACGAGGGATCTTCCGTCGGTGCCACGGTCAGCGATTCGATATTGTAGCCGCGGGCCGAGAACAGGCCGGCGACGCGGGACAGGGCGCCCGCTTCGTTTTCGATCAGGATGGAAATGATGTGTCGCATGTTGTTTTCCTTACCCGCTTACAGTTCTTCGGCCAGGATCATTTCGGTCAGGCCCTTGCCGGCGGCGACCATCGGGAAGACGTTGGCACCCGGATCGATGATGAAGTCCATGAAGACCAGGTCATCCTTGTGCTCGGTGAAGGCCTTGCGCAGTGCCGGCTCGACGTCTTCCGGCTTCTCGATGCGCATGCCGACGTGACCATAGGCTTCGGCCAGCTTGACGAAGTCGGGCAGCGAGGTGACGTAGGACTGCGAGTAACGCTTGGAGTAGAACATCTCCTGCCACTGGCGGACCATGCCGAGCATGCCGTTGTTCAGGTTGATGATCTTGACCGGCAGGCCGTACTGCTTGCAGGTGGACATCTCCTGGATGCACATCTGGATCGAGCCTTCGCCGGTAACGCAGGCGACCTGCGCATCCGGATTGGCCATCAGCACGCCCATGCCGTACGGCAGGCCGACGCCCATGGTGCCCAGACCGCCGGAATTGATCCAGCGCCGCGGCTTGTCGAACTTGTAGTACTGCGCAGCAAACATCTGGTGCTGGCCGACGTCGGAAGTGATGAAGGCATCGCCGCCGGTCACTTCGTAGAGTTTCTCGACCACGTACTGCGGCATGATGTGATTGGTCTGACGATAGGCCAGCGACTTGCGGCCGCGCCATTCGTCGATCTGCTTCCACCAGTCGGCGACTTCCGGATCGGTCTTGCAACCGCCATCGAGCAGCTTGAGCATTTCGTCGAGCACGTCGGCAACGTTGCCAACGATGGGGACATCGACCTTGACGCGCTTGGAGATCGACGACGGATCAATGTCGATGTGGATGACGCGGCGCTTCTCGCTGCTGAAGTGTTCCGGGTTGCCGATCACGCGGTCGTCGAAACGGGCACCGACGGCCAGGATCACGTCTGCGTAGTGCATCGCGTTGTTGGCTTCGAAGGTGCCGTGCATGCCCAGCATACCGACGAACTGACGGTCGGTGGCGGGGTAGCCACCCAGGCCCATCAGCGTGTTGGTGACCGGGAAATCGAGTTTCTTCGCCAGCTGCGTCAGCTTGTCGGCAGCATCGGACAGGATCACGCCGCCGCCGGTGTAGATGATCGGCCGCTTGGCTTCCTGCAGCATCTGCACGGCCTTCTTGATCTGGCCGAGGTGCCCCTTGACCACCGGATTGTACGAACGCATCTGGATCGTCTTCGGGTAGTCGAACTCGCACATCTGCGCGGTGACATCCTTGGGGATGTCGACGACCACCGGACCGGGACGGCCGGTCGCGGCGATGTGGAAGGCCTTCTTGATGGTGATCGCCAGATCCTTGACGTCCTTGACCAGGAAGTTGTGCTTGACGCAGGGGCGGGTGATGCCGACCGTATCGCATTCCTGGAAGGCATCCTGGCCGATGTACTGAGTCGGCACCTGACCGCACAGCACGACCATCGGGATCGAATCCATGTAGGCAGTGGCGATGCCGGTCACGGTATTGGTCACGCCGGGACCGGAAGTCACCAGGGCGACGCCGACGCGTTGCGAAGAACGGGAATAGGCGTCGGCAGCGTGTACGGCGGCCTGCTCATGGCGAACCAGAACATGCTTGACGTCGTCCTGCTTGAACAAGGCATCGTAGATGTGCAGCACGGAACCGCCAGGGTATCCGAACACGCAATCGACCTTTTCTTCCTGCAGGCACCTGATTACAATTTCCGCACCGCTGATCATCATATGCAAGCCCAAAAAGCTGTTAACTGAAAAGGGCGTAACCATAATCGACACGCCCCCCGGCGGTCAAGGCACCCCCTGAAAAACAACAGCATCCGTGCCATTTTGCCGAAGGAATAATCCTGGCCTCGCCGCATCAGCTCGCCACTTTCCTCGAAACCTCGGAACGTCGCGCCTTCAAGCAGGCGCTCTATGCGGTGCGCGAAGAAGAAGCCGCCCTCGACATCGTCCAGGATACGATGATGAAGCTCGCCGAGAAATACGGCGACCGACCGGCCGAGGAATTTCCGATGCTGTTCCAGCGCATCCTGCAGAACACCATCCGCGACCATTTCCGGCGCAGCAAGGTACGCAACCTGTGGACCACCGCCCTGTCGGCCTTCAGCCAGGACGACGCAGAACACGATCCGCTGGAAACGCTGCAATCTGCCCAGGATCAAGGCACTGCCAGAACCCCCGAAAGCGACCTGCTGCAAAGCCGGACGCTGGCCGCGATTGAAAATGAATTGAAAAAGCTCCCCCCGCGTCAACGCGAAGCCTTTGTCATGCGTTACTGGGAGGAAATGGATGTCGCCGAGACGGCAAGCGCGATGGGATGCTCCGAGGGCAGCGTCAAGACCCATTGCTCGCGGGCAACGCACACGCTGGCGGCGGCACTGGCGGCACTGGGGATCAGCTTATGAATGAAGAACGACAGGCATACCGCATCAGGCAGGCACTGAATCACGGCCTGCAAGACATTTCCCCGGCGGCTTCCCGTCGCCTGGAAGCCGCCCGCCACCTGGCAGTCAGCCGGCAAAAACAGCCGGTGCGCCAGATGGTCGCGGAACTCGCCGCTTACCCCGCAGGGACCCCGGCAAGCGGCGGAAAACGTGACACCTCAGTCATCGTGCGTTCGCTGCTGGCGATCGTCGCGCTACTCTCCGGCATGTGGCTGGCTTTCCACTGGCACAGCGAACGTTACGTTGCCGAAATCGAGGCAATCGACAGCGCCTTGCTGACCGACGACCTGCCGCCGGAGGTATTGCTCGACCGGGATTTCCTTGAATGGCTCAAAGACAATTCATCCGAGGAGTGATCCTGGCGCTGGCCTGCCAGCTGCCAGCCCTTGCCGCACCGCCGACCGCGGCCATCATCGGCACCGCGCCACAACCGGCATGGCAGGCACTGACCGCCAGCCAGCGAGAAATACTGGCTCCGCTGGCCGCCGAATGGGGTGCGATGGAACACGTCAGGCGCAAGCAGTGGCTGGCTTCGGCCGCCCGCTATCCGTCGATGTCGGAAACCGAAAAGCAGCGTTTCCAGGCCAGGATGAACGACTGGGCAAGAATGACGCCCGAGCAGCGGGCCAAGGTGCGTGAGAATTACCTGGAAATCAATCGCCTGCCCACCGACGAAAAGGAAGCGATCAGGAAAAAGTGGTCGGCCTACAAGCAACTGCCCGAAGAAAAACGACAAGGAGTCCGCGAGAACCACAAATCGGCTATCC
>OGCL01001928.1_pt1 | contig 16082 bp, 17 predicted proteins | sample 1570041 | NCBI WGS metagenome assembly OGCL01 (sample SAMN06266162, study PRJEB24511) | hot springs metagenome | isolation source: Hot spring water | place: South Africa: Limpopo | collected 2015-06-22
GGAGGCCAAGCCAAATGGTCTTCACGCCCGGCTCGCCATCGCCCCTGCGCGCCAGGAAGCCAACCCCGTAGCTCACGAAAAGTCAGCATGTTACGTAGGGTCTTGAAGTTGTGTGTAATGACATGGCTTAAGGAGAGGGAACGGACACGGCGACATTCATGCTCTCTGGGGTGGCCGTCGCCATGTCCGTTAGGTTCAAAGACGGCCGCTGCGGTGGGCGCTGATCACGGCCGGGGCGTGGGCATGGGCTGCTTGGACGGATAGGCCGGCATGCCGGGCATGGCGTAGGGCGTGACCGCGCCGCCGTAGGGGGATTGCATCCAGCCGCCGACGCTGGGCCCGTAGCTGCCGGGGTTTGCCATGATGTTCATCCAGCCCGCGTACCAGTTCGGATTCAGGGCGGCGCTGAGCATGCTCCACAGGCGGGGATCCAGGCCGGTCGTGCCCCAGCGCAGATAGATGTTCGGGTTGAGCATGTTCAGGGCCAGGCTCATGACCTTGGGATCCAACGGCGCCATGATCCAGCGATAGAGCTTGTTGGGGTCGGTAAAGACATAGGTCAGCGCGGTGTAGAACTGCGGATCCATCAGGGCCTGGGTCCAGTCCGTGAGCGTCTTGGGGTCCATCGTCCGCGCATAGTTGGCGTAGGCGCGGGGGTCCATCAGGGAGGCGACGGACTGCATGTAGAGGTTGGGGTTCATCATCGCGCTGAGGGCCGCCACGGCGAACTGGGGCTCGGTCACGGCGCTCAGGGCGGCGACGAACTTTTTGGGGTCCACCAGCATGTCCGCGTTCTGGGTGAAGTTGGACAGGTATTGCACCCACTCCTCGTGGGTCTTGGGCATGCCCGGCCTACCCTCCGCCTGCGAGCCGTTGGCGAGGACCTGTCCGGTGGAGAGGGCAGTGACGAACAAGGCGGACAGCGCAAGCAAGACGGGCAATTTCGTGGTCTTCATGAGATCTCCTCTCCTCTGCCTTGGGAGGGGGCCCTCGCCAACGCGATGGCCCGGCCTCCGACGTGTGGTTGAACTGGACACCCCCGGTATGGGGGTCGAAGCCTGCAGGGCGCAAGCGTCGCACAGATTCCGGATTCGGGAAATGGCCTCGCCACGACCCGTGGAGGGCCGATCAGGGAGCGATGACCACGCGACGATTGGGTGCCAGACAGGCAATGATGGCAGGACTCGGCCGGCCCTTGCAGTGCGTGACCGGGGCCGTTTCACCCTTCGCCACGAGGGTGATCACGTGCGGATCCATGCCTTTATTCACGAGATGGTCACGCGCCGCCTCGGCCCGGCGGCGTGACAGGTCGAGGTTGTAGGGCGCGGGGCCCAGGCGGTCGGCATGACCGGTGACCACCACCCGGGTCGCCTTGGCGTTGCGAGCCAGCCAGGCGTCCAGAGCGGCCCGTCCCGCATCGGTCAGTTCGGCACGGTCGAATTCGAAGTGGGCGACGGCCGCCTCGGCCGCAGCCAGGGCCGCAGCCGTCTCAGCCGCTGCGGGCTCGGTGGTCGAACTGGGTGGCGCCGCGGCCGGAGCGGACGGGACGCTATCCGCCGGCGCAGCGGTCAGGGGGGCGGCGGCAAGCTGTGGTGCGGGGGGGTCGGTCGTCACTGGCTCCGGCGCGGTTGCGGCGGGTGTCGCGGCCGGCTGCACGATGCTCGGGAGCTGCGCGGCCGGCTCAGGCGTGGCCGCCGGCGCGGCGGCCTCGTGCGCCGGGGTGCCGGGCAGGGTCTGCCAGGGCATGAAGGGCATGGCCTGCCCGGGCAGGTAGGGGTTGACGCCGATGGGCGGGAAGGCAAAGGCCTGCATCCCTGGCGGCTGAACGGACGGGGGTGCGAGTGGAACCCGCACCAGGGGCTGATAGGCGGCGGCCGGTGAGTTGGGTGCCGGTCCGACCAGTCCGATCGGCTGGCAGACACGCAAGCCGTTGGACAGGACTTGGCAGTAGGGCGTGACCGCGTAGACCACGATCTGGGCCCACTGATTCACCAGGTCGGTGGCGGAGACCGGGGGGGCGGCCTCGGCGGCCAGGGCGGAGTCGGACAGGGCGATGCCGGCGGTCAGCAGTGCCCAGGCCAGGGTCTTGGGCTGTAGGGTCAGAGCATGGGTGTGCATGTCGTTTTCAGGGTTGAAGGTGGTTGAAACGGGGTGGATGTGACGGGGTGGATGTGATTATGAACGCTACATGCCCGGGTGCGATCTGCGTGCCCGGCAGGGGGTGCGCATGGGCATATGTTAGCCCAGGTCATGTCGCGAGGGGGTCGATCAGCTCCGGCCCGTCCTCGGATGCCTTGCTCACGCGCGGATGCACGGGCCAGGCCTGCATGGACTCGGCCGGGAAGGGCGGTAGCAGCGCCGCAGCGGCTTCAGGTCTGCCGCCGAGCCAGGTCTGCCAGTGCTCCGGGGCGATGATGACCGGCATGCGGTCGTGGATGGCGGCCATGAGGGAATTCGCGCCGGTGGTGACGATGGCGCAGGTGTGCAGCACGCCGCCGTCCGGTGTGCGCCAGGCCTCCCACAGTCCCCCCATGGCCAGAGGCTGGCCCGTGCGCAGGCTGATGTAATAGGGCTGCTTGCCCTTGTCCAGCGTCTTCCATTCGTAGAACCCGTCTGCCGGGATCAGGCAGCGGCGGCGGCGATAGGCCTCGCGGAAGGCCGGTTTCTCCGCCACGGTCTCGGCGCGGGCATTGTTCAGCCGGTGGCCGATGGACGCGTCCCTGGCCCAGTTCGGCACCAGCCCCCAGCGCAACAGGTGCAGCACCCGCCTGCCCTCGGGGGAGAGGCGGATGACCGGGATCTCGGTGCCGGGGGGGATGTTCCAGCGCGGCGGGTAGTCGCTGTACTCGTCCAGACCGAAATGGGCCGCCAGGGCCTCGGGTCGGATGCTGAGCACATAGCGTCCACACATGGCGTCGTGTTTCGGACGGCGGGTCGTTCAGTCCGCCTCGGGCCCGGGCGACACGGTGCTCAGGCCGAGCATCTTCCAGTCCTGCATGCCGCCGCGATACCACTTGAGCTTGTGCGCGGGATAGCCGAGGGCGAGCAGCTGACGGATGTTGGTGGGGGATTGTCCGCACCAGGGCCCGTTGCAATAGAACACCAGGGTCTTGGCGTTCTCGAAGTTCCACAGCGGCCCGGTGCGCACCGCGCCAAAGCCCAGCACCAGCGTCTCGGCGATCCGGTCGGCCTCGGTGTGTGCCGGATGCAGCCTCTGCCAGGGGATCAGCACCGCCCCCGGGATCACGCCGGAACGCTGCGGCCAATCGCTGTCGCGCGAGTCGATGACCAGCACGTTGCCCGCCCGGTCCGCCTCGCGCAGATAGCCGATGAGCTCCAGTTCGCCGATGGTCTCCACGCCGGGGGCGAGCTGCATGGGCTGGATGCAGTAGGGCGGGCAGGGGCGCGAGGTGAGGCTGAAATCCGGATCCAGCATGTTGTCCGTGTCCGGGTTGCGCTCGATGCGGGTGGGCTTGCCCTGGTGCATCACCTCCACGTAGGGCAGGTCGTGGGTGAGCTGGACGGTGGTTTCGGCCGGAACGGCCAGGGGGGCAAACAGGGCCAGGCTCGTGGCCAGGGGGATGAGTGGGTTGCGCATGGTCACCTCCGGGACGGGCGGGACTCCCCCGTGGGGGAAGGAGTGTGGATTATGCGGCAGAGGGTACATAGGTCACAGCCGGGCCGGAGCGGGTCACACGCGGGTGTTTGTCCAATTGCGCTCAAGAAACACGCCGGGCCGCCCCCAAGTGTTTCTTGCACCCCCTCGGGGGGCGGGGTGGGCAGGGCCGGCCCTGGGGGCGCTTAGATCAGCCGGTCGAGCACGAAGACACCCAGCATGGTGAAGGCCAGGGCGATCTTGAGCAAGGCACCGAACAGCAGGCCGAGCGTCGCGCCCACGCCTGCCTGCGTTGCCTCCCGGAAGGTCGCCTTACGGCTGAACTCGCCCAGGACGGCGCCGACGAAGGGCCCCAGCAGGATGCCGGGCAGTCCGAACAAGATGCCCACGAGGGCGCCGATCGCCGCCCCTGCTATTGCCCGCGGCGAGGCGCCGAAGCGCTTTGCCCCCAGCGCCGTGGCCAGGAAATCGATGCCGTAGCTCAGCAGTGTGAGCACGCCCAGCAGCGTCAGGGTGAGCCAGCCGACGTGGACGAAGTCCTCCGCCCACGCCAGAAGCACGAGGCCCGCGTACATCAGCGGGATGCCGGGCAGCACGGGCAGGATCAGGCCGGCAAGGCCCAGCACGATCAGCACGCTGGCCAGGAGCCAGAGCAGGATCTGGACGCCGGCATCAGGCATGGCGGTCTTCGCGCCGGCCGACAGGCCTCATGACGGCGTCCGCGGCCGCGACAACCAACCGGGTCGGGGATATTTTCATTGCGCTGCGGCCGTCGTGGGTGAACACTGTTTGTACTTCGATCATCGTCAGGAGGTCATCATGCCGCATCCCGCCCTACGTCACCATCGCCTCTCCGCCGGGCTGCTGACCCTGCTGCTCGCCCTGTTCTGGCTGTTCCAGGCGGCACCGGCGCAGGCCGCCGGGGATGACACCTATGATCAGGACTCCGTGTTGCAGGCGGCCATCGAATTCTTCGGTCAGACCACCGAAGGGCTGGCCAAGGTGATCGAACGGGCCTTCAAGGACCATGGCCGGCCGGTCGGCTACATCCGGGGTGAGGAGGTGGCGGGCGCGGTCACCGTCGGCCTGGTCTATGGGCAGGGCGAGCTCGTGATGAAGAAGGGTGCGTCCGCCAAGGTCTATTGGCAGGGTCCTTCCATCGGCTTCGATCTCGGACTGAATGCCTCCAAGGTGTTCGTGCTGGTCTACAACCTGAAGGACAGGGAGCGCATCTACCAGCGCTTCCCCGGCGTGGACGGCAGCCTGTACTGGGCGGCCGGCGTGGGCATGAACTACCAGCGCCGCGACGATATCGTGCTGGCCCCCATCCGACTGGGGGTGGGCTGGCGTGCGGGGGCCAGTGTCGGGTACATGCACTACACCCGGGATCGGCGTTGGTTGCCGTTGTAGCAGGCTGCTACACCCCCTGCTTCAGGCTCGCCTCGATGAACGGGTCGAGGTCGCCGTCCAGTACCGCCTGGGTGTTGCCCACTTCCACGTTGGTCCTCAGGTCCTTGATGCGCGACTGATCCAGCACGTAAGAGCGGATCTGATGGCCCCAGCCGATGTCGGTCTTGCTGTCCTCCAGCTTCTGCTGTTCGGCCTGGCGGTTCCTCAGTTCCAGCTCGTAGAGACGGGCGCGCAGCATCTTCCAGGCCTCGTCCCGGTTGCGGTGCTGCGAGCGGTCATTCTGGCATTGCACGACGATGCCGGTGGGGATGTGGGTCAGGCGCACCGCGCTGTCGGTCTTGTTGATGTGCTGACCGCCGGCGCCGGAGGCGCGGTAGGTATCGGTGCGCACATCGGCCGGATTGATGTCGATCTCGATGGAGTCGTCGACCTCGGGGTAGACGAACACGCTAGCGAAGGAGGTGTGCCGGCGCGCGTTGGCGTCATAGGGCGATTTGCGTACCAGCCGGTGCACACCGGTCTCGGTGCGCAGGTAGCCGAAGGCGTAATCGCCCTCGACGCGGATCGTGGCGCTCTTGATGCCCGCCACCTCGCCTTCGGACTCTTCCAGTAGTTCGGCCTTGAAGCCCCTGCGCTCGCAGTAGCGCAGATACATGCGCTCGAGCATGCCGGCCCAGTCCTGCGCCTCGGTGCCGCCGGCGCCGGCATTGATCTCGATGAAGCAGGGGTTGGGGTCCATGGGGTTGGCGAACATGCGGCGAAACTCCAGGTCCGCCACCTGCCGCTCGATGCCCGCCACGTCGGCGGCCACGGACTCCAGGGTGTCGTCGTCGTTTTCCTCGCGCGCCAGTTCGAACAGCTCGGCGGCGGCGTTCAGCTCCGCGTCGATGCGCTCCAGGGCGAGCACGACCCCTTCGAGCGACTTGCGTTCCCTGCCGATCTCCTGGGCACGCTGGGGGTCGTCCCAGAGGCCGGGGTCTTCGGAGATGCGTATGACTTCGTCGAGCCGGTCGCGTTTGCCGGCATAGTCAAAGAAACCCCCGTAAGGCCCGGGCGCGCTGCGCCAGATCGGCGAGGGATTCCGACAGTTGGTTGAGGCGTTCGGCTTCCATAGGGCTATCCTGAGGTCAGAGAAAAACCGCGATTATACTGTCAGCCTCCCCGTCATCATCCCGTCATGAATCCCGATTACGGCTATTTCGACCACGAGGCCGACATCGGCATCGAGGCCGAGGGCAAGACCCTGGAGGAGGCCTTCGAGGCCGCCGCCCTGGCGATGTTCGCCATCATGGCCGAACCGGCCACGGTGATCCCGGAGCGGCGGGTGCAGGTGGCGTTCGATGAGGCGGACCCGGAGTACGCCCTGGTGACCTGGCTCAACCAGCTCCTGGCGCAGGCCCGTCTGCACGGTCTGGTGTTCTGTGCCTACGAACTGCACCGGCAGGGTGAGCATTGGCGGGGCGAGGCCTGGGGTATGCCCTGGCAGCCCGGTGCCGACCGCGGCACGGAGGTGAAGGGGGCCACACTCACCCAGCTCAGGGTCGAGCAGACCGCCCGCGGCTGGCGGGTGCGGTGCGTGGTCGACGTCTAGTCGCGCCTGCTGCTCGGGGTTGCCGAGTCCATCACAAGCAGGGCGCCGGTTCAGCGCCGGGTGCGCAGTTTCTCCGCCGCCGCGCGGATCAGGGCGCGTTTCTCCGTCGACATCCGATCCAGGTTGCGCACTTGCTGGCCCAGCCTGGGGTGGTTGCGGTAGCGTTCGGCGTGGCGGTCGAGGAAGGCCCAGTACAGGGTCGTGAACGGGCAGGCCAGAGCGCCGACCGCCTGATCGGGTTTGTAGCGGCAGCCGGCGCAGTAGTTGCTCATGCGCTGGATGTACTTGCCACTGGCGATGTAGGGTTTGCTCGCCATGCGCCCGCCGTCGGCGTGCTGGCTCATGCCCAGGACGTTGGGCAGCTCCGCCCACTCCACCGCATCGACATAGACTGCCAGGTACCATGCGTGCACCTGGCGTGGCTTCACCCCGAGCAGCAGGGCGTACAGGCCGGTGACCATCAGGCGCTGGATATGGTGGGCGTAGCCCAGCTCCAGGGTTTGCGTGATCGCGGCGTGCAGGCAGGCCATCTCGGTCCTGCCCGTCCAGTAGAAATCCGGCAGCTCGGCATCGGCCTCCAGCGCGTTCCAGACCAGCCAGTCCGGCATCCACAGCCAGTACAGGCCGCGCACGTATTCGCGCCAGCCCAGGATCTGCCGTATGAAGCCCTCCACCGCCGCCAGTGGCGCACGGCCCGAGCGCCAGGCCGCCTCGGCGGCGCGACATACGGTCATCGGGTCGATCAGCTTTAGGTTCAGCGCCGCCGACAGGCGGCTGTGGTAGAGCCAGGGCGCATCGGTCCACATGGCGTCCTGGTAGTCGCCGAAATGCGGCAGACGATGCTCGATGAAGTCGTCGAGCGCGGCGTGCGCCTGGGCGGGGGTGAGCGGCCAGTCGAACCGCTCGAGGTGGCCGGGATGATCCGGGAAAGCGCGTTCGACATCGCGCAGCACCTCGCGCGTGAGCGCATCGGGCGGGAGGGCAAGCGGGGCGGGCAGCGCGCCCGGCCCGGCCCTGCCGAAGGACTTGCGGTTCTCAGCATCGTAATTCCAGCGCCCGCCCGCGGGTTGGGCACCCTGCATGAGCAGGCCGGTTTTGCGACGCAGCTCACGGTACCAATACTCCAGCCTGAGTTCGCGGCGGCCGCGCGCCCAGGCGGCGAATGCCTCGGGCGAGCTCACGAAGTGCCGGTCCGGCCTGATCTCGAGCGCAATGCCCGCCACCCGTGCAACGGTTTCCACCGCCTGCTGCACGCGCCAGTCGCCGGCCTGCACCATGATGAGCCGTTGCGGGCAGGCCTGCGCGAGGGTATGACCGAGCGCCGCAGCGAGGCTTGTGTGCGGATGATCACCCAGGCGCAGATAGTCCAGCGGCCAGCCGCGCGCCCTGATCGCCTGGGCATGGTGCCGCATGGCGGCGAGGAACAGGGCGATGCGCGCCTTGTGCGACCAGACCTGGTTCGATTCCTCCGGCACCTCGGCCATCCAGATCCGGTCGCGCATGGGGTCGAATCCATCCAGGGCGGCACTCGCCGGGTCGAGCTGGTCGCCCAGGACGAGGACGAGGTGGCGCAAGGGGGTCTCGGACATGGGATTCAGATGGTAGCCCCGCTTCCCCGACGCGGCTACCGACCGTAATCCATGCCTTCTTCATGGTTTACATGGCGTGGCAATTGAACTAAATAGTATCTTTACAATCCTATATGACGTAACTGGAGTGGAGCATGCTGCGGATCGCCAAGCTGACCGATTACGCCACCGGCCTGATGACCCAGATGGCGCATCAACCCGAACGCTGGGTGAGTGCCCAGCAGCTGGCGGTGGAGTTGAGCCTGCCAGCACCGACCGTGGCGCGGCTGCTCAAGCTGCTCGGTCGCGCCGGCCTGGTGGTGAGCCAGCGCGGCAAGGCTGGCGGCTATGGCCTGGCCCGCCCGGCGCGCGAGATCTCGGTGGCCGAGGTGATCGCCGCCATCGAGGGCCCGGTCGCGCTGACCGAGTGCGCCCTGGGCGAAGGCCGCTGCAGCCTGGAGCGCGACTGCGCGACCCGTGCCAACTGGCGGGTGATCAGCCAGGCGGTGCAGGTCGCGCTCGAGGCAGTGAGCCTCGCCGACATGGCCGCTCCACGCCTGCATGCCGTACCGTTTTCCTCTTTGCATCATCAACCGAGAAAGGCCTGAACCATGGGAAGCACGGATCTTGCGTTGCAGCATCTGCGCAGCGAGTACCGCTGGGGCTTCACCACCGACATCGAGCAGGAGGTGGTGCCGGCGGGCCTCAACGAGGAGGTGATCCGTCTCATCTCCGCCAAGAAGAACGAGCCTGACTTCATGCTGGAATGGCGGCTCAATGCCTATCGCCACTGGCTGACCATGCATGAGCCGCAGTGGTCGAGCGTGCGCTACCCGCCCATCGATTATCAGGCCATCCACTACTACGCTGCACCAAAACGGTCCCAGCCTCCCAAGAGCCTCGACGAGGTCGATCCGGAGTTACTGCGCACCTATGAGAAGCTCGGCATCCCCCTGCATGAACGGGAGGCACTGGCCGGCGTGGCGGTGGATGCGGTCTTCGACTCGGTCTCGGTGGCGACCACCTACAAGGAAAAGCTCGAGCGCCTGGGCATCGTCTTCTGCTCGTTCTCCGAGGCCTTGGAAAGGCATCCCGATCTGGTGCGCCAACATCTAGGCAGTGTCGTGCCTTATACCGACAACTACTTCGCGGCGCTCAACTCGGCCGTCTTTTCCGATGGATCCTTCGTCTACGTTCCGAAGGGCGTGCGCTGCCCGATGGAGCTGTCCACCTACTTCCGCATCAACGCCCGCAACACCGGCCAGTTCGAGCGCACCCTGATCGTCGCCGACGAGGGCGCCTATGTGAGTTACCTGGAGGGCTGCACCGCCCCCAGCCGCGACGAGAACCAGCTGCACGCGGCGGTGGTCGAGCTCGTCGCCCTCAGGGATGCCCAGATCAAGTATTCCACGGTGCAGAACTGGTATCCGGGCGATGCCGAGGGCCGCGGCGGCATCTACAACTTCGTCACCAAGCGCGGCGAATGCCGGGGCGAGCGCGCGCGCATCTCCTGGACCCAGGTCGAGACCGGCTCGGCCATCACCTGGAAGTACCCGAGCTGCATCCTGCGCGGTGACGACTCGGTCGGCGAGTTCTACTCCGTGGCGCTCACCAACAACCTGCAGCAGGCCGACACCGGCACCAAGATGATCCACATCGGCCGCCGCACGCGCTCGACCATCGTCTCCAAGGGCATCTCCGCCGGCCGCGGCCGCAACGCCTATCGGGGGCTGGTGCGCATCCTGGACAAGGCGGAGGGGGCACGCAACCACACCCAGTGCGACTCGCTGCTGATGGGCCCGGACTGCGCCGCCCACACCTTCCCCTACATCGAGGTCAAGAACCCCACGGCCCAGGTCGAACACGAGGCCACCACCAGCCGGGTGAGCGAGGAGCAGCTGTTTTACCTGCGCTCCCGGGGCCTCACCGAAGAGGACGCCGTGAACATGATCGTCAACGGTTTTTGCAAGGCGGTGTTCAAGGAGCTGCCCATGGAGTTCGCCGTCGAGGCGCAGAAGCTCCTGAGTGTCAGCCTAGAGGGCGCCGTCGGGTGATGGGGATCGGGAATCACGAATCGGCAAGCACAGGAGAGCATTATGCTTGAAATCAATGACTTGCACGTCTCGATCGGCGAGAAGCCGATTTTGAAGGGCATCTGCCTCACCATCCGGCCCGGCGAGGTGCACGCCCTCATGGGCCCGAACGGGTCGGGCAAGAGCACGCTCGCTCAGGTGCTGGCCGGGCGCGAGGGTTACACGGTCACGGCCGGCTCGGTGCGCTGGATGGAGCGCGATCTGCTCGAGTTGCCACCGGAGGAGCGCGCCTGGGCCGGGGTCTTTCTCGGCTTCCAGTATCCGCTGGAGATCCCGGGCGTGGCCAACGTGCAGCTGCTCAAGGAGGCGGTCAACAGCCAGCGCCGCCGTCGTGGCGAGCAGGAGCTCGACGCCTTCGACTTCCTGGAACGGGTGAAGTCCAGCCTCAAACTGCTGGAGATGGACGACGCCATGCTCTACCGCGGCGTCAACGAGGGCTTCTCCGGCGGCGAGAAGAAGCGCAACGAGATCCTGCAGATGCTCATGCTCGAGCCCCGGCTGGCCATCCTCGACGAGACCGATTCGGGCCTGGACATCGACGCGCTCGGGATCGTGGCGCGCGGTGTCAACGCATTGCGCAGCCCGGAGCGCGCCGTCCTGCTCGTGACCCACTACCAGCGGCTGCTCGACCACATCACGCCCGACCATGTTCATGTCCTGGCCGACGGCCGTATCGTCGCCAGCGGCGGGCGTGAGCTGGCGCTGGAGCTGGAGGCCAGGGGCTACGGCTGGCTGACCGAACCCTCATCCCCAGCCATGCACGCGCAAGGGGGCGAGGGCAGTGGTGAGGCCACCCGTGAGGTCAGGTCATGATCCCCGCCACCTGGACCGACATCCCCGCGCCCGGTGCGCTACCCGAGCAGCGGCGCAACGCCCTGGAGACCTATCTGGCGCAGGGTCTGCCGCACACCCGGCAGGAGGACTGGCACTACACCGCCCTGGAGCACCTGACCCGACTCCCCCTCCACCCCCCGGCGAGCACGGACGCACAGCCGGTACTGGACGAGGTGCCGGGCCATGCCGTGATCTTCGCCGATGAGCGTCTGGTGCACGCCGACAGCATCCTGCCGACCCCGATCCTGCGCGCCCTGCGGGAGGATGATCTGGACGCCTTTGTCACGCTCGCCCCGCACACGTCGCTCACGGCGCTGAATGCCGCCCTCTGGCGCGGTGGCGGCTGTCTCGACCTGCCGCGCGGTCAACGCCTGGAGCGACCGGTGTTCCTGCGTTTCGTGACAGAGGAAGCCGATGCCATGTTGCACCCGCGCACGCGCATCCGGCTCGGGGCCGGGGCCGAGGCCGTGGTCGTGGAGACGTATGCCGGGATGACGCAGGCGAACTACTGGTGCAACCCGGTGACCGAGATCGAACTCGCACCGGGCGCGCGGCTCACCCATGTGCGGCTGATCGAGGAGGGGACGGGCGCGACGCACACCGGCCTCACCGCGGTGCGGCTGGAGCCCGACAGCGCCTACGGCCTGCTCGACCTGAGCCTTGCGGGGCGGGTGTGCCGGCACGAGCTCCAGCTACGCCTGGCCGGCGAGGGTGCCAGCTGCCGCCTGGATGGCCTGTTCCTGGCCGATGGCCGCCGTCACAGCGACCATCACCTGCGCGTGGAGCATGCCGTGCCGCGCACCGCGAGCCGGACCTGCTACCGGGGCATCGCCAGCGGTCGGGGCCGCGGGATCTTCGACGCACGCGTGCTGATCCGGCCCGGCGCGGACGGCACCGACGCGCGCCAGGACAGCCGCAACCTGTTGCTCTCGCCGCACGCCGAGATCGACGCCAAGCCGCAGCTGGAGATCTACGCCGATCAGGTGCAGGCCAGCCACGGGGCCACGGTCGGTCGACTGTCGGACGAGGCCTTGTTCTATCTGCGTGCCCGCGGCATCGAACGCAGCGACGCCCGGCGCCTGTTGCTCAGCGCCTTTGCCGGCGAGGCCCTGGGCCTGATCCAGGCGGCGGGCCTCGGCGACTGGCTGGCGCCGCGCATCGAAGCCCGCTTGCACGACATCGGGGAGACGATGAAATGAGCGCGATCACCGACGAACACCTGCGCGAGCTCTACGAGGCGATGATCCTGGAGCACAACCGGCATCCGCGACACTATCCCGAGCATCCCCCGGGCAGCGAACATCATGCGCACGGTTTCAACCCGCTGTGCAACGACGAGATCGAGGTGCACCTGAAGGTCCGGGACGGCGTCATCGAGGCGGCCGGCTTCGAGGGTGCAGGTTGCGCCGTCTCCATCGCCTCCGCCTCGATGATGATGGAGGCCATCCAGGGCAGGCGGGTGGACGAGGTGCTCGCCCTGTTCGACCGGGTACACGCCATGCTCGCCGACGACGGCCCGACCGAGGGCGTGGGCAAGCTGATGGTGCTGGCCGGGGTGAAGGAATTCCCCATGCGGGTGAAATGCGCCACCCTCGCCTGGCACACCTTGCTCGCGGCCCTGGAGAACCGTGAGGAGACGGTCACGACTGAGGAGCCGGTGCCCTATTGTCCGCAGCCCGTGGAACGGAGCGCGGCATGAAGCTGCTGGAGCGGTTCCTGCCCAAGGCCGTGGACGAGGCGCTGCGGGAACGCGTGATTGAGGCCCTGCGCAAGGTCTACGACCCGGAAATCCCGGTCAACATCTACGACCTGGGCCTGATCTACGACCTCGACATCGACGATCGGGGGCAGGTGGCGATCCGCATGACCCTGACCGCCCCGGGCTGCCCGGTGGCGCAGACCTTTCCGGCTCAGGTGGAACGCGCGGTGGAGGCGGTGCAGGGTGTGGCCCGCTGCCGTGTGGAGCTCACCTGGGAGCCGCCCTGGACGCCACAGCGCGCCAGCGAGGCGGCGCGCCTGCAACTGGGGCTGTTCTGATGGAGCGTCGATGAGCGCATGGCAGCGGGTCGTGGCGCTGTCCGATTTCCCGACGGGCAGCCGCCGTGTGATCGATGTCGACGGGGTACGGGTGGCGGTCTTCCATCTGCACGAGGGTCTGTACGCCATCGAGGACGTCTGCAGCCATGACGGCGGAGAGCTGGCCTGCGGCGCGCTCGAGGGCTGCGAGATCGTCTGTCCGCGTCACGGCGCCCGTTTCGATGTGCGCACCGGCGCGGTCACTGCGCCGCCGGCCTACGAGCCGGTTGCCGTCTTGCCGGTGCGCGTCGAGGCCGGCTGGGTGGAGGTGCGCGACGACCGGTGGGATTGAACCATGGGGGGATACCAGGCCTTGCGCTAGACTCCGCTTGACCCTGAAACCGGAGGCCACCCCATGTCCCCAAGCCCGCTGACACGCAGCCGATCGCTCACCGCACTGGGCCTCGCTCTGGCCATGTCGCTCTGGCCGGCCGTGCAGTCGAACGCCCAGACCTTCTGGCAGGTCCCGCATGGCGGCGAGTTCTTCGTGCCCGAGCCACCCCCGCTCACGGCCCAGGCCGAGCGTCTGCTCGCGGAAGTCAATGCCCGCATCGTCAACATCGATTCCGAACAGCTCTACGCCCTGCTGACCCAGCGGCCTGAGACGGTGGTGATCGACGTGCGCACGCCGGCCGAGCTCAACCTCCTGGGCGGTCACATCGAGGCCACGCACTTCTTCAACCTCACACGCGGCTGGCTGGAGTTCCAGATCGAGTCCCTGGTGCCCGACAGGACGACCCCCATCGTCGTGTACTGCGGCGTCAACCAGCGCAGCCCCCTGGCGGCGGACACCCTACTGCGCATGGGCTACCGCGAGGTCTACAACCTGGCCGACGGCTATTTCAAATGGCGCCAGAGCGGCCACCCCGTGCGTTATCTCGACCGGGCCCCCAATTCCCATCTCTACGCGCTGCCCCAGGAGGTGATCCCCGGCGTCTGGTCGGCCATCGGCGCCACCGCACCGGGCACCTATGAGAACTCCGGCCACAACAACAACCTCTCCTTCATCCTCACCGAGGAGGGTGTCATCGTCGTCAATGCCGGCGACAACTGGCTGCTCGCGGCCAGCCTGCACGACGAGATCCGCAGGCGCACCGACAAACCCGTGAAATACGTCGTGCTGGAAAACGGCCAGGGTCACGCCATGCTGGGCATGAGCTATTGGCAGGGGCAGGGGGCCAAGGTCATCGCCCACCGTGACACCGCGGCGCACATCGAAAAGAACGGCCATGAGGTCCTGGAGACCATGCGCCGGCGCGCCCGCGACAAGGCCTTCCGCACCGAGCTGTCCAAGCCGGATATCGTCTACGAGGACCGGATGGACCTGTCCATGGGCGGTTGGAAGATCGAGGTGCTGCATCTGGGCAACGCCCACCACCACGGCGACACCATGGTCTGGCTGCCGGAGAAGAAGCTCGTCATCGCCGGCGACACCGCCTTTCACGTGCGCATGCTGCCCGTGTTCGAGGACACCGACACGGCGCGCTGGATCCGCATCTGGGACGAGTTCGAGAAGCTGGGCGCCGAGCTCGTCATCCCCGGCCACGGCGGGCCCACCGACATGGCCACGGTGCGGCGCTGGACGCGCGACTATCTGGTGGACCTGCGCGCGCGTGTGGCCGAGGTCCTCGCACGCGGCGGCAGCCTGGACGACGCCTACAAGATCGACCAGTCGGACTACCTGCACCTGCACACCGCCGAGGAACTCGCCCGCGTCAACGCCGGCCGGGTGTTTCGGGCGATGGAGTTCGAATAGCCTTCGACCGGTTCACGCCGGCACCGTCTCTGCCTCCTCGTCCGACTTGCGCTCACGTAGCTGTGTGCGCCACAGCTCGGCATAACGGCCTTCGAGCTTAAGCAAGTCCTCGTGCCGGCCGCGCTCGACGATGCGGCCGCCCTCCAGCACCAGGATCTCGTCGGCGTCCACCACGGTGGACAGGCGGTGGGCGATGACCAGGGTGGTCCGGTTCTCGGCGATGCGGCGCAGTTCCTCCTGGATGGCCTGTTCGGTGGTGCTGTCCAGCGACGAGGTGGCCTCGTCGAAGACCAGGATGGGCGGGTTCTTCAGGATCGCCCGGGCGATGGCCACGCGCTGCTTCTCGCCGCCGGAGAGCTTCAATCCACGCTCCCCCACCCGCGTCTCATAACCGTCCGGCAGTCCCGCGACGAAGCGGTCCAGATGGGTAGCCCGGGCCGCTTCCAGGACCTCCTCCCGGCTCGCGTCGGGGCGGCCATAGGCGATGTTGTGGTAGAGGGTGTCGTTGAACAGCACGGTGTCCTGGGGGACCATGCCGATTGCCGCGCGCAGACTCTTTTGCGTGACCCCGCGGATGTCCTGGCCGTCGATGAGGATGCGCCCGCCGGTCACGTCGTAGAAGCGAAACAGCAGGCGGGCGAGGGTGGATTTGCCGGCCCCGCTGGAGCCCACCACCGCCAGCTTGCGGCCGGCGGGGATGACGAAGTCGACCGATTGCAGGATGGGGCGGCGCGGGTCGTAGGCAAACGAGACCGCCTCGAAGCGTACTTCGCCGCGAGTCACCACGAGCGGCTGGGCATCGGGCGCGTCCTGGATCTCCGGCGTGCGGTGCAGGATACCGAACAGCTTTTCCATGTCGGTCAGCGCGTTGCGGATCTCCCGGTACACCGTGCCCAGGAAGTTGAGCGGGATGAAGAGCTGGATCAGGTAGGCGTTGACCAGCACCAGGTCGCCCAGGGTCATGCGCTTGTCCGCCACACCCTGGGCTGCCAGCCACATCATGGCGGTCACCCCCACGGCGATGATCGCCGCCTGGCCGAGATTGAGCAGGGCGAGCGAGACCTCGCTCTTCACCGCCGCGTCTTCGGCGCGTTTCAGGGCCTGCTGCAAGCGCGCCGCCTCGTAGTCCTCGTTGTTG
>OGCL01001929.1_pt1 | contig 16079 bp, 18 predicted proteins | sample 1570041 | NCBI WGS metagenome assembly OGCL01 (sample SAMN06266162, study PRJEB24511) | hot springs metagenome | isolation source: Hot spring water | place: South Africa: Limpopo | collected 2015-06-22
TAAATCAAAAATTATAAATAAAATTTGTCGATTATAAAAATCCTGAAACAGCCCTTCCTAAGCGCTATTTTAAGGAAATACTAATTATTTGAAAAATTTATTTTGTTAAATACATAATTAACATTCTATGAAAAGAATTTTAGTCACAGGTGGTGCAGGTTACATTGGAAGCCATGTGGTAAAACATCTGGCAAAAAGAGGTTATGAAGTTCTCACCTTTGATAATCTTTCAACAGGACACAAATGGGCTGTAAAATATAGCAATTTATTTGTTGCTGACCTAAATAATAAAGAGGCAATAAAAAAGTGTATCGTCGATTTCAGACCAAATGCAGTGATACACTTTGCTGCTTCTATTGAAGTAAATGAGAGTGTTCTAAACCCTATTAAATACTATATAAACAACATTTCTAATACAATTAACCTCTTAGAAGTTATGAAAGAAGAGGGAGTGAATAAATTTCTCTTTTCTTCAACAGCTGCTGTTTATGGAAATCCTCTTAAAGTCCCTATTGATGAAGATTCCCCTCTCAATCCTATAAATCCTTATGGTAATTCAAAGAAAATGATTGAGTTAATTCTAAAAGATATTTCTCAAGCGAATAGCGATTTTTGTTATGTGTCTTTGAGATATTTTAATGTTGCTGGTGCAGATAAAGATGGAGAATTAGGGCAGGTGTATGAAAACTCAATTCATCTCATAACAAGGGCTCTTAAAGTGATAAAAGGGTCTATAGACAAATTACAAATTTATGGCACAGATTATGATACTGCTGATGGCACATGTATTAGAGACTATATCCATGTTGATGACCTTGCTGATGCTCATTTAATAGCACTTGATTACTTATTAGATGGAAAGGAGAATAATATATTCAATTGTGGATACGGTCATGGTTATTCAGTAAAAGAAGTTATTGAAACAGTTAAGAAAGTTACAGCATTGCCTTTAAAAGTTGAAGAGACAGGCAGAAGGGCAGGAGATCCTGCAATCTTGATTGCAGATAATAGAAAGATCAAAAAGGTTTTAGGATGGTTGCCAAAATATAACAATCTTGATTACATAATACAAACTGCTTGGGATTGGGAAAAAGGACTAAAAAATTGAAAGAAATCAAAATATCATGAACCATGCAATATTGCTAAGGGCATGAAAAATCACTGACGGAAGTATGTTTCTTGTTTTTACATATAGAAATCCCATTATTATTGAGGGGAAAAATGTTAAAAATGAAAAATAATCACCTAAAATAATAAATCTATGACTATGAGCAATAGAAAATAAAAGACTGCAAATCAATATTTCTTTAATTGAAGTTCCAATATTTTCTAATATAAAACCCCTAAAAAATGCTTCCTCTGGAATTGCAATAAATATGAAGGTTATGAAAACAAACTCAATACTTGGCAGATTAATATCAATTCTTCCTCTAATAATGAATATTGCAGCTATAAAAAATGTTAAAACTACAAATGTTGTAGCAAAACCTAATAAAGCATCTTTAATAGATAATCTAAGGTTTATTCCTTTTTGTATTATCATTGGCAAGAGTAAAAAAAACAGTGGAATCAAGAAAGGACTAAATTTATATAATGTGCAAATGGTATTGAAAAGTATTGCAGTCAAATAGCATATAATTATAATTCTGATGGAAATAGGTCTTTTCATATGTTTCTTATAAAGGTTATCATATAAATGTTAAAATTGTTTAGATAATCATTTCTAAATAAGGAGGCATCGTGAAAATCTTTGAAGGCGAGTTAAATGCACAGGGCTTGAAGTTTGGTATTGTTGTAAGCAGATTTAATGATTTTATAACATCAAAACTACTCGATGGTTCTATAGATGCACTTGTAAGGCATGGTGCAAATAAGGCAGATATTGATGTAATTAAGGTGCCTGGTTCCTTTGAAATTCCCTTAGCTGCAAAAATATTAGCATCAAAGGGCATATATAATGCTATTATATGTCTTGGTGCAGTTATTAGAGGAGCTACCCCGCATTTTGATTATGTTGCAGCTGAAGTATCAAAGGGTATTGCATCAGTATCACTTGAGATGAACGTTCCTGTTGCCTTTGGAGTAGTCACTACAGATACCATAGAGCAAGCAATAGAAAGAGCTGGGACAAAATCAGGAAATAAGGGATGGGATGCTGCCTTAACAGCTATTGAAATGGCAAGATTAATTAATACTCTCTAATATGAAACGAAGGCGAGCCCGAGAATATGCACTTCAATATCTTTACAGGATAGAATTTGTCTCATCAAATCAGAATTTATTGAATGAAAGCTTAGAGACCTTTTGGCAAGAGCAAAAGGAAGACAAATTAGAAGTTAGTTCCTTTGCTGAAAAAATTATAAAAGGAACAATTGAACATCTTGAAAAAATTGATAAGCTCATTGAAACAACAACTTTCAATTGGAGACCTGATCGTATCACAACTATTGACAGAACTATTTTAAGACTTTCCATATATGAACTTCTTGAACACAAGGATACGCCACCTGCTGTAATAATTGATGAAGCATTAGAGATTGCTAAAAAATTTTCTACAGCAGAATCATATTCTTTCATAAATGGTATCCTTGATAAAATTTCTAAAGAAAAGATACGCATTTCTAACTGATTAATAGGTAATAAAAAAATAAATAACCTTCCAAATCAATTTTCTTTAAAACTAAACTTTCAAAATAATCTGAAATATATCATTGATAGAAAAAATTAGTTGTATCCTTTTGCACTATTAGATCTTTTACCAAAAATAGCGATAGGAAGGGCTGTTTCAGAATTTTTATAGTCGACAATTTTATTTTAATTTTGCCTTATTCTTTATTAATGCAATGCCTTTTGCTAAAGTTTCTCAAGATTTCTTTTATAAGGTGTCGTATAAAATTTTTCACCAACCCTTCCTACTTGATTTTGTTAAGTTCTCAGTTCTATCGCTAATTTTGGGAATTGACTTATGATTAACCATTTGAATTAATTAGTATTAAGTCAACTACTTCTTTAAGATTTTTTGCAACCAATGTGTCAGGTATTGGCACGGTTTCAAGATTACTTAAAAAGATACCTTTTACACCCACCGATTGAGCAGTCAGGATATCAGACTCTTTGTCGCCTACTAAGAATGAATTTTTTAAATCAATATTGTATTTTGCCCTTGCAGAAAGTAACATCCCCGGTTCAGGTTTCCTGCATTGGCAGTGTTCATCTGGGTGATGTGGACAATAATAAAAGTCATCAAAACCATACTTATTCATAAATAATTGATGGACTTCCTTTACAAAGTCCTCTTTTACAATACCTCTTGCTATGCCTGACTGATTACTTATGCCAATAAGTAAAAAACCCTTATCTTTTAATCGCTGTAATTCAGAAATGTTTTTAAACAACTTGAAATCATCCCACCTACAGAGATAATTTGCATCATCACATAAAGTCCCATCTCTATCAAAAAAGACCGCCTTTTTATTTGGAATAAGTGAAGATAGCTCAAAAAAGACCTCATCAGAGGTTACACTGTTTATACACTTGAGATCACCCCTTGGACATACCCTCTTAAAGCAAGGTGAGCAATTAACCTTTGAGGTTATAGTACAAAAGCCCTTATCAAAGTAACCAGTAAGATAAGGTGAGGTAGAGGCAAAAATAGAAACTGTAGGTGTCATAACTGCCCGTGCAAGGTGCATTGGACCAGAGTCGTTTGTCAAAAACACATCACACTCAGAGATGAGTGCAATTAGTTCCCTGACTGTTGTCTTTCCTGCAAGGGAGAGTTTATTTGAAGTAAGTGATTTATCAATTTCATAGACGGTTCTATCAAGGGGGTCATCACTGAAGAGTATTACCGAACCTGATGTCTTTTTGATAAACCAATCTGCCACTTCTGCAAACCTTTCATGTCGCCATCTCTTGGTCTCACCAAAGGCAGCCCCTGCACTTATTCCTAGGAAAGGTCTTTTTAAACCTTTAAGCCTTTCTCTTGCCCTAATCCTTTCATCAAAAGATAAATAAATCCATGGACTTTTTGACTGAATCTTTAAACCTTCAAAGGCAGGTATGTTTAGAAAATAATCAATATGGTGAATCTTCCTGTCTTCCATGTTATAAGGCACCTTTGATGTTAGCATCCAACCTCGCGAATCCCTGTCGTAACCAATCCTCTTAGGAATTCCAGCCATAAAGGCTATTAATGCAGAATCAAAGGCATTTTGCAATAAAAAGGCACTGGTGAAATTTTCTTTTCTCAACCTCAAGGACAATGGGATCTTCCCCAATAATCGCCTATCTCTGGCAGAATATTCTATAATTTTATCAATGAAGGGTGATCCCTTATAAACTTCTCCGATTGAGGGCTTGCAAAGAATCGTCATTGAACAATCTTTAAAGCCTTTTTTAATAGTCTCAATGGTAGGAAGTGTCATCACTGCATCACCTATCCAATTGACTGTTCTAAGAAGGATTTTTTCTTTTGATGATTCCATGAGAAATTGTCAGTGAAAAAAAAGGGTAAACTCTATGTTTACCCTGAAATGGAAAAAATAATTTTGGAGGTGTTGAAAGATATTAATTTTTCTTTATATATAGTTCCCACATTCCTTTGTCTTCCAACTTGAGTGATTCAAACTCATAACCCTGCTTTTCAGCATATCTTGGGATAGAGTCTTCAGCTGATGCAGGTGCATCACAAAGGATTTTGAGTACTGAGCCTGAAGGCATCTTCTCGAGTTGTTTTTTTGTTAATACCAATGGGTATGGGCATACCCTTCCAAGAACATCAAGTGTTTCAGTTGGTGTCTGCGATTTTAAATCTGCCATGATAATTTCCTCCTTTTTTAGAAAAATTGCAAATGGTCAACCTCTTCCAGTTTTTGATGAATAAATGAATATGGGACTATCTCAGCCTTTGTGTCAGCGCCAAACTTTTCTGCATCAAGCACGACATCTTTTTCCGTTAATCCAAATCTTTCAAGGTCTTCTTTGCATATGTAAACTTTAAGGTCAACTAAAAGGGCATTTTCTATGTGCATTTCAATGCTTGTATTGCCATAGTGTTTAATCGCTTCTTGTCCTTTTATACAATTTAATACGCCATCATCTATGAAACATAAGATTGGTTCTACACTGTCACCATCATCAAGATAAATATCAACACTTTGACTTGAAATTGCATGTGTTATTGCAAGTCTTGACACTTCATCTCTATAAGGAAGGCTTTTAATAATAAAACCTAATGTCTTCTTTGCCATTAATTAATCACCTCCTATCAATAATACTCTGTCAGCAGAAAAACAACTTGCAAGATACCAGTCCATACTTTGTCTGTTTACACCTTCAATCATATCTTTTTTGTGGATACCTCTTGCTTCTGAACAAGCTTCACAGGATGTCATTTTGAATCTTCCAGTAGAAAGCATTTCTTCCACTGGTTTTTGTAAGGCCGAATAATCTCTGAAAGCCTTCTGATCTTTTTTGGCAAGAGTTGTTGCATTCCCAGAGAGCCATAAATCAACACTATGTCCTTTTTTTAGTGCTGCATCACTTAATTTTACAGCAAAATCTAATGATAGTGAGCCAATAAGCGAACTAAATGTGCCAATTGTTAATTTAGCCAATTTCTCCTCCTTGTATTATATCCAAACTATTTTTTCATAATCATTAAATATCAAATCAACCAGATCACTGTAGCTTACAGGCTTTACCTTGCTGTCAAGCTTATCTGCTGTGATACCCCTTGTTTCAAAGTCTTCAATCAGTGCATAGAAATTAACATTTTCTTTCTCTAAAAGTGGAGATTTTTTTCCATTTTCTTTGATACACCCATGATAGACACCATTACCTACAAGTATTATACCCAATTTGTCTGCTCTTAACCTATCTAAGATATTTAATCCTAATCTTAAATGGCTATAAAATACACCAAGTCTCATTAACCCTCCTTTTTGTGAAAAAATATAGTAAATATGACACCATTTTATATCTTATTTAAATATATTGTCAACCAAAAATAATATTGTTCTATAAAATCAGGAAGTTGTGTATTATTAATATAAAATCTATCTAAACAATTAGTTTTTATTTAGTTTTTATTCATGTAGGAAACAATTTTTTGGGACTTGTTGTTTGAATTAGGTATGGATTTTTAACCATTTTCAATTTATCTTCAATATGTTTTACAGTGTTTTTGTAAAATAGATATTATTATGGTATTATATAAGACTATGGAATGCACATCAGAAAAAAATAAGAAATATTGCAATTGCACCTATTCGTGCAGTAAGAAATTAAAGTGTTGTGATTGTCTGCACTATCATCGCAGAAATGGTGAACTTCCAGCCTGTTATTTTAACACTGAATACGAACGCACTTATGATCGTTCTTTTTCAAATTATTTGAAGATGAAAAACAAATAGTTATCATAATAGGGGCAATTTGGCAAGCCAAAAATTTAATATCTGATTAATTATTGACACTATATAGTGAATTTTGAGTTAGTTATTATAACAGTCTTTGGTTTAATTATTGGTTCATTCTTAAATGTCTGCATTTACAGATTACCAAGAGAAAAAAATATTGTAGTCCCTTCATCTTCCTGTGTAATCTGCGGAGAGGCTATCAAACCCTATGACAATATCCCCCTTATCAGTTTCTTAATCTTAAAGGGTAAGTGTAGAGCATGTGGTGCAAAGATTTCATGGCGTTATCCCTTTGTGGAGTTATTGAACTCATTTTTTTATCTCCTTGCTTATACCCGATTTGGTCTTTCTTTTGAATTAATTCCTATTTTCTTATTTCTGTCAACAATGATTGTTATCACTTTTATTGATTTGGATTTTCAAATTATACCTGACAGCATTACGCTTCCCGGTATATTGATTGGGATTGCTTTTTCTTCATTTTTATTCCCTGACCCCTTTGAACTCAATTCGATAACTGGTTTTATAAATTCACTTATTGGATTTATAATAGGCGGAGGGTTATTTTTTCTGATTGCCCTTTTAAGTAAAGGTGGTATGGGTGGTGGTGATATAAAGATGATGGCAATGATTGGTGCTTTTTTTGGTTGGAAAGGTGTTTTAACTACTACATTAATTGCTAGTTTAGTAGGTTCAGTTGTAGGTATTTCACTTGTTTTATTTAAAGGTAAGAATAGGAAGACAGCTATTCCTTTTGGCCCTTTCCTTGCTTTAGGGTCAGTTATAACACTTTTTGGTGGTCATTTTATACTTAAAGTGTATTTAGGATAGATTTTGGAATGAAGCCACTATTAATTTTGTTCACTGGAATATCTTTTTAAGGGGGGTGGTAGCTATTAATGAATGAAAAGCAAAGAATTCTTATTGTCGACGATGTTACATTAAATATTCAGTTGCTTAACGATGTCTTAAAAGATGAGTATGAAATATTCTTTTCAACAAATGCCTTAGATACGATTGTCATGGCAGAAAAGAACAAACCAGATATAGTTTTGATGGATATAATGATGCCTGACATTAATGGCTATGAACTTTGCAAACAGTTTAAAGAAAACCCTTTATTCAGAGATATTCCAGTAATCTTTATTACAGCCCTTGATGAGATAGAACATGAATCAAAGGGCTTAAAGCTTGGTGCAGTTGACTACATAACAAAGCCTTTTAACCCTGAGATAGTGAAATTAAGGGTTAGTAATCAACTTGAACTTAAGAGGAATAGAGACATACTTTCTAACCTCTCACGGATTGATGGACTAACAGGCATACCCAATAGAAGAGCCTTTGATGAGATCTTTGCAAAAGAATGGCTTAGGGCTATTAGAGAGGGCACGAGTATATCCATCTTGATGATTGATGTTGATTATTTCAAATTATATAACGACTATTATGGACATTCTGCTGGTGATGAATGTCTTAAAAAGGTTGCCCAGACTATAAAGCTAACACTTTTAAGACCTGCAGATTTTGTTGCTCGTTATGGGGGAGAGGAATTTGTTTGTCTATTGCCTGATACTGATGAAACTGGTGCCTTACATACCGCAAAAAAAATTTTAAAGGCAATTATAGACCTAAAGCTCCCTCATCCAACATCTTTGGTTTCTAATCATGTATCGGTCAGTATTGGAATGTCAAACGTTATGGCAAGTATTCATTCAGATCCATCCATAGTTCTCTTAGAGGCAGATAAAGCATTGTATAAGGCAAAAGATAGGGGAAGGAATAATGTGGTTCTTTACAATATCGAAGAATCTAAAAGTGAAGAGCTAATCTCTTCAACTGTTTGTGAAAATACCCTGAATATTGAAGACAATACATTAAAAGAATTGCTTATCTCATTTCCTAATGAAAATCCAAATCCCGTATTTTGCGTTAGTTCAAAAGGGATTTTATTATATTGCAACAAAGCATCTAAGGTATTTTTTAATAAATGGTTTTGTAAAGAGGGTGCTCTTATTCCAGACTTTTTGATAAAAGCTATTTATGAATCTAACCAAACCAATAAGGTTGAAATTAATTATGAAGATAGACTTTATTCATTTTATATTGTAGATATTAAGGGTAGAGATGTAAAGTTTTTCTATGGGTTAGATGTAACTGAAATTAAAAAGGCTGAGAGGGAACTTATTAGGCTAAATAGGATTATTGATGAGAGTATTAATGTAGTGTTTATAACTGATTTTGAAGGCAACATAGAATATGTAAATTCAACTTTTGAGAACATTACAGGTTTTAAAAGAGAAGATGTCATCGGTAAAAACCCCCGAATACTTGCATCTGGAGAAACTACCAAAGAAAACTACAAAAAACTTTGGGATACTATCAAGTCTGGCAAAACATGGCGTGGAATTTTCAAAAATAAAAAGATTAATGGCGAAATTTATTGGGTAAACGGTTTTATCTCTCCCATAAAAAATGAGTCAGGACAAATAACTCACTTTATGGCAATTCAGGAAGATATATCTGAAAAAATGCTCACAGAGGCAAAACTCAATTATTTAGCCTCCTATGATCCAGTAACAAGCGTTTTAAATAGAAACAGATTTGTTGAATTGTTGAGTGAATTTATTTTGTCTAATAAGGATAAATCAAGTACAGGGGTCTTATTACTTGTAAATATTGATGGATTTAAGCTCATAAATGATAGTTATGGGCATAGTGTTGGCGATCAGTTTTTAAGGGTCTTTGCAGACTTTTTAAAGGAACAAGTATCAGAGTTTGACAGTTCAAAAGGGGTATCTCAAAATAGTTTAGTAGGTAGGATTGGTGGTGATGAATTTACAATCTTTATGTTTGACAGAAATGAGCGGGAAGGTATGGATTATGCTGAGCAATTAAGAAGAAGGATTGAAAACTATCGTTTTCTTAATGACATGATTAGGGTAACTGCAACTATAGGAATAGTTGTTTATCCAGATCAAGGTATTGCAACAGCTGAACTCCTCTCCAAGGCAAATGCAGCTGTTTTGAAGGCTAAGGACTTAGGACAAAATAGATGTTATATATACAGCGAAGAAGACAGATATTTAAGGACTGCCTCATCAAGCCTTGAGGAAAAACAGATAATTATCTCTGCAATGGAGGAAGATAGGTTTGTCCCTTATTTCCAGCCTATAATTGAATTAGAGACAGATGAGATCCATCATTATGAGGCACTTGCTCGTTTGATTACGCCTGAAGGAAAGTTATTACTTCCAAGTTCATTTATTTTTACTGCAGAGAAATATGGACTGGTTACAGGGATTGATAAGATTATAACCTTTAAGACAATGGCTATCCAAGCAGAGCTAAGTAAGATTGGAAAGAAAATTTATTTTAGCATGAATCTGTCGGGTAAAAACCTTGGCGATGAAACAATGCTTGATTATCTAAAAGATAGTATTAAAACTACGGGAGCAGATCCTGAATGCATAGTATTTGAATTGACAGAGACCGCAGCTATACATGATTTTACAAGGGCTATTAATTTTGTTAGGGAATTAAAAGATATGGGATGTAAGTTTTCTCTTGACGATTTTGGTGTAGGATTTACATCCTTTGTTCACTTAATAGAAATGGCTGTTGATTATATAAAGATAGATGGTTCTTTTGTAAGAAATCTCCCTGATAGAAATCGGGATAGGATTCTTGTAAAGGCTATATCTGAAATGGCAAGGGGTCTTGGTATCAAAACTATTGCTGAGTTTGTTGATAAAAAGGAGATATTAATTATACTCAAAGAGCTTGGAGTTAACTATGCCCAAGGATACTATATTGGTAAACCTGATGTAAAACTCCTTTATTAAATTTTTATGACTTCAAAATAATCAGTAGGAATTTCAGTTTGTAATCATAAAAGGCGGTGCTAAAATGGGAACCAATAATGTCATTTTTCTTGAAGTAATTGAGTGGTTTGACAAAACTGGACAGGAGATGGTGCATAGGATTCCTGAAGAATGTTCAGGGGAGATTAAACTCGGTGCAAGATAGTTCTTTAGGACTTATCAGAATTAGGGCTTATGGAATATTTAATGTTCAGGTAGTCCAGCCTGTGTTGTTTATAAATAGTTTTATTGGCACGATGGGAGTTTATTCAACTGAAGAGATTAGAGACTTTCTTGTTAAGGTAATCGTCTCAAAGTTTAATGATTATCTTGGGGAAAACCTTGATACTATATTTAATCTGCCCGGTCGTTATGAAAGCATTTCGCAAGGTCTTATGGATAGGTTAAGAGAAGATTTTGGGCATTTTGGACTTTCACTTCAAAGGCTTTACATACAATCAATTACACAACCAGAGGATGTTCAAAAGGCTATTGATGACAAAAGCAGGCTCACAGTCTTTGATGATATTAATAAACTCTTAAAACTTAAGGCTGCAATGGCTCTTGAAAAGGTTTCAGAAGGGCAGGGTGGCGATACCAGCAATGCCTTTGGTATGGGGATGGGTTTTATGATGCCTGCCATGTTTGCAGATTTTATAAAGGATAAAGATGTTGAAAAGATAACTGTAAAATGCGATGAATGTGGCAATTCAGTGCCTAAGGATGCAAGATTTTGTCCTTCCTGTGGACATCAACTTGTAATATTTAAGCAATGTCCATCTTGTAACAAAAACATCCCGCCATCTGCAAAGTTTTGTCCAAGGTGTGGTCAAAGTGTTGATGTAAAGCCATTAGATAAATTGTGTAAAAGTTGTAAATCTGAAAACCTTCCTGAATCAGTCTTTTGTAATCAATGTGGGGAGAGATTATAAATTAGATGGCAGGTTGGAAGATTGAGCAAAACTGCCCTCAATGCAGTGGTTATGTGACATTAGAAGAGACTGACAGGGTCTTTAAATGGAATTATTGTAAGGTTAATCTATTTATAGTCCCAATAGATTATTTCAAATATTATCTGCTTGCAAAATCTGGTGAGACAGAGGAAACTTATTATTTCCCTTATTGGAGACTGAAAGGGATTGCATACACATGCTCTAATTTTACAGTCACAAAACAGATTGTTGAAAGGAGTTACAGGGCTATAAATGTTAATTATATTCCCTTTACGCTCGGGTATAGGATGCAGACATTAAAGATGAGATTTGTCTCTTCAGAACATGAAGGCAGATTTATCACTCAAGATGGACTTAATAGAGAGTATATATTCAATATTGATGAGGCAGACATTTTTAAAAATGACATGATACCAGTCTATCACAGGGCTTTTGTTTGGGAGAGTATTAGTGTTATTTATTCCCATTATCAATTAAGTGTTCATAAAAATACCTTAAAGACAGGCAGAAGGATTTAGTTCCATAATGGGGCTTATCAAAACTATCAGGGAAGATATAAAGATTGTCTTTGAAAGAGACCCTGCGGCACGCAATGTGATAGAGGTTTTTTTTTCATATCCGGGATTACATGCAATTTTCTTTCACAGGATTGCCCATTTCTTATGGGAAAGGGGATTTTTTTTGACAGCAAGATTATTATCTCACTTAAACCGTTTCTTGACATCCATAGAAATCCATCCTGGTGCTAAGATAGGTAAGAGGTTTTTTATCGATCATGGGATGGGTGTTGTAATCGGTGAAACCACTGAGATTGGTGATGACTGTCTTTTATATCAAGGAGTTACCCTTGGTGGCACTGGTAAGGACAAGGGGAAAAGACATCCTACTTTAGGTAACAATGTGGTAGTTGGTGCAGGGGCAAAGGTGCTCGGACCCATTAAAATTGGTAATAATAGTAAAATAGGTGCTAATTCTGTAGTGTTAAAGTCTGTGCCTGAGAATTCCATAGTAGTTGGTGTTCCTGGACGAATCATAAAGAAGAAACTTTTAAGAATTCAAGAAGAAGGTCTTACAGAAACCCTTGACCATGTCAGGCTCCCTGATCCAGTGGAGGCAAGATTAAATGAACTTCATGAGTACATACAAAAGATTGAAGCAAAGATAGAAAACAAGGAGGATAGGTCAATAATGAAAGTGTATAACACTATGACAGCCAAAAAAGAGGTCTTTACACCAATAAGGGATAATTTTGTAGGTGTCTATGCCTGTGGGGTAACTGTTTATGACTACTGTCACATTGGTCATGCAAGGAGTGCAGTGGTCTTTGATGTAATCATAAGGTATTTGAGATATAAGGGATTTGATGTTAGATATGTAAGGAATTTCACAGATATTGATGACAAGATAATAAAGAGGGCAAATGAAGAAGGCTTGTCTTGGAATGAGGTCTCTGAGAAATATATCAATGAATATTATAGAGACATGGATGCACTCGGTATTGAAAGGGCAAATGTTGAACCTAAGGCAACTGAACACATACAGGAAATGATAAATATCGTTCAGTCACTTTTGGATAAAGGCTTTGCCTATACTTTGCAAGAGGGTGAATCAAAAAGTGTTTATTTTGAAGTCTCAAAGTTTCCAGAATACGGAAAATTATCAAAGAAACAATTAAGCGACCTTCTTGCAGGAGTGAGGGTAGATGTAAATGATTTAAAAAAGAGCCCTGCAGATTTTGTCTTATGGAAGGCATCAAAGGAGGGAGAACCTTGGTGGGAGAGCCCTTGGGGAAAGGGCAGGCCTGGATGGCATATTGAGTGCACAGCAATGAGCATGAGGCATATTGGAGAGACCCTTGATATTCATGGAGGTGGTGCAGATTTAATCTTCCCTCATCATGAAAATGAGATAGCTCAATCAGAATCCTATTCAGGAAAAGAATTTGCAAAATACTGGATACACAATGGGTTCATTACCATTGATAAAGAGAAGATGTCTAAATCACTTGGTAATTTCTTTACAATCAGGGAGATTTTACAAAGATATGATGCAGAGGTGGTAAGATTTTTCCTATTGTCAAGTCACTACAGAAGTCCTCTTGAATTTTCTCAGGAACAACTCATGGAGGCACAGGCATCTTTAGACAGATTTTACACCTCTATGGATAGGATTGAGGACTATATAAAATTTGGTCAAAAACAAAAACCAAAGGGTCATGTAAAAGAAGAAGAGATTGAACTCTCCATAAAAGATTTTGCCAAAGAATTTGAAAGGGCTATGGATGATGATTTTAACACTGCAATTGCCATAGCCTCTTTCTTTGAGTTATTAAGGATAATCAATAGATACATTGATGCAGTGCCACCTTTAGATAGGGCTGAGCCAATTCTCTCAAGGGTAAAGGGGGAGATATCTAAATATTCGGCTATATTAAATATTTTTAACAAGACCCCTCAGCAGTGGCAGGTTGCACTTTTGAAGACAAAGAAGATTACCCTTTCTGAGGCAGAGATAAATCAAAAAATTTTAGAAAGAAAGAAAGCCCGAGAAGACAAAGACTACAAAAGGGCTGATGAGATAAGAAAAGAATTAGAGGCAATTGGAATAGTCCTTGAGGATAAAAAAGACAGCACCCTTTGGAAGGTCAAGTTGTAGTTTCAATCTTTTTTAGATAAACCACCCTTTGAGGGAATGGGATTTCGATGCCCTCGTCTTTAAATCTCTTAAAGATCCTTTTCCTAAACTCATGGATGGCTTGAAACTGAAACTTTATGTTGTTGATATGGCAGATAACTGTAAAGTCTATTGAACTATCTGAAAAGCCCGGATTGAATCTAACCTGAGGGTCTATATCTTTTATCATAAAATCATTATTTTCTTTCATGATATTCGCCTCTTCAAGCAATATTTTTTCTATCCTGTCAGGGTCTTCGTTATAACTTACACTGATTGGTATTTGAACTGACAAGTTGTCCGTTGGCAGAGAGAAATTAAGAACGATGCTTTGTGACAACTTGCTATTTGGAATTATTACCATGTTATTTTGAAGTGTCTTTATCCTTGTTGTCCTCCAAGTAATATCCTCAACATAGCCTTCGTTTCCATTTTCAAGTCTGACAAAATCACCAACCCTGATGGTCTTTTCAACAAGTATGTGTATGCCTGAAAATAGATTTTCAAGGGTATCCTTTAAGGCAAGTGCTACTGCAAGACCTCCTACACCAAGTGCAGTAAGGACAGGGGCGATAGAGATGCCAAGTGTTGCCATTATTATAATAAATCCAATTATGATTATTGTGCCCTTGAGTATTACATAGAAAAGTCCGGTTGTTGGGATAGGTAACTCTAATTTGTCAAAATAGTGCTTAAAAAGCTTACTGACTAAATTGGCAATGGCAAGGGAGATTGAGAATGTTATTAATATGATTAATACTTTATATATAACTTCAAACTGTTTTTTAGGAAGTTCAGCAATCACAAGTCCAATATAAAGGCCTATTGCAATGCACCAAAAAACAGAAGGCAACCTGATAGACTTTAAGATAATAATATCGATTTTAAAGGGGGTTAATGAGAGCCATTTTTTTAAAAATTTTAAAAAAATACCCCTAAACAATAAAAGTATTATTGTAACTGCAAAAAAAACAAAAATGGAAAACAATAGGCGGTCAAAATCTAAAGACATAAAAATTAACGATAGTTGGTGAAATGTATGTAAATGCCATAATCTTTTTCTTTGAGTTTTGCTATCACAGCCTGTAAGTCATCAATCTTTTTCCCTTTTATCCTTACTTGGTCCTTTTGAATCTCAGCAGAGACCTTGATTTTGGTGTTTTTTATATCCTTTACAATCTCTTTTGCCTTATCAGTCGGTATGCCTTGTTGTAAAGTAATTACTTGTCTCACTGTATTACCAGCGGACTGCTCAATCTTCCCATAAGAGAGCCCTTTAAGTGGGACACCCCTTTTGACAAGCTTAGACTGCAAAATATCTATCAGGCTTTTTAATTTAGCTTCATCATCAGAGATAAGTGTTAATATGCCTTTGTCCTTGTCTAAATCCACATTGCTCTTACTACCCTTAAAATCAAATCTCTGAGATACTTCTTTCATAGTTTGAATTTGTGCATTAGAGACCTCTTGCATATCAATCTTACAAACAATATCAAAGGTATGTTCTTCTGCGGGCATTATTAACCTCCTAAAAAAAGTTATTGCTCTGTATCAACTTGTTGAGCCTTAACGGAAATATAGTATGAGATTATGAGGATAATGATAATAATTGTGCATAAAGCCAATTCTATCAATTTATCGTGAGGGACATGCTCCATAAAGGAGGTTTGTGCTTCAATTAATAATATTCTCCTGACAGCCGCAATAATCCCTATTGCAAGAAAAGGTCCGATGATAAATTTCTGCTTTTTTAGAAACCTTATTACAGTCCATAGCAATTCAAGTATTATCAAGGCAAGTAGGACATCATTTATGAAATGAAAGATTGTATTTCTATCAGGGTTTAATAAATGTAATATGGCAAAATAAAAAGTAAAGGCACAACCAATTAGTAAAAGGACGGCAGCAAAGACATGAAAAGCCATGTCAATACTAATAAGCCAATCTCTGCACCTTTCAATAATCTTACTGTCTTTAGATAACATAGAGGTGTTAGTATATCACAGTAACATGTAATATTAAAGGGCTTACTAAAACCCAAAATCAGCAATAGAACTGAGAACTTAACAAAATCAAGTATGAAGGGTTGGTGAAAAATTTTATACGACACCTTATAAAAAAAGTTCCTAGGGGGCTTTGTCATAAGGCATTGTTTTAAATGTATAAATCAAAAT
>OGCL01001930.1_pt1 | contig 16073 bp, 14 predicted proteins | sample 1570041 | NCBI WGS metagenome assembly OGCL01 (sample SAMN06266162, study PRJEB24511) | hot springs metagenome | isolation source: Hot spring water | place: South Africa: Limpopo | collected 2015-06-22
AAGGTGTCGTATAAAAATCCTTCACCAGCCCTTCCTATCTTACTTGCTGATTTTACTAAGCTTTTTAGTTCTATCGCTGATTTTGGCTCAGAGCTCCATCTTTATCGCTGTATTTTGGTATCAGTTAATATTAACTTCCATGAAATAATTAGGTAGATGAAAAATAAAAAGGCATTAAAGTATAAAATTTCTGACTGATTAAATGAAATAAGCCCAACAAGGCTAAACAATAGGCTCATAATTATTATAGCCCCATTTTTGATTATTACAGAAAGGGTTTCATTCATGAGCTTATAACTCATGTAAAACATTATTAAACCATCAATGCCTGTCCTTAATGTCCATGTAATGGCTGAACCCTTTATGCCGAATTCATTAGTCAAAACTACTAAAATGAGAATATAAAAAGGTAATTCGACAAGATGTATCTTTGCGGTAATGTCAGGTCTTTTAAGTGCATGGATAAATGAAAGGGGTATAAAGGCAATACAATTTAAGAATACCCCTATTGATAGCCATTGAAGGACTTCACTACTTTTGTCTGCAAAATCCTTATTAATCCATAGGCTCAAAAAGATATTTGAAAAACTTATAATTAAAAGCATAATAGGAAAGGTAATCAAAAAGACATAACCTATTACCCTGTCAAAGGCAGTAATTGCCTTAGCCTTGTCTTGTATCATAGAAGATGTAAGAAAGGGAAAAAGTGCACTAGAGATGGCAACACTTATAATTGTAACTTTTGTTACAATTTCAAAGGGTGTTGTATAGTATGTTGCTTCAGATACGGATATTACAGAGGCAATAAAAAATCTATCAAAATATACCATAACTGGACCAACCACTGAGCTAATAAATATCCATCCACCATAGCTAAGTAATACTTTGATGTAAGGTCCTTTTACCTGAAACTCTCTAAAGATGTCAGGTATTAATCTACCTAAAACTATAAAATACATAAAAAGGGCAATTAACCTTATGATAATCATTGCAATTACTATGTATGTCATGCTTGTGCTAAAGAAGAGGATAAATAGGGGTGATAAAAAATTACCAATACCTATAAATGTCTGGATTATGTTGCTTTGAAAAAAGCACTGATAGGCTTCAAGGACTCCTTTCAGGGCTGTTGAGATGATTACCATTGGGATGATAAGGGAAAGTATCTTTATAGAGTCTTGAAATTCAACTTGAAGGTTTGTTGATATGTTTAAGAGGTCAAAGATAATTAGTTTTGATAGTAGAAATAATATAATGCCTCCAATCAAACCGAAGAATAACATCATGGCTATGGCAGTGCAGACAATATATTTAATCTCTTTAAGGTCTTTTTTGCTAATAGCGCTTGAGATGTAAAAAGTCAATGCCCTTGAAATGCCAAAGTCAAAGAGATTGAAATATCCAACAATTGCCCATGAAAGGGTCAAAAAACCAAATCTTTCAACACCAAAGCCTTTAATGATAAAAGGTATGGCAACCAATGCTGATATAATGGGCAATACAAAGCCTGCAATATTGTAAAGGCTGTTTTTGGCGATTGTTTTTACTTTTATTTCTGAATACATTATTGAGAATTATATTCCTTGACTTCTTGTTTAAGTCTTTGGATGGTTTCAACAGGATAGCCCCAAAATAATTCAGAAAATATTGTATTATTGGCGACAATTGGGTCTGTATGGTCATCTAAAATGCCTGCATCAACTAATTGAGACCACATCTTTGTCCCTTTGATAGGTGAGTATTCTGTAAGATTGATTTTTACCTTTAAGTCTTTTAAAAAAGCTATGCCTTCTTTAACTTCCTCAATTGGTTGATTAATCAATCCATACATCAAATAAACTCCAATATTTTGTTTTGTAAACCCTGTAGATATGAGGTTACTGATTGCCGCCGTTAGATTATCCCTTGTTGTTTTGCCGCCTGTCTCTAATTGTCTTTGAGTATTTACAGTTTCAAAGCCTAATGTTAAGGTCTTAAAGCCAGATTTCCACATTAATTCAGCAAGTTCCTCATCAATGTATTTTGCATGTAAGCCATTTGGACAATGAAAATTTAGATTAAGTCTTTTTTTGATTACATATCTTAAAATTTCCTTTATATGACTTTCAGGATTGACTAAAAGGGCATCATCATAAAAGGCTATATCTGAAAAGCCATGATTGTAAAACCATTCTATGTCTATGATGACATCATCAACAGACCTTTGTTGAAATGACTTATTCAATATACTTGATGCACAATAACTACAGTTAAAGGGACATCCAGAGGAGGTTATCAAAGGTGCATAATGGCGAAGATTTGGGTACGATAGCTTATAAAAAGGGGTAATTTGGTGGGTCTTTTTTTTTAAATTAAAGCCAAAAGAGTTTATCAACAAGTCAAGAGAGTCTTCACATCTACCTATACAAATGGCGTCTGCGCCTGATTGTTTTATAGCATGTTGATGATAAAGTGTTGGATACAGCCCACCTAAAATTATGGGTATGTCTTTGTAGTTTTTTTTTATCAATTCAATGACCCTTTGCACACCAGGATACCAATAGGTCATGATAGAGGTAATTAAAACTATATCAAAAGGTCCTTGACTTTTAAGTTTTTCAATAAAAAGTTCTTCACTGATGCCATATCTTTTATAAATTCTTTTTATTGGCTTTAGTAAGGCAGGTTTATCAACCCTCTCAAATTTATATTTGCCTACATAATAATCTTTGTATTTTATTGTCTCAAGGCAATCAATGAATTTGATTTCTACTTCATATTTAGAGAGAAACTCAGCAGTTTTTAGTAATCCAAGTGGATATGCCCAAAGATTAAAGGCTGAAAAATCATAAATATAGGGATTTACAAGCAGCAATGATGGCTTCAAGGTAGATTATTAAATTATCATTTTTTTTAACCAACTGATGTGATGATTAAGTTCTTTAACGGATAACTGTCCAGGGGCGGTAGAGTTGCCAATGTGACCATAGGTCATAATAGAGCCAAACAACCAAGCAGATATCCTTGATAAAAATCCTGCCTTTCCCATCGAAATGGTAATAATATTGTTGTCCTTGTATCTATCCGTAATTTCAAAGAGTTTTAGTAAGTCTTTACTACTATTACACATAGTGGCAATTTTAATAATATCTACAGGGATGCCCCTGGCTAAATCTATTATCTTTTCTATGTCTTCAATCTCTGGTGTTGATTCAAAGTTATGATAGGAGCCAATAGTTTTTATAGCTGAATTGGAGGTTTTTGATTTAAAGGTCTTTATTAAATCACTATGGGATAGTTCAATATCGACATAAGTAATATAATTTTCAATTAATAAATAGTACGAGAGTCTGTCTTCAATAAGTCTATTCCCACCCTCAGAAGGATCTCTGATAGTCCCGATTATCGGCTTGTTAAATAAGAATACTGCCTTTTCAAAGGTATTTTTTAAATAATCTTCTTGTAAAGTAACAAATAAATCGACACGAAGCTCAATAATATCAGCAAAAGAGATGATTTCTTTGTTTTCTCCGATAACATCAACATCCCTGATTGATGCGATTATAAAGGGTAATTTTTCTGGCACGTTTAGGCAAATATGTTAAGTTTTAAGTTTTCATTTTCTTTTTAGCAGTTTTCTTTTTTGTCTTGTCTTTTGATTTTTTATCTGTTTTTTTATAGGAGACTTTGTTTATAGACGACTTTTTTGCCTGCCTTCTGTCATCAAGGTCAAGGACAAATTTATCCTTTGGAGGAAGGTTGATTTTATCGCCTGGTGTAAGCCGTTCAATACCTTGTAAGGAATTCATGATTAAAATGACTTGAAAAGGTATTCCAGTCTTTTGGGCAATATTTTTGATTGTATCACCCTTTTGCACTACATATTTATCAACACTTAACCTTTGATCTTTTGGGATGGTATCAAGGTTTTCAAAAAAAAGTTCCTTACTATTTACAGGTACCCTTATAGTATATTCTTTAACATTAAGGGGGGTACACCACCTTCTAAGTTCTGGATTTAATTCTTTAATTTTCTGCACTGTTGTCTCAGCAGCAAGGGCAATTACTTCAATGTCAAGAGGTTCAGTTATGGTAATCTCTTCAAACTCAAGCGGTTTGTGATATTCAAGTTCCTCAAAGCCATAATTACTTGGCATCCTTGCTATTTTAGTTGCAGCGATGTAACGAGGGACATACTGTTTTGTCTCATTGTGTAATTGTTTTGTCTTTAATAAACTCCAGTAATCTTCTGAACCTGTTTTTTTCAAAGCCCTCATTATCCTACCTTCACCTGCATTGTATGCTGCAAGGGCAAGTGGCCATGTGCCAAACATCTTGTATAAATCTCTTAGATAACTTGCTGCTGCCTCTGTTGATTTAACTGGGTCTTTCCTTTCATCACGCCACCAATCAATAGTCAAACCATATCTCTTTGCAGTGCCTGCTATAAATTGCCAAGGCCCTACTGCACTTGCCCTTGAATAGGCATTCATGTTAAAGCCACTTTCTATGATTGGCAAAAAGACTAATTCTTCAGGCAGTCCCCTTTCATCTAGTATATCTTTCATGATTTCAAGATATTTTGCTGACCTCTCAAGCCATATAGAGAACCTCTCTTTAAGCCTTTCAGAAAAGAAGGTAATATTTTTATTAATTGCCATTGATGCAATAGGATTTTCTCTGTAAGGAATTCCTAAAGGGGGAATTATATTCGATGACTCCGTATTATCTTGAACTATCTCAAGTCCAGAGTTGCGTAGTATTATTGAACTATTTTTTTCTAAGATATCAAGTGAAGGGCTTTCATTCTTACCTGCATAACTCAGTTTTAGTTCTTTTTGTTCTTCTAATTCTATTTTTTGTAATGCTGGCTTTTCTAAATCCTCTAGGGGATGTACTGAAAGTATGTAATTGCTTGAAGACTGAGATTGAACTTGTGCAAAGGTTAAATTGGCATTTGAAAAGATAAAGAGGCACAATATTGTAATAAACAAGTATTTCAAAGCACATGATAAATTATTTCCTAATTGATTAAGCTTCATTGTTTGAGACCTCCTTTGTGTTTTGCTTTGCTGAACGGGACTTCTTTTTTTCTGCTAATTCAAAGACTTCTTTTGCATTAAAGGTGCCATCAATGGCCTGTACAGGGCATTTTGATGTGCAAATACCACAGCCAATACATTTAATTTGATTGACAGTATGCTTTTGCTTTGCCTCACCTTCAATTGCATCAACAGGACAAATCTTTTTACATGCCTGACAACCAATACACTTTTCTGTAATTACATGGGCTTTAGTCCTTTCAGGCAATAAATCAACGATTGCCTTTGTAGGACATTTAGTAAGACAAATGCCACAAACCTTACATTTATTTAAATCAATCCTTGATAGATTTTTTTCAATTTTTGGGGCTTCATAGGGGCATATTTTTACACATATTCCACATGCTATGCAACCACTTTGACAGAACTTTCTTGTATCTATACCTTTGTCTTTAGAATGACAGGCTACTATAACAGGTTTTGATGCAGGAAGTATTTCTATGACCTTTTTTGGACAGGCAGACTCACATTTTTTGCAACCTGTGCACTTTTTTTCATCTACAATGGGTAACCCATTATCTCCCATGTGTATGGCATCAAAGGGGCATACTCTTACACAAGTCCCATAGCCGAGACATCCATAAAGACAAGATTTATCTCCACCACCTGCAAGTATTACTGCCCTACAATCTTTGATACCCTCATAGACAGATCTTTTTTGTGAATTATTCAATCCACCTTGACAGAAAATCCTTGAAAATTCTTTTTCTCTAATTTCAGCCTTTTTGCCAGTTATAAGGGCGACTGCCTCGGCACCCTTTGCACCTGCTGGGATACATAAATTTGGTGAGACATTAGGGTCTTTTACTACAGCCTCAGCATATTGCTCACAACCTGCATACCCACAGGCACCGCAATGGGCATGGGCAAGGACATCTTTAACCTTTTCAACTCGTGGGTCAATTTTTACAGAGAATTTTTTTGCTGTTAAGGCAAGTCCTATTCCAAAGATTACACCTACGCCTGCAAGGAAGATGAGAGTATATTGAACCACAGATGCAAAATCAACGCTCTCTTTTGCCTCGATTCCACCGCCAATACCAACAGAAGGTATTAAATACTGAGCAGTATCTAATAATGCAAAAAGGTAATTAAATATCTTATATAACTCATCCATTTCAGATTGTCTAAATTGTAATTAACCCTGAAAAACCAGTAAAGGCAAGGGCGATAAGACCAGTGACTACAAAGGCAATAGGGGTCCCCTTAAAGGCATTAGGGACTTCAGCCAATTCGAGCCTTTCTCTTATACTTGCCATTATTATAAGTGCTAATGCAAAGCCAATCCCTGAACCAAAACCAAAGGCAATACTTTCAATAAAACTATATTTCTCTCCAGAATTTATTAAGGGAACTGCCAAAATTATACAATTTGTTGAAATAAGTGCAAGGTATATACCTAACTTATAATATAAAGCAGGGGCTACTTTACGCATAATGGTATCAGAGGCTTGAACAAAACCCGCTACTATTCCAATGAAGATAATTATCTTTAAAAAAGTGATATCAAGTGGAACCATTAGAAAATTAAAGACAAACCAACTGATTGCTGCACTAATCATCATCACTGCTGTAAAGGTAATACTCATTCCGACAGCAGTCTCCATCTTTTTAGATACCCCAAAGAATATACAAAGACCAAGAAATCTTGTGAAGACAAAGTTATTTATAATTGATGCTGAGATTATTAATTCAAAAAGTCTTGAAAATTCCATGTGTTATACTTTACCTCCTTACTAATGATGGGTTGAGGATGATGTAAGATATTTTTTATCAATCCAATTGAAAAGAGCCATTAATATGCCCACTGCAAAAAAGCCACCTGCAGGTAAAACCATTATAAGAAGTGGTTTTGCATTTAATATGGAAATCCCCCAAAGGGTTCCCTTCCCAAGCAATTCCCTAAAGAAGCTTATAACCGTTAGTGCAAATAAAAAACCTGTCCCCATACCTATACCATCAAAGATGGAAGGGACTACAGTATTTTTGCTGGCAAACATCTCAGCCCTTGCGAGTATAGAGGCAAAGGCTACGATGAGCTGTATATATAATCCCATTTGCTTATAAGCATCAGGGGCAAAGGCTGCCATTAATAGGTCTGTTACAGTAACCCAACCAGAGATAACAAGCATGAAGATAGGTAGTCGTATCCTCGGATGAATAAAAGACCTCATTAGAGAAATGGTTATATTGACCATAACTTGAACAAACAAGACTGCTATGCCCATCAATACACCATTTCTTAAGCTACTTGTTACGGCAATGGCAGGGCATAGACTTAGGGCAAGTTTGAAGATAGTATTTTCCTTGAAAATGCCATTAATTATGAGATCTTTATAGTTGATTTCATGGTGGGACATTTTGTTTAACCTCCCTTTACTGTCTTTGTTAAAAAAACAAGGGCATTTTTTACAGCATCATCGGTCACTGCCCTACTTGAAATGGTCACGCCTGTAACTGCTTGAATGTTTTCTTTTGTTTCAACCTTTACAAGTTTTATCTGGTCTATGGATTTACCAACGAATTGACCTTTAAATTCTGGTGTTTCAATTTCATCACCTAAACCAGGTGTTTCAGCGTGCGATAGTATCTCTATTTTGATAATCTTAAAATTATTATCAACTGCTATGAGGACATTTATATAGCTTGAATAACCCTTACCAAAGGACTGTATTATATAACCTATTGGTTGACCTGATTTTTTAGCGATGAAATATTCAGCATTTTTGTTATGGATCTTCCAGTCTCCGAGTTTTTCAATCATATCTGCCTCAGGGAGCATCTTTTTTAATGCCCTGTCTTTTTCTATTAAGGCATTTTTATACATTATTGGTGATGTTTTCGCATATACACCAGCAAGGATAAAACCGCCAATCAGATAGATAATTACGAGGGTTAAGGTTATTTTGATTATGTCTTTTCCGTTCATTTTTTCTCTGTCTTTTTAAATCCAAATGGTTTTGATTTAAAGCCCCTATCAATCAGCGGGGCAAAACAGTTCATAATCAATATAGCAAACATTACGCCTTCAGGATAACCACCTTTAAGACGAATGAGCATTGTCAACATACCACAACCAATGCCAAATATAATCTGTGCATTTTTGACAGTAGGACAGGTTACATAGTCTGTTGCCATAAAGAAAGCACCTATGAGCATCCCACCACTTATAAGATGAATGATTGGGTCACCTGTAAAAAGGGCACCTTTCCCTCCAAATATCCAGGCTATCAAGGCTGATGTAGCCAGAAAAGAAAAAGGTATATGCCAAGTGATATATCCTCTATATAACAAGAAAAAGGCACCAATGAGTATTGCTATGGCAGAGGTCTCACCTATTGAACCTGCCCTATGTCCTACAAATAATTGTATGTAAAGATTTGTAGTATCACCAAATATTTCAATTAATTTAGTGAGGCCTTCTTCTTTTAAAATACCAAGAGGTGTTGCAGAAGTTTTTGCATCAATCTGTATGAAGGCAGAGGTTGGTTCTTTCCATATGGTCATGAGTTTAGGGAAAGATATGAGTAAAAAGGCCCTGCCAATTAGCGCAGGGTTAAAAATATTATAACCAAGACCACCAAATAGTTGTTTTGTAATGACAATTGCTACAAAAGAACCGATAATAGGGATATAAAAGGGCACTGAAGGTGGAAGATTAAGTCCTAATAACAAGCCTGTAAGGGAGGCACTACCATCATTTATAGTGATGTTTTTCTTTAATGCTTTTTGGTAAATATACTCAAAGGCAACTGCTGAAACAATTGAAAGGACTAAGGTGATACCAGCAAGGGGACCAAAGAAATAAAGACCCATAAAAGTGGTTGGTAGCAAGGCAAGATTGACTGTCCACATAATATGGGCAGTTGACTCGGGGCTTTTTATATGGGGACTAACGGTAACAAAAAGATTATCTGCCTTAATTATTATCTCGTTTTTTGTTGTTTTTTTAGATTTCATTTATCAACTTACCCTTTATGGTTTAGTTAAAGACTTTGCAAGTCTGACAAATTGCACAATTGGTCTTTTTGATGGACAGACATAAGTGCATGAACCACATTCAAAACAATCAAAGAGGTTGTATTCCTTTGTCTCCTCATAAAAACCTTTCTCACTCATAATACTCAACATGTTTGGCATAAGTCCCATTGGGCACGCATCAATGCATCTTCCGCATCTAATACATGGACCAAAGTTATCCACATGTAACAACTCTTCTTCAGGGAGGGCAACAATGCCTGATGTCCCTTTTGTTATAGGCATGTCAAGAGTATTTATTGCAAAACCCATCATTGGTCCACCTGATATGACCTTTGCAGCAGGGGATTTAAATCCACCACATTCATAAATCAAGTCAGAAATGAGTGTGCCAACCTTTGCATAAAGATTTTTTGGTTCTTTAATGGCTTCGCCAGTTACAGTGATTACCCTTTCAATGAGAGGTTTGCCAAATCTTACAGCCTCAAATACTGCTACGGTAGTGCCAATATTTTGCACAAGCGCTCCAACATCCATAGGTAAACACCTTGGTGGGACTTCTCTATTTGCACAGGCTTTGATAAGCATCTTTTCAGCACCTTGTGGATATTTTACTTTTAATGTGACAATTTTAATATCTCTTTCTGATTTAGTAGTATCACTTAAAACCCTTATGGCATCTGGTTTGTTGTTTTCAATACCTATAAAACCCTTTGTAACGTCAAGGATTTTCATCAATATTTTGAGTCCTTGAACGATTTCTTCAGGTCTTTCAAGCATCAATCTGTAATCAGCAGTTAAATAAGGTTCGCATTCTGCACCATTAATAATAACAAAATCAATAGGTTTTTCTTTTGGGGGTGAAAGTTTAACATGAGTGGGAAAGGCAGCTCCCCCCATTCCCACAATTCCTGCCTCTTTAATTTTTGCCTTGAGTTCATCAGGTGAGAGGCTCATATAATCAGGATTATCTTTCAATGTTGTCCATTCTTCGGTCATGTCATTTTCAATAGCCACGCAAGATACCATTCTTCCCGTAGGTGTTGGATAATCTATGATTCCTGATATTTTTCCTGATACAGAAGCATGAACAGGGGCAGATACAAAGCCTTCAGGAGAGGCAATGAGTTCGCCTTTTTTGATGGTCTGACCTGTTGATACAACTATCTTAGAAGGTGCACCAATGTGTTGGATAATTGGTATTAGAACTTTTTTAGGTGCCTTTTGAGGAGTTATAGGGTTGTCTTTTGATAACTCCTTCTTATCAGGTGGATGAATTCCACCTTTAAAGGTTTGCATTTAAAAAACCTCCGAGTAAAACAGAGTTAATATATTGAAAAAAAACACTATTTAATACCATTTTGAAAAAGTTAAAGTCAAGGTTAATTTGTTTGTCCCAAATCAGCAATAGAACTGAGAACCTAATAAAATCAAAAAGATAGAGTAGGAAGGGTTGGTGAGGAATTTTTATACGACACCTTATAAAAGAAATCTTGAGAAACTTTAGCAAAAGGCATTGCATTATAAAGGATAGAGCTGAAATCGTTGATTATAAAAATTCTGAAACAGTCCTTCCTATCGCTATTTTTGGGTAATGTTGGTAGCGTAAAATTTTCTGTGTAAATTTTGAAAGAGCAAAGAGATAGGGTGTATTCTCCATTGTTTAATTACTTGACACAATTATGAATCTCTATTAGAATTTCACTGTAAATTTAATATTTTCAAATGGAGGCAGGATGAATAAGAGTTATGATGAGGTTTACAAAAGAAGTATTGAAGATTGTGATGGGTTTTGGTCAGAGGTGGCAGAAAAGATAGATTGGTTTAAAAAATGGGATAAAGTCCTTGATGATTCAAATAAACCTTTTTATAGATGGTTTCAGGGTGGTCAATTAAACACCTGTTACAATGCACTGGACAGGCATGTAGAGAAGGGGAGGGGGAGTCAGATTGCCCTTATTTATGATAGCCCAGTAACTAAAAAGATTGAGAAATTTACCTACGAACAGCTCTTACAGCAAGTATCACTCTTTGCAGGTGCCCTAAAGGCCATAGGTATAGAAAAAGGTGATAGAATAGTCTTATATATGCCAATGGTTCCTGAGGCAGTTATAGCTATGCTTGCTTGTGCAAGACTTGGGGCTATTCATTCGGTTGTATTTGGAGGTTTTGCCCCTAATGAACTTGCAGTGAGGATTGATGATGCCAAACCTAAATTAGTAATATCTGCCTCAGGTGCTATTGAGGTTACAAGACTTATATACTACAAGCCAATGTTAGATAAGGCTTTAAGTATAGCTAAACACAAACCAGATAAATGTATAATCCTTCAAAGACCAGAGGTAATGGCAGAACTCAATAAGGAGATGGATATAGATTGGAAGGATTTTATAAAATCTGCCAAACCAGTTGATTGTGTACCTGTTAATGCAACAGATCCTCTTTATATCCTTTACACTTCCGGCACAACAGGCACACCAAAAGGCGTAATGCGTGACAATGGTGGTCATGCAGTCGCGCTAAGATGGAGCCTTGAAAATATTTATGATACTCATCCTGGTGATGTTTTCTGGGCTGCCTCTGATGTTGGTTGGGTAGTTGGTCATTCTTATATTGTTTATGCCCCATTAATTACAGGTTGCACAACTATACTTTATGAGGGCAAGTCAGTAGGCACACCTGACCCTGGTGCTTTTTGGAGGGTCATCTCTCAACACAAGGTAAAAACCCTTTTTACCGCACCTACTGCCTTTAGGGTAATTAAAAGGGAGGACCCAAGCGGGAGTTATTTGAGTAAGTATGATATGGGTAATTTTAAATATCTCTTTCTTGCAGGTGAAAGGACAGACCCTGATACTTACCAGTGGGCATCTAATCTCTTAAAGGTGCCTGTTATTGACCATTGGTGGCAGACAGAGACAGGTTGGCCCATCACTGCTAATTGTCTCGGTATTGAAAAGATGCCTGTAAAGCCCGGTTCATCAACTAAACCAGTGCCAGGTTATGATGTTAGGGTGCTTGATAATGATGGTAAAGAGGTGCCGAGAAACAAAGAAGGACTTGTAGTTATAAAACTACCCCTACCACCTGGAACACTTCCTACTCTATGGAATAACGATGAAAGGTTTAAGGAATCTTATTTAAAGATGTTTCCAGGATATTATCTAACAAATGATGGTGGTTATATAGATTCTGATGGTTATGTTTATATAATGGGTAGGGTTGATGATGTTATTAATGTGGCAGGCCATAGGTTATCGACTGGTGAAATGGAGGAGATTATCGCAAAGCATCCTGATGTGGCTGAGTGTGCAGTTATTGGTGTACACGATACATTAAAGGGTCAATTGCCTGTAGGGCTTGTAGTATTAAAATCAAATTCACAAAAGGTAGAAGATGAAATTACTCAGGAATTAGTCAAGATGATGAGAGATGAATTAGGTCCTATTGCATGTTTTAGAAAGGTATGTGTTGTATCAAGATTACCAAAGACTCGTTCAGGTAAGATATTAAGAGGCACTATGAAGAGGATTGCCGATGGGTCTGAGGTAGTAATTCCACCAACTATAGATGACCCTGTAACCTTATCAGAAATTGAAGAAGCATTAAAGAGGATTGGCTATGCAAGGAAAGATTCAGAGTTTTTTGTTGGTTGCCTGAGATTAGATGAAAGATTGTAGATATGATTTTTCTAAATAAGCTCATTAACATTATCACCTTTACCAACTTGCCTATTAGAAAAAAGTTTTTATTATTTTCTGCAGGCACACTCTTTTGGCTAATAATAACAAGTTTGATAGGCTTTATCTGTATCTATTTTGCAAATCAGAAGTCTGCTACAATCCTACATGGTATTGTCCCTCAACAGGATGCAATGATTGCTATTGTTAGAAAGTTAAGAGGGGCTAATATCTCAGCCCATAAAATGATATTGGCACAAGATAACGAGGAGTTAATGGAATTATATGTAATGGCTAAGACAAGAATCAGAGACTGTTACAACATACTTACAGCATTACTTTCTGGTGGTATCGTAAAGGATGAATTAAGGATTATAGATAAGACTATAGATGGTGCTACCTATGCAGGATCTGGAATCCTGAAAATACCTCAAGGAAATACTTTTAAAGGTCAATACTCTACTTACAGATATGGATAAGTTTTACATTTCTATAAGATCAGGTGTCAATAGGGAAGATGCAAATATTTACTTTGAAAACCATGACAGATTAACAAAAGATGCAGTTGTCCAACTTACTTTATTGATGAATTTTAATAAAAAGTTGTTGCATGAAAAGAAAAAGGAGATTGATGTTATTTTTGTTTATTCTGTTTTGATTATTTCGGGTGTTCTTTTTATGGGTATAAGTCTTTCTATAATATTCGGATTTTTAATTGCTAAAAACCTTGTTAAGCCTATTGATGATATTATTACAAGGTTTAGGAGTTTTTATGAAAAGGGGTTTAGTTCTGAATTTAATCTAACACCTAAGGGGAAAGATGAGATTGTCTATCTTTCTTATGAGTTTGAAAAGTTATTAGATACTATAGAGGATATGTCTTCTTTTAAGAGGCTTATTGAAGAAGATGAGACTGTTGAAGATATTTATCTTAGAATAGGTTTTACTCTTACAGAAAAACTTGATATGGATGAAATAATAATATATGAGATTTCAACGATTAGTAATGCAATAAAAATTGTCTATTCATCTTTAAAAGAACAGAAGGCCTATTGCTCTGAGTTTATTTTAACAGATTGTGATGCTTGTAAGGCAAAGAGAACGGGGAGGGTTATTTCTTCTTTGGAAAATAAGCTTATTTGCAAGTATTTTGGTAATGAAGAAACAAAGATTCACACCTGTTTCCCAGTAATGGTGGCAGGCAAGGTAGGGCTTGTGGTAGTTTGGATTACCGATAAATCTCTGTCTGAAACAAAAATAATAACAAAGACCAAAAAAGCCCTTGACTATCTTAATACTGCTCAACCAGTATTAAAGGGCAAGAGATTTCTCAGGGCTTTACGAGATGCATCAATAAAAGATGCTTTGACTAACCTATACAATAGGAGGTTTTTGGAAGAGTCTTCAGATAGCATTATATCGGGGATAAGGAGAAGGGGCACAACAATGGGATTACTTATGTGTGATTTGGACTTTTTTAAAGAGACAAATGACAAGTATGGTCATGATGTTGGAGATTTAGTTCTCAGAGAGACTGCAGAATATATCAAATCAAGTGTGCGAAGTGCTGATTATGTGATAAGATTTGGAGGAGAGGAATTCCTTGTGTTGTTAATTGACATTACTAAGGATTCTGCCTTAGAAATAGCAGAAAAAATCAGAAATCGCATAGAAAAAGCAGAGATGAATATAAAGGGTGCAATTATCCAGAAAACTATTAGTATTGGTGTATCTGAATTTCCAGAAGATACTAAAAATCTGTGGGAGGCTATTAAATATGCAGATGTGGCACTTTATAAGGCAAAGGATGCGGGCAGGAACAAAGTCGTGAGGTTTATGACAGATATGTGGCAGATTTCTAACTATTAGTGTCTAAAGTATTTTTACATACAACTTGATAAGTAAAGGTTTCCTGATATTTGAATTCAATAATATAAAGAAGAGGATGGGCATATGTTAGATATTAAATTTGTAAGAGATAACAGAGAGTTTGTGATTAAAAGTTTAAATAAAAGGGGTTATTCTGTAGAATTTAATGATTTCTTACAACTTAATGAGAGGCGGTTAATGCTCATGAGGGATACAGAAGAATTAAGAGGCAAGAGAAATAATGCCTCTCAAGAGATTGGCAGATTAAAGAAGTCAGGGCAGGATGTGACCGCATTGATGGAAGAGATGAAAGCCGTTGGTGATAGGATTAAGGTCATAGAGGAAGAGATAAGGAGTATTGAAGAGAGTCAGGATAATTTTTTGTTGACTATTCCCAATATTCCCCACGAAAGCGTCCCTCTTGGAAAAGATGAGGGTGATAATGTTGAGGTAAGGAGATGGGGTAGCATTAGAGATTTTGATTTTACACCTTTAAATCATTGGGATATTGCAGAAACCCTTGATATTATTGACTTTGAGAGGGGGACAAAGATTGCAGGGGCTCGTTTTTCAGTAATGAAGGGTCTTGGTGCAAGACTTGAACGTGCAATTATGAACTTTATGCTTGATGAGCATACACAAAGGGGTTATAAAGAAGTCTTTCCCCCTCTTTTAGTAAATAGGGCATCTATGACAGGCACAGGTCAACTACCAAAGTTTGAGATTGAATTATTTAAGACTGTTGACCCTGAATTTTATCTCATACCAACTGCTGAGGTCCCTGTAACAAATCTTCACAGGGAGGAGATACTCAAAGAAACGGATTTGCCACTTTACTATACCGCCTTTACACCTTGCTTTAGGAGAGAGGCAGGTTCTCATGGCAAAGATGTAAGGGGATTAATAAGACAACATCAATTTAACAAGGTTGAGCTTGTCAAATTTACAAGACCTGAAGATTCCTATGTTGAATTGGAGAAACTCACTAATGATGCAGAACTAATACTTCAAAAACTAAATCTTCCATACAGGGTTATAGTCCTTTGCACAGGAGATATGGGTTTTTCCTCTGCAAAGACCTATGATATAGAAGTTTGGTTGCCAGGGCAACAGAGATATAGAGAGATTTCTTCATGCTCAAATTTTGAAGACTTTCAAGCACGAAGGGCAGAGATTAGATTTAAAAGGGAAGGGAAAAAAGGCACAGAGTTTGTCCATACCCTTAATGGTTCAGGACTTGCCATTGGAAGAACCCTTGTGGCAATCCTTGAAAACTACCAACAAAAGGATGGTTCAGTTGTAATACCTGATGCACTGATTCCTTATATGAAAGTAGAAAAGATAGAAAGCCCAAAATCAGCGATAGAACTGAGAACTTAACAAAATCAAGTAGGAAGGGTTGGTGAGGAATTTTTATACGACACCTTATAAAAGAAATCTTGAGAAACTTTAGCAAAAGGCATTG
>OGCL01001931.1_pt1 | contig 16065 bp, 17 predicted proteins | sample 1570041 | NCBI WGS metagenome assembly OGCL01 (sample SAMN06266162, study PRJEB24511) | hot springs metagenome | isolation source: Hot spring water | place: South Africa: Limpopo | collected 2015-06-22
TGCCCACCCTAACCTTGCTTGATCCGGCCTGTGGATCGGGAGCATTTTTGGTAGCGGCGATGAAAACCTTAATTGGCATCTACACTCAAGTTGTAGCCAGAGCCAAGTCATTATTAGAAGCCCCTCAAAGTCCCTCGCCCTTTTTGGGAGGGGGGTCGGGGGTGAGGGCAGAACAGCCCTCAGCGAACCCTCATCCCCTAACCCCTTCTCCCAAGGGGGGAGAAGGGGAACAAGAGGAACAAGAGTATTGGCAGATTTCGCCAGCATTGCGGCAACGGATGACCGAAGTTGCTCGTCAGTTTCGTAAAGAACCTACATCTAGCGAAGCCATCCTGTGGCAAGCCTTACGAGGACGGAAATTAGGCGGGCGTAAAATGAAGCGACAACAGCCGATCGGTCCTTTTATTGTTGACTTTTTTTGCAGTGCTGAACGCCTAGTTGTCGAAGTTGATGGTTCAATTCACAACTCTCAGCAAGAAGCAGACCTTCAACGTCAACAATTGCTTGAATCCTTAGGGCTGCGCTTTGTTCGCATTGATAGCAACCTAGTTGAGAACGATCTACCTACAGCCCTTTCCCAAATTTCCGCTGCCTTCCTACCCCCCTCTCTCGCTTTGGGAGAAGAGCAGGAAGCGAGGGTCATTCCGCCCCCCTCTCCCTCCTTGGGAGAGGGGCTGGGGGTGAGGGCTACGGTGTTACCAACGAGGAAGAGCGGGCGCAACTCCGTGCCGAACTGGATGGCATCATCGCCCACCTGTACGGTTTAACCGAAACCGAATTTGCCCATATCCTCAGCACCTTCCCCCTCGTTCCCGACACCGTTAAACAAGCCGCCCTCAATGCTTATCGTGATGTCGATCGGGGGTTAATTCAATGATGATTCCACGCTACGGCTTCCGAAGAACTTGACTTCATCATCAACTACGACATCAAATACCGCATGGGACGCGATTCAGGAGGAGATGACTGATGACTACACTGCAACTCAATTCGAGACTTCAATCCCGATTAGGAATTACCCCAGAGCAGCTCGCTGAATTTTGCCAACGATGGAAAGTAGCTGAACTCGCCCTCTTTGGATCAGTTCTGCGTGATGACTTTTCCGCCAATAGCGATATTGATATTTTAGTTAGCTTTTTTCCTCATCACTCTTGGGGCTTAGAGTTTATTCAAATGCGAGAAGAACTAACTACTCTCTTTAACCGTCCAGTTGATTTGTTGACTCGTCAAAGTATTGTGAACAGTCATAATCTCCTCCGTCGTCAAGCAATACTAGATTCAGCAGAGGTCATCTATGCTGCGAGATAAACAGACATTAACCGTTTACCGCACAAATCAAACTAAAAAATACTGGAGGAACCCATGAAAATCAAATATGACCCCAAAGTCGATGTGATTCGGATTATCCTCAAGGATGTGGAACTTGAAGAAAGTGATGAAGAAACTTCTGGCATTATCCTAGACTTTGACTCTAATCGAAATGTCGTTGGCATCGAAATTCTTCAGGCTTCCAAACGAATTGATAACCCACAAGCAATCGAGTATATTATTGCTCAGAGCATGATCACTTCTTAGAACAACAATATGCAACATTTATAAGCGATTGACCGCGTCCTTGCCCACCACCATGGCTTCACCGATGAAGAACTCGACTTCATCATCAATTACGACATCAGATACCGCATGGGGCGCGATGGGGAAGACATCATTCCCAGATTTATGGTACCCGTGGCAGACTTGTTTCAAAGACTTTCATTCTAGGTTGGCCTATGTACGCTGTTATCTCCCGTGAAAAAATCCATCTCCCCCCGGGTAGCGTGATGCGAATGCCCGGTACGTGGCAAGACTACTGTGCCCTCCGCGATAGCCGCGGAGATGGGTCAATTCCCCGCATTAAGTTCCGCAATGGAGAAATCTTGCTGATGAGTCCCCTGCCCCGCCACGGACGTGAAGCCCATCTTCTAGCCAGAGTTGTGGAAATCCTCCTAGATAGCGAAAACCGTAACTACGAAGCCTTTACCCCGATCACGATGGACATCCCCGAAGTCGGCGGCATTGAACCCGATTATTGCTTCTACATCGACCACTGGCAGGCCGCCGCAGGCAAAGACCGGATCCATTGGCAGGCAGATCCGCCCCCTGACTTGGTGATTGAGATTGATGTTAGTACCTATACTGCCGCCGAAGACTATGCCCCCTATGGGGTACCAGAAGTCTGGCTATTCCAAAAAAGTGGCTTGAAGATCTATGCCCTACACGGAGAAACCTATGAACTGCAAGCGAGCAGTCGGTATTTTCCTGCGATTGATCTACCTGCATTGCTTACTCAAGTTCTGCAAAATGCAGCCACTCAGGGTACTGGTCTTGCCCTCCGGACCCTGCGCCAACAGCTAATGAGCTAGCCTCTTCTCCCTAATCTTACTCTGGTTCGTTTTCGAGCATCGCTTTTGCCTCTTGCAGTTGTTCTTTATGGGCTTCGCTGACCACCGGATAGTGCAAGTCGAGGCTGGCTAGTTTTTGATAGATAAAATGAGCCACCATCAGGCGGGCAAACCATTTGCGATTGGCGGGAATAATATGCCAAGGTGCCCACTCCGTACTGGTGTGATGAAACACATCGGCATAGGCCTCTTGATAATCTTGCCAATGACCGCGATCGCGAACATCATCGAGGGAAAATTTCCAGTTTTTTTCGGGTCGATTAATGCGCTCAAGAAACCGCTTCTTTTGCTCGTCCTTAGAGATATTTAAGAAAAACTTCAAGATCAGGATGCCATTGCGGGTGAGGTAGCGTTCATAGTGGTTAATGTCCTCAAAGCGATCGCGCCAGATGTGCTTCCCCTTAGCCTCCGGTGGCAGTTGTTGGCGATTGAGTAGCTCGGGATGTACCCGCACAACTAAGACTTCTTCATAATAGGAGCGATTAAAAATACCAATACAGCCGCGCTCCGGTAAGGCGCGATTGGCACGCCACAAATAATCATGGTCTAAGTCTTCGGCGCTAGGCGCCTTAAAGCTATAAACGCTACAGCCTTGGGGGTTCAGGCCGCTCATGACGTGCTTAATCGTACTGTCTTTGCCCGCGGCATCCATAGCCTGAAAAATAATCAGGAGGGCATAAATATTCTGAGCATAGAGAATATCTTGGTAGGCGGCCAGCTTTTTAATTCCCGCTTCAAGGAGTTCCCGCGCTTCCACTTTACTTTTTAAGCCTGCGGTATCTGCCGGATCGTAATCGCGCCAGTGAAATGACTTACCAGCAGGCACCAAATAGCGCTGCGGATTAATCTGATCAAGGAAGTCTTGGGGAATCATGGGGGCAACACTCTGAGGCTTGACTGTATTCCAGCCTACATTCTCTAGAGGCAGAAAAATTAAATCCTGAGCATTGGTGGCTGCCCGTTAACAAATTGTATAAGTTGCCAGCAAAGCGGAATTCTGTTTGTATGCTGTATCAATAGGCGGGCGATCGCCCCCAACCGTTGCGACTGGTTCTTGACAGGGGATAGCCCCACTTCGACTTTATTGCTCTTTAATTATTATTGCTCTAGAGACAAACGACCGTGGCTCCGATCAAACCCCATAAGCTGGATCTGGATGCGAGTTACCCCTGTCCCTGCCGCCGCCAAGGGGAATTGATGCCCATTGCCCTCACCGAGGCCTTTGGCTGTCGCCGTTGCCAGCAAATATTTGTCGTGCGTCCCGATGGCTTTTCCATTGAGCAGTTGGCCACCACCTATCCCTACAAGCGGGCATGGTACTGGACAGGATTACAGTGGAACGTGCTGCAGCGCGGCTTTTCAGAAAGCTACTGGTACTTTGCCATTGGTTTGAGCTTCTTTTTGCTAATGCCCATCCTGTTGTGGTTGCCGTTGCTCCTACAATTATCCTTAAAACCGGAAGGGCTGTTATGGATTATTGCGTCCCTACTGTTGGCACTCACCCCCGCCTTTTTGGTTTGGGTGGCACTATCGCGCCGCTAGGTGGCCGTTCCTAATGCTGCCCGAACCCTTAGCGGCGGCACGGGTGGCCAGTACGCATGTTGCCCAAGCCACCTACAGCAATCGCCAGCAAGCGCTCCTTGCGTTGATCAACGCCCTCAAGGCGGCGGAGCCGCTCCTACTCGAGCAAAATACCCTTGACCTCGAATCCAGCCGTGATTTGGCGGTATCGAGTATTATTTTGGGCTGGTTGCGCCTTACCCACGATCGTTTACAGCGGATTACTCGCTGGCTAGAGCAGCTTTATCAGGCACCGGATCCGGCGGTACAGGCACTGCCCACCACCGGAGACAGCTTGTCCTATACAGTACCCCTCGGGGTGATGGGCTTAATCTATGAAGGGTTGCCCACCCTAAGTTTGCTGATGGCGGGATTGGCCCTAAAAACGGGCAATGCCTTAGTGGTGTGGGGCAGCGCCAGCAGTCGTTTTACCACCCAAGCGATCGCCAGTGTGTTTGCGGACGCGCTCCGGCACCCATGGCTACCCAGCGCCAGCCTGCAAGTCCTGCCCACTGACATGTCCCCCGCCAGTTGGCTTGCCCACCCCATGGCCGTGGATGTGGCGATCGCCCACGGTCGCTCCCGCTTTATTGCCGAGCACCGCGCTACCGCCTGCTGTCCCTTTGTGCCCCTTGCCCTTGGCAACGGCTATCTAGTGTGGGATCCCTCAATTGCGCCAGATTTGATTACGGATTACATTCAGCAGAGTCACGCGGACACACCGGATCGCCCCCTTGCGATTGAAAAAATTATTGTGCTCGACGGTGTCAACCCCGCCCACCTTACCCTTGTCATTAACGAATTGGCACAGGCGGGCTACAAATCTGCGGTTGACGACCACCTACAGCCAATCTACCCCGAGTTGCCCACCGTTGATGCCTCAGAGTGGGGTCTCCCCTACCTTGATCAGCGGTTGGCGTGGCACTACGAAGAGTCTATAAACCCCGCCATCAACTGGATTAACCGCTACGGCACCACCGCCAGCGTCCTTGCCTGCGATATCTATCACGACTGCCGCCAGTTTTATCAAGAGGTACAAACGCCGCTGGTCTATCTGAATCGGTCACCCCAGTTCACCCAACCAAACCGCTGCGTCATTGGTGCGGTGGCCGAGCGGTGTGCCTACCAAGGGCTGTTTGGCCTTGAGCAGTGCCTCAGCCGCAAACAGGTCTGGCTCTAATTTGGGCTGGGGGGGGTCGTCTGCTGCTGTAAGGGGGCGGGAGTAGGTTCGTCGGGTCGCCGCTCCGGCACCGGCAGATGGAAGAAAATCGCCGCCATCACCGCAAGGCTAGCGGCACCGATCCCCAATGGCGTGAGTTGTTGGCGCAGCGGCACCGCAGGGGCAATGGCGCGGCGGGGCAACGACTGAAACGTCGGCAGCGTTTGACTGTCGCTACAGAACTGGTCAAGGGCTTCCACCAAGTCCGCCAGTTGCAGCCACGTCAGGTGCAGTTCCACCCACTCTTGGGGGCTGTCCACAAGGTGTCCCGGAATCCGCAAGGCCACCTGATTAAACCCCTGGGCCTCCACTTGAATTTCCCGCTGGGGCGATCGGCGCAGCTTCACCCCACTCAACCACGTTTGAGCCGCCGCCGGAACACTATTGAGCAACGCCACCAAAAGCTCCTTACCCCCCTTGAGGCCAGTCGATTGGCCCACAATGTCACACTCACACACCGTCACCACATCCAATTGCTCGCCCCCTTGGTGTGGGCTGCTCAACCCTTCAATGCGTAGGGTGCAGTTGGGCAAACGGTACTGACGTTGCAACAGCATTTAATGGACTTCCCCGTCAAATAAACTAAACCAGAGGCGCTCCAGCCCTTTGGTGCCCGCGCAGAACAATAACTGCACCAGTAATTGCAACCCTAGCTCATTGAGCGCCGCCGTCTCCTTGTACAGAAATAACCCCGAGCGCTGCAAATTCATCCGCTTGCGAAAATGCCGCCGAAAGCGATCCAAATACTCCGCCAAGGGGGCGTAGGTTTCCGGCGGTAGGTGCTGCGCCTGAAGTTGATCCAGTACCAACAGCAAATGCCGTAGCGTTGCCGTCTGGCGTCGCGCCACCTGTACCACAACAGCCGTGAGCGCCTTCGTTTCCGGTAGCGGCAACGGCGTGCGCTGCGTCACTTGGCGAAAGGGATTGGTGCAGCGAATTTGCCAAAAAATGACCCGATTGGGAATCATCACCTGCAATTGCAGGTCCCGCACCACCTGCAACATCAGTTCCGAGGCATTCAGGTCCAGCGACTCCAACGCCAACAGCAGCAGATCCAGTTGCCAGCGGGCACGCCGCGGACACACACTCACCCCCGGGGGATCGGGCAGGGCGGCCAACAGGGGGGGCAAAAGTTCGGTTTGGGTCGATTCAACGGTTGCGGGCATTGAGTTTGCCGGTTCCATCACAGCAGCGCACCCTAGACACCCGAGGCATCCGGTGCTCACTTAAGCCACAGCGCGAGTCTAACCCTCTCGTTCGCCGCGGCAAGCATTCCAATTGTATAGTACAGTTAGGCTCACCCACCGCAAGACTCAAACCGACACCGGTAGCGATTCAAATGCTTGTAACAGCCGCGGAATAGGGGCATTGGCCTCGAAAAACGAAAACAGATGCTTGTAGCAGAGCCTCCCCTGTCGATCAATGAGGAACTGCGCCGGTAGGGGTGCCCCCAACGCTTGGCCGGTACGGTACTTGCGGAATAGCGCACACTGCGGATCCACCAGTAAGGGCATTTTTAGCCCCAGATCCGCCACCACTTTTTCACTCTGCTGGAGATCGGTACTGGTGACAACGAGGACGGCCACGCCCTTACTTTGAAAGGCTTCGTAGTTTTCATTCAGCTCCTTCAGGTGGGGGTAGCACAGGGGGCAGTACTGGTACTCGGTAAAAATGCGCGTAAACACCAAAAGCAGCGGCTGCTCCTGCCACACCGCCGAAAGGCGCACCGGATTGGCCAAGCCCACCGCGGGTAACTCCCCATCGGGCACCGCATCCCCACGGTTGAGTGAGTTGCGCGCCGGCACCGGCCAGGCATTTTGCCAAAAGCGCTCATTCAGCAGACCGCTAAAATTATTCGAGGTCAGAAACGGTAACTGCACAGCCATAACACCCTCCTACATCGTTACGGCACAACCCCTGAACACAGCACAGCATGGATGCCTCTAGGCTAGCACGCCCCGCCGCCACCACCGCCAAACGGTAAAATTAAAAACTTTTTGGACGGCCTGTTAATTTCTGCCGCTGGGGTGGGTATGTTGATCTCTAGAGGCCATCTGTCTTGACCTTAAGGAGTCTCATTATTATGAAAACTGAACTGAAAGCTAAATTCCTCCAACACTTGCTCGCCAAGAAAAAAGCCGACGAAGGCTTCACCCTCATTGAACTGCTGGTGGTGGTGATCATCATCGGTATTCTGGCGGCCATTGCCCTGCCCTCCATGCTCAACCAAGCGGCCAAAGCCCGCCTCTCCAGTGCTAAAAACGCCGTGGGTGCCATTAACCGCGCTCAGCAAGCCTATCGCCTTGAGAGCACTACATTTGCTTCAACTGTCACCCAACTCAAGCTAGGGGTCTCTACCCCCGATGGCTACACTACACCCGCTATTAGTGTTAACGGCGGAGATGATGCATCTGTTGATACAGACTCCAATGATCCGGCGGGTACAGGGGTGACGGGCTGCGTGACGGTGGCGAATGGCATTACCACCTCCACGGTGAAAGAGGGCAATAGTAATGCTGCCCCGGGCTGCTAATTAACAATTTCTGCAAGCCTTTTGATTCGGCCAAGGGGCGGCCCTTGGCTTTTTTTATTCACGGTTGACGGTGGCGGCAAGGGTCACTACCGCCACTAGGTCTGCTAAGTCGAGGCAGGGAAAGACGAGGGTATGGCCAAGGGCATGGATGGCGCGGCTGATTTCCTCGCTCAGGGTAATGATGGGTAGCCGCAGGAGTTTGGGGTGTTCGCTCAAGCGGGGCACTTGGCCAAGGGGTAGATCCCAGATCAGGGCATCGGGCTGCCAAATGTCGGCCATGAGTTCTGCCTGCTCCAGATCATCGGCCTCTAGCAACCGCACTTGCGGCAGGAGCAGTTCGCGATCCAGTCCTAGGCTCAAGACGGTTTGGGTGACGCTGCCCACGGCCGGTGCCCGCAAGCGGGGATAGCACCACTGCCCCAGCACATCCATGACAAGGGCGGGGGAACTCTGGAAGGGGATCTGCTGCACCAGTCCGGGCAGGGCAACGGGGGGCACCTCGTCGGAAATGAGCATCATGGGCACGTTCTGGCTCTGCTCGCTGCTGGTGAGGACGCTGAGGACATCCCCTAGGGCAAGGCTGGTGGCCAAGCGCACGACAATGGCGGTGGGGTGCAGTTGCTCGAGTTTATCGAGGGCTTCAAGGGGTTGACGGGCAACCACGTAGCCATAATTCTCTTGTTTGAGGGCATTCACGACTGCCAGCAGCCATTCAGCATCGTTACTGACCAGGAGGATGAGGTGGGCGGTGGTGGGGACGGCCATCGTGAGGTCGCTGGCGAGGGGCAGCAGCACACTCCACTCGCTGCGGTGGGTATCGGCAATAAAGGAGAGTTCACCGTTGTGGAGGCGACTCAGTTGATGCGCCAGCATAAGGCCCATGCTAACTTCGGCATGGTCTTCTAGGCACTCGTGCAGGAGCCGCTGATGATCGCTCAGGGGAATGCCGCCCCCGTCTTCCCACAGTTGCACCACCAACCAGTCTCGCCATTGGCAGAGGTGGGTGCCGCGGCGATCGCCCCCAACCTGTGCCACCCAACCAATTAAGTGGGCAAAAATTTGGCGCAGGCGCAGGGCATCGCCGTACAGGTCAATATCGGCAAAGGATCGGTCCATCTGCCACTGAAACGAAGGGTGAGGCGAGCGACTGCCGTACAGGTGCACCGCCAACTCGTGGGCGCGAAACCACACCTCTGCAAGCGGGACGGCCTCCCATTGCAGTTCTAGCTCCCGCCACAGGGCGCGGGTATAGTCCTGCCACGCCTGAAGGAGCCGATTCATTTGCCAGCCGCTGCGCTGAATCAGGGCAACGTAGTCCTGCTGTTGCTGGGGGAGTGGCTCTTGCCAGAGCAACTGGGTTAGGCTCAGTACTGCCGTGAGGGGGTTTTTGAGTTCATGGCCAAGGCTGAGTAAAAGTCGTTTTTGTTGGTGCAAGCGCAGTTGACTGATGCGGTGGGGGAATGGGGTCTGCGGGCGGTCTAGGACTTGGGCAAACCAGAGCCAGTACTGGGTCAAGGGGGGTGCAACCGTCATGGCCGCGGCAGGCTCGCCCCTGAGGAGGGCCACCTCCTGCGGCCTAAGGTGTAGGGGAACCGCGCACAACTGCCAGGGCGATCGCCCCGCCACGGCGTGACAACTCATACCGTCAAACGGCCGGTGTACTGGAACGGTGCCCAACTGCGTCAGCCAAGCGCTATTTTGCCAAACCACCTCCCCTTGGCGGTTTTGAATTTGCAGCGGCAGCGGAAACTGGCTGAACACCTCCACCCATGGCAGGGGCGGTTGCGTTGCCCAGTAGTGGAGGAGCCGTTGCTGATCCAGCAGACTCACAAACCGCTGCTGTTCATCCACCAAGGCAATGAAGTGAGGTAACTGGGACTGCTGAGAGGCCCACTGCTGAAACTGCGGCACCGACCACGTTGCGGGTAATACCGCCACCGGCGATCGCCACGACGCCAGCAGACTCCCTACCGTTAGATGAGAGATAGACGCATCCTGTGTTACACTCAAGGCCAAACGCCAGCCTTGAACCACCCCAACCGGTCTCAGCCCATCGTCGAGAATCACAATGTGCTCAGGCAGCGTGTCCTGCCACAGACGATATACCTCCGCCAGTGGTAGAGTGGCGGCGACAGTCGTGGCCACCTCGCCAAAGATCTGTAGATACAGGTGATCCATGCGCTATCCTAGCCGCTGTAAGGAAATCCCAACCCGCCACTGATACATCCTGCGATCCTCAACGGGAAAATGATAGGATGCTATCAGATGCAAACCCCACTCCTGAAAACCCGTGGCGCAGTCAACCGCATTAACAATTTGTGGCTTAGTTTACTCGCCCGGCATTGGCCAAGAATTAGTCCGTTTACATAACTCCGAGATCGACGAGCTAGTTTATTTTGCCAGCGATCGCGAGTTTTGTACGTACTTAGAGCAGCGGCGACATAATGTTGCTTGTCTAATTTTAGAATGGGGAGAGGACACTCCGCAAATCATCACCTATTTGCACCACAGTGCGACCCTCTTACCGGCCATCCTTGTTTTCCCGGCGGAGTACACCCCACCGCCCCCGGGGCCCCACTACCACATTGCGGAAATTCTCCTAGCGGTCGATGATCTCCATCAGCTTAACCAGCGGATTGAGGATGCCATCACCGGCTTTGTGAAGCTGTGTCCGGGGTGTGCGGTGCCGCCCCACGTCATGTTTCGTATGCCGGCCCTACGCAACAACGACACCGTGGATCCGCAGCACCGACTGTCCCAAAAGCTGAAGGAGCGCCTTGGCTACCTCGGGGTCTATTACAAGCGGGACACCCAATTTTTCTTTCGGCGCATGTCCAGCGCTGAGAAGCGCAAGCTTTTGGATGAACTGCGGGCAATTTATCGTACCATTATCCTTGAATACTTTAATGCTGAATCAAAAACGAATGAGCATATCGATGAGTTCGTTAGTAAAGCATTTTTCGCTGATATTTCCGTGTCCCAAGTGTTAGAACTCCACGTTGAACTCATGGACAATTTTGCCAAACAGCTTAAACTAGAAGGTCGCAGCGAAGATATTCTACTCGACTATCGCCTGACCTTAATTGATGTGATTGCTCACCTATGCGAAATGTACCGTCGCTCAATTCCGCGTGAGGTATAACCCCATGACTCCACTGCGGAAAACTTATGTGCTAAAGCTTTATGTTGCTGGCAATACGGCCAATTCCGTACGGGCACTCAAAACGCTCAATAACATTCTTGAAAAAGAGTTTAAGGGGGTCTATGCCCTAAAGGTTATTGATGTTTTGAAAAACCCCCAGTTAGCTGAAGAAGACAAGATTTTAGCCACACCCACCCTTGCCAAGGTGCTGCCGCCGCCGGTGCGGCGCATTATTGGGGATCTCTCGGATCGCGAAAAAGTGCTTATTGGGCTTGATTTATTGTATGAAGAGATCGGTGATCAAGATGATGACCTCACCTGAGTCTGCCTTCTGTGTATTGGAAATTACCTAGCGAGTGCGTACCTAAATCTCTATGACTGCAGAAACACCTGAAAATCAGTCCAGTGCAAAATCGCCCGTTGCGGCTGAGGTCAAAAAAATCCGCACCATGGTGGAAGGGTTTGACGACATCAGCCATGGGGGCTTACCCCAAGGGCGCACCACCCTTGTGAGCGGTACCTCTGGCACCGGTAAGACACTGTTTGCCGTTCAATTCCTCTACAACGGCATTACCATTTTTAACGAGCCGGGCATCTTTGTCACCTTTGAAGAGTCCCCCACCGACATTATTAAGAATGCCCTTAGCTTTGGCTGGGATCTGCAGGGTCTCATTGATCAGGGTAAACTCTTTATCCTTGATGCCTCTCCCGATCCTGACGGGCAGGACGTGGCTGGTGACTTTGATCTTTCGGCGCTAATTGAGCGGATCCAGTACGCCATTCGTAAGTACAAAGCCACCCGCGTTTCCATTGATTCGGTAACCGCCGTTTTTCAGCAGTACGATGCCGCTTCGGTAGTGCGGCGGGAAATTTTCCGTTTGGCCTTTCGCCTCAAGCAGTTGGGCGTGACCACCATTATGACCACAGAGCGGATTGATGAGTACGGGCCGGTGGCTCGCTTTGGGGTTGAAGAATTTGTTTCCGATAACGTGGTAATTTTGCGCAATGTGCTTGAGGGGGAGCGGCGGCGACGGACGGCAGAAATCCTCAAGTTGCGGGGGACTACCCACATGAAAGGGGAGTATCCGTTTACGATTAACAACGGCATTAACATCTTTCCCTTGGGAGCCATGCGCTTGGCTCAGCGGTCGTCGAATGCTCGCGTGTCTTCGGGGGTCAAGACCCTCGACGAAATGTGCGGCGGCGGCTTTTTCAAAGATTCAATTATTCTGGCCACCGGCGCCACCGGCACAGGCAAAACCCTGCTGGTGAGTAAGTTCCTCGAAACCGGTTGCCAACAGGGGGAGCGGGCGCTCCTGTTTGCCTACGAAGAATCGCGGGCGCAACTGTCCCGCAATGCCTCCTCTTGGGGAATTGATTTTGAAGAGTTGGAGCGGCAAGGTCTGCTGCGCATTGTCTGTGCCTATCCCGAGTCGGCAGGGCTAGAAGACCACTTGCAAATTATTAAGTCGGAAATTGCCGACTTCAAGCCATCGCGGGTGGCCATTGACTCCCTTTCGGCCCTAGATCGGGGGGTGAGTAATAATGCCTTCCGCCAGTTTGTAATTGGTGTAACCGGCTTTGCCAAGCAGGAGGAGATCACTGGGTTCTTTACCAATACCACGGATCAGTTTATGGGGTCGAACTCGATTACCGAGTCCCATATTTCCACGATTACGGATACGATTTTGCTGTTGCAGTACGTGGAAATTCGCGGCGAAATGTCGCGAGCCATTAACGTCTTTAAGATGCGGGGGTCATGGCACGATAAGGGGATTCGCGAGTACGTGATTACGGAAAAAGGTGCCGAAATCCGCGATTCGTTCCGTAATTTTGAAGGCATTATCAGCGGTACGCCCACCCGGATTTCCGTTGACGAGAAAACCGAACTTGCTCGTATTGTCAAAGACGTGAAGGATCTCGGGGAGGAGTAGGCAACGCTGGATGCAGCTAAACCAAGTGATTGTCGTCCACAAAGCGGGCGATCGCCAAAGTAAAGACTGGGCGGATCGGGCGGTTCGCCAACTGCAACAGCGGGGGGCGCGGGTCTTGGTGGGGCCGAGCGGTCCGCGGGATAATCCCTACCCGGTATTTATGGCCTCGGTCACCGAACCGATTGATCTGGCGGTGGTCTTGGGGGGGGATGGCACCTCCTTAGCGGCAGCACGACACCTTGCGGCGGCGGGGGTGCCAATTCTGGCGGTGAATGTGGGCGGGCATCTCGGGTTTTTAACGGAACCCTTTGATCTATTTGCCGAGATGGAAACGGTGTGGGAGCGCCTCGAGCGGGATGAGTACGCGATGCAGCAGCGGATGATGTTGCAGGCGCAGGTGTTTGAAGGCCCCAAACCCCACGCCGAACCGGTGGGCGATCGCTACTACGCCCTGAATGAAATGTGCATCAAACCCGCCTCCGCCGATCGCATGATTACCGCCATTCTGGAGATGGAAATTGATGGGGATGTGGTGGATCAATACCAAGGGGATGGCCTTTTGGTGGCAACCCCCACCGGCTCCACCTGCTACACCGTCGCCGCCAATGGCCCCATTTTGCACCCGGGGATGGAAGCGTTAGTGGTGACCCCCATTTGCCCCTTAAGCCTTTCGAGCCGTCCCATTGTCTTGCCGTCGCGATCGCTGGTGAGTATTTGGCCCCTAGAGGATCACAGCCTCAATACCAAGCTGTGGATGGATGGCGTACTGGCCACCTCCATTTGGCCGGGGCAGCGGGTACAGGTCTCGATGGCCGACTGCCAAGCCCGCTTTATTCTGCTGCGGGATCATTACTCCTTTTATCAAACCCTACGGGAAAAATTGGCCTGGGCGGGGGCACGCATTCCCTACCACAACAATCATCGCAACTAGGCAACGATCTAGGAGTGGGGTCGCTATAATGGCGGCATTCCTAACGAGTCCTTGCCAATGCTGATCACACCCTTTGAATGCGAAGCGTTAGGTAATAACTCTCAGCAACTTGTCGAGCAATTGCTGGAGATTGGCCTTGCCCTCTCGGCCACAGAATCCCTAGATGAGCTACTGCACCTGATTCTCACTAAAAGCCGTGAGATGACCTGTAGTGATGCGGGCACCATTTTTCTGGTTCAAGCAGAAACCACACCCGCCGTCTTAGAATTCAAGGCGGCCCAGAACGACAGTGTTGCCCTGCCGGAGCAGGTGCAGCAGTACACCGTTCCCCTCACCGCCAAAAGCTTAGTGGGCTACGCGGCCCTCACCACCGAATCCCTCAATATTGCCGATGTCTATGCCCTATCGGGGAGCGAAACCTACCAGTTTAACCGTTCCTTCGATGAGTCGTTTAACTACCGCACCTGCTCAGTGTTGGTGGTGCCGATGCAAAATATCAGCGGTCAAGTCATTGGGGTGCTGCAGCTCATTAATCGCAAACGCCAGCGGGGTAGTGTGTTGACCCCCGCAACAACGCCGGAACTAACCCAACCCTACAGTGGGTGGGAAGAGCGTATTGTACGGGCATTGGCCAGCCAAGCGGCCGTCATTATTGAGCGCAATCATCTGCTGGAGAGTATTGAACACCTATTTGAAGGCTTTGTTACCGCCTCAGTCCAGGCCATTGAAGCTCGGGATCCAACCACCTCGGGGCATTCAGAGCGGGTTGCTGCCCTCACGGTGCGCTTAGCCGAAATTGCTAATAGGGAGAACCACGGCATCTTTCGGGAGCTTTATTTTAGCGATCGCCAACTGCAAGAGATCCGTTACGCCGCTTTGCTGCACGATTTTGGTAAAGTCGCGGTTCCCGAAACCATTCTCAACAAACAAAAGAAAATCTTCCCCGAGCAACTGGAAATTATTCGCCAGCGATTTGCCCTTGTGCGCCGCACCTTGGAAATGGAAACGGCGCAAGCGAAGGTAAACTATTTGCTCTCCCATCCCCACACCCCCCACAGCGGCGAGCAGGCCTGTGACCACTGCGCCTTCTTTCGCCACCTCGACCATGAGTTACAGCAACACCTACAGATTCTGGAGTCCTACTGGCAGATCCTCGAGCAGGCCAATGAACCCCGCGTACTGGATGAAGAACCCCTTGCCCGCCTACAGGAAATGACCCAGTTTTACTACAGGGGCATTGATGGCCAACTGTACCCCCTCATTACCGCCTCAGAACTCGAGAAGCTTCTGGTGCGCCGCGGCAGCCTCACCCAAGCGGAACGCCGCATCATTGAGTCTCACGTCACCTATACCTATCAGTTTCTGTCACGAATTCCCTGGACACAGCACCTGCAAAACGTGCCCATCATTGCCTATGGCCACCATGAGCGACTCGATGGCGGTGGCTACCCCCGCGGTATTGGTGCCGCAGACATTCCCCTGCAAACCCAAATGCTTGCCATTGCCGACATTTACGATGCCCTGACCGCCAGCGATCGCCCCTACAAAAAAAGCTTACCCGTAGCCACTGCCCTGAAAATCCTTGATCAGGAAGCCGCCGAATTTAAGATCAACGCCGACCTCGTCGCCCTCTTTAAGCAACAGCAGATCTTTAGCGTGCTAGGGCATCAACTATAATACGGTGGCTCTCTTTGCAGACCAACGTCACCACAGGGAGGTGAGCCAATGATTTACCTGCCCGTAACCCTACTCCTGTTTGTGCTCATGGTGCTGGCCTTGCCCTTTCTGTGGCTCGCCATTGCCCTAGATGCCGTCCAGCTAGCGGTAGCCAAACTGGGCTTTTCCCCGTCCGCGGCTGCCTTACTATTGCTGTTGGTCATTCTGGGCAGCACCATCAATATTCCCCTCTACGAGCGGGTATCGACCGTGTCCATCGTGCCGGACTTTACCGAACTGTGGCTCGCCCGCTTTTGGGGCATTCCCCTGCGCAAAATTGAGCAAAAAACCATCGTTGCCCTAAATGTGGGAGGCGGGCTAATTCCCACCCTCCTAGCCCTTTACCAGTTTGGCCGCGTCAGCCCGGTGGCAATTCTGCTGGTGACCGCCATTGTTACCCTAATGAGTTACTACTCCGCTCAAGTGGTTCCGGGCATTGGCAATGAAGCTCACCCCACCTGCTGGTGCAAGGTGGGGGTGTCCATGCTAATCTGAGAACCGAGCGTCCACAAATCACACAGACAAGCCCAGCTTCTAGGCGAGCGTCCAGAACTTCCGCTGGAACGCTCCTCACTGTCATTTCTGCGAG